>Ga0315277_10001547_pt1 | contig 33398 bp, 23 predicted proteins | sample YL17G05_15_MG_FD_203695 | JGI IMG/M metagenome (GOLD analysis project Ga0315277, IMG submission 203695) | Sediment microbial communities from Yellowstone Lake, YNP, Wyoming, USA - YL17G05_15 | ecosystem: Environmental > Aquatic > Freshwater > Lake > Sediment | place: USA: Wyoming | collected...
CAAGCGCCACTTCGAACCACAGGCCGCCGATCCTCTCCCCTTCCCCGGGAATCTGGACAAAGAGCGGCGCCACTTCCCGCCCATCGAATTTGCGGATTTGCCAGCGCGAATAGGTGTCCCGATCGAGAACCACATTCCCGTTCAGAATCACGAGCAGGTCGATATCGGAGTTCGCGGTTTGCCGGCCGCGGGCGAACGAGCCAAAAAGGACCAGTCCTTCGATATCGCCCCCCCACGCCTCGAGCACGCGTGCCGAAAGGTCCTGCAACAGCACCGCCCGGCGCGAGCGGCCGGCGGCGAGCGTCAGGGAAACCGAAGTCCCTTCCGCGGAAGCGTCTCTTGACCTTCTGCTGAGCAGGGCGCGGCAGTGTTTGTTGAGCGACGTATCCGCGGAACGCGCTTCCTGTTTCAACTGCTGATGCAGAGAGGATGGAATGCGAACGATCAGTGCGGCCTGGGGCGGTTTCATCGGGCTGATGATAGCATGATAGCTATCAGATAGCAACAATATCGGATACTGGGGAAAATCCGGGACGTCCCACACGTGAACCTGTTTTGCAGAATCGGGAGCAGCAGGTTCACGTGTGGGACGTCCCGGATTTTCGAAAACCGATGAGATGGACCTTTCATGATCAGGGCGTTGGTCCTTTGCCTGCGGCATCCTGCCGAAGCGTGTTAAATTCAGTATTCCGCGCGATCAATCAAAAACCAGGGACGCAGCCCGGTTTTGCGTTTAGCGGAGGGAACAATCCCGAACGGTTGCCTGCAAAACCGGGCAGTCCCTGGTTTTCGCTTCGCCATGAAGGCAAAATCAGCGCCTTCGCTGCTTTACGATTACTACAATCCTGATGCGCGGACAGTCGTAGCTCCTGCGATTTTCCGTGTGCAATAGGTCTGCAGGCATTTTCGAATGGTAACGGCGCCAGTTTTGAATGCTTGCTCCATGCAACTGAAGCGCCCGCCAGATTCTCTCACTCTTGAGGGAACGGCAGAAGGCATCAGTTGTTTTGAAAGCCGGATCGAGTTCAATATGAATCCCAACTCAGATGGATCTGGGCTTGAGTCGGCCCGCTCCCCATATCAGAATTTGCTGCCATGTAGTCAAATTCCGCCGTGAAATGACGGCATGGTTGCCACGATCAGGGGCCAGCCGATTTATCCACGCATCTACAAGCCGTCCGGCCGGAGTTTTTTCCTCTTCGGGTCCAGAGGAGTCGGCAAGCGCACCTGCCTCACAGTATTGGAACATTCGGGGTCCGGGGCCGGACCGAAGCAAATTCCTAAAACACTGTGGTTTGGAAAGTAAACATAGGAAAAAACAGCACTCAGCCTGTGGCTGACCCACTCGCGCATGTGCTGGGGATTCAAAGGAATTCTGCAAAAACTCCATGCCCGCAACACCATCCGGCAGTATAATCCGGAGTGGTCGCCGTCATAGGGTCCCCAGGACAGAGAGTTGCGGCTAAAATGAGGCGGGCAACTCGGAAGCTGGGGGGCATCATGGGCAGGCTGCAATGCAAAACTGTAGCCTATTCCGACTCTATTCGCATATGCGCTGAAAGAGGTTTCTTTCTATAATAACTGCCGGAAATGCGAGTGCGTGGTACGGTGCGGTTGTTGCCGAACCGGGACTGGTGCCCGAAACCCATCTGCGGCGGACAAACACTTATGCTGGAGGCCACACGAAGTGAACTACCTGCTGGTTGTTATTCTGTGGACAGCCTATTGCGCGCTCCATAGCTTCTTGATCAGCATCCGATTCACAGCTCTCATGACCCGCCTGCTTAAGAACTTTCTATCCTCGCTCACTTCGGAATCGGTCTCTTCGTATTGCTGCGAAAGGACCATCATTGATCATTCTCGGATTAGATTCTGGAGGCCGATGCCGCGACGACTGCATCGAAGAATGTAAGGAGTCGGAACATGGTGGCTCGAACCACGCAAAAGAAGATGTCGGAGATCATGAAGGAAATGGCGGATCGTATCCTCTCCAAGCCTGCCGATCTCGTGTCCGATGAAGCGGCTCACGTGGCGCTGTTTCTCGCCAGTGCGGCGTGGAACAACGTGAAGTGTTCCGGAAGACGAAGGATGCCCTACCGGGCGGCGATCAGGAAGATCGCGGGGAAACGTGACATCCGGCAGGATCTCAAAAACGAGCCGGACGCCTTGCTCGCCGAACTCGAGGAATTCGCCCGCAAGAACTATCCCGATGACCATCGTGAGATCGTCGTCTGTGGAACCACGCCTCGGGGGACCATAAGGGTAGAGTGGACGGATTCTCCGGTTGAACCGCCGGCAAACAAAACGCGGTGGTTCCTTCCCCGAGGCAGACAATAGGACGCATCCATCCGGCGTCATCGCACGACAGACTTTCAGCCTTCGGCTGGGAATCGTTGGTATAATCGCCCTGAAGCAAGTGGCAAAGCGGTGCGTCTGGCCGGCCCGAAGCAGCCTTGGCCATTGACATCCTCCGCGCGGGGCTTGCTCTGTGCGGCGAGGGCAGACCTGCTTTGCACCGGAGTGGAGACAATGCCCTGACAGCGTGCGCCATCCAACGCGTTGCAATATGCACTTATGGAGGGTCCCTTGACGTGCAGATGTAAAAACGGATGTCATACCAAACGTTGCACCTGCCTCAGAGACGGGCAGCCTTGCGAGAATAGCTGTCAGTGCGTGAACTGCCGCAATCCCCTCAATGGCATGGACGTCGCCAGGATGTCGACTTGCGCGATCGACAATGTCGAGCGGTACAAAGCGCTCTCCCGGGCCGATCTCAATACGATGATGGATCTTCCCTGTAGGTGCGAGGAGGTGCCCCTGAAAGAGCTCATCAACTTGTATCGGTGCGGCAAGTGCCGCGAGCGTTACTGGTACTCGTTCTGTCTGGGAGAGGTCGTTCAGGACTCCTGCACCTGGCACTGCACAAGGTGCGGTAAGTGCAGGGATTGGCGAGAGTGGCATTGCCCGACATGCAACAGATGCACGTACGGCGTAACCCTGCCCTGCGATGGTTGCGGAAGCCGGAAGCACGAGGCATGGATTTGAGGCGGTACTCCCCGCGATATTCACAGTGGAGGCGATTTATATCAGTACTCCGCGAGAACTTCTAATGTATGGTGAAGATCTCCACAAGGCTAGACACCATGAATGGCCGGGATTCCGAATGGCAGCGCAAGGGGGCGACCCTCAGCGACAAGTCGGCGCGAAAGGAGTTCGGGCTGACGCAGGACGAAATCGTCCGGGCGATCAAGGCCGGTAAGCTACAGTACCGGGAAGGCTGCATCTACGGGAACCCATGGCTGCGGCTTCTCCGGCGCCAAGTGGAAGCGCTGGTCAGGAACAGGCACGGGGACCGATACCTGAAACAACGACAGTCAACGACGGAGCTGGCGCACATCAATCGCGAACTGAAACAGCTGAAAAAACGGATCGGCGAGCTTGAGCAGCGGAAGTCGAGGCTGATCGTCGCATCAACGTGTGAAACAAGAATGGAGTGAACGACGAATGAATTCTTTGCTCAGGTCCGGCGAGCGGGTTTCGACATCGGCGTCTCAACCGCGAAGCTCACTCAGGCAATGGTTGAGGTGCTCTCGCTGTTGCCCCCCGATGCGTTACCCTCAAAAGAGGTGGTGGTGCGGCACTTCGGCCTGCTCGGCCGGATGTCCAAGAATCGCGCCAGGTGAAATCCCCCAAGATTTACCTGCGAGACAGCGGCCTGCTCCATTCCCTGCTCGGAATCCCTTCATTCGCCGCGCTTGAGGCACATCCCAAGCTTGGCACCTCCTGGGAAGGATTCGCGACGGAACAGGTGCTGGGAATAACGGGCGACCTATTTCTGGAGTACGAAGTCCGGCGCGGAGCTGGATCTACTCTTGTTCCATCGCGGCAAGAGATTCGGCTTCGAGTTCAAGTACGCGGACGCACCCACGTTGACGAAATCGCTTCACATCGCACGGCAAGACCTGAACCTGGCCCGAGTCTATGTAGTCGGTCCCGGACCGCAGTCATATCCGCTGAATTGCTGGGCCGAAGTGCTGAGCATTCGAGATCTGCCCAAACGAATCCGGCTATTTTTTGCCTTTCAATGGTACTATGCCGCTGCGTATGGGAGTGTGATTATGCCGGGAATCGCGGTCATCGACGGGCAGTCGGGCGCCGGGAAGACCACTCTGATAGAGCGCCTGCTGGAATCCAACAAATCCCGCTCCATCCAGGTCTCGCGGTGCGTGAAGGAGCCGGGGCTCAAAAAATGGCGGCAGGAATTTGCGAGAGAAAGCGGGAAGCGCAATCCATGCCACGCGGAACTGAAGCGATGGTTCGACGCCGGAGCCATGCTGGCCTCGTCGCTGGCGTACGATCCTGACCGGATCGACCTCGAGGCCATGTTGATCCAGGCTGACGACGGCTTTGATGAATGGGACGAGTGGCTCGTCGAAGCGGAAAACGTCGAAAATCCCAGGGCCAAGTGTTCCGTTTACGTGCTTCGCCCCCCGGAGGAATCCTCGGTACTCGTGGAGGAAATAGAAAGGGTAGCCTATCACCTTCCCCTGGAGGACTATCTGCGGTACAGCAACACCCTTCCCGATGATGCAGTCGAACCGGAGGACGAAGAAATAGTGGAAGAGGTGGGCGCCGAGATCGAATTCAACGACGAATTGCCGGAGAAACTCGCCGAAGCCGGAATCGCGCTGAGCGAATCCGAGAAGGAGCGGCTGCGCTCCCTGGTTCAGAATGGCGTTCCAATCATGCAGAAACTGCCGGGCCTGCGGGCCGATTGCGCCCGCCTGCTCGCTGCCGAGGTCATCATCATCAACCTGCATGCCGAACAGGAACGCCGGCGCGCCGAGGCGACCCGGTCCCAGATCCTCGAGCTATACCGTGACTGGTCGCTTAGAAATCGCATTTCCTTCAGGTCGCGCGTGTCACGCCCGGGGATTTATCTCGCCAATCTCCTCGACCCTCGCGATCCCCAGTTGCAGATGGCGATCGCCCAGATCAAGCGCAAACTCCGCGGCCGCTAATGCGAGATAACGATCGTACCAGTCCAAGGTACGCTTGTTTTGTTCCCCACGCGATTTGCTATCGTCACCTCGCCAGTACCCGCTTTGATGACAGCAGGGACGCGTACTATGGTGAACTCACCCATAGAAAAACCAGGGACGCTGCCCGGTTTTGCGTTTAGCGGAGGGAACAATCCCGAACGGTTGCCTGCAAAACCGGGCAGCGTCCCTGGTTTTCCCCGGAGGACAGTCAATGAGGAGACGGCAAATCCCGGCAATGGCGCAGCCCGCCGGCGATATCGAGGGAGCGCTCGCGGCGATGAGCGCGGACGAGCTGCGCGAGCTGGTTCGCGGCCTGCTGTTTGAGCTCGATGAACGGGCCCACGGGCGCGTCGTCAATTCACTGATCAAACGCGCGGCCCGCGGCGGCTCCGGCTGGGCTCCCGCCGCGCTTTCGGGCTCGGATGTTTCCGAGATCCTCGCGTTCGCCGCCGCGGCCGAGCGGGTCGGCCACGCCGATCCCTCCGAGGTCGATGAGTACCTGCGCCGCGGCTCAGGCGCTTTCCTTCGCAAGGACTACGCGGCCGCATTTCGGATCTTCGGCGCGCTCCTGCGGCCCATCGGCGAGGGGGAAATCGACCTCGGCCAACACGAGACGGTGGACGAGGTGCTCGGCGTCGACACCGGCGAATGCGCCGCCCAGTACGTTGTGGCCGCGTACATGATTTCCGTTCCGGAGAAGCGCGCCGCGGCGGTGCGCTCTGCCCTCGACGAGATGCGCGGCGTGGGCTGCTTCATGGAACCGCTCCGGGATATGGAGCGCGTGGCCGCGGAGCCGCTGCGGGGATTTGAGGAGTTTCTCCCGCGGTGGCGGGCCCTAGTCCAGAAGGAGACCGGCAGCGAACGACGCCGCGACTGGGAATCGGAGGAGGACCGCTGGTTGCGCGAGGTAGTCCGCCGCATGGAGGGAGCCGAGGGGCTGGCGCAGGTCGCGCGGTCGACGAGGCGCGCCGACGACCTCCGCGCCTGGTGCCAGAGCCTGGTCGAGGCGGGAGATTGGCAGGCCGCGCTCCCGGCCTTCGAAGAAGCTGCGCAGCTGGTCGCCGATAAGGAGTACGCGCGTGGCGAGCTCCTGGACGGCGCAGCGCTCGCCGCGCAGGAGCTGGGCCGCAAGGATCTTCCGGCCCGGCTCGAGCGAGCATGGCGCGCCGCACCCAGCATGCTCAGGCTGCGCCGGTGGATCGGCGCGGCGGGCGGCAAGGCGGCCATCAGGAAGCGGGCGGCCGAGGCACTCGATGCGTGCCCGAAGCAAGGGCACCGGCAGCGCGCCTTTCTGCACGTGCTCCTCGGCGATCTCGAGCCCGCCTCGAAGTTGCTCGCCTCCGCGCCGGGGCTCGGCTGGTCCGACAGCGAGCATCCCGGCTATCTGCTCTTTCCACTGTTCCAGGCCCTCCTTGGCGACAAGAGCGCGTCCCTCTCCTCGAGCACCGCGCGCCTGCCCGGTCGTGGCATGGACATCGAGGAGCTCGAGCTGATGACCCTCGACCACGACGAGCCCCGCCTGGCCGCCCCGGAGATCGACCGGATCATCGAGCAGGCCGGAGTCGGTGGCGTGGCCGACGGCAAGGTACGCGAGATCGTGATCGAATCCATGCGTGAGGCGTCCGAGCGCCGCATGGAAGGTGTTACCGGAAAGCAGCGACGGCGGCACTACGGGCACGCGGCGAGCCTCGTCGCGATCTGCGCTGGGATTGATCCATCGCCCGCGACTGTCCGGTGGGTGACTCGCCTCCGGGACAAGCATCGCCGATTCCCGGCCCTTCGCGAGGAACTCGACCGCCATTTGAAATCGCCCGGAACACCATAGACAATAGGCCAGGATCTGCAATCCGAACTGGATGGAGTACTCGAGTGCCAGCTCCAGATACCTACGCTAATCCTCGTTGCAGAAAAAGACGTCTTCGCGCCGGTTGCCCAGCTGGGTAATGTGGTAGGGGAGACCTGGGACGACATCTGAAAAGGAAGCCCCGAACACAGAATTGGCGAAGTTGATTCGGACTTCATTGTGGAAGCGACATCAAAAACCGGTCAGCGTCAGCGTCCCCGCTTTTCCTGCAATAAGCGGCGCAAAGCCAGGGAGTCATAGCCATGCCATTAACGCGCGATTTTAAGAAAACGATTCAGGCCCGTATCAAGAGCGATCCCGCTTTTCGTAACGAGCTTCTGCGCGAAGGCGTCGAATGTCTTCTCGCCGGAGAGCTCGAGACCGGTAAGGCTATTTTGCGCGATTACGTCAATGCCACAATCGGTTTTGAAAAGCTGAGCGGCCTTACTCACAAATCGCCAAAGAGCCTCATGCGCATGCTCAGTTCCAAAGGAAATCCCCAAGCCCGCAATCTCCTGGAGCTGATCGCGCATCTGCAGAAAACCAGCGGTCTCCGCATGCAGCTTTCCTTATATCACATCGGCCACGAACGCCTCGGGCGCATCAACTGCAAGCGGCCCAGCCGGGCAACAACCGGCCCAAGCTCGGCGGCATAATGCGCGCGCATCGGGGTGAGATCAGTATCTTCTTGTTTTTCCAGCGACACGCGTGATGGCTCGTGTGTTGGCGTCCGCTCGCCAGATCCGCCCACCGGAATCCAACATATACACATTGCCCATGCCGTCTGTGCTCATGCCTGTGATCGATTGATGTCCGCCGTCCTTCTCGGCTATATCCCCTATGTGAGAGGCCACAGAGACGAAGGATTCCAATCGACCCGAACGGAGGTTCACTCGCCAAACGTGGTTTCTGGCGGTTTCGGCAACAAAAAGGTTGCCCTTCGCGTCCGCCGCTACAATCAGGTTTCCTGCCAACGGCGATTGCGCTGCAATGGATTCCTCTATCCCGGGTCTGTCGGCGCCGTTTCCGGCTATTGTGTCGATGATGCCGCTCATGGCATCTACGCGCCGGATCCGTAGTTCAGGTCGTCTACTATAAACAGGTTTCCCTGAGGATCCACCGTGATGGAACCCGGGTGGTTCAGACCTGCTGCTGTGGCGGGTCCGCCATCGCCGCTGAATTCCGCCTTTCCGTTGCCGGCAACCGTGGTGATCAGACCCGTTTGTATATCCACCTTTCTGATCCGGTTGTGCATGGCATCGCCCAGGAACAGGCAGTCCGGATTTTGGACGGCAAGAGCGAAAATATCGATGCCTGCCATGACCGCAAGGCCGCCATCTCCGGAATGGATAGTTTGCCTGCCTCCGGCAACAATTCGAACGAGCCCTGTTGCGGCATCAACGCGTGCCGCCCAGCGGAAATTGGACAAATACATGTTCCCGGCCGTGTCCAAGGCCGACCGTGAAACATCCAGGCCGACATGGATGGCAGGTTTGCCGTCGGCAGGCGCGCTTTCTTCTTGGCCGAAAGCCGCAGGCCGGCGCTCGCCGTTGCCGGCAACACGCGCGATCACACCGGTCTTAGCATCCAGCCGATATACGCGACGGCTGCCGCCGCCAAAGAGCCGGTTCGTAAAAAACACATCTCCCGGCTGGCTTATTGCCATGCTCCCGGCAAGGATAGGAATCACACCGGCTGATCTGACCACCTCAGCGCGGATTGCCTGAAGGAGTTGGTCGGACGGCGTGCCATCCAATGATTCGAAGGGAAGGACTTTGCTATTGTCCAACGCAAAGAAAGATTCATTGCGAAGTTCATAGCCTGCAAGTAAATAGAAGTCTTCACCAGGATCTATATGCTGCAGGAAAAGCAAATAGTCATGGCCCACAAGGGGATAATTCATGCTCGCGACCCGGCACTCCGCAACCCTGCCGGAGGCATAGCGCACAGCACCGCCAATGCGCTGCACAGTGATCCGGGCGGCGGGCGGCAGAGGCCACGACTCGCCTTCCTTCAACGTTTCCCGAATGCTGACCGCAAATTCTGAATACGGAAAAGACCTGTCATCAGGGAGATAGGCCCGGGCCTCCAGAATCCTGCCCACCACGATTGCATCGCTCAGTTCAACAGGGATCTTAGGAATGCCCATCCACCAGTGTGCGGTGTTGTATATCCCGCCGAAGTTCGCGCTATCTTCAAGCGGCAACGGTGCATCTCCCGGATTGTTGTAACGGGAATTGCGGACACGTCGCAGTGCCTGCTCCGCAGGATCGGAAAGCTCCGCGACGGACAGATCAACCACCGACACCGACGGATCCAGAACCTTGCTCTGGCTCTTCATGGTGGCGATTTCATCTCCAAGCGGATAGACAATCGCCATTATCCATAACAGCCAGCGGGCAAGCATGGATCGATCATATCACAACAAGGGGCAGGCTGTGCGTCGGCAAAACCTTACGCGGAATGTAACCGTGGGAACAAGGACGTCCCGCGCGTTAATGTGCTTTGCTGATCAACAAAACCATATGAACGTGCGGGATGCCTTCATTTTCGGACATTCGATTCTGACTCCTGACTCCTGACTCCTTCTCTTTACCTGGCGCTGAAACGGTAGATGATTGTGTTCCTGTAAGTGTCGCCGGGCTTCAGGGTGACCGGCGGGAAGTTCGGCTTGTTCGGTGAATCCGGGTAGTGCTGCGGTTCCATGCAGAAGCCGTTGCGGAACTGATAAACCCAACCGCCTGTCCCCGTGAGCGTGCCATCCAGGAAGTTGCCGGAATAGAACTGCAGGCCGGGCTCGGTCGAGAGCACTTCCAGCACGCGGCCGCTAGCCGGTTCGTAGACCCGCGCCATGAGTCCCAGATCCCCGGCAGGCTTGTTGATGACCCAGTTGTGATCGTAGCCTTTGCCGAACTTGAGCTGCTCGTTGTTGTCGCCGATCCGGGCGCCTATCGTGGTGGGAGCATTGAAATCGAATGGCGTCCCTTTCACGGGAACAAGCTTGCCGGTGGGAATCAGCGTGCTGTCGACCGGTGTGTACTCGTTGGAATGGATCATCACTTCATGGCCGAGAATGTCGCCCTTGCCCGCCAGGTTGAAATAAGAATGATGGGTGAGATTGGCGATTGTTTCCTTGTCCGTGGTGGCGGTGAATTCGACCTTCAGCGAGTTGTCGTTGGTCAAGGTATAGATCGCGGTAATATCGAGGTTGCCCGGGTAGCTCTCTTCGCCATCCTTGCTCAGATACTTCAATTCCAGGGCCGGTTCATCCCCTTCGATCGGGCGGGCCTGCCAGATCACCTTGTCATACCCTTTGACTCCGCCGTGCAGGTGATTGACGCCGTTGTTGGCCGCCAGCTTGTATTCCTTGCCGGCAATGGCAAATTTTGCCTTGCCGATGCGGTTTCCGTAACGCCCGATCAGTGCGCCGAAATACGGATTGCTCTTGGCGTAGGCAGCGTTTGTGTAGCCGTCGAGGTTATCGAACCCGAGGACCACATCACCGTACTTCCCGCTGCGATCGGGCATCTTCAAGGAAACCACGATGCCGCCGTAGTTGGCGATTTTTGCTTCGGCTCCCTTTGCGTTGACGAGCGTAAACAATTCCACTTGAGAACCCTCCTTTGAGCCGAAGGACTCGCCGGTGATTTTGCCCTTGGGCTGAGTTTGAGTTTGTGTCTGCGGCTGCGGCTCAGGCGCTGAGGCGCAGCCGAGATAAACGACACAGACGATGCTGAGAACAACTATCGCAATGAGTGACTTTTTCATGGATTTGGCCCCATTCAGTTGTCTGGATTATGAGTCACGTTTGGATCGGTTCCGGGTGGCGCGCAGCGGTTTCTTCTGGCCGTAATAGGCGCCGCTGCCGTGTTTCCGGAAAAAGTGTTTGTCGAGCAGCACGCGTTGCATTGGTTGGATCGCCGGTTCAATGCGCAGCGTTTCGCTTGCCAGGCGCGCCAGGTGTTCCAGGACGAGTGCGTGGCAAACGGCATCGGCGAGCGACTTTCCCCATGCGAACGGGCCGTGACCGGCAACCAGCACGGCCGGGAATTCGAGCGGATCGAGGCCGCGGAACCGCTCTGCGATCACATGGCCGGTGTTGACCTCGTAGTCGGAGCGGATCTCTCCGGCCCTCATCAGGCGCGTGCAGGGGACGGGGCCGTGAAAATAGTCGGCGTGGGTTGTGCCGAGCGCGGGCAGTTCGCGGCGCGCCTGCGCCCAGGCTGTGGCATACAGGCTGTGGGTGTGGACAATGCCGCCGATGTCTTCGAAGGCGCGGTAGAGAACCAGGTGCGTCGGCGTATCCGAACTGGGATTGAGGTCTCCCTCGACTACCTTCCCGGTCTCCAACGAGACCACGACCATGTGTTCCGGCTTCATGCCGTCGTAGGACACCCCCGAGGGCTTGATCACCACATTGCTCGTGGCCCGGTCAATCGCGCTTGCATTCCCGAACGTCTGAAGGACCAAGCCGGCCCGGACCAACTCCAGGTTCGCTTCACATACCTCTTTTTTTATCTTTTCCAACATATCTTTTTGGGAGTCAGGAGTCAGGAGTCAGGAGAAAAACAACTGCTCTCAACTCCAAACAAATATTCATTGGTAATCCACCGTCCTGTGCGGAGTAGACTCAAAAAGCTAATGGGCGGACCGACAGAGCCGCGCGCGTCAGCAAGCGGATATTTGACAGTTCTTATCCGCTCCACCCGGATTTCAAATATCCGCTTGCTGACGCGCGCGGCTCCGAAATGGCGGCGCATCGTCCACGCTGATTTGCTAAAGTCTGCATTTCATTCTGACTCCTGACTCCTTCATTTTCTCGAGCAATTCCGAATCTCCAGGAGCCGCTTCATTACGTGATAAAGATTGCCGTTCCAGTCCTTTGTGCCGAAGGCGTCGTGCAGCTCGCGGTACAGGGCGTAGAGGGCACGATACGTTTCGTGGGCCCCGGCCTTCGGCTTGAAGACGCGCGGCCGGAGGCCGGTCATCGCCTTCTGCGCGGCGGCATAATCCGGATGCCCTCCGGCAACGACCGCGCCGGCGATCGCCGCGCCGAGTGCGCAGGTCTGGGCCGAGCGCGAGATCTTCATCGGCCTGCCGGTCACATCCGCATAGATCTGCATGACGAGCGGATTCTTCTCCGCGATGCCTCCGCAATTGACGATCTGCTCGACTTTGATCCCGTACTCTTCAAAACGGTTAATGATAGTCAGGGCGCCGAATGCCGTGGCTTCGATCAACGCCCGATAGATTTCCGCCGGCGTCGTGTACAGGGTCTGCCCGAGAATGAGGCCGGTGAGGCGCTGGTCCACCAGGATCGTGCGGTTGCCGTTGTTCCAGTCGAGCGCCAGCAGGCCGGATTCGCCCGGCGCCAGCCTCGCGGTAGCGGTCGAAAGTTCCTCGTGGGAGCCGGCTTTGGGGCCGCCGGGCTGAATGTAATTGACGAACCAGTTGAAAATGTCGCCCACGGCGGACTGTCCCGCTTCCAGTCCGTAATAGCCCGGCAGAATGCTCTCCTCGACGATGCCGCACAGGCCGGGGATGTCCGCCAGAGCCTGTCCCAGGGGCACAACCATCATATCGCAGGTGCTCGTACCGATGATCTTGACGAGCGTGCCCGGAGTGATGCCGGCGCCGATGCCGCCAAGATGCGCATCGAATGCGCCCACGGCCACCGGTATGCCCGCGGGCAGGCCGGTGCGCCTGGCCCATTCTCCGGTTAATCCGCCGCCGGCGCGATTCACCGTGTGGGCCTCGCGAGGCAGGCGGGCGCGCAACTCCCCGAGTTTCGGATCGAGTTGCGCCAGGAATTCCGCATCCGGATAACCGCCCCACTGGCGATGATACATCGCCTTATGGCCGGCCGCGCAGATGCCCACGCTGAGCCTGTCCGGAGCCTCGGTGCCGGTCAGCATGGCCGGAATCCAGTCGGCGCACTCGATCCAGCTGTGCGCCGCGTCAAAGACCTGGGGAGTCGTCCGCAGGCAGTGCAGGATCTTGCTGAAAAACCATTCACTACTGTAGGTCGATCCGCATTTGGCGAGGTAATGCGGCCGGATTTTCTTCGCCAATTCGGTGATTTCCGCGGCTTCGGCAACGCCGGTGTGGTCTTTCCAGAGCCACGCCATCGCCGCGGGATTGTTGGCGAATCTCTTATGGAGGGCGAGCGGTCTGCCGGCGGCATCGACCGGCATCGGCGTGCTTCCGGTGGTGTCCACTCCGATCCCGATCACCTGGTCGGGGGCAAAGCCGCGCACGGTTTTCTTTGCCTGGGCAAGGGCTCTTTGGATGGTCAATTCCGCGCCCCTGACGTAGTCGGCGGGGTGCTGGCGCGCCAGATTGGGATCGCGCGTGAGGATCACGCCGGCTTCGCCGTGTTCGTAGCCCCAGACTGCCGTGGCAATTTCGCGCCCGTTGGCAACATTGACGAGAAGCGTGCGCACCGAGTTGGTGCCGTAGTCCAGACCGATTGCGTATTTAGCGCTCATAGGGTTGCACTCTCATGGATAATGACTCGGTTTCCGGTAATGAATAAAATCAGTATTTTACTGAGCCAAACCACAGCTCCCGGCAAGTGGGTCCCGGCGGCCCGCCGGGACCCCAAGAAGGCCAAGGGCTCTCCGGTAACATGCGGTACTTCAGGTCCCGGCCGGCGGCCGGGACCCACTTGCACGCCCCCATGTTCCATGCCTGGCGCGGCTGGTTCAAAGGTCGATCATGATCTTGTTGACGTTGTCCAGATACTGCGTGTTGATTCTGAAAGCTTCGGCGGCCCGCTGCAACGGAAAACGATGGCTCACCAGCGGCTGCACATCGACCAGGCCGCGCTCGACCAGGTGCAGGGCGCGCGGATACGCATGTTTCATGCGCCGGCACATCACCAGGGTGAGACCCTTGCGGCGCGCCGTGGAGTGCTTCACCAGCAGGCGATCGTCCGAAGGGATGCCGACCATGACAATGCGCGCTCCCGGCCTGGCGAGCTCGGCAGCCTGAGCGGCCGAATCGCCGCCCCATGCGGCCTCAAAAACCACGTCCGCGCCCAGCCCGCCGGTGCGGTCCAGAACCCGACGAACGGCATCTTCCCGCTCGCAATCAATCGGGATCGCACCGAAACGGCGTGCCAGGTCCAGCCGCCAGGGGAGCCGGTCGCTGACCAGGACCGAATCCGCGCCCGCGGCTTTCGCCACCTGCAAAATCAAAATTCCTATCGGACCGGCGCCGAGCACGGCGGCACTTGCGCCCGGACGCATGTGGGCGAGATCCACCGCGTGAATGGCGACCCCGAGCGGCTCGAGCAGGGCCGCCGCGGCGTCATCCAGCGCGTTCGGCACCGGGAAGCAGCAGCCGGCCGGCATGTGCATCCATTGGCACAGGCTGCCGCCGTCCGGGTAGTTGCCGCAAAAGCGCAGGCTGCAGCACAGATTCGGATGCCCCTCGCGGCAGAGCGGGCATCGGCCGCAGGGCTGCGCCGGATCCACGGCCACGCGCGTGCCCGGCCGCACCGGGGCAAAATGCCCGTCCAGCGCATCGGGCCCGGCATCCTCGACGACGGCGGAAAACTCATGCCCGATAACAAGAGGCGCTTCCATCCGGCTGTCGCCGATGCGCGCATCGAGAAACCAATGCAGGTCGCTGCCGCACAATCCCGTCGTTTTAACGCGCAGCAGCACCTGCCCGGGGCCGGGCGGGCCGGGGTGCGGCACCTCCTCGATTCTCAAGTCCGCGGGCCCGTGCAGGCGCGCAGCCAGCATGCGGGCCGGATACAGGGCCTCTCGCGCCATTCAGCACCCCAAAAAGTGATGAGTAATGAGTGTTTTTTACTCATTACTCATCACTCATCACTCATCACTGCCCTGGGCGTGGTGATAGACTTCCCAGCCCAGGTATTTGCCGAGCGCTTCCCTGACACCGTTTGCGATCGTCGAGGGATTGACCGCGACGTGGTGCTCGAAACCGTGCTCGCAGATGTGCCTGAGCAGCTTCTGGAAATTGGGAATGCGCACGACGCCGTACCCGCCAAAGGTCTCCAGCGGATCCTCCGTGACTTCGCCCTCGCCCACGTAGGCGAGCATTTTCCCGGCGCTGTCGTCGGTGCTGACGCGCAGGTAGGTGAATGGCGACGATTTGATCCGGCCGACCACGGTCCCGAATGTGTTCTGGCGGCCGACCGTGCCGGCGATAATGGCCTGGTAATCCATCGCCGGTTTCTTGTCGCCGATGTTCACGAAGACATCCTTGGGCAGGTTGCTGCAATGGAAGATCACGCCCTGGTCCGGGTCCGCGCCGTAGTTGTTGTTCCAGTCCACGAGCGCGCTGGGCATGCCGCTCCCTTTTGCCATGGCCACCATGGCGACCGTGCCCATGATGTCGGTTTCGCAGGCGCTGCACTGGAGCGTGTTGCTCAGCATGCTCATCACCGTGCACGGAACGACGCCGAAGAACTCCTCCATCGCCGTCCAGCACTGGATCGCGGTGGCGTCCAGACGCGTCTGCTTCATCCAGTTGTCGACAGCCACGCCGAACTTCGCCATCTTCATCAGGGCCGGTTTCGGCACATGGCCGGAGCTGACATAGTTGTGAATCTCGGCCAGCTTGTTCGTGACCGGCGCCTCATTGTCCTTCATTTTGTCGACCCAGCCGAACAGCTCGTACAGGTCGAGGGTCTCGACGCTGATGCCGTATTGTTCGAGGAGTTTCTCGCTGAAACGGACCGTGTTGAACGCCGTAGGGCGGGCGCCGAGCGCGCCCACGCGCAGGTTGCGCAATCCCTTCCGCACCCTGCAGGTAACCACGAAATCCGCCAGGTCCCGTGTGAAACTCGGATCATCGGGATTCACCGTATGCAGGCGGGTGAGGGTGTAGGGAATTCCGTATTGCCGGAGGTTGTTGCAGACCGACATTTTGCCGCAGAAGCTGTCGCGCCGGTCCCGAATCGTCATGTTTTTGGGGTCATCATTGAACGCGTGCACCAGCACCGGCACGTTGAGTCCCGACCAGCGAATCGCATTGGCCACACCGCGTTCGTCGCCGAAGTTGGGGAGGGTCACCAGAAGGCCGTCGATCTTGCCGGCATGCTTTGCGAACAGGTCGGCGCACTGGCGCGCATCTGCCAGCGATTCCACGGAGCCGAACTTGGTGGAGGATTCGGGTAAGATCACCGTGCCGATCCCGAGTTTCTTGAGGGTTTGCAGGATTTCCCTGCGCCCGGAATCGCACAGGCGGTCCGGGAAAAAGCCACGATTTCCTACGATAATTCCAAGCGTTGTCATAAGGGTTCCTTTATGGATTCACTCGTGATAACTCAGCCAACCGCGAAATGCCCTTGGGCTCTCCGAAGCGGATGGAGCCTCCATTGTCCTGGTTTGTCCTTGCTCCATCGGCAGCACGATCCGGTCGATCCCGACCGCCACCAGGCCGGCGGTGCGGCGCCGCGGCGCGCTCTCGATCTCCACTTCTCCGAAGCGGGCCCACATGGCTCCCTTGATAATGGCGTTGGAAAGATGCTGCATCACTGCGGGAGGCAAATCGGTGAGCACTCCTGTGATAATGGCACGCCGCAATCCGAGCACGTTCAGCGAGCCGGCGATCACCACAGCCGTCTCCTCGAGGGTTTCCGCAAGCCAGGCCGGAATCCCCTTGCTCGCGATCGTTTCGGCAAGGGATTCCCAGGTCGGATCGGTTTTGCGGTGCGCCGCGGCAAAACTCTGGAGCAAGCCACGCGCCGAAACCAGCGTCTCGATGCAGCCCACAGCGCCGCAACCGCACTTCCGGCGATTGCCGGTCACGGGCGTGTGTCCCAGTTCAGTGGTGAGCGGCAGTGCGCTCGTGTAGAGCTTTCCGGCAACGATGGCCGCGCCGCCGACCCCGTCGCCGAAGTCAACCAGAAGAAAATCTTCCTCTTTGGGGTCGACGCTCTGGTGGCCGAGTGCGAGCGCGCGCTCCTCCTGGACCAGCGCCACTTGTGCCGGCCAGACCTGCTGAATCAGGCTCGGAAGAGACACCGCTTCCGTCCAGTGCAAATTGGGCGAGAAGAGCACTTTCCCTTCCGGCTCGTCGACGATTCCCGGGACGCTTACCATCACGCCCCAGTAATCCTTGTTCGGGAGATTTGCGGCTGCGACCCGGAGCTGTTGCACCCATGCCCCTGCCGATGCCGGAGTCCGGAACTGCTGCTCCCAGCGATCCTCGGGATCCACGCCCACGGGAACCGCCGAGAGATTGGTTTCCCCGACGCCCAATTGGACAGCGAGAAACCGCGGCTCCTTCCGGCAAAGGCGCAGGATGCGCCCCGGACGCCCGACACGGCCGTGGTTTTCAGCATGCCCGCCGCGCGCAGCCGCAGGTTCCTCCTCGATCTCCTCCAAAACGCCAAGCCTGATCAGCTCGTCGGCAATCTTCCCTGCAGTCGGCTGGCTCAGCCCGAGCGATTTGGCGAGGTCGGCCCGCGACGCGTGGCCGGTTCGCTGCAAGCGTCCCACCAAGGCACGCTTGTTGATGCGCCCCATCTTCGCTGGTATTAGGACCATATTAATTAATTAACCAAATTATTGTCCTCAACCAGTCATATTAAGAGACTGAGGGCCGGATGGCAATCGCGAAATAATGTTTTGATGAGATAGATAATTATATGTCCCGCTCGGGCGGGCCGGCATGGCCTGCTCTTTATACGAATTTCTGTACATCCGTCATCGGCCTGATGACCGGAAAATAGAATGAAATTCACAATGGAACGCGGATCAAGAAGGACGTTTTGCGGCGCGGGATTGGATTTCGAAGGCAAAGTCGTCCACAATCTGCGGATCGATCGGATCGCCGTTCACTGCCAGCGTCAGCACCGGGACTTTCTCCTGTTCGGAGACGTGGAAATACTGGGCTTCGGCGATTTTCGTCGGCATGCACTCCAGCGGACCCACATTCACAATCCCCTGAACGGCCTGCTGGCGCCACTCGGCAATGCCGGACCCGAGCGTCAGGACGGCTTCGCCCCAGAGGTCCTTTCGCAGATAGCTGCTGGCAGCCTGCAGGGAATCGGGCACCGGCACGGTAAAATGACTGCCCATGCACTGGTGGTAGATGTCCGAAAAAACGCGCAGAATCCGGCTGCGCAAGGCCGCCTGCAGGCGGTCCGAAATTCCCTGGTGCGCACTCCACTCCCGGCTGAGGTAATCGAGGTATTCGAGCCACTCACAGAATGGCGCGAGCCGCGCGCGGATGCCCCTCTGCTCCAACCGGTCGATTACCGAGCCGTTGGCAAACGGATTGAGCCGGACATAAATTTCCCCCACCACGGCAACTGCCGGAAGGTCGACATTCCGGCGCACGGCGGCGAGTTCTCTCAGCGAGTTGCGGAGCAGGTCCGCAAGGCCGAACAGCCGGCCCGAGGTAACCTGCCAGATCACGTCCGCCAACGAAGGATGTTTCCTCGTCTCTTCGAAAACCAGATTCAGCAACTGGTCCCGGCAGCGCTGGTGAATTTTGGCGGCGGCTCCCGGTGTGGTCTCCGCGGGACGCGCATCCAGGAGCCCGGCCAGCAGGACATCCGATGCGAATGCGGCGCCCAGGAACAGTCCGGGGAATCCGGCCGGGGTGCTGGCGAAATAGTCCGAATCGAGGGGAGAAAAAATCCGCACGCGCTCTTTCCAGCCCAGGCGTTCAAGAGTGATCTGATTGAGCACGTGATACACGCCGAACCGGCACGGGCCGCGCGTGCTGGGCATCAGCAGGACAAAGCGGTCCTGCGAGTTCTTCTCCGCCTCGAGGCGGCCGAGCAGGCTGCCCAGGGTCAGGATCAGGGGCACGCATTCCTTGCCCGACGTGTGCCGGCGCCCCAGTTTCAGCATTTCGGCATCGGGATCGGGCAGAACTTCAGAACGCCGGCCCAGGCCGCGAAACGCCGCCGCGGCCACTTCGGAAGAAGGGCCCAGGCCCGCCACCAGGATGCATTCATCCGTTTGCACGTCCATCAGTCCCATCGGTTTGGGTTCGGCCGAAAGGAAGTTATTGGGCTGCGTGCCGTTCTGCCGGCGTGCGGCATCGCCGGCCACGCAGTAGAGGAAGGCCTCGATCCGGGTCCTCGTCCCCGCGTCTCCCGAGTGTCCGTCGGTTTCAATCACGGCAAAGGGCTTGCCTTCGAGGATGTAGCTGCAGAAATGCAGGTTGAAGCTGTCGGGCCCGCAGGAGTAGTTGCTGCAATACACGGCGTAGGTCCCGGGAGCGCGCCGGATCTGGTGCGCGGCCCGCAAGATCTTCTGGCCCGATCCCCAGTACATGCTGTCGAAAGCCGGCACGCTTTTATCGACCGGGTAACAGTCCAGCGGCAGGGCCAGCATTCCCTGTTCGCGTAGAACCGCCGGGACATTCGAGTTCAGGATCGTGTTATGGATCGTGTACGGCCGCCCCAGGACGACAATCACGGGCAGGTTGTGTGCCGCGCAGAACTCGAGCGCCCGGCGTCCGATCTCGAGGCAACCCTCTTCAAAACCGGCCTGGACGGCGGCGGCCGCGGCATGGGCGGCGCGCCAGCGCTTGTCCCGGATTCCGAAATCCTCCGCCAGTTGCCGGCAGCTTGCCAGGAATTCCGGGGAATGCAGGTTTCCCTTTCCCATATTGATGACCGTGGGAATGATTTTGCCGGTGCAGGCGCGCTTGAGGTCCCAGCGAAGAATATCGCAACTCCCCTGCAGGATCGGGCAGGTGATGGCATCGCGGTCTCCATTGTTGCGCTGGATGCCGCGAATCATGGGCAGGAACAGGAAATCCGGAGACGCATCCGCCATCAGGGATGCGATCCCGTGGTAAAGCTGCATCGGAGCGCAAAAAGGCACGTTGGCCTGCCGGATGCCCCGTTTGAGCACATTCTGGTCCTGGTTCGAATAGAACCGCGGATCCAGCCCCAGCTCGTGGAAGAAGGCCGCGAAGAACGGGAACAGGCCGCTCAGCACGAATTCGCCGGTGAATGAAACCGTTTTGCGGCCGCGTTCCTGAGTGAAGGGCTGCAACAGGCCGCGCGCCAGGTTCTCTCTTTCACGGAACGGATCGGGCGAGAGGTCCGGCAGTTTTCTCTTCCTGGTGCCTTTGTCGTAGAGCGAGCACGAGCCGCCCCAGGTGAACCGCTGCTGCTTTTCCTGCACCACGGTCCGGATGGAATCGATGCGGCAGTGATTGCCCGTGCCGCCGCAGCCGCGCGTGGATTTGCAGGCAAAGGTCTCCTTGCTTTGAATTCTGGCCTGGAGAAAGCGGGCCGGATCCAGAGGCGCATGTTCGTGTCCGAGCGCGCGCCGGGCAAGCAGCGCAATGCCCAATGCGCCGACCGTGCCGGGATTGGGCGGGATGATCACCTCGCCTCCGGTCTGGCGCGCCACCGCGGCGGCGAGCGCGTCTGCAGCGAAAGGCATGCCCTGGCAGAATATGACTTTTCCGACGGAGCGGTTTCCTTTTACCCGGTGGAGATAGTTCTGGATTATGGAATCGTACAGGCCGGCGAGAATGGACTTCCTGTCTTCGCCGGCGGCGACCGCCTCGTCGATGATTTCGGCCATGAAGACCGAGCAGTGCTGTCCGAGCGAAATGCCGCAGTCCGCCTGGAGGGCTTCCACGCTCAGCTGCGCAACATGGCTGTAGCCGGAAAATCTCTGTCCCTGCTCCTCGATGAAGGAGCCCGTGCCGGCGCTGCAGGCTTCGTTCATCGCGCTGTCGATGATGCGCCCCTCCTCGAGACGGATGTACTTGGCATCCTGGCCGCCGATTTCAAAGATCGTATCGACGCGCGGATCGAAATGAAGCGCGCCTTCGGCATGAGCGGCAATCTCATTCAGGATGAAGACGCGGCTGTCGTCGAAGCAGGAGAGCAGGAGCGAGCCGACAATCTCGCGCCCGCTCCCGGTGACGCCGAAACTCCACACGTGGTCCTCCGCGCCGTGCTCTTCCAGGTACTGGGACAAAAGCCGCTGGGCGGCGCCGATCGGATCTCCGCCCGTGCGCGTGTAACCCTCCCATGCGGCTTGCGAGCTCGCGCTGTCAAGCGCCACCAGCTTGGAACCGGTCGATCCGATATCGAAGCCCAGAACCAGGGGCAGAGGCGCTCCGTTGCGCTGCACCCACGGCACGGGCGGGTTGCGCTTCACCTGCGCGAGAAAATGGCCGAGGGGAGGCACCCGTTCGAGTTTCGCCCCGGCCCGCTCCGTTGCCAGCTCGTGCAGGAGCGGTACCCGGCGCGCCGTTCCCGAAGCGGCGAGGGCAGCGCCGATCGCCTCGAGGAACAGGCCCTGGTCGGCAGGGAGGCCGTGCAGGCGCATGCCGCACTGGTTCAGAAAATCCGCGAAAACCCTTCTTACGCGGCGCGAACGGCTCACGCCGCCGATCAGGGTGACATCAGGCGGAGTCGTTCCCGGCTTGATCATGGAGAACACGTTCTGGCAGACGGCATCGAACAGACCGGCCAGGATTCTGGCCCGCTCCTCGCCCTTGTTCGCCAAGTGGGTCATGTCGGTCTTCAGGATCACCGGGCAGCGGCCCGACAGCGGTGCCGGATCCTCGACGTCGGCGCACAGCTCGGAGGCTTCTTCGATGGTCAGGGAGAAACGCTCGATCAGCTGGCGCAGGAAGTTGCCCGTCCCCTGGGCGCAGCGGCTGTTCTCGCGCAGCACCTCCAGTCCGCTGGCGCGCAGCTCGAGCACGGAAAAGCCGTGATTCCCGAGGGAAACAACCGTCCCCGGCCGGTCCGCGCACAGGAAGCGATAGCCCAGCGTCATCGCCTGCTTGGCCGGGATCCGCGGCAGATTGACGATGCGGCTGAGCCGGCCGCAGACGGCCGCGCCCTGTATGCCGTCCCAGCCCCAGTTTTCCAGGGCGCGGAACAGGGCGGCCTCGGGCGCTTTGTTGTGTTCCAGCAGCTCGCGGCGCGCCACCAGAAAGGATCCATCTGTGCGCACCAGTTCCGCGATCTTGAGCGTTTCGGCCCCGATGTCGATTCCAATGAACCGCTGGGGGGCGCTCAGGCCGGCACTTTTCCCCGAATCCGCCTTCCTTGACAGGCGATCTTCCATGATTGCAGACGCTCCCCGAAATCCGATGAATACATTATAATCAAATCAGGCGCGCGAACAACCTCTGTCTCCGGCCCGCGATTCAGACAGTGGACATTGGCAAGCAGGAATGATCCTATTGAACCACAGAGACACAGAGATCACGGATTACTTTGGATCCAAATCTCCGTGTCTCTGTAATACACAGTTGTGAAAAATTGTTTTCCTAGTACTTTTTTGTTCGGATACCTCAGTGTTTGCCGCGGCCAGGCGACTGCCGCGGCCACGGAGCCGCGAGCGTCAGCGAGCGGATATTTGAAAGTTAGGTCGAAGTAACTGTCAGATATCCGCTCGCTGACGCTCGCGGCTCCGTGGGCTGCATCCAGCTTTGGTGGCGGCCGCAGACTGCTGGGTATTCGCTGTTGATTGATTTTTCTGCTATTGAGCGGAGCCGAGGCGGCGGGCGATTTCGGGCATGAGGGAAGAGTCGACGTTGGCGAAGGCGCAGCGCAGGTAGCGCTCCTGTCCGGGGCCGAAGGCGCCGCCCGGCAGGCACAGCAGACGCTGCCGGTGCGCGAGCAGGCGCGCTGCCTGAATCGAGTCCAGGCTCTCGAACGGATGGCGCAGGTAGGCGAAATAAGCGCCGATCGATCCCAAAATCCACTGCGGCGCATGGCTCTCGAACGCGCGCCGGAAAGCATCCGTGCGGCCGGCCATGAGCGCCCTCTTTTCGGCGCGCCACTGGCCGAGCCGCTCCAGCCCAAACTGCGCGGCTTCCTGGCCGATGTGCGGAGCGCAGATGATCTGGCAGTCCATGATTTTGAGAACCTGCGCGATAAGACCTGCTGCCGACACCATGGCGCCGACGCGATACCCGGCGAGACTGTATACTTTGGAAAAACTGTACAGGTGGATCAGCGTGTCGGGCCAATCGGGGCCGGAAAACAGGTCATGCGCCCGCGCCTGGTCCGGCGGCAGGAAATCGCGATAGGTCTCGTCCAGAATCAGGGCGATCCGTCGGCTGGATGCAAGTTCGTAAAACTTGCGGATCGTGGCCGGAGGATAAACCGCTCCGGTGGGATTGTTCGGGGTCACGAGCACAATGGCACGCGTCCGGCTGTCGATGAGCGATGCCGCTTCGTCCGGATCCGGGACGAAGCCGTTTTCCGGACGCGACGGCAGATGACGCGCCTGCAGGCCGAGCATATCCAGGGTCATCCGGTGATTGAAATAGAACGGCGCCGGCAGGATCAGATTGTCGCCCGCCTGAGCCAGGGCAATCACGGCGGCATAGAACGCCTGGTTGCAGCCCGCGGCGATGCACACATGCTCAGGCCCGACCGTGGCGCCATAGGTGGACGAAATATCGACGGCCAGTGCTTGCCGCAAGCCTGTGGTTCCCGGTATCGGGGTGTAGAGGGACATTGAGGCCTGCTGCACGATTTCGGCCAGGTAAGCGGTCAGGCTGGGAGCGGGCGGATACCCGGGCACCGCCTGAAGCAGATCGATGAGAGGAAGATCAGGATCCGGGTGCGCCGCCGCCCAGCCCTGCACCTCCGGAATCGGCGGCGCCTCGGTCGCAACAAGTAGTGGATTGATAATGAACTTCATAAATGGAGTAGGAGTCAGGAGTTAGCAGAAAGCCAAACACCGATTGTCCGGCAGCCTGTCTTTCATTCTGACTCCTGACTCCTGACTCCTGACTCCTCGGATTTATTTCTTCACGCCATAGACGGCTTCCTTCAGGCGTTCCTTCTCCTTGTCCCTTTCGCTGAAAGGAATGCCCTTTTCCATCCATTCCGGCATCGGCGCGCCCTTCAGCTTGTGGTCGAAGAACTGCTGCATGCGGACGGTGTAGTCCTTCATGTTGGGCCTTCTGCGCAAACCGTGGGGCTCGCCGTTGTAAACCCACATGTAGACTTCCTTGTTGAGCCGGCGCAGTGCGAGGTAGTACTCGATCCCCTGGTACCATGGCACGGCGTCGTCCTGGTCGTTGTGAAGGATCATAAGCGGCGTCTGCACGCGGTTGGCCTGGAAGACCGGGGAGTTCTGGATGTAGAGCATCGTTGACTCCCAGAGATTGCCGCCGATGCGGCTCTGGGTGTGCTCGTACTGGAACTGGCGCGGCAGCCCCGTGCCCCAGCGGATGCCGCTGTAGGCGCTGGTCATGTTGGAGACGGGCGCTCCCGCGGCGGCCGCCGCGAACCGGTTGGTTTGGGTGATCATATATGCGATCTGATATCCGCCCCAGCTGTGGCCCTGAATGCCGATCGCCTTCTCGTCGAGGAATCCCTTGTCCGCCACCGCCTGGATCGCGGGCAGCACGCATTTCATCGCGCTCGGCCCGGGGTAGCCGATGTTGTAGACAATGTCCGGTTCGAGCACGAGATAGCCGTTGCTGACGTAGTAGGCTTTGTTGATCGATGTGCCCGGCGCCGGATTGACGAAGTTGTTCACGCTTTGCGAGAGCAGCTCGTAAATATAGACCAGCATGGGGTACTTCTTCTTGGGATCGAAGTTCTCGGGCTTGTAGAGGCTGGCGCTGAGCTGGACCCCATCGGTGCTCTTGAAGCGGATCAGTTCCGATGTGCCCCAGAGAATATTGGCCCTCTGCGGATTCGCGTTGGTGACCTTTTTCATGTTCTCGAAGTTCAGCCCGCAGGTGAGGATGTCGGGGAACTCGTTGAAAGTCGACGCGGTCAGCATGTAGACATCGGCGTTGCGCGCCTTGGTGGGAGTGCCGTAGTTCTTGGGCCCCATCAGCAGTTTCTGCGGGGTTCCGCCTTCGAACTTGGTCCGGTAGAATCCGGTGTCGCGCGTCCATTCGTTTACGGCGCTCAGCAGCATCGGCTGTGCCGGGTCGATCCCCCTCTCGCCCGGCTCGGTGCGCATGTTGACGTAGCGGAAGATGATCTTCTCTTTGCGGCCGAGGCCCTCGGTCAGGTTCTTGGCCCCCGAGCCGTCGGGCGCGACTTTCCAGATGTCGTACCGGTCGTTCAGCAGCACGAAGCTGTCATCTTTCGTCCAGCCGGCATTGCCGTAAGAACCGGGCGTACTCGGCGTGTCGGTGTTTTCGTTATAGAAATTCACTCCGAGGCCCTTGGTCAGGTTGGTTTCCTTGCCGTCGGGAATCGAGATACTGATCCAATCCTTGCCGTCGAAGCGCATGCCGTACCTGGCGGTGGTGGAGAATGAGATTCCGCCGGTCGCCTTGGTCAGCAGCTTCTTGCGGCTGCCGTCGTCGGTGTTGACCAGGTAATAGTCACTCATGTTTCCCTGTTCGTAACCGACCATGATTCGGTAGGGGCGGTCGTCCGAACCAAGCGCCCATCGCCCGTCGGCTTGGGGCGTGACTTGCGGGAGCGTGTCGTCGGACAGCTGCGTCAGCTTTTTGCTGCCGACGTTATACACCACGCTGTAGGACCGGTTGGCGTCCTGATTGCCGCGCACCTTCTGCATCGGCTGGATGAAGTCGTCCTTCCAGTGCCAGAGGTCGGCGTTGACCTTGTCGGGATCGGTTGTGGCGGATGCCGCGGGGGCAGGCGTGGCAGGCGCAGCCTCTCCCTCAGCGGGTTGCTCCGGCGCTTCTCCGGGTTTGGCGATGCTGAAGAACACCCTGGAGCTGTCCTGCGAAAAAGACAGGCCGCCTCGGTCGCTGATCACGTGCCCCTCCTTGAAATTCGGCATGGACGCGGAGAGCAGTTCGGCCGCGGACGGATTCGCCATATCGACAAGGTAGATCTTGGCCTTGGGCTGCGCGGCGGCCGCGTCATCCTTGTCGCTGCTGAAGAGCATCTGGGTCTGTTTTTCATTCCAGGTGATGCGCGTGTAGCGGCCGCGGCCAGCCAGCAGCGCCTTCAATTCACCCGTGGACCCGGGCGGAATCATGTAGATCCCGTTGGACTCCGGTTTTCTGGAGGAAACGGTAAAAACCATGTTTTTGCCGTCGCGGGTAAGCTGGAAATCGAGCACGTCGGCGAAGGAGCGCTGGGATTTATCCGCCAGATTGCGCACGATCATTTCGACGCCATATTCGGTGCGGGAACCGCCGCGTCCGCCTCCGCGAGCGCCGGCAGTGCCGCCGGCGCCCTGGCGCCCGCCCGCGGCCGCACCCTGGCGTCCGGCGCCGCCTGCCGGAGGCGTCGCTGCTGCCACGCCTCCTTCGGTGCCCCGGCCGGTTGCCGCCGGCTCCGGTTTGGGTTCGATCAGATACACGACATAGTTGCCTTCTTCCGGCACCGCGAACCGTCTTACCCGTTCAATGCGTTCCACCTTGCCCGTAGACAGGTCCATGATTCCCATCGCGTTCTGCGGCATGTCCGCAGGGCGCGTGTTGGCCTTCCTGGCGTCTTCGTTTTCCTTCTTGGTCGGGAGAATCTGGAACAAGGCGAATTTCCCATCTGAAGTGAGAGTCAGGCCGGCACTGCCTGCTCCACCGCCGCCCCGGGCGCCGGCGCCGCGCCCCTGGTCAGGGCCGTACTCTTCGCCGTCGGGAGTAGCAGCAGGGGGCGTCTCGGCCCGGTAGCCGCGGTTGTGGCGGTATTCCTGGCTCGAAGCCAGATTGCGGACCACCACGGTGCCGTCGGCATCCTGTGCATTCAGGACATAGCCCAGGAACTTCGCGTCCCTTGTCAGCTGCTGCATCGTAATGGTCTGCCATGTGTCATAGTCGGTATGGGCCAGGGGCCTCTTTGCGGTTTTGGCTGCAGTAGGCGCTGCGGCCTGCTGTGCCAGAACCGCGATGGATATCAAGGAAAACGTAATACAGAGGATCATCAGCTTCCTTGCCAGCTGCGATCTCGATCGGTTGGTTTTCGCGAAACGAATCATGACCTGCTCCTGTTGCGGGTGGTAACGGAAAGCACAAAACCGGTAACTTCTCGCCGGCCATCATACGACAACCCTGCAAATCTCCGCCACAAATTTAAGATATCCCCCCCCCGGCATGGTTTTTCTCACCTCCAGGACTCGAAGGGCACTTTGCGGCGCTGCGGCCTGCTCATTATACGAAGCTCGCTCCGATAAACAGCATGACCGGGAGTGCCGCCCTGATGCCGCTGGGATCGAGATTCCGCCGGAGCGAAATAATGAGCGCCGAAGGCGCGTTCGATACCAGCCTGGGGCAACGCCCCAGGGACGGTATGATCAGATAGACAAGGGCCGTAGGCCCGCTCCATAGACGTTTATAGGGCGGGCTTACAGCCCTTTTATTTCTATAGGATCGCCTGAATCCTGGGGCGTTGCCCCAGGCTGGTATGGAGCGGGCCTTCGGCCCCGGGTTGGCGGATTTCCCTCCTGGATGTGCCGATACTCCAATGTGGACCGGCTGATGCGGATTTGTTTGGATGCCAAAGATTCGCTTAAGGAGCAGGCCCCGGCGCCGCTTTCACAGGCCGCAGGCGACCCTGGAACTGGCGGCAGGCCGCCATTTTCGACTTGCCATCGGCCGAGAGCGGAACATAACAGCATACGAACCATGGACATCCCGGGTGGCAGGCCGCCCCATTGCGGCAGCACTCGGATCGACAAAGCGGCGCCGGGGCCTGCACTTTACACGGATCTTTGCTTTGATAAACAATCAGGTTGTTGGTGCCGCGCCTTCGGCGCTCTTTTTAGGCTCTGCCCCTAATTCCGGCCTGACGGGCGAGGTTGGTCCGCGGGCCTCCTGGGACCGCGCGCGTCCCGCGCGCAATATGCGCATAAACTCCACCGAAAGCGACTTTTGCCACAAACCTTGTGAATGCCGCAGTCGCAAATCATCGTTTGCAGCCGGATTTTGCGGGCGGGACGCCCGCGGTCCCAGGGGGCGCGTGGATAAGCCATGATTGTCTGCCGGGCCGAATATCCGTGTAAAGTGCAGGCCGGGGCGCCGCACTCCAAAGGTGATTCATGATATCCTCTCGGCGCTGCGTTTGTGGTTTGGGAAAAGAGGTTGGCATGATTCACGGGCTGCTGAAGAGGATTCTGCCGCGCCGGCTGCGGTTCAGCTGCCAGGCGCGGCAGTTCATCGCCAAAAGCGCAGGCGGCAGAGTGTGCTCCGGACCATTTGCGGGGATGGCCTTTGCATCCTCAGATGTGCATCCGAAGTATTTGCTGGGAACCTACGAACTGGAGTTGAATCCCCTGCTGCGGCGGCTCTCCGAGCAGTCATTTGACCGAATCGTGGATGTGGGTGCCGAAACGGGTTACTACGCAGTGGGCCTGGCGTTGCTCAATCGGCACGCACGGATCTTCGCGTTTGAGGCGGATGAGGGATTTCACGCCGGCATTCAGGAGATGGCGCGCATCAACGGCGTCGCGGACCGCCTGGCGGTGGGCGGCTATTGTGAACCGCACAATCTGAAAGCGGGCCTCCAGGGAAGCTATCACTGCCTGGTATTTATGGACTGTGAAGGCGGCGAAAAACTTCTTTTGGATCCATCCGCAATTCCGGAGCTGAAGCGCTGTCACATTGTGGTCGAGCTGCATGATTTCGTACATCGCGACATCGCCGACATCATCGGCAGCCGGTTCCGGCCCAGCCACACGATTACCGAAATATGGTCCAGGCAACGGACCTTCGCTGATTTTCCACTGCATATGCCTCGATCCCTTAGAACCTGGTTATTTCGCAAATATTACGTCAGCACCATGAACGAAGGGCGCCCGGAACCGATGAGGTGGCATTTCCTCGAACCTGCTCCTCAAAAGTAGCAGTGGATCCTTTTTCGCAGGCAAAGGTCCATATGGAGGAACGCGACATTAAGGCTGTTTCAGGCCAAGGCCGTACTCGGACGATCTCGCGGGCCGGATCAGCGGCCTCCTTCCGTGAGATGCAGCTGGTGCTGATCATCTGGGGCTGTTTCCTGCTCCGCGGATTTTTTTATATTGGCATGATCCCGGTCTGGGAAGGATACGATGAATGGGCGCACTTCGCCTATGCCCAGCACCTTCTCTCCCACGGGACTCTTCCGTTGGGCGACAGGACGCGCGTCTCCCGGGAGGTCGAGGCTTCGTTCCAGTTTCTGCCGCTGCCATGGGAAATGGCAGATGTCGCCGTTCCTCACGTGACCCATGACGGCTACTGGCGGCTGTCTGAGGCTGAACGGGCCGATCGCAGCCGCGCGCTGGCTTCGATTCCGCGCGCCTGGGCTCACGAGGTCGCGCAAACCAGGATCCTGAACTATGAGGCCCAGCAACCCCCGCTCTACTATTGGTTGCTGCAAGCGCCGCTTTACCTCCTGCGCCATGCGCCGCTGCCCGAGCGGGTCTACCTTTTGCGCTGTCTCAGCTTCCTGGCGGCTTCCATCGTCATTCCCGTCGGCTATGTCGTGGCGAAGCGGACGTTTCGAAGTCCGGGCATCGCATTTGGCGTCATTGCGGTGATTGCGGTTATGCCGGAGTTTGTCCTGGAGCTCAGCCGCGTGGCCAACGACAGCCTGGCGACGGCGCTCTATTGCGTGCTTCTCCTGCTGGCCATCCGGATCTATGACGATCCCGGCAGGACAAAATGGGCGATCGCATATGGCACGATCTTGGGCCTGGGCCTATTGACGAAGGCGTACTTTTTCACCGCCATTCCAATCACCGTGCTCCTGTACATTGGACTCTGCCTGCGCAACCGGCTGCAATGGCGCCGCATCCTGCTGCTTGGCTGCCTGGTCGCCGGCGTGGTTGTTGTGATTTCCGGATGGTGGTACTTTCGCAGCCGGCTGCTGACCGGCTCCTGGTCGGGCATGCAGGAGGACGTCAGTCTGAGAGGCATGTCTCTCTTGGCTCTTATGAACCAGGCCACCCATGTCAACTGGCGTGTTGCCTTTGACGCCTTTTTCGTTTCCCATATCTATTTCGGCAACTGGAGTTTTCTAGGTTTGCGCTGGTGGATCTATCATTTTTTCCGCTACCTGGCGCTGCTTGGCGTGTGCGGAACCCTCGTTTTTCTTTGGCGGTATTTCCGGAAGGGTCGCGGACAGAAGGGGGCTGCCGACGGAGGTCCCATTCTGATTGCGGCAAGCTATTATCTCACTTTTGCTCTGGGCCTGGCCTATCATGTTCTCATCACGTTTGCAGCCGGCGGCGGCTCGAGCACGAACGGCTGGTATATCTATTGTCTCGTGATCGCTGAGGTGCTGCTGGCGGCCGCCGGAACCATGGCCATATTGCCCGGACGCCTGCGCCCCGGCTGGCTCCCGTTCCTGGCCGTCTGTTTTTGCCTCCTCGATCTCTATGGCGCGCATTTTGTTTTGATTCCCTATTACACGGGGCTGATCGCTCATAACGCCAATGGTGCGCTGGCGACATTTCATATCGAACAATACTCAAGGGAGGGAATCGGACTCGCCGTGAGCCGATTGCTGCAAAATAAGCCTGCCTTTTGGAACGAATCCGTCTTGATGGCTTCCTGGCTGCTTTTTATTGTGGCGACCGTGGTGACGGTCGTGCTCAGCGTCCGGCTGAGGCGGAAAACTGAAAAGAGTGATGAATAAAAGGGAGGCCAGAATATGCCGCGCAAGGCCATTTTAATCCGCTTCTATCCCACATATCTCATTATTAAGCAATAATTTATCGTGGTCCGACCCCAAACTGCAATCTTCGTTACTTGATTTCTATTTTGGCGGCCAGAATGGAGCCGCCCGACTGCTTCGTGCCGACTGCGGCAACCTGCATGCCGACCTTCAGGTCTGAGAAGCTCATGACCTTCCCTTTGGACACGATCACCGTCTGGCTGTTAACTACGACAGTCGTTCCGGCCACTACAAACGTCGAATTTCCGATGCTGGTGATTGCCCCCTGAATGCTGTCAGGTATCACACGGGGTAGCGTCACCTCAATTTTTGCTGCCAGGATGGATCCGTCGGTTTGCATTGTGCCCACGGCGGTGATCTGGTCCCCGACTTTCAGGCTGGCAAAGGCCACCGTAATCCCTTTGCTGACAATCACGGTTTGCGCGTTGACCGTTACCTTGCCGGCTCCCACGGTGAGAGTCTGGCCGTTGATACTGGTGATGGTTCCGCTCACTTTGGCCGGCACTGGGACAGCCGGGACCACCTCGATTTTGCCTGCCAGGATGGAACCTTCCGCCTGTTTGGTCCCAACTACCGTCACCTGGTCGCCGGTTTTCAGGTTTGAGTAGCTGAACGGAGCCCCCTTGGAAACCAGGACGGTTTGGGCATTGACCACGATCTTGTCCGCGCCCACCATGAAATAGGAAACGGTGATGCTGGTGATGGCGCCGCGAACGGTGACTGAAACCGGCGCGGGGGGGACGACCTCGATTTTTGATGCCAGCAGCGATCCTTCGGCTTGCCGGATGCCGACAACCGCCACCTGATCACCCACTTTCAGGTTCGCGGGCGTGAGCGCGGTTCCTTTGGATACAATGATCGTACTTGCGTTGGTTACGACCTTGTCCGCACCCACCATGAAATAGGCGGTGTCCACCTTTGTGATCGCTCCGCGAATCTTCGTCAGGACGGGAGGCGTCACCATGACTTCAATCTTGGTGGCGAGCAGCTTGCCGTCGGACTGCTGCGTGACGGCTGCCGCCACCTGATCGCCGGCTTTGATGTACGCCAGTGTGACGGTCACCCCTTTGGAAACGATAACGGTCGACTGATTTACATACACTACGGTGCCGCTCGAGAGGGCCAGTGACGAAGCGTCGACCTTCGCGACGATTCCTTTTACGACCGTGGGCCGGGCTTCCTTGGAAGCCGCGTTCACCTGGATTCTCGAGGCAAGCAGGGACCCATCGCGCTGCAGCGCCGCCTGGACTCCGACCGAAGCGTCCTGTGTCAGATTCCCGGCAATCTGAGTCCGCGCATCTGTTCTGACGCCAATCGTCCTTTCCGACGTGTTCACAGCCAGGGAGCGCGCGCTCAAGCCGGCGACGGTTCCGGTGATCGCAACATCCCGCGGATTCGAAACATGGATTTTCTTGGCGACAATGGTGTTTCCCGCAAACTCGCCGGAGATATCCGCGAATTGACCGGATTGGAGATCCGCAAGAGCCAGATTTTCGCTTCCTGAGAAAATGGCAGTCTCATGATCCGTTACCCGGATTGAGCGCGAGGCAATCTGCAGGATTACTTCATGTTCGCCCAGGCGATCGACGGCCCCAAGCACACCGAACCAACGCAGTGCCGGCTTGGGTTCAACCGAGAGTGCCGTCATGGCGCCATCCGGGCCGAACCGGCCGCGGATCTCGACCAGCCCCCCTGGCGCCGCATCCGGAGACAGCGCACCCTCAGCCAACAACAAATCGCTGTTCGCCACCCGGATCCGATCGCCCGAGACAGACTCCAGGACACCCGTCACCCGCACCTCGTCCGGATTGTGAACTGTGACGGCCGTGGCCGCAAACAAGTCGGTCTGCCACTGAGCAGTGGCGCGCAGCGTCGTGCCTGCTGTAATGGACCCGGGACTGAGAGCCTTTCCGGAGGGATCGTGCAACTTCGTGGCCGCGTCCACCCGCATGCGCACGGGGAACTCGGCAACCAGGCCGCTCACCACCCAGGAGGCGGAGTTGCCCGGCTCCACCTTGTCCACTACGAGCCAGAAAGTGAAATCCCCTTGAGCGACGGCGACGCCGCTTCCGAATCCAAAAAGCAAGGCTGCAGAACAAAGCAAAAACGCCATTCTCCCCGCCATAGCACGACCTCCGGAAAGCTCGCTAATAGGAAAATGCTTTTTCCTGTTGGGGAAATAATACAACGGATCGCTGATAAGAGCATGCGGAATTCTTTCTCCGTGCAAACATGGAAATCGGGGACGTCCCTGATTTTTGGTCCATTCTCTGTGATTCAGACCGTGGAACATCGCCGGATAAACAGAGCCGCGGGCGTCAGCAAGCGGATGTATGAAAGTCAACAGTTGGTGTCCTTCAAATATCCGCTTGCTGACGCGCGCGGCTCTGTTTGCCCATTCTTGACCCTGCATGCACAGCCCGCTGTCTGAATCGCAGGGTTCATTCTAGCGCGCGCAGAGGGATTGGATAGGAAATTTACCTGCGATTACCTGCTTGGGAGGGATCGGTGCCGGACCGGTATAGCAAGATTTTGTGAGGAGTGGATGACGGCGCTCCGGGTCATGTCACTCCGGGGCATTCACCTCTTTTCCGGAAGAATCTCGATCCAGTAGCCATCCGGATCTTCGATGAAGTAGATCCCCATTTGGGGATTTTCGTAACAGACACATCCCATCTCTTTGTGATGTTTGCAGGCGGCGTCGAAATCATCCACAACCAGGGCGAGGTGAAACTCGTTGTCGCCGAGGTTGTAGGATTCCTCGCGGTCCCTGAGCCAGGTCAGTTCGAGCTTATGGCCGGTTTTCCCGTCGCCCAGGAATATCAGCTTGAAACTCTTGTCGGCGGGTTCGATCTGCCGCATTTCAACGAGGCCCAGGGCCTCGCGGTAGAAATTCAGGCTTTTGTCGAGATCCCGCACGTTGATGTTGTTGTGATCGAATCGAAATCTCATTGTACCTTCTCCAGTTTCCATTCATCGCACTGTG
>Ga0315277_10001548_pt1 | contig 33392 bp, 30 predicted proteins | sample YL17G05_15_MG_FD_203695 | JGI IMG/M metagenome (GOLD analysis project Ga0315277, IMG submission 203695) | Sediment microbial communities from Yellowstone Lake, YNP, Wyoming, USA - YL17G05_15 | ecosystem: Environmental > Aquatic > Freshwater > Lake > Sediment | place: USA: Wyoming | collected...
ACGGGGTGGTGTTTTGTGACTATCCCACGGCTGGCGCCGTTGGCTGTGTTCTTCTGGCCCTTTCGGGTTTCTTATGATCGGCTGCGCATGAGGGACTGCATCCCGGCGTGACTGCGATTATGCGAGGGCCGCCATCGACCGTTTGTGCCCGGGTGGACTGTGTGACGGGGTGGCCCCAGGGGCTGAAACCCCTGGTCCACCGGGTGCGAGTGTCATGGGCGAGGGCGGGTGGGTGAACGCGAGCCGCCCTTATAAGAGAATTCACTTCCCGATGCAGAAACTAGAGAATATCTCGCTGAGGACGTCGGCGGTGGTGGTTTCGCCGATGATCTCGCCCAGGGCGACGGCGGCGGATTTGGTGTCGAAGGCGATCAGTTCGAGGGAACGGCCTGCTGTTAGTGATTGAATCGCCTGAGCGATGGATTGTTGCGCGCGCCGAAGCGCCGCGCGATGGCGATCATTGATCGCGATGCGGGCCGACTGAGCATCAATGCCGCTCTCGTTGATCCAGTCCTTGATCGCCGTGACCAAGTCCTCCACGCCGGCCCCGGTCTTTGCCGAGATCCCCGCCACGGCGGGGATGCGCGGGAATATCGGCGCATGATGGGCGGCGATTTCGTACACGGCGGCATCAGGGTCGGTTACGAGATCGAGCTTGTTCACTGCGATCAGCCAGGGAACGGGCAGATCGTGAAAAGAATCAGGCGGTCTCTGCGGGAGCCACTCGACGTTGGCATCAATCAGCCAGATGGCGGCATCGGCAGACCGGATGGCGTCAGCGGAGCGCTCGACGCCGATCTTCTCGATCAAGTCTGTAGCGTCATGGATCCCCGCGGTATCGACCAGGCAGACAGGCCAGCCATCGAGGTTGATGTACTCGCGCAGGATATCGCGCGTGGTGCCGGGAATTTCGGTGACGATGGCGCGTTCATCTTGAGCCAGGCGATTGAACAGGGTTGATTTGCCGACGTTGGGCGGGCCGGCGAGAACGACGACAAAGCCATCGCGGAGAACGCGGCCACGGTTGTAGCCGGCGAGAAGGTGATCGATGCGCGCGGCGACCGCGCGGAGACGTCGATCGACAGGAACCAGTTCAGTTGGTTCGAGGTCTTCCTCGGTGAAGTCGATTCCTATCTCCAGACGGGCTAGAGCGGCGATCAGTTCTACACGGAGGGCGACGATTTCCTCGTGAAGCGCCCCTTGAAGCTGCTCCAGAGCTGCGGTTGCTGCACCTTCGGTCTTAGCGCCGATGATGTCGGCGACCGCCTCGGCTTCGGTGAGGTCAATTCGCCCATTGAGGAAGGCACGGAGAGTGAACTCACCAGGTAATGCCATCTCGGCGCCATGTTCTGCCAAAATGGCGACAATCCGGTGTAGAACAATCGGGGCGCCGTGGGCAGAAAATTCGACTAAGTCTTCACCAGTAAATGACTTAGGGTTGCGAAACAAGATCGCTAGCACTTCATCGACAGGTTCGTTGCACTTCGGATCAATTATGTGTCCATAATGAACGGTGAAGCCGTGGTGATCGACCAGATGGCTCCCCTGTTGGGGACGGAAGATGCGGTCAGCGATGGCGATGGCATCGGGACCGGAGAGGCGCACGATCCCCAATCCGCTGCGACCGATCGGTGTGGCGATGGCACAGATCGTGCGAGAGAGATCGATCTTCGCGTAGTCAGCGACCAACGGGACACTCGAGGGGAGCGATATCGATTGATTCGCCGCCCCGGAGAATATATGTCAATGGCAGGCCAGGTGGGCAATCGGCACTGTCCAATCGTTTTCAGTGACCCATAGGAGATTGCCCCGATTCGTGCCGAAGTGCGATCTGGCCGATACCAGTTGTTCTCAAGAGGTTAGATTTTCTCAGGATTACCGCTTGTCAATATCAGCATCTGACGGTAGACTGGGCCGTACGAATAACCCGCGGACGCCGGCCAGGGCGTCGACATTCGTGCGGGAGTATCGGAAAACCATTTCCGTGGAGGCGTTATGCGTCACATCAGGCACATGCTGTTGCTGCTGTTCATCGCCGTCGGTCTGATCGGCCTGCCCTTGAATGCTCAGGCGCAACTCGGCAGTCTGAAGAAGGCGGCCAAGAAGAAAGTCGAGCAGAAGGCCAAGGAAAAGGTCGAGCAAACGGCGGAAACGCCCAGCGAGAGCGAGCAGGGGGAGTCGAGCGATACGGCCAAAGGTGAAGAGCCGCCGGCCGCGTCGGGTGGTGAGTCAGGCAAAGCGGCCGCGCCTGCCACGGGGACTGGCCAGAAACCGGGCGAGGGGGTCTGGCTCAAGTACGATTTCGTGCCCGGTGACCGTGTGATCTTCCTTGAGGACTTCACTCGTGATGAAGTGGGGAACTTCCCGCAACGGCTTGAGCTTGAGAAAGGCAACATGGAGATCGCAGAATGGAGCGGGATCCGTTGGCTGCGCGGCTCGACTTACTGCGATTTCATTGTGCCGCTCCCCGAGGTTTTGCCGGCGCGCTTCACGTTCGAGTTTGATTTCTATGCCCCCTGGGAGTGGAACACGGTGGAGATCTCCACAGTCTCGGAAGATGAAGCCGACGGAGAAGCGAAACTCACCGAGGTCTGTTTCGCTCCCTGGGAACGTGGCGGCGGCCTGAAGGAATTGAGCAGCAAAGAGGCACTGGTGATGGGAAAGGTACCCGAAGCCGTCCTCAACCAGATCATGCACTGCCGGGTGATGGCGGACGGCAAGTACATGAAGGTTTATATCAATGACACGCGCGTGGCGAACTTCCCGAGTGCGAATTTTGGGCGATCCAACCGGCTGTTCTTCAAAGTCTCCGCCCAGGAGGACAGGCCGGCGATGTTCGCCAATTTCCGGGTCGCCGCCGGCGACAAGAAGATGTACGACGCCCTGACCACCAACGGCCGGGTGGCGACGCAGGGGATTCTGTTTGACTCCGGTTCGGATCGGATCCGTCCCGAATCGACCCCAACCCTCAAGGAGATCGGCCAGATGCTAAAGGACCATGCTGATCTGAAGCTGCTGATCGAAGGGCATACCGACAATGTCGGTGACGACGCATCCAACCAAACGCTGAGCGAGAAGCGTGCCAATGCGGTGCGCGATCATTTGATCAGCAACTACAGCATCGAGGCGGCGCGGCTGCAGGCTAAAGGGTTCGGTGAGACAAAGCCGGTGGGCTCGAACGACACGCCCGAGGGACGGCAGAACAACCGGCGCGTGGAGCTGGTGAAGATCTGATGACGGGGAGGGTGTTCGCATTGACAACGCGGTTTTCTGGGCAGAATCCCGGAGAGGAGGTGCCATGAGGAATCGCTCTTCACGCTGGCTGCCGCTGGCGGCGATGATGTTTCTGGTCTCGTGCGGCGGGGATAAGGGAACCGATTCGGGGTCCACCGACACGCCGCCGACCTTGGATCAACCCGAGCTGGTGACAACGGTGGACTTCTCCAGCGATGACCAGACAGCGCTGACGGCGCAGGCGATGGTCAACGGTTTTCTGGCGGCCGGGCGCGCCTATTCAAGCATGGGAGCGGCGTTCTTTGCGCAGCAGCACTCGGCCAATTGGGGACATCGGTCGGGGGATAGATGGACGTGGTCGTACAGCCAATCGGGGTGCACGTTCACATTCACGGTGGTCCAGGTGAGAAACGGGTACAACTGGACCTACACGCTCGACGGTACCTGTGCCGGGGAACCCTACGACCACTGGGTGGTTGTCGACGGCACGACCAATACCGACGGCACAACCGGTACGCTTCATTACTACGAAGAGAACTCGACTGCGATCCAGTTCAGTTGGGAGTGGACGTCGGCTGCCGACCACAAGTCGGGGATATGGAGTTTCTACGACGGAACCGACGTGGACAGCAACCTGGTGGCCACGATGAACTGGGTGAAGAACGCGGATGATTCCGAAGACCTGGTTTGGGAGAATCTCGGCGGCGGCAAGACGAAGTGGGAAGTGCACGTGGCGAGCGACGGCAAGTCGGGGACGATGACTTCCTACGGCTGGGACGACACCCACTCGATATATTGGCGGCAATTTGGGGTTGTCTGGAACGACGACGGCACCGGCACGTGGACGACTTACGATGACGACGGCAACGTGGTGAATGTGCAGTCGTGGACGTAGGTCCGCCGGCGCGGACGAGACAATGATCCGAGCCCGCTCCGTCTGAGGACGGGGCGGGTTTTGTTCTTGTGTTCACCATTTGGTCCCACGGCTGACGCCGCGGGCTATGATCTTGCGCCCCGGTGGGGCTGTAGTCATCGGTCGGTGCGGCAGGTTTCACATGGGGAACGCATTGAAACGGATGCGTCACCCCTTGGCATTGGTCTTGAGGATTTTGCCCGAGCCGACCTCGCCGTTCGTGACGGTGGTCTCCTCATCGGGATGGCCGATCAACCAGACCTGTTCGATCACGGAGAAGATGTTGTACATCGTCCAATATAAGTTCAGACCCGCCGGGAAGTTGTGGAACATGAAGCCGAAGAGAAGCGGCATGAAGTAGGTCAGCATCTTCTGCTTGGGGTCTTTCGTCGAGAGCTTCTGCTGTAGAAACATGCTGGCTGTCATGATGATCGGCAGGATGTAGTAGGGATCTTTCTGCGACAGATCGGTCAGCCAGAAGGCGAAATGGGCGCCGCGCAGCTCGATGGTGGTGCGGAAGACCTGGAAGAGTGCATAGAAGATCGGCATTTGCGGCAACAGCGGCAGGCACCCGGCGAGGGGATTGATCCCCGCCTCGCGGTAGAGCTTCATCGTCTCCTGATTGAGCCGTTGCGGGTCGCTCTTGAAGCGCTCGCGCAGCTTTTCCATCTTCGGCTGCAAGGCCTGCATGCGGCGCATCGAGCGTACTTGCTTCTTGGTCAGCGGATGAAAGGCGGCCTTGATCAGAAGCGAAAAGACGATGATGACAATGCCGTAATTGGGAATCAGCGCATAGAGCTTCTGGAACATCCAGAGAATGACCAGTGCGAAGGGACGGACCAGCCAGCGCCAGCCGAGGTTGACCATCTCTTCCAAGCCGACGCCGTAACGCTTGAGAACATCGTAGTCGATCGGACCGGTGTAGACGGTGAAGCTAAGATCGATCGGCTCGCCGGTGCGCAGCGGCACGCGTACCGCAGCAGAGAAGCGCTTCAGCGGGATCGTTTTGTCTTCAAATGCCAACGGCCGTTCGTGCCCCTCGGCGCGGAAACCCTCACCGGGCGTCCGGGGAATGGTGGCGCAGACAAAGTACTTGGTGCGCACCGCCGCCCAGTGGGTCAGGCCACTCAGGTTGGCGACCGGCTGTTCGCGATCGACTTTGCTGATCTTCTCCAGATCCTTGCCCATCAGCGCGAGAGCGGCGAATTCACCGTTGTCACCAGCGGGGTCGGGCTCGGTCGGCCATAGACCTCCCTGCCAGCCATAGTGCAACTCCCGCTCGATCCCATCCTGCCACGGGGTCGGGATCAAAAGCCGCGTGTCGAAATCATGTCGGTCGCCGTGGAACGTGTAGGCGATGGTCCATTCACTGCCCGATTTGGTGGCCGCAGTGAAGCGGACTGTGGCGGAATCACCTTTGGCCAACGTGATCGCGGTCTGGTCGGTGCGGCAGGGGGCATCGGCAAAGTCAAGACCGGGGCGGTCGAACTGGAACCGGGGTCCGGCGCCGACAGCGGCATCAAGCGTATCGAGAAGAACGATCGGTTGGCCCTTTCGGGCGGGGTCGTTGTAGTGATGATCTTTCAGCACGAGCCGAACGAGGCGCGCGCCCCGGGTGCTGAAGAGGGCTTCGAAGCGCGGTGTGCTGACGGTAACCGTCTTTTCCGACCAGAGCGAGTCGCGGATGAAGATCCCAGCGAGTGTGTCCGTTGGGGCAGCAATGGCGGCGGTCGCGGTCGGCGCCGGGGATGAACCAGGGGTTGCCGTCGGCGTTGAAGGCACCTGGGTGGTGTCCGCCGGTGTCGGCGCCGGGCGCTTAGGCGCGGGTTTGTAGCCGATCCATTCCCAGTACGCCGGCAGCAAGAGCACCAGAGCGATGAGGACGGCGAAAGCCGCCACAACCTTGAAATCAATGGGTTTGCGTTCTTCGTCCATGGGGCTCTCGACGGTGGAAGATCAGATCGATGGCACTTATTCGCCCGGGCGGGGGACCGGGTCATAGCCGAATGAGCCGCCCGGGTGGCAGCGTCGCAGGCGATTCAATGAAAGCCGGCCGCCGCGCCATATCCCGTGCAGTTGCAGTGCCTCCGAAGCGTAATCCGAACATGTGGGCCAGTGGCGGCAGCCGCCGATCAGAAGCGGCGACAGGAGCATCTGGTAGGCGCGGAGGATTATGCAGAGGACAAAGATGCCCAGTCGCTCGATCATCCCGCACGGGCTCAAGGCCGTTCGTCTCTGGCTTTGGTCGGAGATTGATCGCGCATCCATAAGAGGGATTCTCTCACTTGGTTGAACAATGACGTGAACGGCAGGCGGGCAGCCAGGCCGGAATCGGTGGCGAAGACGACCGCCGTAGCGCCGGGCCAGATGTCCCCCTGTAAACGGACCGATTCCCGCAGCCGCCGTTTGATCCGGTTGCGCACATGCGCCGGGCCGGCCCGGCGAGAAACGACAAAGGCAAACCGTGGCGCGCCGGTGAAGCGCTGTGGCCGCCGGTCCGGCGCATGAACCGACCACACGACGCGGAAGGCATCATAACGCCGACGGCCGCTGTCTGGATTCTGCAGGATGGCACGGATGGCAAGGGGGCTCTTCAGGCGGCAGTGTAAAGGAAACGCCTGCGACCGGGTGACGGTTACTTCCCGGCGGCGCGCACGGTCAGTCGTTTGCGCCCCTTCGCCCGACGCCGTTTGAGCACGGCGCGCCCGTTTTTGGTCGACATCCGTTTGCGGAAGCCGTGGTCGGCGAGCTTCTTGCGATTTGATGGCTGAAACGTTCTTTTCATTGGGCCTCTTCATCTTCCCTTAACAGAAGGTGTATTATAACGCCTCTTGCTCCCCCGTCAAAGGGCTTTTGTCACGCTCGAAGACCCACGGCTGACGCCGTGAGCCATCATTCTATACCCCTGCGGGGCTTAGACCTAATCAACGACGATCGAGGCGGTTACGATGTCGTTCGGATTGTATTCCAGAATCAATGCCTTCTGCGCACCGAAGAGCGTGCCGCCGGAGCCGACATCGTAATGCGCGCGCACGCGGGCACCATCGGCAGGGCCAAGGAGCTCTTGGGCTGAGATCAGCGAGAGCCCCCGGTTGCGGATACGGCCTAGGGCATTGGTAACAACCGCGCAGCGAGTGGCGTGATCGGGGCCGAACCAAGCCGCGGAGTCAAAAGATGCCGATCCGAGTGTCGGGCGACGGCGATTGTATAGCACATCGGTGATCGCACCCGTCGGATTGTACGAGAAGACGATACAAAGGTGGGCCGGATCGCCCACCGCGGCGCGGGGATCGACCGGCTGCACCTCGGCAAGGGAACCGAGGTCATACCAGAACTGGCGCTCATCGAAATCGGGGGCGCCGAGGTAGATTTCGACATTGGCGCGGGTGAAACCGACGAAGTCAGTCTGAGACAGAAGCGACCTGAGCATCCGTCCGCGTTCGGGGCCGAGAGCGGTCTGCCAGCGGGCGGGGCTGAAAGGACGAGGGCGGAGATGCGACCAGAGGCCGGCGATGGCCAGCGCCAATGTCGCCACAGCCACCAAGAGGACCGCGCGCGTCATCCAATTGTGTTTCAAGGGGATGACATCGGGGGACGGTTCCAGGATCGGTCGGCGGGTGTCCATAGCGGTGATGGTACATTATAGCGATCAGAAGACTGAAAAGTAGATTTCTCACTTCGTGTTCGTACCCCCACCCCAGCCCTCCGCGCCCAGAGAGAGGGGGTCTGCTACGGGAACGGCAGGAAGGCCGCGGCCGGCACGCAGGGAGCTTCGATCGCCTGCTTCGATACGCTCGGGGGGCGGAGTGGTTGACGATCTACGAATGCCAGTAGGCGATGGTCGGATAGGTCTGCGTTGAGGCCAGCTAAACCAGGGCATCGGCGAGACGCTCGGCCAGCCCGTAGGATCCGATAATGCTCTTGGAGTGTTCAGAAGGATCTGGTGACGGCGGCGTCGGATACCTTCACCCGGCGCTCCGGTCAGGTGTGGGCAGCTGACCGAATACCGAAGACGATCACTCAATCTCCTGACGTATCGATTTTCCGTTGTAGGGGGTTTTGTCTATCTTTCCCCGTGTGTTGGCGAGGTTGATGTTGCGTCCATACGTCGCCACACGGAAGGAGATCGCCATGTCCGGACTGGAACTGACCGACGATGTCATCGCCAAACTGACTGATGAACAGATGACCGTTTTGCAGGATCTCGGGGAATTGGCCGCGAAGAAGCTGAAGGTGGCGCAAGAGATCAGTGGTTTCACCGAGCGGGTAGTGGCTTCGCAGCGGACGATGGGTTTCCAGACCAAAGATGACCCCACGGCGCTGCATGAGGACCCGGAGATGCTGTCGCTGGTGACGATCAAGGAACGTTACAAGATGGGAAATATCCGGGAACAAGTGCGCCGCACGCTGCGCCGTGCGGTTGAGGTGGGTTTGGGTGATCTGGCGATCATTCAGCGACAGTGCAAGATCTATGGGATTGACTGCTCGCCAGGAGCGACGCCGGAGCGGCGGTACTTTTCTGATCCGACGGCGGGGGCCAATTGATGATGGCTCAATTCCCCATCCCAGCCTTCTCTGTCCACGGGGAGCGGATGGCGATGTCGTGCTGAAGCTCGGGATCACTGGGCAGCCGCGGTCGGGGAAGACGACGGTATACAACGCGGTCGCGGCGGCGCATGCCGACGTCGATGCCTATCTGGCGCGCGATGAAGTCCGACGTACGATGGTGAAGGTTCCCGATGATCGGCTCGATCGGCTCTTTGCCCTCTTCGTCCCGCCCAGAAAGGTGCACGCTGAGATTGAGTATTTTGATTTCCCGCCGTTGACCGGCGATGCGGCCGAGGTCACTCTCCTGCCGCCGGCGTTGCGGGAGCTTGACGCGTTGATCGTCGTGTTGCGCGAATTTGGCGAGCATCCCGATCCGGTGAAGGACTGGCGCGCGATCACCGACGAGTTGATTCTGGCCGACCTGGCCGTTGTGGAGAAGCGTCTGGGGCGGCTTGCCAAAGAAGTCGAATCGGGGCGCGACGAGAACAAGATCGAATACGCGGCGTTGGTGCGCTGCGGTCGCGCGCTTGAAGAGGGGCGGCCGGTGCGTACGGAGATTCTTACGCCGACCGAACAACGACTTATGCGGGGTTATGGTTTTCTCTCGGGGATGCCGGTGCTCGCGTTGATCAATGCCCCTGATGCCGGCTCGGCGCGGATCGAGACCGAATGGCACGGACTGCTTTCGCCCGGACCGAAGGCCCTGGTGCGTACTCTGCGGGGACAGCTAGAAACGGAACTGGCCACGCTTGACCCCGCCGACCGGGCCGTGTTCATGGCCGACTACGGATTGACGACGTCGGCGCTGGATGGAATGATCGCCGCCTGCTATGCGCTCCTGGGATTGATCACGTTCTTCACCGGCGATGAAGAGAAGGAGGTGCGGGCATGGACCGTGCGCCGGGGCGCCTCGGCGCCGGAAGCGGCGGGCGTCATCCACACCGATTTCGAGCAAGGGTTCATCCGCGCCGAGGTCACGCCAGTGGAGGATCTCCTGTCAACCGGGTCATTCGCCGCGGCCAAGAAGGCGGGGAAGACCCGGCTGGAGGGGAAGGAGTACATTGTCCAGGACGGTGACTATATTCTGTTTCGATTCAATGTCTGAGTCGAGTTTACGGTCGATGGACAAGGGGCTGAAGCCCCTTGTCCGCTGCTCCGGAAGTCCATCTTGTAATAGTGCAACGGTTCGACAACACCCATGACTGGCAGGAAGGACGACTATCGTGTCCGAGACCACTACTGGCCGGCGTTGGCGGCGGTGTTGGCGTGGGGCGGGATGGTGGCCGCCGCCGCCTTCTTACCCCAACAGCGGCTGTGGGGGGTCAACCATCTGGCGTTCGCGGGTTCGGTCGTGCGCTGGGGATTCGCCGTCGCCTTGCTTCTGGCGGTCATCTACGTTGCTGGACCGGGAGCGCTCGCCGGGCGGTTCTTGGCGCTCCGGGGTCGGGTGATGGCATGGTTGTCGGGGTGGCGCGGCGCGACGGCGTTGGCGATTGCAGTCGGCGCGGCTGGGTGGCTGCTGCGGGCGCGGGAGGCATTTCTCGGTGACGGGACTCTGCGTGCCGATGGCGCCAATGAAGGCGCCGCCCTGGCGCCCCCGGAGATGCTCCCGTCGTTTCTCACGGCGACGCTGGTACGCTATGCTCCGCCGGCGTGGGGGATTGACGGCTACAACGCCTATCGCATTCTGTCGGTCGCTTTTGCGGTTCTTTTGGCACTTGGTCTGTGGTGGTTGGTGCCGAAGGTAGTCTCATCCGGAAAGCGGACACCGATCTTCTGGCTTCTGACCTTCGGTTCCGTACGGTTGTTGGCGGGGTACATCGAATCGTACATGCCGGCCTTTGCGGCGCTCGTCCTTTGGACTCTGGCGGTGCTGGCGTACCGTCGCGACCGGCTGGGCGCCGGCTGGGTGATGGCGTTGTGGGCCGTGGCGATGGTGTCGCACGTCATGTCGATCGTACTGATTCCCGCGACGCTCTGGCTGTTTGCCGCCGGCCCGAGCGAACGTCCCGGTGTTCGACGAGGCGCTCTGGCGCAGTTCGCCATGGTGGCGTTGATCATCGGCGGTACCGTGCTGGGGGTCTTCCTGAAATTCGAAGTGGCGGGACTCGGTGTCAAGGGGTCGCACTTTGTACTGCCGCTGTTTTCGGGCGCGCCCCATAACTATGGCATCATCTCATTTCCCCATCTGATCGATTTCGCCAATCACTGGTTGCTGCTGGCGCCGGCGTTCCTTCTGGCCATTGTCGTGGCCTTCCTTACCACGTGTTCCAGCATGATCCCCCGTGTTCCGAAGTGGTCGGGCGGCAGAGCGTGGAATTCGGAGGCGATGCTCTGGGGTCTGGCGGCGGGCTTCCCTCTGTTGGCCTCGGTGGTGATCGAACCGCAACTCGGCTGGGGGCGTGATTGGGATCTGTTCTGTATGCTCTCGGCGCCGGCATTGGTGGGTATGGCACTGTGGCTGGCGGAGAATCCGACGGGGGCGGTGCGTCGCGCCGCGGGGGCGATCGCGGTGCTGTCGGCAGGTCTATGGTTGGTGTTCTCGGTCGACGCCAACGCGGAACGGCGCCGGTTTGAGGCGCTCTTGGATCTCGATCCGACGAGGGCGGGATATGGCCATGAGATCATGGCGCAGTACTATCGGCGCCGCGATGATGAAAGAAGTGCCCTGGAGCATTATCAGAAAGCGCTTTTGGCCGGTGAGAATCTTCGCTATCGGTTGTGTGTGGCGGTCTCCTATTTCTATCTGGGGCGCTTCGACGAGTCGGAGCGATGGTATCGCGGCGTGCTGGCGCGTGACTCGACTTTGGCTCCCGCCTGGCATGGTTTGTCTTTGGCTCTGGAACGTGAAGGGCGGTTTGGCGAGGCGCGCGATTGCGCCCTCCGGGCGCTTACGCTCAATCCGGCCGAACTCGACTATCAATACCAGGCGGGCGCCCTGGAGCTTGAACTGGCAGAGTATGCGAAGGCGGTCGCGTATCTGGAACCATTGGCGCGAGTGCAGCCACTGCGCTCCAACCGCCTCAACGCCCTCGGTCTCTGTTACCTAGGTTTGCAGCGTCTGCCGGAAGCGCAGGCGGTGCTGGATGAGGCGGTGCGGATCGATCCCGACAATCCGGTGTTGAATCTCAATGCGGCGCGAGTGGCGATGGCGCGGCAGAATTTCGCGGCGGCGCGGCAACTGTTATCGCGGTATGAGCAATTGACGCCGCCGGGGGAGCGCCATCCGGAGGCGCGGAAGCTGGCGGATTCGCTGGCGCGGGCGGGGCCATAGCTCTTGGATTGCATGGATGTGTACACCCGAGCACGATGAGTTGCGGTCGCGCGGGGCATTCCCACCCTTCGGGTGGGGCACTGCGTTGTTCCCGTCCTTTGAGTGGGGCATCGATGGTTAACGGGTTCGATGCAATGAGCCGAAACTAACAGAGTGGAGAGGGTACAAAGGACAGGGGAATACGGCTTTTCGGGGGCGCGGCGGGTGCGTATTCTCAAGTGCGAGCGGAGCACCAAGCGCGCCGCCATCGGAAAGGGAAGAGTCCAAACGGAGTGTCTGCCATGAGCATGGCTGATTTCAAGAAAGACCTGATCCAGGATGTGCGTCAGATTCAGGAAGAGATGGATCTCCTGTTCAACCAACTGGCGAGCTGGCGCAAGATGCCCACCGCGAACCGGCTGTGGCGTCCCTTCACGGATGTTTGGGAAAGCGAAGACGAGGTCATGGTGCTGGTCGAGCTGGCCGGGGTCAAGCCGGCGGATGTTTCCGTAACGCTGGCGGATGGGATCCTGACGGTCAAGGGCGAGCGGCAGGCGATTCCGATCGGAGATGGCTGCTGCTTCCGTAACCTGGAGATCGCCACCGGGCGGTTTGAGCGCAACATCCAGCTTCCTGACCGGGTCGATCCGGAGAAGGTGAAGGCATCCTATAAGAACGGATTGCTGGGAATCATCATCTCCAAGGCGGCGCCCGCGGCGGGCACGGCGCGCGAGATCGTGGTGGAGGAAGAGTAGGATTGGTTCAGGGCGCCCTTGTGGGCAAGGGGCTTAAGCCCCTTGTTTGCCGATGCGTGAATGCGTCGCAACGCACCACCAGATCGATCTTCGGATGAAGGACGGCAGATCCCTCGCGTCGTCTCTTTGCTAACAGCGGAGAGACTCGCTCGGGATGACAGGTGGTAATCGGCGAGAGGACATGACGTGACGGCAACGGAGATACCGGCAGTCCCGGCGGCACCGGCGGCGGGGACGCCGCAACCGGTGGGAACAGCTCCCGAGTTGGAGCAGTTGGCGATCCTCCCCACCAAGGGAACGGTTGTCTTTCCGGCGATGGTGGTGCCGCTTCTGGTCACCGATCAGAAGTATGCGCGGCTGATCGATCAGACGCTGATGCGGGGGCGGCTGGTCGGGCTGGTGGCGCAAAAGAACCCCGATCAGGATGATCCGGGCGCGGAGGGGCTCTATCATATCGGGACCGTCGGCTCGATTCTGAAGATGCTGCGTTTCCCCGACGGGTCGGTGCGCTGTCTCGTGCAGGGGATGATCCGCTTCACGGTGCGCGAGATTGTGCGTTCCTCGCCCTTCGTGGTGGCGAAGATCGACACTCATGAAGATGACACCGCGCGGTCGGTGCCGATAGAGGCAACTGTGCGCAACGCCCTGGAGCTACTCAAGAAGGCGGTGGATCTGTCCCCCTACCTGTCCGAGGAGGTGCAGGTCACGGCGATGAACACCGAGGAGCCGGGGAAGCTCGCCGATCTGATCGCCGCCAACTTGAACATCGCCCACGCGCAGAAGCAGGACGTGCTGGAGACCTTCGACATCCGGGCGCGTCTCGACAAGGTGGTCGATCTGCTCAACAAGGAAGTCGAAGTCCTTGAGCTGTCACGCAAGATTCAGTCGCAGGCAGCGACCGAGATGGGACGGATGCAGAAGGAGTATATTCTGCGCGAGCAATTGAAGGCGATTCAGAAGGAACTGGGCGAGACCGACGATCACGCGCAGGACGTCGCCGACTTCCGCCGTAAGATCGACGAAGCGCACATGACCGAGCAGGCGCACGAGACGGCCGCGAAGGAGCTGGATCGTCTGGAGAAGATGAACACCGCCTCGGCGGAGTATACCGTCAGCCGCACGTATCTTGACTGGTTGGTCTCACTGCCGTGGGAGAAAAGGACAGAAGATAACCTCGATCTTCAACATGCGCAGCAGGTACTGGATGAAGATCACTATGGATTGGAGAAGGTCAAGGATCGGATCGTCGAGTTCCTGGCGGTGCGCAAGCTGAAGGACTCGGTCAAAGGCCCAATCCTCTGCTTTGTCGGCCCGCCGGGTGTGGGGAAGACGTCATTGGGTCGTTCCATTGCGCGGGCGATGGGGCGGAAATTCGAACGGGTGTCGCTGGGCGGGATGCGCGATGAAGCGGAGATCCGCGGCCACCGGCGCACTTACATCGGCGCGTTGCCGGGACGGATCATCCAGGGGCTGCGTCGCGCCGGCGTGAAGAACCCGGTGTTCATGCTCGATGAGATCGACAAGCTCGGCGCCGATTTCCGCGGCGATCCCGCCTCGGCGCTGCTGGAAGTCCTTGATCCAGAACAGAACAATTCGTTCTCCGATCACTATCTGGACGTCGGCTTCGATCTGTCGGCGGTGATGTTTATCACCACCGCCAATCTCCTCTATCCGATTCCCGCCGTGTTGCGTGATCGGATGGAGACAATCGAGATGCCGGGGTACACCGATCTGGAGAAGATCCAGATCGCCAGGCGATATCTGTTGCCGCGTGAGCTGGAGAACCATGGGCTCAAACGCAACCAGCTGTCGGTCACCGATGAGGCGTTGGGGCGCATGCTGCGCGATTACACGCGCGAGTCGGGGGTGCGCAATCTGAATCGCGAGATTGCCACGGTCTGTCGCAAGGTGGCCAGGGAGGTCGCATCCGGCAAACGCACGAAGACGGCGGTGCAGGTGAATGATCTGCCCGATTTCCTCGGCCCGATTAAGTTTGTCCCGGAAGTGATTTCGCGCGCGGCGCAGGTGGGTGTGGTACCGGGTCTGGCGTGGACCGCGGCGGGCGGAGACATCATCTTTGTCGAAGCGACGCGCATGCCGGGGAAGAAAGTCCTGACCTACACCGGCTCATTGGGTGAAGTGATGGGCGAGTCGGTGCAGGCGGCATATTCATGGGTGCGTTCCAACTATCACCTTCTGGGTCTGGAACCAAACATCTTTGCCGAATCCGATGTGCATGTGCATGTCCCGTCGGCGGCGACCCCGAAGGACGGTCCCTCCGCGGGCGTCACGATTGCCACGGCGATTGCATCGGCCTTTACCGGACGGCCGGTAGTGCCGCGATTGTCGATGACCGGCGAGGTGACCTTGCGGGGACAGGTGCTGGCGATCGGCGGCCTGAAGGAGAAATCGCTGGCCGCCTACCGGGCGCAGATCCATACCGTATTGATCCCGCGTGACAATGAAAAGGACTTGGTCGATGTTCCTGCGGAGGTGAAGGAGAAGATCACCTTCATTCCGGTGACGACGATGACCGATGTCATCCGTCATGCGCTGGCGCCCGCGAACGGTCATCCGTCATCGCACGGTCGCAAGCGGCGTCCCAAGCCGTCCCACGGCTGACGCCGTGGGCGATGATCCTTCACCCCCTGCAGGGCTGTGTTTGTTGCGCCCTATCCCATCCCGCGGCTGGGGCGGCAGATCAACACCAGCCCCGGGCCCAGTTTTCGACGTGTGAGCCAACCGGCGATCGGCGCCAGCCGGTAGTAGAGCCATGTCAACGGTCGCTGGCCGCGCCTGCCGCATTCGTGCTGGCGGACATCGATGATTCGATATCCTGAGGCCATCAGCAGATGGCAGATTCCCGTGTAGCTGAAGTTGTTCTTGACATCGCCGAGGTGGGCGCTGGTGAGCGGGATCCGCAGCAGTCGCAGCAGCTTCAGCGCCGGCGTGCGGTTGGCAGTGCGGAGGATGAGTATCCCGTCCGGGGCGAGCCGGGGACGCACGGCACGCAGGGCCGCCGCGGGATCCTCGAAGTAGTAGAGACTGTCGATCAGGAGAATCGCATCGAACGATTCTGCCCTGGGGATCTCATCGATCGTGCGGTAAGTGCGGAGACCGCGTTGGGCGATTCGTGTGCGTAGCGTATCGACGATTTCTACGCCGACAGCCACCCCTCCGGCCGAGACGACCAAGTCCAGCATATGGCCAAAGGCGCAGCCGATGTCACAAACCCGCATGTCGGCGAGACACTGGTTGAGATGGTTTTGCGCCAGACGGAGTATCCACCGGAGGAACTCGATCCGGCTGCAGTATAAGCGCTGTTCCAAATGCGGGTCGGTGTAGCTGGCGACGTCAAAATGGCCAAGCGCCGCCACACGGTTGAAATCGATGTCGCGGAAGACAGTGCCGCAATCGTCGCAGCGCCAGACGGCGGTCGTGATCTCACCGTTGCGTAAGTAGAGCGGGAGCGTAGTCAGTTCCGATGTCTTCGCCGATAGGCAGGCGCCGCAGCGCGGTGGGTTGAGAGCGGTGCCGGTGGGCACGATCAGTCCGGCTCAGCAAGGCGGATAGCGAAATGCTCCCAGCCGGCCGTGGACTTGAGCGCGTGGCGTAAATGGGAGCCATCGAAGCGGCCGTAGATTCTGGATGAGCCCCACAGGTGCAGGATTTCGGCATCGCGCTCGAGGCGGAACCGGCCACCGCCCTTGATCTTCCATCCCGGCGTGCCGAAGCGCACCTCATTTCCCGACGGGCTGGCAATGCTGGAGATGTCGTGACGACGGCGGCTGAAGCGCTGGACGATGTGGGAGTGATACTCCGCGAGTTCCACCGGTGAGAGGACGAGAAACTCTTCCTGTGGTCCGACAATATGGACGAATTTCCCCTCGTAAGTGACCGGGGTCTGGCGCCCGGCTTGAGCCTCATAGTAGCAGCTGGCGTAGTCCTCGACGATCATGACTTGGAGCCCCCGTGGCCGGGGCAATATAACACGCTGGCAGGGTTCACGTCAGCCGGGATCGCTGCGTACGGGTCAGTCTCCTCTACCGTCGGCCGGGCCTCTGGGCCTTGAACCGGCAGAGGATCTGGCTACGCGATCCAACACTCCTGGCGTCCTCCGTTTTTCGGGAAAACCCGAAGACAGGCAATGAAATAGACGGATCACCGGGAAGAAGGTCCCTGTGGTTTCGCCTCACCCCACGGTCGGCTTCTTTCGTGTCGAAGATTGAGAAGCCCGCTGGCTTCGCCGTCGTGGGGGCACCGGCTCTGTCCTTGGGGTCCCATCCGTCGATATGGTGGCGAACCCGCGCGGCTCTAGAATGGTTCGGGAAAGGCGAGAGGGGAAATTTGTCATTTTTCGGGAAGAGATGAGCCACTGGTGGGTAACAGGGGTTGGTGAACGTCTTCGGTCGGCGAGGGTGGGGGTTTTCGCTTGTCTGATCGGGAGTGACACCGCTAATTGCAGGTTCGAGCCCGATGGTGGGCTATTCGGAGTTTGATCCATTAGAGGTGGGTTGCACAATGAAACTGGCAATGCGCACACTGATAGTGCTGGCTCTGGCGTCGCTGGGGCTGTCGTGCGGCAAGGATAAGGTGACGCCATCCGATGACACGATTCCGCCGGCCGCGATCGAGAATCTCACAGCGGGTGGGCCAACTTCCTTTACGGTCGGCTTGGCGTGGACAGCGCCCGGGGATGATAGTCTGTCCGGCGGCCCTGCATCGCAATACGACATCCGTTACTCTGCGAGCCCTATGACCGAAGCAAGCTTCTCGCGCGCTTCAAGAGTCAAAGTGGTCGCCAGACCCGGGGATCCGGGAAAGGCGGACTACCTCCCGTCCGGTGTAAGTGGATTGAATCCCAACACATTATACTACTTCGCCATCAAGTCCGTCGACGATGCGGGAAACTGGTCGACCATCTCCAACGTCGACACTGCAAGGACGGCGGAGCCCCCGGACGAGACGCCACCGGCGGCGGTGACCGATCTGGCGGCGGGCAACGTGACTCCGTTCACGATCATGTTGACGTGGACGGCTCCTGGGGATAACGGCGACAGCGGCACCGCCCGTCGCTATGACGTTCGCTTCTCCATCGGGCTGATTACCGAGTCCAATTTCGGTTCCGCCGCCGAAGTGCTCAATGCGTCGGCGCCGAAGGCGGCCGGGACGCCGGAGACGCTGGTGGTCACTGGTCTTCAGGAGAACACTCGGTATTACTTCTGCATGCGCACTGCGGATGAAGCCATCAACTGGTCGGGGATCTCCAACGTGGCGGTATCCCAGACCATCATCGCGGAGAAGATCTCCCCTGCGGCCGTGCGCGATCTGACGGCGGACGACGTGACATTTGGCACTGTGCGTCTGCACTGGACCGCGCCGGGTGATGACGGTGTGGAGGGGACGGCCTACCAATATGACCTGCGCTACTCGACCACTCGGATCACCGAGGGGAACTGGCGTCGGGCGCTGATGGCCGCCGGGGAGACGAAGCCGAAGCCCGCGGGGTCACAGGAGAGCCTCACGATCAGGTACCTCCACGCAGCGACGAAATACTACTTTGCCCTGCAGACCGCCGACGAAGTGTATAACTGGTCCGGCCTCTCGAATCTGGACAGTGTGGTCACCGGTGTGGCGCCCGATACAGTGCCGCCATCGCGGATTCTCTTTTTGGATGTGGCCGATTCCACCCGGAGTTCGATCACGCTCACTTGGCTGGCGCCGGGGGACGATGGGACATTGGACCAGGCCGCTGCCTATGACATCCGATATTCCACGGCGCCGATCACCGAGGCGAACTGGGATGCCGCCTCCGCGCCGGTGGACGTAATACCGCATCCCCAGGCGCCCGGCGGAAATGAGAGATTCACGATCAGCGGGCTGAAGCCCGATACCCGCTACTACATGGCCATTAAGACAGCCGACGAGGTACCAAACTGGTCGACTCTCTCGCAAGTTGCCACGGCCAAGACGACCCGTTGACAAAGGCGGAGAATCTCTCTCCGCTGACAGATTGACAGCCGAGCGGCAGGCCCGCGTTGTGAGAAGCGACGCGGGCCTTGCTGTCTATTGGGGCGTCAGGACATCACTGTTCTGACGGGTCGTGAGATTCACTAATTGGTTGTGAGATAACGATTTGTCAGAACGTAGGCGAGACGGCTTGAACCGCGGCGTGGCCGCCACAATGCTATGGACAACAGTGGATTACATAGGCAGGGGACGGTTGGATACGGCGCGGCTGTTGGCCAGTTCGATATCGTTGGGGATTTCCCGCGATCCGAGGGACGAGAAATCGCTTGACACCCGAACGCAGTGCGTTTTGCTTATGGCTTGGTAGTTGCAGTCCCCACTTATCGCCGGGCTTGCTTATCGGAGCACGGACGGCGGTCGGCCCTCAGCAGTTGGTACGGCGTGTGTCTTCGCCGTGGGGGAAGTTGCGCGGGGACGTCGGAGCGAAGGCGCCATCTCACAGCGCCACAAAGGGTCTGCGGCGGTTCTGCGTGTCTTGTCCCGTGGTGGGAGGGAAAGACATGAGCGATGTTTTAACGCCTGCCGAGATTGAGCAGGAGTTGGCCCGTCGGCTGCCGGAGTTCACAGCGGTCCAGATTGAGGAATTGACGCGGGCATTTGTGGATCTAGCCGCCGGGAAATATGTGACCGGTAAGCGATGGGTCCACACGTGGCGCAATGCCACTATCCGTTCGCTGTTCAATGGGTTGAATGCACGCGAGCTGGCGCGGCGATTCGACCTGACACCCCGTCAGGTCCGTCGTCTGATGGAAAGATAGTGACATTTTGTAGGTAGAAATGTCCGCCCTGAGCCCCCCTTACTCTGGGCGTTGATGCGCGCGTCCGTCCCCGCGAAGCGCGTTTCATAATTACAGGTTGCTCTGAGTTTCGGCACCGTCTGGCGCCAGTGCGCTGTTTTGTGCACGGTCTTCGGCGTTGGGTGTCGCTGTCTTGTGACCTTGAAGCTCGGGGTTTCGGGACCGACGGGACAAGTTGCCGTTGCACCTGGTCAGTATGTCGACTGTGAACTCTAGATCGTCCATACCCGGCAGCAGTGCGCGCGCACGGGCTTCTCTGGGCCTACTCGCGCGGACGGGGCGTTGCGTGTACCCTGGGAAGAAGCAGGCAGCGGCTTCCGATCACAGAAACTGGACGGATGGCATCTACATCGGCCTGCAAGTATCTGCCATCGCCCTCGCCCTGTCGCTCAGCGCCGTCCTGCTGACGCTGGGGATCGGTTCGGGGTCCTATCCGTGGCTGACCTGGCTGTGTCCGTTGCCGCTGTTTCTGGCCATCCGGGTGATGAGCCGCACGGGGGCCGCGGTGTGCGGCGCGGTTTGGGGGATCTGCCTCTTCCTCTTCTGCCTCACAGGGGCGGCGCATTTGGTTCCGCCCTCGTTGTTGTCGCTGTTCCTGCTGATTGCCGTCCCGGCGGTCTATGCCGGCCTCGGCGTGGTCCTGACGCGAGCGATTGGCTTCAATCCGCTCCTGCTTGGCCTCGGCTGGGTCTTAGTTGAGATTGCACTCAAGCCGGCCGGGTTCAACCAGGGGCTGTTGACCGGCACGCAGGGTGATTACTCACTCGTCCATCAGATCAGCAGTCTGCTCGGGTATGTCTTCGTCGCCTTCCTGGTGGCGTGGGCGAATGCGTCGCTGTTGCAGGTCTTGAGCAACGTCCGCATCTGCATCCCGCGCCTGGGGGCGCGGATCGGACTACCCGAACCGGCGGGGTGCCTTCGTCCACACACGTTTCTCCAGATTCCTCTTCTGTCCCTGGCACAGGGGACTCCCCGTGCCCCACCGCTTCCGTGTGCTTGATCACTTGCGCGTAATCGGCGCCGGACGATGCCGGTGGTCCCGCCAGTTCCAGAGCGAGGGCACGGCGTCTGACGGCGCGACCGGACAGGGAACTCGAGGTTTCACCTTGGGGGGCTTTGAGTGCACAGAAAGGAATAGACAATGAGGGCAAAAGGACTGTTTCTCATCTTGGCGGTGGCGGCTATCATCCTCGGGCCGTTGATGACCCACGACGCGTCGGCCGCGTACATCTGGAAGACACTCTCCAATTTCGACATCAAGAACTCTACTGGTCAGATAGCCACGGACCTGGACATTATCCTCTCCGGCGTGACCTGCAACGACATAACAAGCTGGTATCTCAAAGGTTCGTCCACGAGGCAAATGACGTGCATGAGCGTGGGCGGCGGCAAGATCCGCGTCACCTTCACGGGATTCTCCATACCCGCGGATCAGATCGCGCATTTTGGCCTTTCCTTCTGCCCGCTCACGAATCCTAAGGTGGAGAAGATCTACTGGACCAGTGGGGGCAATCAGCTTGCACCGTACGTCGACTTTGCCGGCATTCAGTGGGTGGGTTCAATCAACTGCCCGGTCGTCATGAAGTTCATGAGACCAGACAGCTCCCTGACTAAAGTGTGTCTGGCTAAGCTCCGATGGGCGCACAGCCCGAGCGTTATCCCCCTGGATAACATGACTCCCATGGATCCCGCGATCACTGGTTTGGTATGGGACACCCCGAGCCCTGCGGTAACGGACACGTGTCTCGAGACAGTCGGTGAAATCGTGAGTTTCACGACTCCGCCAATCGGCGTCGACACCGTCCATGCAGTCTTGGCCAAGTATGTCTTAGTGAACAGCACGGGCGACTCCGTCGGCGTGTTCATCCAGCAGGCGGAAGTCAGGGCCACTGTCCCCACGCTCACCGAATGGGGGCTGATCATTCTGGCGGTGCTGGCAGTAGGTGCGGTCATCTGGACGGTCGTGCGGCGCCGGAGGGTGCTGGTTCCAGCGTAAGCAGTGTTTGACAAACACAGTTATTGTGACATGCAACGGGGCGGCTGGCTCCTGGGTGACAACGAAGCCCGGAGAACCGGCCGCCCCGGTGTCTTTCAGCGCCGGCTTTAGTGCCCCCACCAACAGAATAGTGACATTTTATAGGTAGAAATGTCCTACTAGATCCTGCTACATAGCCGCGACACGCGTTTCTGTCCCCACCCCGTGTCCCCTTCACCGCGGCACCGTGATTAGGCTGCCGAGGGTGCCGCTGGGCTTGTCCAGCCTGACGGCATCTCGCATCTAAAGGTCTGCAACAGAATGAGTGAAACGAGACAGCACCCTCACCCCAACCCTTTCCCCAAAAGGGAGAGGGGAGGGCGATGAGGGCACTTGGTTCCACCTCAGACCTGAGGAAGTGTCAACGTGCGTCATTCTCCTCATTCTGTTAGAAGCTCTTAGTCAAGTCGTAGCTGACCAGGGCGGGGAATCGACCGCCCTTCGCAGAGGAGTACAACACCTATTCCAAGGAGGGAATGCCATACTCAGCATGAAACGGCTCTTGTTGGCAGCAGTAGTTACGATGGCCGCAATCGGCACATCCTCCGGCGCGGCGGCCAGGCAGGGCCACCCCTACGAATACATTGCCGTCCAACAGTAGGGGCAGGCCTGTGTGCCTGCCCAAATGGGTCTTTCAACAGGCCCGTGAGTGCAGGGCACTGAGATGACCAATTCACGAGGAACGCAGCAGATCTTGAGGACCACATGACTGGGAGGAAAGAAATGAGAAAGACGTTATTGTTGTTGGTGGCTGTCGGCTTTGTCGTTGCGCAGTTCGCGGCGGCTGGGGATTGCTGGGCAGGTGCCTATGCGAGCGCCGGTTGGATGAAGACGAGAGCAGAGGCGCACACGCGAGCCGGCTGGACAAACAACAACTGGGATCAATCTTGCGATCAAGCTCAAAGTGGGTCGGGGAGCACGTCGGATGCCTACTGCCACAGTCTAAGCTCCACCCCCAAATACAGTGAGGCCTGGGCACATGCGGTGGCGAAACCTCGCTGGCGCGTCAGCGTGAGTGGCAAGGGCGCCGGGTGGGTATGGAGCTACAAAGACCTTAGTGGCGGGAACGCATTCGATACGACCGATGCGTTCATGGATGCGGATACGACGATCGACTCGTTCACAGTCACGGTAACGGGGGAGATGACGACCGCAAACGAAGTGTACGCAAAGGACTCGTCCAGCGGGGATTATGACACGCTTTTCGTCGCGGTCTATCCTGACACGCTGGTGGGTGAACAGGATATTTTGAAGAACGGGACGGGAGCTCTGCGTGCGGGAAAGGTCATCTTCGGGTCAATGTCACTAGATACAACACAGTACTATTTGTACTGCCCGGAGGGCATCGTCGCGCCCGGAGGGAACGCATTCAAGGTATCGAACTTCACCATCTCACATGTGGCCGGAGGCCACAAGGCAACGTACAACATCACGTTCAAGGGAACCGCGGCTCCAGGAGGTAAGCAAGCACTCGGGCTGACGGTGTGCACCGGTGGGTTCGGTACCGACACCCCCACCCTCACGGAATGGGGATTGATCATCCTGGCGGTGCTGGCGGTGGGTGGAGTGATCTGGACAATCGTTCGGCGGAAACGTATATTGCTTGCAGCGTAGGGTATCGACCAGATCGCGTAGCCTGGGATTTTCACGGGGCGGCCGGCTGATGAGTTCGCGGACAAAGCTCAAAAAACCGGCCGCCCGCAGTTCTCCTCCGATCTGGCGGCGTCTGCCGTGGGGCGCGATTCGTGCCGCTGCCCTGTTCGCGGTCATCTTTGGCCTGTGGCTCTATGCCCTCACGGTCGGATTCTTGCAGGACCATCTCTGGCTACCGTTTGTCGGGCTGGTAGCCGATACCTGCGGCTGGATATTTCGTCTCTTCGGCGCAACGGTCGAGACCTCGGCCCGCACGCTCACGGTCAATGGCACGGCGCTGACCATCGCCTTTGGCTGTGATGGGCTGGAAGCGCACGGCATCTTCATCGCTGCCATCCTGGCGGCGGCGCTTCCCTGGAAACGCAAGCTTATCGGTCTGCTGATCGGCACGATCGGGATCTTCCTGATCAATCAGATCCGCGTCTGCGGCATCTTCCTAGTTGCCGGGATGGGTGGGGATTGGTTCTACTATGCCCACACCGTGGTCGGGCAGACTTTTGTGATCGTGGGAACGATGGGGCTGTTTCTCTGGTGGGCTACCCGTGATGAAGGTGAAGAAAAGCCGAAATCTGAGGAAGCTCTGGCTTAGACTGGCGGTCGCCTACGTCGTTTTGACCGTCCTGTGGCCGTTCGTCCTTTCGACCTACGCGCGCAACCTCGGCGCCATCTCCACGCCGTTTGTTCGGTTGTTCGCGTACAACCCGGTCGCCGTCAGGAGTACATGGAGTGAAAACCTCCTGGCCATTCACGTCGGGGTCGCCGACAACTCCGGCGTCATGCGTGACATACAAATCGGGCTCACGCCGATTCGATACGGCTTCTCCCACATCACCTTTCTCTCGCTAGTGATCGCCGTTCCCGGGTGGGCCTGGCGCCAGCGTCTCCTGCGTTGGGTCTTCGGCGCCGTGGCCATCGAAGCATTCAATATCGGCGTGGTCCTGGTCAACGTCTTCGGCGACATTGCCGGGATGCAACTCGACTATTGGTCGGGTGATCTGGTCACGACACTCCTACCCAGTGCGCTCTACGCGACCTACCGCAATCTCGCCTCGATCATCGGTGCCCAGTTCGTGCCGATCTTTCTCTGGCTGGCGATGTTTGTCTACCCGCGCCGCCGGGCTATCTTCTTGGGCGAATCGCGCCCATCTCCGCGTGCGGCGAAGAGCCACACGCGAGACGAGAGATCGTCGCGTCAAGAGAAGCGGACCCACGGTTTGCGCCGTGGGCTTTGATCTTGCGCCCCATTGGGGCTGTGTGTGTTGGTGCCCCACCCGCAGGGTGGGATGAAGCGATCCCACGGTTTACGCCGTGGGTTTTGATCTTGCGCCCCTTCGGGGCTCTTTGCTTTCGCGCCCCACCCGCAGGGTGGGAGGTATCGTTCTACTCGTAGGGTGCCGGGTCGTTACGAAGCCTACCAGATCCCCAGCTTGTCTTTGATCTCATCGGCGGCCATGGTGCGTGGGTCCCAGGGCGGGTCCCAGATGATGCGGACGTCGGCCGTGTCGACGCCGGGGAGATTGCCGATCGTGTCGCGAACCTCGTTGATCAACTGCGCTCCATAGGGGCAGCCGGGACTGGTGAGGGTCATGCGCACTTCGATATTGCGGCCGAGATTCTGCAGATCGACACCGTAGATCAATCCCAGTTCAACGACGTTCAGGCGCAGCTCGGGGTCCTGAACCGACTTGAGCGCCTCCATCACGATGTCTTGATTGACCAGCACGGCGCTACTTCTCCTCTTTCTCCATATTGGTCACTCCGTCAGCGACGTTCGTGCCGGTCTCGATGGCCTTGAGGGCATCGATCAGCGTCATCCACGCCAGGAGCGCGCACTTGACGCGCACCGGGAAGTTCTTCACACCCTCGAGGGCATCGAGGTCACCGATGTCGAGGTTAGGGGGCGGTGGCTGGCCATGCATCATTTGGCGGAAGGCCTCGGCCAATGCCTTCGCCTCTTCCCGCGACATGCCGGGCAGCATTTCGGCCAGCATCGAGGCCGAGGCGACGGAAATCGCGCACCCTTTGCAGTGCACGGCGACGTCTTCGATCCCGGTGTCGGAGAGCTTGACCGACATGGTGAGCCGGTCGCCGCAGACGGGGTTGTGTCCTTCACGCATCAGATCGATGCGGTCGAGGGTCTTGCGGCCGCGCGGGGCACGGAAGTGGTCGAGCACGGTGTCGCGGTAGAGCGCATCGAGTTCGGGATCGTGTTGGTGATCGGGAGTGTTCATGGCAATGCGGTTACCCTCGCCCCGGCCTCTGCCCTATGATCGGCGGCCGAAGAATTTCTCGGCGACGACGAGGCCGGCGATGAACAGATCAACGTCGTTTCGATCATTATAGACATAGAAGCTGGCACGAGCGGTCGCGGTCTGGCCGAGGCGTTCCATCAGGGGCTGGGCGCAATGGTGGCCGGCGCGAATGGCGATCCCGCGGCGATCGAGGATGGTGGCCAGGTCATGCGGGTGAATTTGGCGATCGTTGAAGGCGATCACGCCCGCGCGCCGTGAAGCGTCGGGCGGACCGTACACCTCGATGCTGCCCAACTCCCGCAAGCGTTCCAAAGCATATCGCGTCAGGGAAACCTCGTGGCGGCGAACCGCCTCCATGTCAAGCGCCGTAAGATAGTCGATGGCGGCGCCGAAGCCGATCACGCCGGCGACATTGGGCGTCCCCGCCTCGAATTTCCAGGGCAGATCATTCCAGGTAGCGCCGGTGAGCGTGACCGTTCGGATCATGTCGCCGCCGCCCAGGAACGGTTCCATCTCTTCCAACAGTTCACGGCGGCCATAAAGCACGCCGACGCCGGTCGGGCCGAGCATCTTGTGGGCGGAGAAGGCCAGAAAGTCGGCGTCGAGCGCCGTCACGTCGACCTGCATGTGCGGCACGCTTTGGGCGGCATCGACGACGACGATTGCCGCACCCTGATGGGCGCGAGTGGCGATGTCGGCAATCGGATTGATGGCACCGAGCACGTTGGAGACATGCGTCACCGAAACGATGCGTGTGCGCGGTGTGAAGAACTCTCCCCAGCGGTCGAGCGCGAGAGTACCGTCATCCTGGACGGGCAGATGGCGTATCACCGCGCCGGTCCTCTTGGCGACGAAAAACCAGGGGACCAAATTGCTGTGATGCTCCATTTCGGTCAGGAGAATCTCGTCGCCGGGTCGCAGATGCGCCAAACCCCAGGAGTGCGCGACCAGGTTGAGCGACTCGGTTGTATTGCGGGTGAAGATGATCTGCTCCGGTGATGGAGCGCCGATGAAGGCGGCGACTTTGGCGCGCGCGGCTTCATACAGGTCGGTCGCCTGCGCCGACAGGGCGTAGATGCCGCGATGGACGTTGGCGTTGGTGTGGCGGTAGTATTCACTCATGGTGTTGATCACGACGTCCGGCTTCTGGGTGGTGGCGGCGCTGTCGAGATAGATAAGCGGGCTGCCGTGGATGGTGCGCTTCAGGATCGGGAAGTCGGCGCGCACGCGGGCGACATCGAGATCGGGCGCGGCTGCGGCCGGTTCAACAGGTGGGATGGCGACTGTCGGATTCATACGGCACCAACACCCAGATCGACGGCGATTTCACCATTTTCCACCCGGACGGGATATGAGCGGACCGGGAACGCCGCGGGCATGCGAGTCACGGCGCCGCTGCGCACGTCGAAACGGGCGCCGTGGCGCGGGCATTCGATCGCGTGCCCATCCAGATGCCCTTCGCCGAGCGGACCATCATCGTGCGTGCAGGCGTCAGCGATGGCATAGATCGCGCCTTCGACATTGCACAACGCCAACCGGACGCCGGCGACCTCGAAGACGCGCGCCTCGCCGACGGGAACGTCTGCCACGCGGGCCACATGTGTGAACTGAACCGCCATATCAATCCCCCTCGAGGCGACGGACGATCACGTCGCGCAAACGTCCCTGAGCCGGCGCCGGGAGGCGGTCGACAATCGGACCGACGAACCCGGCGACGATCAGCCGGACCGCTTCCGTACGGTCAATGCCTCGCGATTCCAGATAGAAGATCTCCTGTGGATCGATTTTGCCGACCGTGGCCCCGTGCGTGCAGCGCACCTCGTTGTTCAAGATCTCCAGCTCCGGGATCGTCTCCGCCCTGGCGTGCGGCGAGAGAATCAGGTTTCGGTTTTCCTGATAGGCCTCACAATAGGCGGCTTTGTCCTCAATGCGAATCAGGCCGGTGTACACCGAATCGGCGCGATCGCGGAGCGCGACTTTGAAATGCAGATCGCTTCGGGTATTGCCGGCCAGATGATGGTGCACGGTGTGGTGATCGTAGTGCTGTCGGCCATCGGCGATTCCCAGGCCGAACATGTTGCTTTCGGCGCCCTTACCGGCGAGCAGGGCGCCGCAGTCCACCTTGGACGTGTGTGCGCCGATCGCGGTCAGTACGGTTTCCAACCGGGCGTCGGTGTCGAGACGGGCGCGCTGCGTCGAATACGAGACGGTTTGTTTGTTCCAGTTTTGAATCGGAGCGTACTGGACCCGACCAGCGGGACCGATCACCATCTCGACGATCATGTTGGTGTGAACCGGAGCGCCGTCACCGTTGGTTCCCTCGCCATACTCATCGATCAATGTGATCGCTGCCTGGCTTTCTACGATCACCAGGAGCCGTCCCGCTCGGACTGTGCCGCCGCCCGGTTGAGCGGTGACGATGTGGATCGGCTTGGCGATCTCAACCCCGCGCGGGACATAGATCAACAGGCCTCCGGTCCAGGCAGCATTGGCGTATGCCTCGTATTTCCCGAATGCCGGCCCGACCAGCGAGCCGAGATGCTTGCGGACAAGGTCGGAATGCTCGAGGGCGGCAGCGTGCAGGTCCATTACCAGGACGCCTTGGGCGACCAGTGATTCTTCCAGCGCGATCTTCCAGACCAAGCCATCGCGGACATAAATGCCGGCAGCGAGGGAGTCGGTGCGCAGCGCCTCCGTCAACACCGGCGGGAACTCGCGCACGCTGCCGCGTATCGGTGGCGTCGGAAGCGGGTCATCGCCATCGCGCGCGAAGACCGCCGGATCGGTGTAGCGCCACAAATGCGTGACGCGGTCCGGCAATGGCGTGTCGTGATAGGCGGCCAGCGCCTCGCGGCGGTGGGCGGCCAGCCAGTCGGGTTCATGGTACAATGCATCGAGACCGGCGAGCAACTGCGACGGCACCGCGGCCGGCGGCGTCAAAGGCGTTTCATGGATCATGGCAGCGGGCATCAGCCGACCGATCCTTCCATTTCCAGCTCGATCAGGCGGTTCATTTCGACGGCGTATTCCATCGGCAATTCCTTGACGAATGGCTCGAAGAAGCCGTTGACGATCAACATGCGCGCTTCGTCATCGGAAAGGCCGCGGCTTTGCAGGTAGAATATCTGTTCCTCGGCAATTTTGGAGACACGAGCCTCGTGCTCAACCCGCACATCTTCGGCTGCGATCTCCATTGTGGGATAGGTGTCGGAACGGGAGTTCTCATTCAACAGGAGTGCATCGCACTCCACCGAGACCTTGCAGTTCGTGGCGCTGGGATAGACTTTCACCATGCCCCGGTAGGAGGCGCGTCCCCCGCCCCGGGAGATCGATTTCGAGGTGATACGCGAAGTTGTATTCGGCGCAGCGTGGATCACCTTCGCCCCCGCATCCTGATGCTGGCCATCGCCTGCAAAGGCTACCGAGAGAATCTCGGCTTTGGCGCGCTCGCCCATGAGATAGACACAGGGGAATTTCATCGTCAGCTTGGAGCCGAGATTGGCATCGACCCACTCGACCGTAGCGTCCTGATGCGCGACCGCCCGTTTGGTGACCAGATTGAACACGTTGTTCGACCAGTTCTGTATCGTCGTGTAACGGATGTACGCCCCCTCATGCGCGATCAGCTCCACCACCGCTGAATGCAGGGAATCGGATGAATAGGTCGGCGCGGTGCATCCCTCGATATAGTGGACACGTGAACCCTTGTCGGCGATGATCAAAGTGCGCTCGAATTGCCCCATGTTGCGCGCATTGATGCGGAAATAGGCCTGCAGGGGAATCTTCACATCGGTTCCGGGGGGCACATAGATGAACGAGCCGCCGGACCAGACCGCGGAGTTGAGCGCGGCGAACTTGTTGTCGGCGTAGGGAATCACCGTGGCGAAGTATCGCCGCACCAGCTCTTCATGCTCGCGCAGGCCGGTGTCCATGTCGAGGAAGATGATCCCTTGCTTGGTCAAATCCTCGCGGAGGGAGTGGTAGACTACTTCAGACTCGTACTGGGCCGAGACGCCGCCCAAGAACCTTTGCTCCGCCTCGGGGATTCCCAGCCGATCGAACGTTCTCTTGATGTTGTCGGGGACGTCATCCCAGGACTTCTCGGATCCTCCGGCCGTCGATTTGAGATAATAGTGAATGTCAGCAAAATCGATCGAGTTGAGCAGCTCGGTGTCGCCCCATTTCGGCATCGGTTTGGCGAAGAAGGCATCGAGGGCGGCATGGCGGAACTCGCGCATCCAATCAGGTTCCTTCTTCAGTTGCGAGATCATCTCCACGACTTCGTGGTTAATCCCCTTGGGCGCCTTGAGGAAGTACTCCTCCGGATCGGCGAAACCGTAGCGGGCCTGGTAGTCCTCGCGCACGTGCAGTTGCGGCCTAATCGTGGGCTTGTCATTGGTCACGGGAGTTGATTCCTTCAGTTATGTCCTCTGGCTTCGTTAGCAAGGGGCTGAAGCCCTTTGTCTTCATTTTGGGACTCAGACGACCGGGGCGGCCTGCTTCACTTCGTTCTCGATCCACTCATACCCCTTCTCCTCGAGCATCGCTGCCAACTCCGGACCGCCGGAGCGGACGATGCGACCCTCCATGAAGACGTGGACAACGTGGGGTTTGACGTAGTTCAAGATGCGCTGATAGTGAGTCACCAGAAGCACGCCCATTTGGTCGCCGACGACATGGTTGATGCCGCGCGAGACGATCTGCAAGGCATCAATGTCCAATCCGGAATCGGTTTCATCCAAGAGCGCGATCTGAGGTCTAAGCACCGCCATCTGCAAGATCTCCAGACGCTTCTTCTCGCCGCCGGAGAAACCGTCGTTGACATAGCGCGTGGCGAAGGCGGGATCGATCTCCAGCCGTTCGAACTCCGCCATCAGCGTCTTGCGGAATCCCTTCATGGCGGCTTCATCGGGGGTGCGGGACTTGACGGCGGCGCGCAGGAAATTCGCGACCGTCACGCCGGGAACCGCAATCGGATATTGGAAGGCCAGGAACATGCCCTTGCGCGCTCGCTCGTGCGGCGCGGCCGCGGTAACGTCTTCGCCGCCGACATAGACGTGTCCGGACGTGATCGTGTAGGCGGGATGGCCCATCAGGGCATTGGCCAGCGTGCTCTTGCCGGAGCCGTTGGGACCCATGAGGGCGTGAATCTCGCCAGCCTTGATCGCCAGGGAGACGCCCTTGACCACCGGCTTGTCGCCGATGGCAACATGTATGTCCTCACAGCGAAAGGGCAGGGGAGCGGTCGACATAGCGTTCATTCACTCCTTTCGAATCTCTTTGCAGGGCCCCGGAGGCGACGGACCGTCACGCCGGTGCGATCGGCAATACTTGGCTGTCTGACTGACTCTCCCTACCCAGCAGTTGTTCAATGGTCGCCTCCAAATGCGTGCGCAGATTGAGCGACACGGCGCCATCGCTGCCCAACAAGTCCGACAGCCGGATGCGATGCAGCACGCCGGAGATCAGACCCTCCAAGATACCCCACAGTGAGCGCACCGAACAGGCGCCCGAGTTCACACAGATCATCAGGTCGCCGGTATGCCGACTGCAAAACGCCTCATCGTACATGCGGCCGCCGAGCGATTCGAAGACCCGGCCCAGCGTGATGTCGGCAGGGTCTCCCTTTAGCGCGTATCCACCGGCGCGTCCGCGGACACTTTGGACCAAACCGGCCTCGCGCAGGATCATTAGAAGCTTGCGCGCACTTGGCACGGTCAGCCCTTCCCGTTCGGCAATCTCATTGATTGTCAATGAGTTGCCGTCTTGGCACCGCCCCAGGCGCAGGAGGCAACGGAGACCGTACTCCTCGATGGCGCTGATCTTCATGGTTTCGCTCTCACCGACCGTTTGGGGTCGTGTGCTTATAGTATACGAAAAAGTAATCTATATGTGCCTGAAAAAGATCGCGCAGCTGGCGAATTTCTGTAAGGTGTTGTATAATAGACGTTTATCGACGTCTTGTTGGATGGCAGGTACGGTCGGTCTACCGTTCGGCGATTTCGCTGGAATAGGTCAGCGATGCAGCAGTAATTAGGTGACCAAGACGACAAAAGAAAGGCTGCACTGGAGGTGGACAGTGATTGCACGTGCTCGGCCGACCCTCAAGTACGCACTCTCGGGAGGAAGCGCAATACTGGCGGTGCTGATGGCGACGTGTGGGGGGGACAGCGGCGTGTCAGGCGATCATACGCCGCCGGCCGCTGTCCAGAGTCTTGGTGTCGTGGAGACCACCGATTCCTCGGTCACCTTGACCTGGGTTGCACCGGGCGACGACGGTGCAGAGGGCACAGCAGCAGAGTATGACCTGCGGTATGCTACGAAGTCCCTGACCGAAGCGAACTGGGGTACGGCAACGCGCGTGCCCGGGGAGCCGACACCGCATCCGGCGGGGACGATTGAGAGTCTGACCGTCACCGGATTTCTGCCCGATACGACCTACTACTTGGCCATCAAGACGTGCGACAGTGATTCGAACTGGTCGGCGCTGAGCAACGTTGTCTCCGCAAAGGTCAACCTGTTTACAATCACGATCGACGAATTCCCCACCGGGATCAACTCCGTGTGGTACTACGCAACTGCCTACAGAACCACCGGGCCGGATCTACAGGACTCTACGTTCGATACGCTGGCGGCGGTCGTTGATGCTTCTTGGCAGGGTGAGGGTGATACAACGTGGGGCTGGTGGGATTACTACAGCTACCTGACGCACGGTCGCGTGTACAGGATGTATGTAGTGCAATCGCGGAACAAACTGCATTTCCGAAGCAGCGATGAGCCCTGGCAGCGGTGGCAGATGTGGGCCTTCGCGCTGGGCGATATCCCCTTCCCCTTGCAGGATAGGCGGCCGTGGCGTTCGTATGTGAGCAGCTTCCCCTACGGCAACTCATCCGTGATTCCTCTTGGGCATACCCTTGTCAGCGTCCCGGCGGAAGGCGGCACCCCGCTGGAGGCGCTGCATTTCCGGCAGGATTTCGATGCGACCGATGAGCACGTGGAATACTGGTTTGTCGCCAACATAGGGCTGGTCAAACTCCGCCTCCAAGCCAATTACCAGCAAGAAGTGCGGACCGAATCATGGGACTTAATCGAGTACTCGCTTCCGTAACGACCCCCCGCTTCGAGAAGGAACACCCTTAACCCGTTGACGGATTTCGAGTAAGTGATATATTATGAAGTGTGGGCCGATTCCGGAGGTCATGGCTTCATGCGCGGGCGCTTGACCGGGGACGGCATCGGTGTACTCACGCTTGTGTTTGATTCTTGCGCCTGATCACGCTTGGATCCTCACCTCCGACGTGTCGGCAAATTGAAGCCGGATGATCGGTACCTTGGCGGAGCCCGGGCACGGGTTTGGTTTATGGAGAGTGATCGAATGGAGGTCGGCGTGAAGCGCGTAGTGGCGTGTGGCACTGTGGTTTTCGTGGTGCTGTTTTCCTTCGCGGCGATTCCGACATTGGCGCGCAATAACCCGGCGCAACCAGTGGCGGGATATCGTCCCTTGCGCCCGGTGGTCAAGGCGGCCGACGTCACGATCAGCCCGAATGCGCCGCCGGGGTGGATTGTGGTGAAGTTTCGCAACGGGGTGACGGTTGACGCCGGCCAGTCGCGTTTGGCAGCAGCAGCGGCGGTGCGGGTGCGGCAGGTGTTCCGCAACCGCGGACTGGGGGAGCCGGAGCCGTTGATTTCCGGGGAGGTCGCGGCGATTCAGGCGCGTCGGCTGGCGGCCGAGGATCGCGTGAAGATGAATCTGCCAGACATGTCGCTGTATTTCTATCGTCCGACCGACGATCCCACTTTGGCAGAGACGGTGATCCGGGAACTCAACGCACTCGACGAAGTGGAAACCGCCTTCTTTGAGCCGCGTCCCTCGGTAGCCACCGCACCAGCCGGGACTCTCTCTCTGGCGGCGCCAACCAATA
>Ga0315277_10001549_pt1 | contig 33386 bp, 25 predicted proteins | sample YL17G05_15_MG_FD_203695 | JGI IMG/M metagenome (GOLD analysis project Ga0315277, IMG submission 203695) | Sediment microbial communities from Yellowstone Lake, YNP, Wyoming, USA - YL17G05_15 | ecosystem: Environmental > Aquatic > Freshwater > Lake > Sediment | place: USA: Wyoming | collected...
CGTCGGATGGCTGTCTTTACAGGATCGTGCCGGGTGGCTTCGAGTCCTGGCGTTTTGCGACGAACGCGGACGTGCGATCCACCCCGCTGATTGACGAGAACGGCCTCATCTACTTTGGCTCGCACGATAGCCATCTCTACGCCGTCGGCGGACCGTCGGCCGCTTCTCGCTGGCACAAGTATTGATCGCCGCACTCAGCAAGAACGCTTACCGAAAGAATTCCCAACCCATCTCAATCAGCTTGACCTTGACAAGCCCTGCGGTTTGGTCCACATACGCAGATGGTTTACTATGGGAGCCGATCTGTCGAACATATCAGGAAAGGAGTGTACCATGTCTCGCGTCACGCGTCGTAGTTTCCTCAAAGGTTCGTTGGCTATGGCCGGCGCGACCTTTGCCATCAGCGGAACCAAATCGTCGGGCCAGATTGTTGGCGCCAACGACGCCATCCTGGTCGGCGTGGCCGGCCTCCACGGCCGTGGCGGATCGCATGTCAGTGAGTTCGGCAACATGGAAGGGGTCAGGATCGCCTATTTGATAGATCCCGACACCCGCACTTGGAAAGGACATGCCCAGCGGCTCGAGGAGAAATACGGCAAGGCGCCGAAAACCGTCCAAGACGTCCGCAAGGCGCTCGAGGACAAGGACCTCGATGTGATCACGATCGCCACGCCGAACCACTGGCATTCGCTCATGACCATTTGGGCGTGCCAGGCGGGCAAGGACGTCTATGTCGAAAAGCCGCTGAGCCACGAAGTTCACGAGGGCCGTATCGCCGTCGAGACCGCCCGCAAGTACAACCGCATCGTCCAGCACGGCACACAAAGCCGAAGCGACAACCTGGGGCTTGTCATTCAAGAACTCGCCAAGCAAGGGACATACGGAAAACTCCTGATCTCGCGCGGCCTGTGCTACAAGACGGGCGGCGGTGAGGGCACCCGCGGCGACATCGGGTTTAAGCAACCGAAAGAGCCGCCCGCGGAATTCGACTTCAACCTTTGGCTGGGTCCGGCCCCCCGCCAGCCTTACCACGAGAACATCGTCCATTACCGGTGGCATTGGTTCTGGGACTTCGGCAACGGCGACATCGGCAACCAGGGCGTCCACGAAATGGACAAGGCGCGCTGGGGCATCCCCAATGGGATCTTGCCCAAGAGCACGATTAGCGTCGGCGGACGCATCGGTCACAAGGATCAAGGCCAAACTCCCAGCAGCCAGATCGCCGTTCTCGACTATGGCGACACGCAGCTGATTTTCGAAGTGCGCGGGTTCAAGAGCGACTCCTACCATGGACAGGGAGTCGGCAATACCTATCACTTCGAGGCAGGCATCGTCGCGGGGGGGAAATTTCTCCGCGACGGAAAAGGCGAAGGCGAACCGCTGCCGAAGATGCCGAAATTCAAACGCGGACCGGGCAAAGGACATTTCGGCAACTTCATCGCCGCCGTGCGCAGCCGCAAGATCGAGGATCTGAACGCGGATGTTCTCGAGGGGCACCTCTCGTGTGTGCCCATCCACTTGGCCAACATCTCCTATCGCTTGGGCGACGAGGTTCCGTTCACGCCCCGAACCAAAGCGTTCGGTGAAAACAAGGCCGCCTATGACGCCTTGGAGCGCATGGAGGAATATCTGGTTAAGAACGGCTTCAAACTTAACGAGTGGACGTTGCGCGTCGGCAAGTTTTTGAAGTTCGACGCTGCCACCGAGACATTCAAAGGCAACGGCGAGTTGGATGAAAAAGCCAACGCCTTGCTAACGCACAAGTATCGCGAGCCGTTCGTTGTGCCCGACAAAGTGGTCTGAAGATTTTCGGTTTCAGATTTACGATTTCCGATTGCGGATTTCGGGTTGCCGATTGCGTTGAGTATGGCGGCGAGCCGGCGGCGTTCTTGATGCTTCTTTGAACAAGAGCGGCGGGTCAGGTCGTCGAAGGTTTTAGGCCGGAATGCGGCGTGAAGGAATCACCGCGCGGCGAAAAATGCCGGGGGTGATTGCAAGATGGACATTTCAGCTATTACACGTCGCCGGTTTCTGCAAATTGGCGCGTCGGCGATCGGTCTGTCCGCCGTGTCGGCCATCGCCCGAAAGGGCGCATCCGCATCTCGCGCGGCCTCGGGTCTGCCCACTTCGCCCGTCGCCGTTGGTCGCTGTCGAACCTATGACTATGCGGCGGTCAAGAAGTCGCTCGCCGGTCTTTTCGACCTGCTGGGCAACGTGGACTCGCTCGTCAAGGGCAAGCGGGTCGTGATGAAAGTGCTTGCCCATCCGCCCGACAAGGTGGATTCGGTCAACCAGTTCTTCGCCTATGACACCCACCCCGAAGTCGCGCGCGCGGCGGCGAAACTCTTCCTCGAACGCGGCGCCACCCACGTGATGATCGTGGACACCGTCTATCACGAGGCCCTCGATGCGGAGGCGTTTGCCTGGGTTGGCTATGACATTCCCTCCTTCACCTCCGAACTCGGCGCTTCCAACATTTCCTTTCGCAACACGCGCAACAAAGTGGGAGCGGCGGACTACGCCCAAATGCCGGTCGGGAAAAATCCTTACTTCTATGACTTCTTCCGCTTGAACGACGCTTACAACGTCGAACGCAACGGCAGCGTTTTCGTCTCGCTCGCCAAAATGAAAAATCACATGATCGCCGGCGTGACGCTCACGATGAAAAACCTGTTCGGCATCACGCCGTGCGCCCAATATGGCCAGGATGCTCCCAACGAGGACTCGCTCAGCTATCGCGGCGACAGCCATCACGACGTGAAGCCGCGCTTTCCGGGCCGAAACAGCACCGCCGGCACTTGGGCGGGCGACAACGTCCCGCGCGTCATCGTGGATCTTGTCCGCGCACGCCCGATCCATCTGGCAATCCTCGACGGCATCACGGTCATGCACGGCGGCGAAGGGCCGTGGCTCCGCCCCGCGCTGGGGATCGCGTCGCCCGGGCTGCTTCTGGCGGGCGGCAATCCCGTTTGCACCGATTCGGTCGCTGCGGCGATCATGGGCTACGATTCCCAGGGCGACCACTACAAGTTCCCCTTCGCAAACGGCTGCAACCATCTTGCGCTTGCCGCCGACAAAGGCGTTGGCACAAACCGGCTTGGTGAAATCGAGGTTCGAGGGCTTTCGATCGCCGAGGCCACTTACAATCTTCCGCCCACGCGCGACGAAACTACGTAGGGTGGGTTGTCAACCTGTCCCACAGAACCACGAGGGGCGAAACGTGCGAAACACGCGAGACCGGAAATTTCTGTTTGGCTTCGGCATCATGCTCAGCTTCGCTGTAGCCGCAATGGCCGGCGAGCCGTGGCCGAACTTTCGCTGCGACATGCAGCACAGCGGCCGCACCACCCGCGTCTCGCGCGTCCGGCCGACCGTCAACTGGTCCGTCCCCACGTCCGGTTCCATCGCCGGCTCGCCCGTCATGGACGCCGACGGCAATCTCTACGTGGCCACGGCGACGGGTCGCGTCTCTGCTTTCGACCGCGCCGGCAAACGCCTCTGGGATTTCAGCACATTGGGCGGCATCTTCGGCTCGCCGACGCTCGGTCCCGACTCGACCATCTATGTCGGCGACTTGACCGGCGTTCTCTACGCGCTTTCGCCGAAAGGCTCGGTGCGCTGGCTCTACCGCATTGACAACGGCGGCAAGGACGCCCGCATTGTCCAGGCGCCCGCAGTCGGCCCGAATGGCACAATCTATGCCAGCTCCTGGGACGGACACGTCCACGCCGTCACGCCCGAGGGCAAGAGGCATTGGACGTTCAACAGCGGGCGATTGCTTTCGGCCTCGCCCGCCATAGACTCCAGCGGAACGATCTACGTCGTCGGACTTTATGAAGACACCGATCTGGGCGTTTGGGCCTTGAATCCCCAGGGAACGCAACGATGGCTCTTTCACCGCAACATGGGCTCGTGGCCGTATCCCAACGAGACCCATGTGAAATCGAGCGTTTGCGTGGATGAAGTGCGCGGAAGGATTCTGGTCGGCGCCAATTGTCCGCTGGGCGGTTTCCTCTGCTGCCTCAATCTGCGCGACGGTTCGCCGGTGCGATGGGTTCCTTTCGGCAGCGCTATTTATTCGGCGCCCGCCGTTGACTCGAAAGGCATCGTCTATTTCGGCGCGCTCGACGGCTGCCTCTATGCCTATGATCTCGAAAGCGGCAAGAGCAAATGGCGCTTCAAGACCGGCGGCGATTTCATTTTCGGCTCGCCGTTGGCCGAGGGCAAGAGCAACGTCTATGTTGGCTCGTCCGATGGCTGTCTGTATAAGATCGCTGCGGACGGCAAGGAGGCATGGCGATTTCCTGCGAACGCCGAAATTCGTTCCACACCGGTCATTGACGAGAACGGCCTACTGTATTTCGGCTCCATGAACGGCCGACTTTTTTCGCTCGGCGGCACCGCCTCCGCTCCCCAATCCCCACCCCGACGGTAGAAGCACTCCTCCAAGCCGCTCGATCCGCGCAATCTGCGACCGCCTGTCAATTCAATCAAATGCAAAGAGCTCGGCAGACCTGAACGAATTGGCGCGCCCTTTCGATATGAATCGTCACCTTCTCCCCATCGGCGGAAGGTAACGAACCGTAGTCACCGTCAATCCGGGCAGCGAAAGCATCTTGAAGGTAGGAGAGAAAACGTCTGTCCAGGAGACCTGGTTTCACAATGAACTGCCCAAAAGCAGCAATAAGTGCGTGGTGTGAACTGCGCTCGATCCCTTTTTCCATCAACGCCGCGGTAGCAGCGTGAAACATAGCGTAGTAAGCGCGGCCAAGAGCGATATCATAGAGCTGGTTTGCCTTAAGGAGATCGGCAGCGTGCAAGAATTCTACAGCACGAGATAAATGTTCTTGGACCTCGGATTTCATACCGGGATACCCTCCCGCTGAACGGCCCGATGGAGCGCATAGCGGCCAGACTTGAAATCTGCTTCGGCGATGAACACACGGCTCACCAACACGCCCGATTCAAGACCCAGATCGCAGAACAGGTCGCTGGTTCTCTCGATTTCGGCGAGGTAATCGGGCACTTCATCGAGAACCACCGCAATATCTACGTCCGAGTCTTCGCTGCCCTCCCCCCGCGCCCACGAGCCGAACAAATACACCCCCCGCAACCGCTCGCCGTAAATGCCCTCCAGCTTCACCCGCGCTCTGGCCACGATGTCCAACACCTTTTGGTGGCTCATTGTCATCTGATCTCTCCACGTCTGTTGGTTGCGAGACTCGCAGACAGCAGGTGCCAGGCAATGAGAAAAGCGGGCCTGCATTACTGGCGGCACCGCTTTCCGGTTATGCCCCAGATCAGCTGTTGCATCGGGTCGGGGTCATTTTTTCGAAAATCAACCCATGTCATATTCTTAAGAAAAATCGGAAGCTTGGGCTCACTGGGTGCATTTGGAAGAAGAACGGGAATCACAGGACAGCCCCGATTGACGAACTCGTGCAGAAAAGCCTCCAGCTCGCCCTGCTGCCAGGGGCCAATCCCCCTATCGCCAACAAAAACCGCTGCCGAACTAATTCGTTCTATCTGCTTCTCCAATGATCGCTGCCAGGGCAAACCGGGGCGCAACTCCCGTTCATCAAGCCATGGCCAAATACCGACTTGCTCCAAATCCCTGCCAATTTTTTTCACTGCGGGCCTATCCTCGCTGTTATAACACAAAAAAACATCAAACTTCCCGCTCTCCTTCTTTGCTTTGAGCACTGCCCCTGTCTGCGACAGCTCTTGTGCCTCTTGTTGGGTGTAAATGTACCGCGCATCGTTCTCATCTGCGTTGGGCAACCCTGCGACACATCGAAACTCCCCATCCACTTCCGGCATCTCTGGTTTGGTCAACTCGAAGTCCTCTGTACTCATCTGTTTTGTCAGTAGCACATTTACATCCAAATCCCAGATGCGAACTACCATGTCGCCCTCACCGAGCGTTGCAAGCACCGGCGAAGTAGGATGAAACGCAATCCCAGTGATGAAGAGCGGCGAACCCGGCTCATGCAAAACAGCCACGGGTTCGAAGCTATCCATGCGCCAAACACGAATCGTTCCGTCCCTCGATTTGGACGCAAGCAAGCGACCATCCGATAAGAAACGGACGCACGTAATTGGGCCCTCATGATCTCTGAGAATCTTCGTCGCCGGGACATTCTCCAAGTTCCATAGGCGGAGAGTAGTGTCACAAGACCCGGACGCAAGAGTCTGTCGAGTCTCCGACCAAGCGACGGTCAAGACCGAGTCCTTGTGGCCCTCGAGGACTCTGCTGCCATGCGGAGTTCCGGTCATCCAAAGATTCAAGCGCCGGTCTTTCGCAGCGTAGGCAAGATACTCGCCGTAATGGCACCATGCCAAATCGAAAATCGGACCCCCGTCCGTCGCATGATCATGCAACACTCGCCAAGTCCCAATCTCCCATACCTTTATTGTGCCATCATTGCAGCCGGTGGCCAGCGCCTTGCCCCTCGGCGACCATGCAAGACCGGCAATGCCAGCTCTGTATCCTTTTATCCAAGCTGCGAGATCCCCGGTTCCTGAATGCCAAACGCATACAGAGCGGTCGTCAGAGCTTGCTGCCAGGAGTTTCCCGCTGGGATCCCAAGCCACGCTGATTACCCTATCCCCGTGCTCTCGGAGAACACGAGCTTCTTTTCCTGTCTTTGTGTTCCAGACTCGGACGGTTCTGTCTGAGGACGGTGTCGCAAGCATTTCGCCGTCGGGGGACCAAGCAATTCGCCCAATGGGGCCATCGTGCCCCTGAAGTGTGTGGCGTAAGTTGAAACCGGCGGGGACTTTGTTCGCGCTATTCATGGCGCTCCACTTTCACACCTTGCCGAGCAGACCATCGGCGCCCATGCGCCCGTTCGCGCGGGGCCTTCAGCGGCTTAAGCGGCACCAAGTTTCACCTCGATCTCGTGAACGTGGGGCGCGACAGTGGCGACCGGCGGCTCGAAATGCAGTTCGAGCGCTTCGCGAAGGTTACTCAGGGCTTCTTCTTCGCTTTCGCCCTGACTCGCCACATCCACTTCGCGGCACTGGGCAACAAACCATCCCCCCTCCTGCCAAACGCTCGCAGTAAACTGTTGCTTCATTTCTGGTTTCTCCTTCAGTTCGTCAGGTTTTCTTATGCACAAACTATCAAGACAAGGCAACCGGAAATTGCCCGCCTCACACAGCCGGTACGGCATCTCTTAGCCCCCATGCGCTTTTTCGCGGAGCGCCTTGAGAGTGCGCATCAGAGGGTTTTGGTAGCGGCCGAAGTAGTCGTGGAGGATTTCGTATTCGCGGTAAAGTTCGGCGTATTGCGCGTGCCGTTCTTTGTTCGGGCGATAGACCTCGCGCTTCAGGCCGGCCATTTTTCTGGCGGCTTCCTGGATCGTGTCGTAGCCGCCGCGCACACTGCCCGCCGCCACCGCCGCGAACATCGCCGATCCCAGCGCGCCCGCCTGGGCCGACCGCGCCACGCGCATCTCGCGCCCCGTCACATCGCTGTAGATTTGCATCAGGAGTTTGTTCTTCTCGGGCAAGCCGCCGCAGCAATAGACTTCATTCACCGGCACGCCGTTGCGATGGAAATTCTCGATGATCTTATAGGTGCCGAACGCGGTCGCCTCGATCAGCGCGCGATAGATGTGTTCGGCGCGCGTGCCGAGCGTCATGCCGATCAGGAGTCCCGTCAGGTTGGCGTTGACCAGGATCGAGCGGTTGCCATTGAACCAATCGAGCGCCAGAACGCCGCATTCGCCGACGCGCAGTTTGGCCGCTTTCTCTTCGAGCAACTGATGGACGTCCATCTTGCGCTTGCGCGCCTCGTCGCGATAGGAACCCGGGACGGCGTTGTTGACAAACCAGGCGAAGACATCGCCAACGCCCGACTGGCCCGCCTCATAACCAAGAAGTCCGGGTAGAATGCCGTCCTCGACGACGCCGCACATTCCCTCGCACGCGACCTTCTCGCGCCCGCAAACCATGTGGCAGATCGAAGTGCCCATGATCATGACCATCTTGCCGACGTCGGTCACGGTCGCGGCGGGCACCGAGACGTGGGCATCCACGTTGCCGATCGCCACGGCGGTTCCCGCGCGAAGGCCGGTCAGGGCGGCCATCTTCTCGGTCACCTCGCCCGCCTTTTGGCCGAGCGGCGAAATGTCGCGCATCAACTTTTCGTCCACGACACGTTCGAGACGCGGATCGAGCGCCTTGAAGAAATCATTGGATGGATAACCCTCGTGCTTGTCCCAAATCGCCTTGTAGCCGGCGGTGCAGGAGTTGCGTTTCTCGACGCCGGTCAGTTGCCAGATGATCCAGTCGGCGCCCTCGATGAATCGGTCGGCGGCCTCGTAGATTTCGGGCGCCTCGTTGAGAACCTGCCAAATCTTTGGGAAAAGCCACTCGGACGAAATCTTGCCGCCGTAGAACGGAAGCCATGGCTCCCCGCGTTCACGCGCCACCTCATTCAACTTGTCGGCCTCCGGCTGGGCGGCGTGATGCTTCCAGAGTTTGACCCACGCATGAGGATTCTTGCGGTATTGCTTGAGGGCCATCATCGGCGTGCCGTCGCGCTTGCAGGGAACGACCGTGCAGGCGGTGAAATCGGTGCCGACGCCGATCACGTCGTCGGCTTTGACGCGGGCCTTTTTCAGAAGCGCGGGAATCGTCTTCTTGAGCGACTCGATGTAGTCGAGCGGGTTCTGGAGCGCCGTGTCGGGGTCGAGCCGGCGAGTCGTGCCGGGCAGTTTCTCGTCAATAACGCCGTCGGCGTAGTTGTGGACGGCGGTGGCGAGTTCCTCGCCGGTTCGTACGTTGACCAAAACAGCGCGCGCCGACTCTGTGCCGAAATCAAGTCCGATTGTGAATTTCGACGATGCCATTGTTCAGTCCTCCTGCAAAGTTTTGGAAGGAACGCCGGCGGCCCGCCGGTGCCCCAAAACGTCCCATCTTCGAATGCAATCTGAACCGCCTGGCGACTAAGACCCTTCAGGCAGGTTTTCGAGATCGTTCAGATCCTTATGCCTGCCGCTTGCCAGCTTGTTCATTCTCAGGTGCTTCAAATTGATGATGCTGGTCTCAACGCCATCCAGAATCCCGATCACCCGCTCCGCATAACACTCGGCAAAATCCACCCCCGAAGCCGATGTAATAATCTTAAGCCGAAGTGGCGGGACTCCCATACAGATGATCTGATCTTCCTTCAGGAACAGATTCACGGACAATTCTGGAACGGCAAAGCCGAATCCCTCCAGGACGGCCACGACCTTTCCAGCATTGTCCGGATGGATGGCGATCCAGATATCCATATCGGCGGTCGCTTGCGGGTAGCCATGATAGCCGACCGCATAGCCGCCAACGAGGAGATACTCAACTCCGCTTGAGTTGAGCAATCTCAAGAACTCTTTGAAGTCGTTCGGTAGCCGGATCGTAGCCATAGGCGATCTGCCGCATGATCTCCAGCGCTTCGAGACGCTCCTCGGGTGTTTTCGATAGCCAATACGCTTTTTCATCCGATGGATCGAATAGCGATCCTACCGAAAAAACCGTTTTGTCCATTTTCACTGAATCTACAATACTCATATGGATAGCCTCTTCGCGACTTACCATTATTATAGCAGTCTATTCCGTGCTTCCTGTTGGGCGCAAGTGCAAATCACGTCTCCTGCACGCGGATAATGGCCTTCACAACATTGTCCTCGTAGTTGTGGGCCATGCTGAAGGCCCGCTCGGCCTGTGAAAAGGGAAAACGATGCGACACAAGCCGCTCGGCATCGAGCTTGCCTTGCACGAGCATCGAAAGCGCGCGGTGGAGCGTGTTGCGCGAGCGGCGAACGACATAGACTGTCAGACCTTTGCGCCGCGAGATGCCGGCGGAGAACGCGATCCGATCGCCCAGCGGGATGCCGACGACGAATACCTTGCCCGCCGGAGCGGCGAGATTGATGGCCAGAGCCGGCGAATCATCGGTCCCCGCCGCTTCGAAAATAAGATCCACACCCCTGCCGCCGGTCAGACGGTCGAGCGCCGCAACCGGCTCCTCGCGGCCGACATCAATCACGTCGGTTGCGCCCAGAGCGACGGCCAGATCGAGCCGCCATTTCAGACGATCGAGAACGATCAATCGCCCCACACCGGCTGCTCGCGCCGCTTGCAGAATTGAAAGTCCTACGGGGCCGCAGCCGACGATTGCCGCCGACTGTTCGAGGCGGGGCCGCGCCAGATCCACTGCATGGACGCCGATTGCCAACGGTTCGAGCGCCGCGCCCGCGTCGTCGGAAATGCCCGCAGGAAGAACGGCCATAAATTCCGCAGGGTATGTCATGTAACGGCGCATGGCGCCATCCACGGGTGGCGTCCCGCAAAACCGAACGTTCGGGCAGAGATTCGTGTCGCCCTTCCAACACCACTCGCAGTTCATGCAACAAACGGCGGGCTCAACGGCTACGCGTTGGCCAATGAGATTCTTGTCCACGCTCTGGCCGGCCCCGATTACCCGCGCCGAGAACTCGTGTCCAAGAACCAACGGCTCCTCGACAATCATATCGCCGATTCGTCCGTCGTTCCAATAGTCGAGGTCCGAACGACAAATCCCGACCGAGAGGATTTCAAGAACGACCTCGCCCGGACCCGGTGCGGGGCATTTCTCGTCGTGGAACTTCAGAATTCGAGGCGCATGAAGCCGAAGTGTGCGATTGGGTTTGTCCAAGACGGTCGGTCCTTTCTTGTGGCCGGTTGGCCGATAGTCACCAGAGGCTCTTCGCCATGGCAAGTCCAAATCGAGACCGAAGCACGCTTGTTTGTCGTTACAGCGGCGGCATCACCGTTGTCAAGTTGCGCGTTGGAAAACGATACTTCGAGAATGTTTCCTGAAGGCAGCCCCCTTCTACGATCATTTTCTGAAAACCCCGCCAGAGACTAAAACCGTGCAGCGTGGTCGTTTGAACGAGGAAGACACGCAGGAGGATGGGCGATAGGGAGTTGAGCGTTTTGCCAATTTGTGCGCATTAAATGCTTGACAGGCCAATGATAACAATCATTATAATAAACCATAGGAATGCGGAATACCCCTAGACTCGGGGTAATGCCATAGCGGAGACGCCTATGCCTGAAGAAATCCACCTCGAATCGCCCGTCCCTCTTTACAAGCAGATGTGCGACATTCTCCGAAAGGAGATCGAGTCGCAGGGGCTTGCTCCCGGAACCCGTCTGCCAACGGAAAAGGAACTGGCCAAACGGTTTAGCGTCAGCCTGATCACGGTTCGCGGTTGCGTGGGCGAGATGGTCCGCGATGGGCTTCTCGTTCGCCGTCAGGGCCGCGGCACATTTGTCGCCTCGCGCAAACCCAAGGCGACCCAGCTGATCATGGCCATTGTTCCCAACATCAGTGACTACTACTGTGCCCGCATCATCGCCGGCATTCAGTCGGTGATGGCTCAACACGGCTATGAAGTGATCGCCGCGAGTTCGAACGACCATGCCCAAACGGAACGCAGTCTGCTCGACCGGGCATTTGCTCGTAGCGTCGAGGGTCTGATCCTCGTGACCGGCCGGGCGTCTTTTGCCAACGGCTACCTGGTCAACAATCGTCTCTATATTCCATTGGTCGTGGTGGATTCATATCACCCCAATGTCGAGGCCGACTTTTTCTACACCAACGACGTCGTGGGTGCGCATGAGGCAACCCGTCACCTGATCGAGGCGGGCTATCGGCGGATCGGTCACATGATGGGACCGAAAGGACACTTCCTGGCCGAGTTGCGCCTGCATGGCTATCGGCGAGCGATGCGCGAGGCCGGCATCGCAGTCGAGACCAATTGGATTGTAGAAGCGGGCGCAACCGCCGAGGCGGGTTACAAAGCGCTGCAAACACTCTTGCGCCAGGATCTCACGATTGACGCCGTGTTCGCCTACAACGATTTGGCGGCGGCCGGAGCGATGCGCGCGTTGGCCGAACTGGGCCGTCGCGTGCCCCAGGATTTCGGCGTGGCCGGTTACGGAAATCACGTTCTCGCCGCTTACATCCAGCCCACGCTGACCACGGTGGATCCCGATCTCGAGGGAGTCGGACGGCGCGTGGGGCAGCGTCTTGCGGCTCGAATTCGTGAAGAGGTTCGCAGCGGCGAATTCGTTAAGGAAGTCCTGCCCGTCCGACTCATTGTCGGCGGCTCGGCACGGAGAACCCCATGAAACCAAAACCCCCATCAACCCATCGCAAGATTCGCGTGACCTTGGAGGACGGCCGACGGCACGAGTTTCCCCAAAGCACAACGGTTGGCGAGATCGCCCGCGCGCTGGGGAAGAAACACTGCCGCGAGGCGTGCGCGGCGTTGCGCGACAACCGGTTCGTAGACCTCCATGCGCGGATCGAGCGATCCTGTCGTTTGCATTTCGTCGAGCTGGACTCGCGCGACGGCAACCGGATGTATCAGCGCACCCTCTGTTTCCTGCTGGCCGCCGCCGTCCACGATATCTACCCCGATCTCAAGGTTGTTGTGCGCCACGCGCTGTGCAAAGGCCTCCACTGCGAGCTGGTTACCGACCGCTACCGCAGCGTTGAACACATCGTCCTCACCGAAGCCGATCTCGAGAAAATCAAACGGCGCATGAGAGAACTGGTGGAGTTGAACCTGCCGCTTGTGCGCAGAGAAGTCAGTCTGGACAATGCACGCCAGATTTTCCAACGCCAGGATCGTCCCGAGAAATCCGATCTCATCCGCTATCGCACCGATACAGTCCTCAGTCTTTATATCTGCGGTCGCCACCGGGAGCATTTTTGCGGCTACCTTCTGCCGCGCACGGGCTGCGCCCCGCAATTCGATCTCAAGCTCTACCCGCCCGGCTTCATCCTGCGCCATCCCGAAGTGGGCGACCTCGACAATCTGCCCGAGTTCGTGGACAACCCCAAGATGTTCCAAGTCTTCCTCGAATACGGCCATTGGTGCAATATTCTTGGGTTGGACACGGTCGCGGCGCTCAACGACGTCGCGGCTTCCGGAGGCATCGCGGAATTTGTCAAGACGGCCGAGGCACTGCACGAAAAGAAGGTCGCGCAGATCGCCGACATGATCACCCAAAGCCCCACCGGCGCGCGCGTCATCCTGATCACGGGGCCATCGGCGTCGGGCAAGACGACCTTTTCGAAGCGTCTGGCAATCCAACTGCGGGTCAACGGCTTCACGCCCTTGATCGTCTCGCTGGACGACTACTTTCTTGATCGCTCGAAAACGCCGCGCGACGAATCGGGCCAGTTGGATTTTGAGGCGATCGAAGCCATTGATGCGCCGCTATTCAACAACCAGTTGCGCCAACTACTGTCGGGTCGGACGGTGACCTTGCCGCGCTACAGTTTCCACACGGGCAAGCGGTCGCAGGGACCGTCGCTTCGCCTCAAGAAAGGCGAAATTGTGCTGATCGAGGGCATCCACGCCTTCAATCGGCGCCTGAGCGAAGCGATTCCCGAAGGGCTGAAGTTCAAGGTCTATATCAGCGCGCTGACGCAGCTGAATTTGGACAATCTCAACCGCGTCTCGACGTCGGACACACGCCTGATCCGGCGCATTGTGCGCGACAGCCGCGCGCGGGGCTACGCAGCGAGCGAGACGTTGGCTCGCTGGCCTTCGGTCCGGTGCGGCGAGGAGCGAAACATCTTTCCCTATCAAGAGGACGCGGACGTGATCTTCAACTCGGCGCTGATCTACGAGTTCTCGGCGCTCAAACCGTACGCGGAAAAGGCGCTGCGGCGCGTTGGCCGAAGGAACGAAACGTTCAGCGAGACACGGCGGTTGCTCTATTTGCTGTCCTACTTCCTGCCGGTCGAATCGTCCGACATTCCTTGGTCATCCATCCTGCGCGAGTTCATCGGACAGAGCAGCTTCGAGTGAGCGACCTTCGCTGGCTGTCGGCTCATGGGTGCGTTTCGGCGGATCCCATTTGCAGGGGTTTGCCGTTGACGCATTGGTCCCATTCGGCCACGTTCTTTCGAAGCAGACGGCGGGCGTTCCGTCTCAAGCGATAAGTTGTGCATACTATTCCTGTGGCAGGGTGTGAGACAATGGAGATGAAATCAGAACGAACGCGGCGCGATTTCCTCAGCGACATGGCTTTGCTGGCAGGTGGTGCCACTGCTCTTGCGTCGGGACGGCCGACCGTTGCGGCCGCCGAGCAGCGACCCGATCTGGTCGTTGTCGGCGGCGAAGATCCCAAGGCGATGATCAAAAAGGCGGTCGCGGAGTTGGGCGGAATGAAACGATTCGTTTCGCGCGGCGACGTCGTAGTCATCAAACCCAACATGGCGTGGGTTCGCAAGCCGGAGCAAGCCGCCAACACCAATCCCGACGTGATCGCCGGCCTGATCGAAATGGCGTTCGATGCCGGAGCCAAAGAGATCAAGGTCTTCGACCGCACGGATCGCAAGCCCGAGGACTGCTACGCTACGAGCGGAATTGCCGATGCAGCACGCAAGTTGGGCGCCAATGCGATCTTGCAGAAAGACCTCAAGACCGTGAAGGTTCCGCTCAAAAACGCCGCGCATCTGAAGGAATCGCTCATCACGCAAGCCGCGCTCGATTGCGATTGTTTCATCAATGTCCCCATCGCCAAGCATCACCGAACCCCGCGGGTGACCCTCGCGATGAAGAACCATCTAGGGATCACCGACGACGACCACCAAAAGGTGTGGCATTCCAACCTGGATCAGTCCATTGCGGACTTTGCTCTGCACTTCAAACCGAAACTCACGGTTCTCGACGCTTACCGTATCCTTCTGCGCAACGGTCCGTACGGCGGCAACCTCGCAGACGTGCAGCTCGTCAAAAAGTGCATTGTGGGTGTGGACCAAGCCGCCGTGGATGCCTATGGCACGACGTTGTTTCCGATGTATGCCAAGAAGCCGAGCGACATTGGCCACATCGCGTTGGCCGGCAAAATCGGCGTCGGAGAAATTGACTTGGCGAAACTAACGATCCGCCAAGTCCAGATTTGATGCTCAACAAAACTCGATCTGCGATCCAAGATATTGTGCAGCCTCGTGAGGTTCGACAGACCATCCGAGGAAATTTCTTCATTCCAGCCTCTATGGCCTGATGGCGAGCAAGCGGCGATGCGGTTTCTGATTCTCGGTGCGGGTGCGATTGGGAGCGTCTTCGGCGGGTTTCTCCGTCGCGCGGGTCACGACGTTGCGCTCGTCGGGCGGCGGCAATACGTGGCGGTCGTTGGCGAGCGAGGACTCCGCATCTCGGGGATTTGGGGCGAACATCAGATCACCGGATTTCGAACTCTCGAATCGGTTGGCGAGCTGGCCGGCGAGGCGTTTGATGCCATCTTTCTTTCGGTAAAATCCTACGACACCGAGACCATGGCGCGACAATTGGCCGAGGCGCGGCTGGCGGGCGAACCGCCGGTCGTCTCGCTTCAGAACGGGTTGGGCAATGTCGAGACAATCGCCCGCTTCGTCGGCGCGGATCGAACCATCGGCGGGCGGGTGATTTTCGGCGTCGAGGTGGTCGAGCCGGGCCATTGCCGCGTCACGGTCTATGCCGAAGAAGTGATGTTCGGTGCGATCGAGCGCGGCTCGCCGTCGCAGAAAACCGCCGAGATACTTGCGCGAACATTGCGCGAAGCCGGTATTCCGACTCTCGCCACCGACCGTATTCATGCCTACCTGTGGAGCAAAATTCTCTACAACTGCTCGCTCAATCCAACGGCGACGTTGTTGGGCGCCCACTATGGCGAACTCTTGGAGCACGACGAAACGCGTGAAATCCTGCGTCGCGTTGTAAAGGAGATTTACGACGTCGCGGCCGCTCGGCGCGTGGACATGCTCACACCAACTGCCGATGCATATTTTGAAATTCTTGTGAGCCGACTCGTGCCGGCCACTTACGATCATCATCCTTCGATGCTTCAGGACATTCGCGCGGGACGAAGAACCGAGATTGACGCGATGAACGGCGCGATTGTTCGCTATGGCCGCGAGAGCGGCGTTGCAGCGCCGACCAATGAACTCCTCACGCTTCTGATCAAATCTCTCGAACGACGCCACACCGCCGTTCCCCGCTCGTAGTGGGGTGAGCAGCATGTAGTTTCCGCTTTAGCGGGTTTTATTCCACCTCAAGGCGGGACTACCCCGAAAATGAGTTCGTAGTTCCGCCTTCAGGCGGGCTCTTCAAAAAGCCTCACTAAAGTGGGAACTACAAACCTGGCATTCTCATACCTTTCCGGGTGACGTCGCAGGCATCATGAAAGACTACAAACCCAGGTCGGTTGCCACGCCTTGCATCGCCTCGACGCTGAGGGTGAGGAAATCATCGAGCAAGAGGCCGAGTTTTTCGCACTCGCAAATTCGCTCGCGGCTGACGTTTCGGGCAAAGGCTTTCTCTTTCATGCGCTTGCGCACCGACGAAGGTTTGACGCTGGCCAGTTTTTTGTCCGGCTGAACAAGCGCCGTCGCCACGATGAGACCCGTGACGGTTTCGCCGCACGACAGTGCGATTCCCATACGCGATTGGCAAGGAATGCCCAGCGCTTCGGCGTTGTGCTCGCGAATCGCCTGGATGATGTCGGCGGGCACACCCTCGCGCGCAAGGATTTCGGCCGTCCTGGCGCCGTGCTCACTCGGCGTATCCTTCGTCTGCTCGAAATCGAGGTCATGAAGCAAGCCGGCCACGGCCCAATGGTCCGCATTCTCGCCCAAGCGGGCGGCCAGCGCACGCATGATCGCCTCGCTCGCCAGACAGTGTTTGATCAGAATCTCATTCGTGACATGTTGACGCAACAGGCCGAGCGCCTTTTCGCGAGTCCAGTCAATATCCATGCGGAAATCCTCCTGTACGAGAGTTTCAGGTTTCAGGTTTCATGTTTCGAGTTCATCAAGCCAAGAAAGCCTCACGTGTAAATGAACTGCGCCGTCGCGGTGCAAGCGGCGCCGGCCGTCAGGCGAATCCAGTGGGCGCTGAATCCCGTTGGGAATTCGTGGTGCACATAGCGGCCCGCGGGAACCTTGATAACGTCACACGTCTTCCAGGTTTGGTTGCCCAAGAAATCCACCTCGACTGTGAATTCCACTTCTTTCTCCGCGTCATGATAGAGATGCAAAACCTTGTGCTCGAATCCCGTCATCAAATAGGGATCGGACGGATGGCCGGCCTCGACTTTCTTTTCGCGCCACGGCCCGCCCCAGCCTTTTGGCTTGCCCCACTGCCAGAGATCGTCGGTTTTGCCGAACCAAAGACCCGCCTGCGGTTGGCCGACGAAAGGATTAGAGTCGCCGGTCGGACTGACCTGATTCCCTCCCAGCACAAGGAACCCGCGATAGGAACAGAAATCGGGGATCATCCGCAAGTGAGTGCAGATTGGCCGCACGCCCCAAACCTTGCCTTCATAGACGAGGGGCGAGAGCTCATAGAACATTCCATGGCAATCCATCAAGAAGCGCTCGGTTTCAACCTCCCGAATGCGCGGCCACTCAGTCAACCACGCGTGATCGTAACAATGCGTGGCCATCGGTAGCCGATAGGTTGTCCACTGTTTCGCCGCAAAAACTTTCAGGATGGCCGACGATTTGTCCCAGCCGGTGGCGAAGATGGCCGCGCCGAGATTTCTGCGGCCGGTCGCCTCGTTGAACGCTGTCGTTTCGAGGATCGTCCACTTTCCGCCGGCGAATTCGGCCAACCGCCCGCTTGCCCATTTACCTTCGTAGTCGTTGTCATTGTAGCTATTGTTGGCCACGACGATCCTGCCGTTGCTGCAATGGCCGCCCTTGAAATGAGGCGCTGCACCCTTGGGGAGCGCCAGTTCTTTGACCAGGTCGAATAGTTGTTTGATCTGCAACGTATTCACGTCGGCTTCAAACAGCAAACCTTCCATCGTCAGGAAATAGACCTTGTTCTTCGGGTCGTCGAGATGTTCCAGGGTCGCCGTGAGGCGGTGGTTTCTGAACTCGGCGATGGTGCGGACCCTGCCTTCGGGATCAATCAGGTGGGGGCCGATGATCAGTTGGTTGGACTGCGAATGGATCATGCGATTGGCATACGTGCCGACAACGCTCTCGGGCCGTTTGCGGAGGACAAGACTCTCGTCAATCTCGTAGAGTCCGGTGCCCGAGCCGGTCCCCGCCTTGTGAGACACGTAGGAAATCAGCCAGAGCCGATTGGCCCAAGGCATCAAAGCGCCGATGCCGCATTCGCTGCGGGCGGGAACCATGTCCGCCGTGACGGCGAGATCGGGAGAGACGCCGCTCATGCTGGTCTGAGGTCCATTCGCTGCGCCGGTCTGAGGTGGAGCCGCCGGTTGCACCGATTTCACGTCGCTTTGCGCAGGAGACGTATCTCGTGCCAGAGCGGTCAGGGCCGTCGTCGCTGCGAGCAAACCCCCGCCGCCGACAAACGCTCGCCGGCTGACCGTCGGTTTTCGTTCTTTGCCTTGGTTGGACATGGCCGATTCCCTTTTCCCGTATCAGGATCATTTTCCGAAAGAAAAAGCCACCGATGTCGCAGATTGCACAGACAGATATTAGACTTTCGACAACGGACCGAAGACTCAAGACCAAAGACAAAAAAGCGTCGAGACACAGACATTCGTCAATCGCAGAATCAGGATGTGTTCCGACGCTTGTCGCCGGAGAATCTTCTCCGAGAATAGGCTCTCATGAATAGGTGAGACGGAAAGGAACCCGAGACGTGAAACTTGAAACCTGAAACCGCCTCTTACAGCAGCCAGACTTTTCCCTGGTTGCCATCCACGCGGACGGGGCGTCCGACGGCGATGCGCAACGTGGCGTCGGGAACATTGACAACCGCCGGCAGGCCATACTCGCGCGCGACAATGGCGCCGTGCGACAGAACACCGCCGCGTTCCATGACCAACGCGCGCGCCCGTGCGAAAAGCGGCGTCCAACCCGGATCGGTCGAAGGGCAGACGAGCACATAGCCCGACGCCTGCTCGCCGAGATCGGTGGGTTCGAGCAAAACGCGCGCGATCCCCGTTGCGACGCCTTCCGAGACGCCGACGCCTTCGAGCACGTCGCCCGCGCCCAGCTCGTGCGGACGTCCGATTGCCTCAAGGTCATCGCTGAATAAAACCTGGGCAACGGGGATTCGGAGCAGCAATTCGCGACGGCGCTTTCTTTCCTCGACAACGTCGGACAGCTTCGCAACCTGATTGGAGTAAGACAGGTTGCCGACTTGTCCCACGAGTTCCGGCAACTCGTCCGGCGTCAGATAGAAAATGCCGCCATGCAGGTCGTAGCGGCGGTCGAGCTCGACGAGGCACAGGCGCAACAACTCGTAACCCATCATCCAGTAGTGCTTCACGCTCTCGCGAAAGGGCATGTAGCGGCGAAGCGTTGCCATCTCGCGCTCGATTTGATCGCGAACCTTTCCGCTCAGGCGCTCCAACTTCCGGCCCAGCTCGACCATGGTCTGTCGGCGATGTTCTTGCTGCTTTTCATACAGTTCGCCGGGGCTGTTCTCGCCGCGCCGCACGGACAAATAAGCGAGGCGGAGGATTTGCTGCGTGTCCTCGCGCCAACGGGGCCGGGCCAACTCGAACTCGCCAACCGAGCGATGGCCGTAAACGTCCAGAAACGCATCGAGCGACAGCTCGCCGGCTCCAACCCGCCAGATTGCTTCGTCCATCTCGACGGTCACGTCGGCCCGTTCGCCCGACGCAAGAGTTGCGAGGTAGCGTGGCGCCTCGCCGCCCAAATGCTTTTCCAAAAGGCGTTTTAAATCGGCGCAGGCGAGATTCGCAACGATGGTTGCCTTCAGGGCCTCGCGCACGAACTCGATCATCACGCGCCGATGACAGGCCCTAAACCGTTCCAGAACTTCCTTGTCGCTTTGACCGGCAAATGGTTTCCGGCGTTCGGCGGCCGCCCACTCGGCGAAACGTGGAAAGATTCCATCGTTCAGACGGCGGTCGAGGCTCTTGCGGGTTTGCGCGAGTCGGAAATGCGAAAGAAACATCCGCGGAACAAGAGAAAGCGCCCGCAACCAGGACCGGCCGGTTGCGGATGCGACATCCACATGCGGCGTTGGGTAGGAAGCCTGCAAGGGGTTGGCCTTGAGTTGCGCGAAATCATATTCATAGGGCGATTCGGCAAAATACATCTGCGTCTCGCGCCGCAGATTGATATAGGGCCGCCCGCAGATCAGGTCGAGCATTCCTTTCTCTTTCGCTGCTTTCGAGGACACGTAACCCAAATCGCGATACGCCAGGCCCAACCCGCCCCGCCCCGACATCAACTCGGCCGCCAAGGCCCACGTCATCGGATAGGGCTCAGGAAGAACCTCGGAGATGTTGTAGCTCGACCAGACGGTTCCGCGCGGATCGGCGAGCGCCGCCCCGCGGGTAATCTCTTCGCGCCGCAGTGTCTCCATCTCCGACGGCTCGCCATTCGATTTCTTGAGCGTCGTGATCGGCCGCGACTGGAGAAGGAACACCTGGCCTCCGGCGATGGCCCATTCGACATCCTGGGGACAGCCAAACGTCTCCTCGATTCGCCGTCCGAGCGCCACAAGATCGCTGATCTGCTTCGGCGTCAGGGAAGGTTGGCGGCGATGATCGTCGGGAACCTCGACTTCGCCGGCGCTGGTTCGCATGGCTGTCTTGTCGGCGATGTGTTGCTCGACAATCGTTCCGCTTGCCTTGTCGAGAGTAAATCGGTCGGGATTGACCGCGCCCGAAACGACCGACTCGCCCAGTCCCCAGGCGCTCTCGACGAGCATGTGGTCGCGTCGTCCCGAGGCAACGTCCACCGTGAAGAGCACGCCGGCGGCTTCGGCCTCGACGAGCGATTGGACAATGATCGCGATACCCTCCCCATGAATTTTGGATTGTAGATTTTGGATCTCGGATTTGGATCGTTCGCGGCGATAGGCGGCCACGCGCGCCGAACGTCCCGCTTCCCAACATCGGGCGACAGCGTCGAGCAATTCTTCGTCCGCGCGAACGCCCAAGATGGTTTCCAATTGGCCGGCGAAGCTGGCCGTTTCGGCGTCCTCGAAAACCGCCGACGACCGAACGGCCACAACGGCGGCGGCCAATCGCCGTCGCGCCTCGACGATCTCTTGCGCCAAAGGCGATTGGTGGATTGCCCCGGCCGCCGCATCGAGCGCCTCGGCCGTGATGCAAAATCCCGGAGGAACGGGAAATCCGGAGGCCGCGAGGCGGCCCAGACTCAATCCCTTGCCGCCGACAATGCCTCGATCGTTTTCGCCGATTTCAGAAAAGAAGCGGATCGAGGAAGTCATGAGAGACCCACATGGCGCGTTGCGCCACTCAGAAAGGAATGAAAAAGTTCGCAGTTCCCACTTTAATGGGTCTCTTGGTTTTTGGGACACTGAAGAGCAAGAACTTAAGAACCCCACTAAAGTGGGAACTACGAACCTATTTTCATAGGAGTCTCGAGAAAGGAAAAAGGTAAAAGTTAAAAGGCAAAAGAGGAATACCCGAAATACGGCGCATCGTCGCTACTCCTTGCGAGTTCAGTCTCCTTCTCTTTTACCTCTCAACTTTTCCCTTCGTCTCTCGCGTCTCCCGCCTTGTGTCCCACACAAAAAACATAACTGGCCGACGAGCCGAAAAACAGCCGTCCGCCGACGAGTGCGGGCGACGACCAGATGCGCGTCTCACGCCCTGTTACGCGGGTCGTGTCGTATTTTGCCTCCAATTCGCCGTCCGCCGTTCTCAGTGCGTAGAGACAACCATCATCCGACCCAATATAGAGCCGGTCGCCCGCCACGACAGGCGAGGAGACAACCGGCCCACCGGTCTTGTATTTCCAAACGGGCGTCCCCGTTTTGCGCTCGAGACAATACACATGAGCATCGCGGCAACCGAAATAGACTCGATCGCCGACGACCGCAATTGCGCTCAGAACTGCATCCGGCATGTCGGCGTGCCAGCGCTCGTTGCCCGTCGCGGCTTCGCAGCCAATCACGCGTCCGAACCGTTGTCCTTCCGGCGCGCTTTCGGCAAAATTGCCATTGCCGATCGCATAGTATAAGTCATCGCCGACAACCGTGGGAGTGCCCCATGCGCCGTGGCTGGTCTTCACGTTCCAGACTTTTTCGCCGGTTTGGCGATCGAGGCAGTGCATTCCACTTTCCCCATAGCCCGTGCCGAAATAAACGTGCTTGTCGTCCACCGCCGGCGGGACGTCCACGTGGAGACCCTCACGGTGCCAGACCTGTTTGCCGTCGGCGGCCGCAACGCAATAGAGGCCATCATCGCCCGCGCCAAAATAGACCTTGCCGTCGGCGACCGCCGGCGAGGATTCGACGTGACTTTTTGTCGGGAACGACCACAGGCGCGTTCCGCTCGTCACATCGAGACAATAGAGCGAAGAATTGCCGTCGCTGTGCAACCCCTCGCCGCAAAACACGCGGCCGTCGGTCACAACCGGCGACGAGAAAACCTGTTGCTGCGTTTTGAACCGCCAGCGGATTCCGCCCGTCGCGCCATCGAGACAATAGATGTTCGCACCGCGAAAAAAAACGGATGCGAACGAGCCCGCAATGAAGACCTTGTCATCTACCACCGCCGGCGACGCCGAAAGATCGCCGACACTGACGTCGGGATCCTTGACGGCCCACACCGCATCCAAAGGCGGCTGCGGTCCCGGCTGGTCATCCAAGACGCCCGTCCGTGCCGGACCGCCGCGAAACATGGGCCAGGAGGCGATTTCTGATTTTGGATTTTGGATTTTAGATTTGGGATTCTCGACCTGGGAGGCAGAAGGTTGCATCGCCACTGTCACCGGCGATGCTTGATTGCGTCTGGCCATCCGGTAGCCAAACCTTGCGCCAATCGCCAGAAGCGCCATTGCTGCAACCGCGAGCACCGCCGCACGCGCCACGCCGGGTCTCCGCAACAAATAGCCCCATTGGCGGAACGCCCAGAAAGCGGCAAAACCCGCGACACAGTAAATCAAACCCCGCACGCCCATCCACCAATAGACCAGGAAGCCGAACCCTCCCAGAAGCAGGACCGTGAATGCTCCAGCCACCCCGGCCGTCACACGGGGCCCCCGCATCTTTTGGCTCAAAGCCTTGAAACCCAGCGCGCTCAACAGTGCAGAAATCAAGAAAACCAGAAAGCCGCCGACCAAGCCGCCGAGTGCCGCCAGAGGCCCGACGGCCAGACTGGGCACAATGGCGTGGGCCGTCGAATGCAGCGCCAAGAAGGCGATGATGATTCCCGTGATGCTGTGTCTTTTGCTCATTTTCCCTCAACACCCAACGCGATGGCCAGCCCTTTGTCCCCCACTTCCACGGTTTGTTCGCCGAACTGCCCGTCGCTCATGCAAATTGTGACCTTGTACTTGCCTCTGGCCACGCCAAACAGAGCGGCCAGCGGAGTCTGGCTGCCCATGTTTTGCGACATGCCAAGTTCCTGCAAACCCATAAGCCGGCCCCGTGCGTCGAGCAATCGGACGGTCGCGCCCACCGCCCCCTGCGTACGTGTCGGGCGAACGGCCAGATACGTCGCAGTCGGTCCGCCAGCCGGTTTTTTTGCGTCGTTGATGAATACGGTGCACACTCCCTCCGCCGAGTTCGCCAGAATGTCGAGATCGCCATCGCCATCGAAGTCACCGAGCGCGGCGCCCATGACGGCTTGGTTCCCGGGCAGACGATACAGCCCCAGTTCCTGGGTCTGGTTCTCAAATGTTCCGTCCCGCTGGTTGACAAACAGCCGCGCGTCACCGTTTGCCTTGCCAACGTGCAGGTCAAGCCATCCGTCGCGGTCCACGTCGCCCCATGTTGCCGCCGTCCATTCCCCCTCGACGCGGGGCAAGTCTCCCGCCGATCGGGTGACATCCGTGAACGTGCCGTCGTTATTGTTGCGGAACAGCTTCCCAAACGACTTCTGGGGCACATACAGATCCAAATCCCCGTCGTTGTCATAATCCCCCCAGGCTGTTCCGATCTTGTAATCGTTGCTCGAAACATATTGCACCCCCGCCCCGGCGGCGACTTCGAATCGCCCCTTGCCGGTGTTGCGGAACAGAAGTCCTTGTCCGACATTATACAGGAAATCGGAAAAGCCATCGCCGTCCCAATCCGCGATGGAGACAAAGTCGCCGTTGTTGTTGCCCGGCCCCTTGGGTCCGAGGCCCGTTTCGCGACTGACGTCACGGAACGGCTGTTTGCCATTCTGCTCGTTCTTGAAGAGGGCGATTCCGCTCTCGCCATTGGTTAGAAGAATATCCGGCGCCCCATCGCCGTCGTAGTCGAGCCACCCGCACCCTTCTGTGTTGTAGGCGGGAAGCCGGGGAAGCAGGTTCGTATCGTCGGTGAATTTGCCCCCGTGGTTGGTGTAGAGCTTGGGAGTCGAGAGTAAAAGATCGAGTTTCCCATCGCCGTTATAATCCGCCCACGCTGCGGCCCGCGAACCTTCTCGCAATCCAACCGCTGCGGTTACATCGCGGAACGTGATCCCTCCGTCGAAGCGGTAGAGACGATTCCCGGTGGAGCAGCAGAAATAAACATCCAGGTCGCCATCCCCGTCATAGTCCACCCAGATGGCGCCGCGGACCTCCCCCTTGGCATGAGGGAGAGCAATGTGTCTGCCAAAGAGAGTCCTGTTCGCTTCTGTCGGAGAGGCGGCGGTCGCTTTCGCGCCCTGCAACGGCTTGTCTGACGACGGAGTCATCTCACGCCGCACGTCCAGGGGCTTCAGGTTCTGATTGGGCGTTGGCGGTTTCCGCTTGCCTGCCAAAACGCCCTCGACAATTTGCGCCAGCTCGCTCTGGGAACCCTGCCAGGTGCGGTTCATGTGGATCTCGACATGCGAGAAACGCCACCACACGTTGTCGCGATTCTTCGGTTCGTCCTCGGCAAACAACTGGTACCAAAATCCATTCACGAAACACAGGCAGGCGATTGACTGCCCTTCCAATTTGTAGAACACGAGAATCCCATCGCCGGGTTTGATGCGCGCAAACATGAACGGCAGGAACTTCTGATCGCCCGTCATGAGGGTCATTTGCACTCGTTGATAGGGCGACTTGCCCTTGAGATTCCGTTCGACCTGCGCAATGATCCGCTGCTTGGCGCTGTCCACCGACACGATCTTGCCCGCCATGATGTTGGTGGATTCGTCCATGATTTCCTGGAGCGAATAGAGCCGTTCGATGAACCCCATCTCGAGGACACCGAGACACATCACCACGACGGCGATGGCCGCGACGGCCAGCCGACGAGGCACATGGACACCGCTCCCAGTGGACATGGATTGCATGGTCAGTCGGATCATTTCACCTCTGCGGCCACCTCGACGGCCAGCCCCTTGTTGCCCACCTCGACGAGACGCTCACCGAAGCCGCCATCGCTCGTGCACAGGGATACCTTGTATTTTCCGCCCGGCAGTCCGAAGAAAGCCGTTGTGTCCGCCTGGCTGCCGGCGTTTTGCGCCACACCCAGTTCGCGCAATCCCAACAGGCCGCCCTTTTCGTCAAACAACCGCACGACCGCGCCGACAGCGCCCTTAGTGCTTTTCGGCCGCACGGTCAGAAAAACCCGCTTGGAATCTTCTTGGTTGGAATCATTCATGAACACTGTGCTGCGGCCCTCAATCGAATTGGCCAGAATATCCAGATCGCCGTCGCCGTCGAAGTCGGCCAGCGCCGCGCCGAAAACTCGTGCGTTCCCGACAAGGTGATACAGCCCCAGCGGCTCGACCATGTTCACAAACGTGCCGTCGCCCTTGTTGATGAACAGACGGGCATCGCCGTCGCCTTTGCCCACGTAAAGATCCAGCCGCCCGTCGCGGTCCACGTCGCCCCACGCGGCAACCGTCCACGCGCCCGGCACTTTGCCCAGTTCGCCTGCCTGGGCCGTCGCATCGGTGAATGTGCCGTCGTTGTTGTTGCGGAAGAGCCTGACGACATTATTCTGCGGCACGGCCAAATCCAAATCGCCGTCGTTGTCGAAGTCGCCCCAGGCGACGCCGATCTTGTTCACGTCGGTCGAATTGAACTTGATGCCCGCTGTCTTGACTTCCTCGAACTTGCCCTGGCCGTTGTTGCGGAAGAGCATTCCCTCGCCCGCATTGTAAAGGAAATCCGTATAGCCGTCGCCGTCAAAATCCACGACCGACACAAATGTGCCTTTGGCGCGACCCGGTCCGTTCGGGCCGAGACCCGCCTCGGCGCTGGCGTCCACGAACCGCTCCGCGCCGTCCTTGCCGGTATTGCGAAAGATCGCAATCCCCTGTTCGCCCTTGGGCATGAGAATGTCGGGCAAGCCATCGCCGTTATAGTCAATCCAGGTGCACGCCTCGACGGGAGCGCTGGTCAACTTTGCCAGCAGGGCCGTGTCATCGCGGAATTTGCCGCCGGCGTTGGTGAACAGTTTGGGCGTCGAAAGAAGCAGATCGAGCTTGCCATCGCCGTTATAGTCCGCCCAGGCCGCGCTGGCCGATGCGCCGCTCAACCCCGCGTCCCGCGTGACATTGATGAACATGGCGCCCGCCTCGCATTGATAGAGCTCGTTGCCGCCCTGGCAGCAACAATAGGCGTCGAGGTCGCCATCGCCGTCAAAATCCGCCCACGTCACACCCCGTGCTTCTCCCGGTCCATGAGGCAGCGCGACATAGCGGCCGAACAGCTTGCCGACCGCGGGTTGTCCCGCGGCGGCTTGGGATGCTCCAGAGACTTTGCTTAGTTCCACGGTTACGTCAAATGGGGGAACGTTGGGATCCGGCGCCGGCGCTTTGACCTTTCCCGCCAGAATCTCCGGGATGAGATTGATGAGCTCCGTGACCGACTTGATCCACGTCCGGTTCATGCGGATTTCGACGTGGCTCATCCGCCACCACATTTGGCCGTAGTCGGCCAGATGCTCGCCATAGAGTTGCAGCCAAAAGTTGTCCATGTAGCACAAGCAGGCGAGCGAAGAGCCCTCTCGTCTGTAAAAAACCAGGATCGTCTGACCCGGTTTGACCTTCGCCATCATGTAAGGAATGAACTGCGGCAGCGAGGTGTTGGTATTCGCCTGGATTTTCAAGTAAGGATTTTTCCCCTTGAGGTCGCGCTCCATCTTGGCAACGAACTGCTTCTTTTCGGTATCCACCTTTTCGATCTTACCGACGCAGATGTTGGTGCTCTCGTCGAGCACTTCCTGAAGCGCATACATGCGCTCAACATAGGCGGCAACCCGTTCCGCTAAAACCATGACCAGCATTGCCGCAAGAGAGATCAACAGAAAGAACCTGCATGTCCTGTTCATACGCACCCTTTTCCTTTGCCAACCCCTATTCAATGACTTGTCGCTCTGGTACGGGGGAATTGTCACTCAGCACTCACAACTCAGCACTCGCTTTATTGGATGACGTCAAAGCGGTCGAACAAACCCGTGGCCTTGCCGCGGGTGACCTCGACATTGGTCACTTTGGCCGCGCGCGGGCCGACCCGCATGGCCTTTTCCAACTCGGCGAGAGCTTTCTCCTCTCCTTCGGCAACCACTTCGACCCGCCCATCGGGAAGGTTCTTCACCCAACCGCTCAGCTTGAGTTTCTTGGCCGATTGCTGCGTGAATTCACGAAAACCGACACCCTGGACTCGTCCGCTGACGAAGGCATGAAGGCTCCCAACGCCCGCTGCGATCTCGCGCTTGGGAACCTCGATGATCAGCGTGAGCGACGTACCCTCCTTGGGCAACAGCGCTCTGTTACAGTGGTGCTTGCTCTGGTCGGTCGCTGTCGGCAGAGGATTCTGAATGAGAACGCCCGGATCCTGGTGGTGGAGTGAAATGATGTTTTTCACGACCGCGACCTGGGGAACCTTTTTGCCGCTGGCGGGGTCCTCGACCTCCTCCGAGCCGATGTAGGTCCAGTTGGAATGCGGCATCGTTTCGGTTGTTTTTTCGTCGCGGATGAAATCCTCGACCCGCCGCAGTTGTTCCTTGCCGCCGGCGTCTTTCCAGCGCATCCAAAGCGCGACGCCTTGTCCTTCGGGCATCTGATGTTTGCCGGCGCCGTCGTCGTAGGCGGGTTTGCCGCGGGTCAGTCCCAACTGCCTGGTCGCTTCCAGGATTTCTTCGGGTTTCGGTTGAAGGATGAACAGCGATTCATAGACTTTCCCCCCTTCGCAGGCGGCGACATACTCGAGGACGCCTTTGAGTTGGGGATAAACGTCTTGCTTGGCGACTTTGCCGTCTATTTCGATTTTCCGCTGGTCGGCGAAGACGCGAAGCCCCGGCGCCTCGGCACACCGGCCGACCCGGGCGATCCCGACCGCACAACTCGCGGCCAATAATCCTGCAGCCAGTCTGCTCAACCACAACCGTTGCCTCTGTTTCATTCCATCCTCCCAAAAGAATCGTTTTTCAGAAACCGAATCGGCTTCAGGGGATGTCTCTATTGAGTACAATATATCCCCTCTGCCTTGCGACAAACAAACAGACTGCATCCGATGCCCGAAAAGTTTGATCCCCGCAAGCAATTTCCTTTGGCGCCCGCCCCGACAAATGATAAGCGGAAAGATGTGCAGGCTTGCCATCCCGCCTTCCGTGGGATGGTGAAGTGAGAAAGCAATGAGGAACTTGACAAAGCTTGGCGGAGGCAGAACACTTCAAATCAAGCGCTTGTTGATCCTGTTTCCTCGGAGGTTTCCATGATGAGATTCATCGCCCGCTTTCTTGGCTCCGCATTGCTATTCGCCCCGGTCGCAACCGCATGCAAGAGCCAATCTGTCGTCGTGATCAAGACCAACCTCGGGTCCATCGAAGTCGAGCTGGATCCGGCGAAGGCGCCGATCACGACGCGCAATTTTCTCTCCTACGTGCAAAAAGGTCACTATAGCGGCGCCATTTTCCACCGGGTAATTTCCAACTTCATGATTCAAGGTGGGGGATTGACCCCCGACTTGCGGGAAAAAACAAAGGATCTCGATCCGCCAATCAAAAACGAGTCGGGCAATGGATTGCTCAATCAACGCGGAACGATTGCCATGGCTCGAACACAAGCGCTCGATAGCGCCACGTGTCAATTCTACATCAATGTTGTAGATAATCCCGCCCTCGACAAGATGCGCTATGCGGTCTTCGGCAAGGTCATCGCGGGCATGGACGTTGTGGACAAGATTCGCGTGGTTCCAACTCGCACGGTCACTCTGCCCGTCGGTCCACCGATGGCAAACGTTCCCGTCGAAACGGTCCTGATCGAGTCTATTACGCTGAAGAAGTAGTCAGACGGTGCCGAGAAGAACCGTTCGAACCGCCTCAAGGACTGCTTCGGGCGTGATGGTTGTCAGGCACCGCGGCGGGGGATTGTCGCAGTAAACTCGCCAGCAGGGATAGCAAGCCACATCGGGATTGGCTAGTATTTGTATTTGAGCGGCTCCCCGCGGGCCGTTGCGTTTCGGGTCCGATCCGCCATAGATGCCCACAACCGGCACGCCTCGGGCGGCAGCCAGGTGTACGGGACCGGTATCGCCGCCGACCATGACGCTACAATGGTTGAGCAGCGCCGCGAACTCGCGCACCGTTGTGGGTGGCGCACGATGAACCTGGCGGCGCAGATCGGCCGGCACTTCTCCCATCGCCGTCTCGACAAGCGCCTCTTCGCCCGGTCCCCACGTCAACAGCACGCCGCAGCCGATCTCGCGGACGATTAGGGCGGCCAGCCGTCCGAAATACTCCGCCGGCCAACGTTTCGTTTCCCAACCGGCGCCGGGGTTGAGAAACACCAGCCGCTTGTCAGCGCCGATTCCCTGTTGCTCAAGCCGCTGGCTTACCTCCTTGCGTTCCGTGGATAAATCGGGAAACGGGAACTCCGCCGCCTGCTCCGTAATGCCAAGTCCCGTCAACAAATATAGGTTGCGATGGACAACGTGGCAAATGGTGTGCGGCGGCCTGAGACGGGCTGTGTAGAACCACTGACTGATTTCCCGGCCATCTTCGCCGCCGAATCCGATTCGCACGGGAATTGCGCTCAACCAAGGGATCAGTGCGCTTTTGGTCAACCCTTGAAAATCCACTGCGATGTCGAAGCGCCGATGTCGCATCTCGCCAAAGAACCGCCGAATGTCTCCGGGCAGCGAACGCAGATACCCTTGTCGCTGCCACTGTGCGCGAGGGTAAACGATCAATTCGTTCAACATCGGATGGCCTTCGAGCAGCGGCGCAGAAAGCGACTCGACCATCCAAGCCAAGTGGGCATCGGGCATGGCGCGACGCAAAGCCGCCAGCGCGGGCAGCGTGTGAACCACGTCGCCCAAGGCGCTGAGTCGAACGAGCAGGACGCGCTTTGGATTCACGCGCCGGTCGCCTCCCCGCGGATTTTGCCGATGATCTTGCGGGATGCGTTTTCCTTGGGAGCGCCCGCAATGTAGATCTCAATCCCAAGGGCGAGCGCCGTCTCGCGCTCCGGCACGGTCTCGCGCGTATAGTCCGTGCCTTTGGCGTGAACATGGGGACGGAGCGTTTCCAACAATGGGGTCACGGTCGGCTCGTCGAACAGCGCCACATAGTCCACCATCTCCATCGCCGCGAGGATTTCGAGACGGTGTTCCTGGGGATAGTAGGGCCGGCCTTCGCCTTTCAGGCCACGGGTCGAGCGGTCGCTATTGACCGCAACAATCAGGATGTCGCCCTGGGCGGCTGCGTCTTCGAGATAGGAAATGTGGCCGCCGTGGAGAACATCGAAACAGCCGTTGGCAAAAATCACCCGTTGTCGCGCGGCCTTGGCCCGCTCGACAATCGGCGCCAACTGTTCGAGTGTTTTGATTTTCTCCGCACCTTCCGGTTTCGACAAGGCCCGTGTCTCCCATTTTCGATTTACGAGTGCCGATTTCAGATTTGGGATTGGAAACTGACGACTGCCGGATTGCGGCGAATCGTCTTTGTCTCCCATACGATTCAAGCCTTTGCAGCGTGGCCGGCGTCTGTCAACCGTGTTGATAATGGCAATTGGGGATTCCGGATGTTGGATTGCGGATTTCGGATTGCAGAATGTAAAGTGCGCAAGGAATAGCACCAACAAAAGACATTTGCCTTGGGTTTCTTTGTCTAACCTCCAACTTCTCACCTCTCACCTCTGGCTTTCCTAGCCGCCTCTTTTTCTCTGGATTTTTCCCTTTTCTGTATGCATGAGATTGCTCCAGTCACCTGTGAACGTCAGCCAATCTTCTCAGAAGTGAGATTTCGGTGTCCCGTCGCAAACTTCACCCGCAGCCCAATGCTTACGGCCAGCCCGTCCGCGTGGACGACACATTAGTGCGCAACCACCGCATCCGCGAGCGGGTCCACAAGCTGGTTGCCTCGAAGCGGGCCCAGAATCTTTCGGTCGAGGAAGCCCGAGCGATGGCGGTCCGAATCGAGAAGAAAGGCCCGCAAGCCATTCAGGCTCTCTTCGAGTGCCTTTTTGAAGAAGAGAACCCGGACAAGCATCGGATGGCCGTGATGCTTCTCAGCGAAATCAAGGACCCGATTGTCTTCGAAAAGATTCACGCTCTTCTCCAGCGACCCAAGATGCCCGAAAAGGTGCGCGTGGCGCTTCTGGCCATCGAGGCCCTTCACGACGGTGCGGCCGACGATGTCTCCGTTCCTTCCGGATTGCTCGGCATGTCGCTCGAATCGGTTCTTCAGTTCACCGAGAATTTCTGGGATGCCATGGAGACGGAAGAGATTGCCATGATGTGGCGCGAGAATTTCATCGCCGAGCCGCCCGAAGATCGCCTTGCCATGCTCGACATGCTGTTGAAATCGGCGCATCCCAAGATGTTGGGTATCGCCCGTGTCGAGATCATGGTCGGCGACGTCAAGATTCTCCAATTCCTAGCACAAAAGCTTGCGGAGTTCGATAGCCCGACAGTCACCCGAATGCTCGAGGCTCTCCTGGAGCACCACGATCTTGTTGTGCGGACTCTGGCCGACGCGTCGCTGAACAAAATGCGCGAACGGGCCGCGGAGAAGAGAGTAGAGGCGAAAGAGAAGCGGCTGGAGAAAAGCACGGACATTTTGCCGACGAAAGACACCGCCGAGACCATCGCCGCACCCGGTCCGCCGCGGTTCTATCGCGCTTACATGGCCACCGATGAATGGTCGGGCCACTATAGCGTTGTCTATGCGGTTCGATACCCGCCCGAAGATCTGATCAAATTCGCCGTCTTCCTGCTCGATCGCTGGGATCGCGGCATCATTGATTGTTGGGGGTGCGTTCGCTATAGCGATCAGGAGTTCGAGCAGCTGCTGGCAACCATGGCAAAAGACTTCGCCGACCTTCGCCAGGAGCAGATCGCCAAACGGACGGCCCTAACCCTGCTGACCAAAGCCAGCGATCTAAACCTCGACCGCGAGCATCCGCTGCCCTTGGAATATGCCATTTGGTCTCCACTTTTTGAGAACGAGGACTTTGCGCACGATCCGGGCGTGCCCGAATTTGGCGTGGACTGCGGTTTCTGCCACAAACCGATCCGCACCGGTCCGCGCGTTTCTCCCCCCTGGGTTTTCGGCGATTTGATTGTCTGCCATCGTTGCTCGAAGCGATCGTTGCGCTGTCCGTCCTGCGGCGGCTCGACTACGCTGGGCCAGTGCCTGTTGACCCGCGAAGATACGGACGCCTGGATAGACCTGCGATGCCCTCATTGCTTCGAATCGTTTCGGGTGCCCGGCTGATCAGACCGAAGTGAGAGGCGAGAGGTGAGAGGCGAGAGGATTGCGGATTGCGGATTGCGGATTTCGGATTGCCGATTGGGTTCGATGGTTCGTTGGCTGCTATCGGTATCGCTCTTGATGGGTTTGCTCGCGGGCAAGAGTCAGGCTGAATCAACAGAATTCACCCGCGTGGAAGACGGCAAGACCTCCCAGGTCTTGAAAGGGGACAAATCGTTTTTCGAGCGGCTCGATCCCGCCAATCCCGCGTTGACCCGAACGCGCGCGCTCATTCGGCATAAGGACTACACCGGCGCACGAGACGCCCTGAGCGAACATTTCCGCCAACGGCGCGTCCGGCCGGGGTTTTGGCCTTTGGATACCCGCAGCATTCAGAATCCCGACGATCTTGTGAACCACGTCTTTTCGTTCTATGGCTCGCCGAAGTTCGATGCCGGTCACCCGATCCGCTGGAATGACACCTTTCTGGACGATCGCGAACTGACCTATGCGCTCAACCGCCATCAGCATCTTTCCGTATTGGCCGCGGCATACAGGCAAACGCGCGATCCGAAGTATGTGCGCGCCTTTGTCGAGCAGGTGCGCGATTGGATCGCCCGGAATCCTCCCTCGGAGGGGCTTGCGTGGGCGGCATGGCGCAATCTTGAAGTGGCGACCCGCCTGGGCGTTTGGTGCGATGTCTTCTTCCAATTCCTTCCGGCGCCGGAGTTTTCGGCCGACGACCAACTGGTCATGCTCCAATCGCTTCACGAACAGGCGGCCTGGCTTGCCCCCCAGGTCGGACCCGGCGAGGGC
>Ga0315277_10001550_pt1 | contig 33383 bp, 26 predicted proteins | sample YL17G05_15_MG_FD_203695 | JGI IMG/M metagenome (GOLD analysis project Ga0315277, IMG submission 203695) | Sediment microbial communities from Yellowstone Lake, YNP, Wyoming, USA - YL17G05_15 | ecosystem: Environmental > Aquatic > Freshwater > Lake > Sediment | place: USA: Wyoming | collected...
ATATCGTCGATACCGGTGGTTACGGCGCCTCCGCCTACTACCTCGACGAGCAGTGCGAAGGCTGCCTCGTCGAGAAGAACCTCTCAATCAACATCGTTCGCCCGTCGCACAACCACATGGCGACGAAGAACACCATCCGCAACAACGTCTTCATCAACGACGGCGACCTCCAGCTCACGTTCCCCCGCTCCTCCGACTACACGTTCGAGAAGAATGTCCTCTACGCCAAAGGCAAGATCACGTTCGACAACTACGAAGGGATCGCGACCGCCTCGAACAATGTCCTCTTCAGCGGGCAGGGCGAGGTGCAATGTAACAAGCTGGACCGCTACAATCGCACCGGCAGCTACTCTCTGCAGCCGGCCGGCTCCAATCGTCATGGGGACCCGAAGCTGACCGCGTACGAGCAGGGCAGGGTCGAGTTCGCCCCCGACTCTCCCGCCCGCGAGTTCGGCATCGAGCCCATTGATGTCAGCGCCGCTGGCCCCCGGCCATAAGGCGATGGGTTTTATCTTGACTATGCCGGTGGGTTTTGGTACATACAACAGGGCCGGCAGGTACGCGAGATGGGACTTCCGGCCACAGAGGAGACGTATGGAGTGTGGTAGTGAAATGGATTGAATGAATGGAGTCGGAATATGGCGAACGCGAATGACATTCCCGAGACGCCTCAGAACCCCCCAGCCGGCGAGCCGGTCGGGCCCGAACCAGTCGGCCAGGAGATGAACCGCGACGCACGCACGTGGGCGATGGTCTGTCACCTGGCCGGGTTGGCCTTCCTGCTGCCTGTGGTGCCTTTCGTTGGCAGTGTGATCGGGCCGCTCGTCGTCTGGCTGATCAAGAAGGATCAGTTCCCCTTTGTTGACGAGCAGGGTAAAGAGGCCATCAACTTCCAGATCACGATGCTCATATATGCCGCCGTTTCAGTGATATTCTGGATGATATGCATCGGTGTATTCCTGACATTGGCGGTGGGTATCGTGGACATCGTGCTACTCATCATCGCGGCGATGAGGGCCAACGATGGGCAGCATTATCGCTACCCGTACCCCCTGATCTTCCGCTTCATCAAGTAGATGCTGCGATTTGCGGTCAAGCTGCTCCTGAGCGTAGGCGTCATTCTGCTGGCGACGCAGATCGGCCGCAAGGCGCCGACGCTGGCGGGCCTGATCGCGGTCATGCCGTTGACGAGTCTGCTCGTGCTCCTGTGGCTGTACTGGGATCAGCCCGGCGACTTCGCCCTGATGAGCGACTACTGCGGCGGGGCCCTGCTCGGGATCATTCCGACGGTGCTGTTCTTCCTGACGGCCCTTGTCTGCTTTCGCCATCGCCTGCCGTTGTGGGCGGTCCTGTGCGCGAGCTTCGCCGTCTGGCTCCTGGGGGCCTTCATGCATCAATGGCTTCTCCGCCGGCCATGAGTCTTCAACGGATAGGGCGGGGGTTGTAGGGCGTGCGTCCCCGCTCGCCGAAGTCGTGCGAGGACGTACGACCTGCGAAGAGGATTCGCCACCGCATGCGGGGCGCGAGTCTTCCGCCGCGCTGGCGCGGAAGGCTTGACGCGATATGGCGAGACGGCTATAAGTGGGTCCCATGCAAGATACAAGCATCGTAAGGTTCGTCGCCGTGCAGGCGACTGTTCTTTTCCTGCTGGCCGGGTGTGCTCGTTTCGAGGCCAGGCCGCTGTCGCCCGAGCAGACGGCACGGCAGTTCGAGGCCCGCACGCTGGACGACCCGCAGTTGAAGGAGTTCCTTGAGGCCAATCTGAAGCGCGACCTTGCCGATTGGCCGCTGCGGAAGTGGGACTTCGACTCGCTCACGCTGGCGGCGCTCTTCTATCACCCCAGTCTCGACGTGGCGCGGGCCCAGTGGGCCGTCGCACAGGCGGGCATCGTGACCGCCGGCGCTCGCCCTAACCCTACAGCCGATATCGCTCCCCAGTACACGACCAACTCGGAGAGCGGGGTTTCGCCCTGGATAGTGGCATCGACCCTCGACATGACAATCGAGACGGCCGGCAAACGCGGCTACCGCATCGAGCGGGCGAGGCAGGAATCGGAGTCCGCCCGCCTGAGCCTCATCGAGCAGGCTTGGCAGGTGCGCAGCCGGCTGCGTGCCGGTATGCTGGATTATGTCGCTGCCAATCGCCGGGTCGCGTTATTACGGGACGTGCGGGCGATCCAGCAGCAGGTGGTCAATCTCTTGGAAGGTCAACTGGCGGCGGGCGCCATCGCAATCACCGATGTGACAACGGCCCGCGTGGCCCTGCTCACAACACAGGGCGATCTCGCAGAGGCGCAGCGTCAGGCGGTCGAGAGTCGCGCCGGTGTGGCGGAGGCGCTCGGCGTGCCGCTACGGGCCCTGCCTGCGAATCTTGAATTTCAAATTTCGGAACTAGCGCGGACTTGGAATCGGCCCAGGTCCGGCAGCGGGCTTTGCACAGCCGGGCGGATATTCTGGCGGCGCTGGCCGACTATGCCGCAAGTCAATCCGCCCTCCAGCTCGAAATCGCCAAACAGTATCCGGACATCCGTCTGGGCCCCGGATACGAGTATGACCAGGGCGCGCACAAGTGGGGACTGAGCGTGGGTGCCGAGCTGCCCGTGCTCAATCGCAACAGAGGCCCGATCGCCGAAGCCAAGGCCAAGCGAGCCCAAGCCGCCGCCAAATTCCTCTCGCTGCAGGCGCAGGTGATCGGCGAGATCGACCGGGCCCTGGCGGCCCGCGCCGCTTCGCAGGAACAATTGCGGCAGATCGACGCCTTACTCCAGGCGCACCGACAGCACGTTCAAGCCGTCCAGGCCGCAGTCAATGCCGGCGGCGCCGATCAGCTCCAATTGTCATCAGCCCGGTCGGAGGTGGCGCTGGCCGAGGTGGCCCGGCTCGACGCGGCGATCAAAGTACAGCAATCGCTCGGCCAACTCGAAGACGCCGTGCAGGTCCCCTTCGATGCGCTGCGGTCCGTCGAGCAGGACCCCCGTCCTCAGGCCGGGAAGGAGAAGAAACCGTGAACAAACTCATTTTGGGAATCCTGGTCGGCCTGGTTCTCGGCGCGGCGGGCACCGCCGGCTTTCTGATATGGCGAGGCCAGCCTGGCCTTGCCTTCCAGGGGCGGGACGCCCCCGCCACGGAAGGGGACTCTGAGGAACAAGCCGGGGAATCATTCCTTCAGCATGATGCCGATGGTCGGACGCTCGTCAAGCTCGATCAGGAGATGCAGACTCGCATGGGACTGAAGGTGCAATCCCTGGCCGCAGCGCAGATGTCGCCCGAGGTGAAGGGCTACGGCCGTGTCCTGGACCCCGCGCCGCTGGCGGCGCTGGTGACCGAGGCCGCCTCCGCTCAGGCCGCACTACAGGCTTCCTCGAAAGAGTACGAGAGACTGAAGGTCCTCTACAGCCAAAATCAGAACGCCTCCGCCCGGGCGCTGGAGGCCGCCGACGCCACGATGAACAAAGACCGCATTGCGATCGAATCCGTGCAGTCGCGACTGCTGCTCGGCTGGGGCCGGGCGGTCGCCTCACAGGCGGACCTGCCGGCGTTCGTCCGTTCCCTGGTTGCGCAAGAGGCGGCGCTCGTCCGCGTGGACTTGCCGCTGGGCGAGAATCTGCCGGCTTCTCCAAACGGCGGCCGGATCGCTCCACCGGGCGCGCCGGAGCATTTGTCGGATGCCCAATATCTGGGTCCTGCCCCGAGCGCCGATCCGCAGATGCAGAGCCGCGGGGTTCTGCTTCTCGCGAAGGCCGTTCCTTTGCCGCCTGGCACGGCGGTGCTTGCATGGCTGACCACTCCCGGCCAGCCGCAATCCGGGGTGATCGTGCCGCGAGGCGCAATCCTGCGCCACGAAAGCCGGACCTTTGTCTACGTCCGGACCGCCGCCGACTCCTTCGAGCGCAAGGCCGTGACACTCGGGCGTCCGGCCGGCGACGGATGGTTCGTCGGCGAGGGCTTCGGGCCGCAGGACAAGGTCGTCGTCGTCGGATCGCAGGAACTGCTCTCCGAGGAAATGAAGGGACAAGGGGGAGGCGAGTAGACTCTCATGCTGCAAGCCCTGGTCCGTTTTTCTCTGAAGTATCGCGGCGTGGTGGTGGCGCTGGCCTGCATCCTCGTGGCCTACGGCGTCTACGTCGCCAAGAACGCCAAACTCGACGTGTTCCCGGATTTTGTCCAGCCGCAGGTGGCGATTCAGACCGAGGCCCCCGGCCTGTCGCCGGAGCAGGTCGAGCTGCTCATCACGCAGCCGGTCGAGACGATGGTCAACGGCCTGGGCGACATGGAGTCGCTGCGCTCCGAGTCCATCCAGGGTCTGTCGATCATCAACGCGGTGTTCAAGGAAGGGACGGACGTGTTCCTCGCCCGCCAGATGCTGGCGGAGAAACTGGCGGAGACGGCCGGGGAGCTGCCCGCCAGCGCCGAGACGCCGCGAATGACGCCGCTGACGTCGTCCACGATGGACCTGCTGAAAATCGGCCTGGTTTCGGACAAGATGACGGCGATGCAACTGCGGACGTTCGCGGACTGGACGCTCAAGCCGCGACTGCTTTCCGTGCCCGGCGTCGCCAAGTGCAGCTCCTTCGGGGGCGAGGTCCGCCAGCTCCAGATCCAGGTTCTTCCCGACCGGCTGATCGCGTACGACCTGACGCTCTCCGACGTGCTGGCCGCCGCACGGACCTCCACGGCGGTCATGGGCGCCGGCTTCATCGAGACGGGCAATCAGCGCATCACGATCCAGACCGAGGGCCAGTCGCTGACGCCTGATGCGCTGGGCGAGGTCGTCGTCACGCACAAAGACGGCATCAGCGTGCGCCTCAAGGACGTGGCCCGCGTGATCGAGGGGGCCGAGCCGAAGTTCGGCGACACCGTGATCATGGGCAGGCCCGGCGTCCTGATGACCATGTCCAGCCAGTACGGCGCCAACACGATGGAGGTAACGCGGTCGCTGGAGGCGGCGCTGGCGGAGATGAAACCCCTGTTCGAGAAGCAGGGGATCACGCTCTACCCTCGCCTGCACCGGCCCGCGACGTTCATCGAGAACGCCCTTCGGAATATGAAGCACTCGCTGGCGCTCGGCGGGATTCTGGTGGCGGTGGTGCTGTTTCTCCTGCTGGGCAGCGTGCGCACGGCATTCATCTCGCTGACGGCCATTCCGCTGTCGCTGCTGACGGCCGTGATCGTGCTCGAGAAGCTCGGCATCACGATCAACACGATCACGCTCGGCGGCCTGGCCATCGCGCTGGGCGAAGTCGTGGACGACTCCATCATCGACGTGGAGAATATCTTCCGGCGGCTCCGCGAGAACAAGGCGTCGTCGAATCCCCGGCCGGTGGGACGCGTGGTGCTGGACGCCTCTCTGGAGGTGCGGCAGGCCGTCGTGCACGCCACCTTCATCGTCGCACTGGTGTTCCTGCCGGTGCTCACGCTGACCGGCTTACAGGGCAGCTTCTTCTCACCGCTGGCGTTCAGCTATATCCTGGCGATCCTGGCGTCGCTGCTGATGGCGCTGACGCTGACGCCGGCGCTGTCATACGTGCTCTTCGGCAAGGGGGCGCGGAAGGCCCGGGAGCCTCGCATCCAGCATGTGTTGAAGGTGATCTATCGCGGAATCCTGCGGCTCACAACCCGCTGGCCGCGAACGGTCATCCTCGTCGTGGCCGCGATCTGCATCGCCGCCCTGACGCGATTGTCGTCCTTCGGAGGCGAGTTCCTGCCGGACTTCCGCGAGGGCCACTTCGTCCTCCAGGTGTTTGCCGCCCCGGGCACGTCGTTGCCGGAGACGCTGCGGATCGGCAAGCAAATCTCGGAGGCGATGCTCAAACATCCGAGGATCGACACGATCGAGCAGCAGGTCGGCCGCGCCGAGCTTGGCGAAGACCCCTGGGGCCCCAATCGCAGCGAGTTCCACATGGACCTCAAGCCCATGCCGGGCCGGGAGGAGGCGACGATGGCCGACGCCGTCCGCGGCATCCTCAGGCAATTCCCCGGCATCCAGTTTGAGGTGCTGACCTTCCTCGGCGACCGCATCGGCGAGACGCTCACCGGCGAGACGGCCCCCGTGGTCGTCAACATCTTCGGCGACGACCTCGACATCCTGGACGCCAAAGGCGCCGAGGTGGCCAAGGTTCTGGCTGCTGTGCCGGGTGCGGCGGACGTGCAGGTGAAGGCCCCGCCCGGCCAGCCTCGCGTCGCCGTGGACCTGCGCCCGGAACGTTTGACGCAGTTCGGATTTCGGCCGGCGGAAGTGCTCGAAGCGGTCCAGACCGCCTACCAGGGAACGGTCGTGGCCCAGACGCACCGCTCGAACGAGGTCGCCGACGTGGCGGTGATCCTCGATGAGTCCGCCCGTCAGGACCCGGAGACCATCGGCGAGCTGATGTTGTCCGGCCCGCAGGGAACGCGCGTCCCGCTGCGGGAGCTGGCGAATATCTATCCGACGAGCGGACGGCACTCCATCATGCACGAGGGCGCCCGCCGCCGACAGACGGTGACTTGCACGACCAGCGGGCGGGACACGACGTCGTTCGTGGCGGACGCGAAGAAGCAAGTGGCGGCGAAGGTCAGCTTCCCCGGCGGCACGTACGCCGTCTTCAGCGGCGCCGCCCAGGCGCAGGCGGAGGCGCAACGGCAACTGCTGCTCCACTCAGGCATCGCCGCTGTAGGGATTCTGCTGCTGTTGGCGATCGCCTTTGGCAACGGGCGCAACCTTCTGTTGGTGCTGGCGAACGCGCCGTTTGCGTTGGTTGGCGGCGTGCTGGCGGTCTGGCTGACGGGCGTGCTCAGCGGCTCGGAGGAAGGAGCGATAACCATTGGCTCGCTCGTCGGCTTCGTCACCCTCTTCGGCATCACCATGCGCAATTCCATCATGATGATCTCTCATTTCGAGCACCTGGTGAACGAGGAAGGCATGACGTGGGGTCTGGACGCCGCGATTCGGGGGGCGTCCGAAAGGCTGATCCCCATTCTGATGACGGCGGTCGTCACGGCTTTGGGCCTGCTGCCCCTGGCGCTGGGCACGGGCGAGGCCGGCCGCGAGATCGAAGGCCCGATGGCGATCGTCATTCTCGGTGGCTTGGTGACTTCCACCATTCTCAACTTGTTCGTGTTGCCGACGCTCGCCCTGCGATACGGGAGATTCGTGGCCAACGAGGGTGCCGAATTGTAGGATGACGAGTCTATGGTTTGCATCGCTGTCGAATTGGCCGCAAGGCACGCATCGCCGCAGTCCAAGATCGTGCGGCCCGCGGGCCAGACCGAATGCGAAGTCGCTCGGTGGTGCCGCCGGATATGTCATTGCGAGCAAAGTGAAGCAATCTCCCATCCCGGGAGGTAGAGACGCAAAATCTTGCGTCTCTACGGTGTCGCTGCACTCCTTGCAGGGACATGAATGTGATGTATCAAGTGACTTTTGCGTTTGTCCTGGTCCGGAGGCAGCGGGGAGAAGCTATGAAAGGTGGAATTACTCGACGGGAGTTTCTCAGGTGGATTGAGATCGGGGCGGTGGGCGCGGCGTTCTCCGGGTGCGCCGGCGAGCTTGAGTCTTTGGGAGATCGGGGGACCGGGAGAAGGCCGAACATCGTTCTGATTCTCGCCGACGATCTCGGGTACGGCGATCCGACGTGCTATAGCAGGGAGTCGAAGATTCCGACGCCCGAGATCGATCGGCTGGCAGAGCGGGGGATTCGTTTCACCGATGCTCACACGCCCTCCGCGGTCTGCACGCCGACCCGTTACGGCCTGCTGACCGGCCGGTACTGCTGGCGGTCGCGTCTCAAGCAGGGCGTGCTGAACGGCTACAGCGAGCCGCTGATCGAGACCGGCCGGATGACCATCGCATCGCTGCTCAAGAGGCACGGCTACGCTACCGGCTGCGTCGGCAAGTGGCACCTCGGCCTGGGCTGGGTGGCGAAAGATGCCGGCCAGAAGGCGAACACCAAGAATGTCGATTGGTCCAAGCCTGCGACCCTTTGGCCGCAGTCGCTCGGATTCGACTACAGCTACATCATCCCGGCCTCGCTGGACATGGACCCGTACTGCTGGCTGGAGAATGGCCGACTCGTCGAGGTGCCAACCTCGCACACGCCCGGCAGCAAGCGGCGCTGGGACGGCGGCGAAGGGTACTGGCGGGCCGGACCTATCGCGCCGTCGTTCGATTTCTACACCGTCCTGCCGACCGTCGCCGCCAAGTCCGTCGACTTCCTCAAACGCCAGAGCGACAAGAAGCCTTTCTTCCTCTATGCTGCTCTCACGGCTCCGCATACGCCCTGGATGCCGACGAACGAGTTCCGGGGAAAGACCAACGTGGACTGGTACGGCGATTTCGTCACGGAGGTGGACTGGGCCGTCGGACAAATCGTCAAGGCGGTGGACGACGCCGGGTTCAGGGACAACACGCTGGTCATCTTCACCTCGGACAACGGCTCGCACTGGCCGGCCGATCAGATCGCCAAATTCAACCATCGGGCCAACGGCCCCTGGCGCGGACAGAAATCCGACATCCACGAGGCTGGCCATCGCGTTCCGTTCATCTGCCGCTGGCCCGGCCGGATCAAGCCCGGCACGCAAAGCCGCCAGACGGTCTGCCTGACCGACATGCTGGCGACGTTTGCCGCGGTCGTCGGCGAGTCGCTGCCTCAGGAGGCCGGCCCGGACAGCTACAATATCCTGCCGACCATGCTGAATCCCAATGTGGAAACGCCTATTCGCGAGGCCACGATCCACCATTCCGGAAACGGCATGTTCGCGATCCGGCAGGGGCCGTGGAAGTTGATCCAGGGTCTCGGCTCAGGCGGTTTCACGGCTCCGCAGCGGGTCAAGCCCGAGCCCGGCGGGCCCGAGGGACAGCTCTACAACCTCGATGACGACCCGGGCGAGCAGAAGAACCTTTGGGCCGAGTACCCGGAAATCGTCAACCATCTTTCTGCCCTGCTCGAACGCTACAAGCAGCAGGGTCACAGCCGACCGATTGTCTGAGGAGACGAGTGGGTATGGCAAGAGCGAATTGGACGCGTCGTGACTTCCTGAGAGCGTTGGGCGCGGGGGCTGCGGCGGTGGGTCTTGCAGGTTGTGGCGCCACGTCGCGGGTTTCCTCGCGGACCGCCCGGGGGCCGAACATCGTCCTGATCATGTCGGATGACATGGGCTTTTCCGATCTCGGCTGCTATGGCAGTGAGATCCAGACGCCGAATCTGGACAGCCTCGCCGCGGACGGTCTGCGGTTCACGCAATTCTACAACTGCGCCCGCTGCTGCCCGACGCGGGCTTCGCTCATGACCGGGCTCTATCCGCATCAGGCGGGCATGGGCCACATGACGGAGAATAGCGGCTTCGACAGCTACCGGGGCGAGCTGAACGATCGCTGTGTCACGATTGCCGAGGCGCTGAAGCCGGCCGGCTACCGCACCTACATGGTCGGCAAATGGCACGTGGCGAGGGATATCGGCAAGGACGGGCCCAAGTACGACTGGCCGCTGCAGCGTGGCTACGAGCGATTCTACGGCACGATCACCGGCGCGGGCAGCTACTACGACCCGACCACGCTGTGCCGCGACAACACGTTCATCACGCCCGAGAACGATCCGGAGTACAAGCCGCAGCGGTTCTACTACACCGACGCGATCAGCGACAACGGCGTGTGGTTCATCGCGGAGCACTATCGCACGTCGCCGGAGAAGCCCTTCTTCCTCTACGCCGCCTTCACCGCCGCCCATTGGCCCATGCACGCGATGGAAGAGGACGTCGCCAGGTACAAGGGCAAGTACGGCGAGGGCTATGACCACTATCGCCGGCAGCGATTCGAGCGGCTCAAGCAGACGGCGATCATCGACAAGAATTGGGACCTGAGCCCACAGGCCGGTGACTGGGAGGCTGTCAAGCCAAAGGACTGGGAGGCCCGCTGCATGGAGGTGTATGCAGCGATGGTCGAGCGGATGGATCGCGGTGTCGGGCGGATCGTGGCCGAGTTGAAGAAACAGGGGGCGTTCGAGAACACGCTTGTCTTCTTCCTCCAGGACAACGGCGGGTGTGCCGAGCCGATGGGCCGGGGGCCAAATATCAATGAGAAGTGGGTCGGCGGGGTCGAGAACGATCGGCCGATGGCTCCGGACGAACTCCAGCCGAAGATCTGGCCGCCGATGAAGGCGCGTGACGGCCGGCCGGTGCGAGGCGGGCCGACGGTGATGCCGGGCCCGGCGGATACCTACATCAGCTACGGCCGCGACTGGGCGAATGTCTCCAACACGCCGTTCCGCGAGTACAAGCATTGGGTCCACGAGGGCGGGATTTCCACACCGCTGATTTGCCACTGGCCTGCCGGCATCAAGGCTCGCGGCCGGCTCTGCGACGCCCCCGGACACCTGATCGACATCATGGCTACCTGCATCGATGTCTCGGGCGCCGAGTATCCGACGCGGCGGCAGGGACAGAGGGTTACTTCGATGGAGGGGACGAGCCTGCGTCCAATATTCGAGGGCAAGTCCCTCAACGAGCGGGCGATCTTCTGGGAGCATGAGGGCAACCGGGCCGTGCGCAAGGGCAAATGGAAATTGGTCTCGAAGCACCCGGGCGGCTGGGAGTTGTACGACATCGGCACCGACCGCACCGAAATGCACGATCTTGCCGCAAAGCACCCGGAGAAAGTTCAGGAGCTTGAAGCTCTCTATAAGAGCTGGGCCCAGCGCTGCGGCGTGCAGCCCTGGCCGCTGAAGAAAACTGGGCAGAGTTGAGGATGGGAGTGAGCGACAGTATGAATCCGAGATTGAATCGCCGTGAATTTCTCAGGACTGTTGGTTTCGCGGCCGCTGTCGTGGCGTTGCCGGGGTGCAGCCGGTCTTTGCGGAGCGGCTCGGCAAGTAATGAGGAGCGTCGGCCGAACTTTGTGATTGTCTTCATCGACGATATGGGCTACGCCGATGTCGGCTGCTTCGGCGCCGAGGGGTACAAGACGCCGAACATCGACCGCTTGGCGGCTGAGGGCACGCGGTTCACGGATTTCTATGCGGCCGCGTCTGTGTGCACGCCATCGCGGGCGGCCCTGTTGACGGGCTGTTATCCCCAACGGGTGAGCCTGCCCAACGTGCTCGGCCCGCGCTCGCAAATCGGCATCAGCGACCAGGAGGTGACGATAGCCCAGATGCTCAAGCCGCTCGGCTACGCGACTGCCTGCTTCGGCAAGTGGCACCTCGGCCATCAGCCGCAATTCCTGCCGACGATTGCCCGCCTGACCGGGGCCAGGTTGCCCGACCACACCATCGACGGCAAAGATATTTGGCCGCTGATCGCCGGCCAGCGCGGGGCGAGAAGCCCGCACGAGGCGTTTTTCTATTACCAGGGCTGGGCCCTGGAGGCGGTCCGCAGCGACCGATGGAAGCTGCACTTCCCGCACGGCTATCGCACGCTGAACGGCCGGCCGGGCGGCACAGGCGGCATCCCCGCCAAGTACGAGCAGGCCAAAATCGATGTGGCCTTGTTCGACCTTGAAAACGACATCAGCGAGCAGCACAACGTGGCAGATCAACACCCGGACATCGTCGCAAGACTCCAACGCCTTGCAGACGTGATGCGTCAGGACTTGGGCGACTCCTTGCAGAAGACCACCGGCGCCGGCCGCCGCCCGCCGGGGAAAATATGATCGACCCTGTTGGGTGACGTTGTGTACGCTCGCGGGGCAGCGACAAGCGTGCCGATGGTTCAGCTTCATGACTGAGGAGACTGACATGAAGAATCAAATAACGCGACGGGAATTTGTCCGGTGGATAGGAATGGGCGCGGCGAGTGCGACGATCTTGGGGTGCACTCGCCAGCTCGAATTCTCCCAAACGCAGAAGGCAGAGAGAAAGCCCAACTTCGTCATCATCTTTGCCGACGATCTCGGCTACGGGGACCTCGCCTGTTACGGCCATCCGACGATCCGCACGCCGCACCTGGATCGGATGGCCGCCGAGGGACAGCGGTGGACGGACTTCTACGTCGCCGCTTCCGTCTGCACGCCCAGCCGGGCCGGTCTGCTGACGGGCCGGCTGCCCATCCGTAGCGGCATGTGCAGCGACGTCCGGCGCGTCCTGTTCCCCGATTCCGCCGGCGGCCTGCCCGCCGGCGAGGTCACGCTCGCCGAAGCCCTCAAGCCCCAGGGATATGCGACAGCGTGCATCGGCAAATGGCATCTGGGCCATCTGCCGCAGTACTTGCCGACCAACAACGGCTTCGATTATTACTTCGGCCTGCCGTACAGCAACGATATGGACCGGGTCGGCGGCCAGGGCCGTGATGCCTTCAAGCAGCCGAAGGTCGAGTATTGGAACGTCCCGCTGATGCGGAACACCGAGATCGTCGAGCGGCCCGCCGACCAGAACACCCTCACAAAGCGGTACACGGAGGAAGCGGTCCGATTCATCGAGCGCAGCAAGGACCGGCCCTTCTTCCTGTACCTCGCGCACACCATGGTGCATGTGCCGCTGTTCTGCTCGGACGACTTCCGGGGCAAAAGCCCGCGAGGACTGTACGGCGACGCGGTCGAGGAGATTGACTGGTGCGTTGGCCGGGTCCTTGACACGTTGCGGCGCGAGAAGCTCGCGGAGAACACGTTCGTGGTCTTCACGTCGGACAACGGCCCGTGGCTGACCTTTGCCGAGCTTGGCGGCTCGGCCGGCTTACTGCGGGAGGGCAAAGGCTGCACCTTCGAAGGTGGCATGCGCGAGCCCTGCATCACGTGGTGGCCGGGCAAGATCCGGCCGGCCGTCGTCCGCGAGATCGGCTGCACGATGGACCTGTTCACGACGATGGTCAAGCTGGCCGGAGGCGATGTGCCGTCGGACCGCGTCATCGACGGCCTGGACCTCTCGCCCGTCCTGTTCGCCACGGGCCCCAGTCCTCGCAAGGTGGTGTTCTACTATCGCGGCGTCCGGCTTTACGCCGTTCGCAAGGGCCCGTTCAAAGCTCATTTTATCACCCGATCCGCCTATGGGAACGATGAGCCCGTCAAGCACGACCCGCCGCTCCTCCACAACCTCAACCGCGACCCGGCGGAGCAGTACGACGTCGCCAAGTACCACCCCAACGTGATCGCAGACATCCAGAAGGAAGTCGCCGAGCACCAGCGAGCCCTCGTCCCCGGCGCAGACCAACTCGCCGGACGAATCAAGCCAGACTGAAACCGTCGATGAACGCCGATTCCGACCAAGTCATTCCCGCGAAAGCGGGAATCCATGCCTTCAACTGACAACCGTCAACTGAGAACGGACAACTGCCGTTTTCACCGCAAAGGACGCCGAGGGCCGCAGAGGTTCTCAACCGACAACTCTCGCATTGACACGGATTTCACGGAGGAACACGGATTTCCAACCGACAACCACTCTTCAACCGCGAAGGACGCGAACCACATGAAACAGAAACGGATTGTGTCACAGAGACGCCGAGACGCACAGGATAGTCCGTAAGGCGGAGCAAGCCCCACCCCACAAGGGAATCCGCATCGAAAGAAACGAGGATTTTGTGTAACCGGTGCCGGGATTTGGGCACTATCTCGGCAGATTCAGATTGACAAATTAAACTGCGTACTTTAATTATTGTGTAGAGTGCGCAGTGAAAGGACATTCCGGTGAAGAGAAAACAGAGAAAGGATGCGCAGGAGACGCGGCAACGGCTCCTGGCGGCGGCTTCCGAGGTGTTCGCAGAGAAGGGGTTCTGGGAGGCCACCCATGCGGAGATCTGCGAAAAGGCCAAGGCCAATACGGCGGCGGTGAACTACCACTTCGGCAGCAAGGAGAATCTGTACGTCGAGGCGTGGAAGTACTCGTTTGAGAGGTCGTTCGAGGCCCATCCGGCGGATGGTGGGGTCGGGCCCGAGGCGCCGGCTGCGGAGCGGTTGCACGGTCGGATCGTGTCGTTCATACGCCGCGTGGCCGACCCGGACAACCACGAGATCGAGATCATGCACAAGGAAATGGCCAACCCGACGGGGCTCCTCGCGGAAGTCCTGCCCCGCGTCCTCGAACCGATGCAACGGGACCTTCGGGCCATTGTCCGGGAATTGCTGGGGGATGGGACGAGCGAGCAGCAGGTGTCTTTCTGCGAGATGAGCATCATGGGCCAATGTTTCGGCCCGATGCTACATCTGCGACATGCCCGCATGGGGCCCCGTACGCCGCGGCCACCGGCGCCGCCCGTGAAGTTCAGTGTCGAGGAGTTGGCCGATCACGTCGTACAGTTCAGTCTGGCAGGCATCGCGGCCATCCGCGAAGAAGCCCGCAAAGGCCGGAAGGTTCTCAACGGGCAGCACCGGCACGGGCACGGGCACGGCTCAAAGAGATAGGAGTGACTCATGAGTGTTTGGCAGGGAGCAACTCGGATCGAAAGGGCATTGTGGCCATGGATGTTGCCGGTGGTTCTGGCGTTGGCCGGGTGTGCGGTGGGACCGAATTATGTCCCGCCGAAAACAGCCACGCCGCAGGGGTGGCACAGCCAATTGCAGAACGGCTTGGTGAGCGGCGGGATGGACCCCAACATATTAGCTTCGTGGTGGACCACGCTCGATGATCCGGTGCTGTCCGGCCTGATCAAGCGGGCCGTGGCGGGCAACCTGGACCTCAAGCAGGCCAGGGCGAGAGTGCGCGAAGCGCGGGCGCGGCGGCAGGGCGCCCAAGGCGCGTTCTTCCCCACACTGGATGCCGCCGGTTCCGCCACTTGGAGCAGCAGGGGGGCGGAGGGAGTGCGCACCGTCAACAGCGAGACCTACGCGGCGAACTTCGATGCCGGCTGGGAACTGGACCTCTTTGGTGGCATCCGCCGCTCAGTCGAGGCGGCCCAGGCCAATCTGGAGGCCAGCGGCGAAGACCTGCGTGACACGCTGGTGTCCCTGCTGGCGGAGACGGCCCTGAACTATGTGGAGGTGCGGACGTTCCAGGCCCGGCTGGCGGCGGCCGAGGCGAGCCTCAAGACCCAGGACGAGACCTACCAGTTGACTGTGTGGCGGTCCCAGGCCGGGCTCGGTGATGATTTAGCGGTAGAGCAGGCGAGGTACAACTTGGAGAACACGCGTTCGCAGATCCCCTCGCTGCGGACCGGGTTGGAGAAGGCCATGAATCGCGTCGCCGTCCTGCTTGGAGAGGCTCCGGGGCAGGTGCACGCCGAGCTTGAACAGCCGCAGCCCATCCCGGTTCCGCCAGCGGAGGTGGCGGTAAGTGTCCCGGCCGATGTACTGCGCCGACGTCCCGACATCCGGCGGGCCGAACGCAACCTGGCGGCCCAGACGGCCCGGGTCGGCGTGGCCACGGCGGACCTCTATCCGCGGCTTACACTGAACGGCTCGATCGGCCTGGAGGCCCTGTCGTTGGGCGACTTGTCCTCCGGCTCCTGGATCGCCAGTGGCGGGCCCCGATTGAGCCTGCCGCTTTTCAATACCACGATTCGCCCTAACATCAAGGTTCAGTCGGCCTTGCAGGAGCAGGCCCTGCTCCAGTACGAGACCGCTGTCCTCAATGCGCTGGAGGAAGTGGAGAACGCGTTGGTGGCGTGCGCCCAGGAGCAGCGAAGGAGGGACAATCTGCGCGAGGCCATGAAGGCGGCTCAGGCGGCGGCGGAGCTGGCGCAGTACAAGTACCAGGCGGGCCTGACGGACTTCAGCAATGTCCTGGACGCGGAGCGCTCGCTCCTGTCGTTCCAGGATCAGTTGCAGCAGAGCGACGGGACAGTGACCTCCAATGTGATTCGGCTCTACAAAGCCCTGGGAGGTGGATGGACTTCGATGGCGGTCGCCTTGGCGTCGAGTGAGGCCGGGCAACAGCATTGAGACATGGAGAAACCGATGAGTGCGAAACCACATACAGAGACAGAATCGGATATTGGAAAAACCCTCGGCGTCGCCGACGGCTCCGGCCGGCGTCGTCGTCTGAAACGCTGGCTTGTCATTCTCTTGTTGATCGTCGCGGTGGTGGGCTTCCTGATGTTGCGCAAGGGCTCCGGCGGGGCCAAGACGGTGCAGTACAAGACTCAGGAGGCGCAGCGAGGCAATCTCGTCGTTCGCGTCACGGCCACGGGCACTCTCGAGCCGACCAATGAAGTCGAGGTCGGCAGCGAGATCTCCGGCATCGTCAAGACCGTCGGGGCGGACTACAACGACAAGGTGAAGGTCGACCAGGTGCTGGCCAAGATCGACACTTCCAAGTATGAGGCCCAGGAGACGCAGTTGAAGGCGGCCCTGGCGTCGGCCCAGGCCAAGGTGTTGCAGGCCAAGGCGACCCTGAGCGAGACCCAGACCAAGCTGGCGCAGCTTCAGCGGGTGCGGGAGTTGAGCAGCGGGAAGGTGCCGTCGCAGACCGAGTTCGATGCGGCCCAGGCGGCGTACGATCGAGCCCAAGCCGATGGTGCCAGCGCCACGGCGGCCGTCGCCCAGGCCCAGGCCGCTCTCAAGGCCACGCAGACCGATATCGCCAAGGCGGTCATTCGCTCGCCGATCGACGGCGTCGTTCTGACCCGCAAGATCGAGCCCGGCCAGACCGTGGCCGCTGCATTCCAGGCGCCGGTGCTGTTCACACTCGCCGAGGACCTGACCCAGATGGAGCTGCACGTCGACGTGGACGAGGCGGACATCGGTCAGGTGAAGGACGGCCAGGAGGCGGAATTCACCGTGTCCGCGTACCTGGATCGGACCTTCAAGGCCAAGATCGTGCAGACCCGCTACGGCTCCCAGACCGTGGATGGCGTGGTCACCTACGAGACCGTGCTGAAGGTGGACAACACGGATCTGTCGCTGCGCCCGGGCATGACCGCGACAGCCGATATCACGGTCCAAAAGGTCGAGAATGCCTTACTGGTCCCCAACGCCGCGCTGCGGTTCTCGCCGCCGGCGCAGGGGCCCAAGAGAGCCTCCCGCGGGTTGGTGGGCATGATGTTGCCGAGGCCACCCGGCATGAACGCGCCTCAGGAGGTGGTGGTGGACACGAACAAGAAACAACAGATCCTGTGGGTCCTGAAAGACGGCCAGCCCACAGCGGCTCCAGTGACCATCGGCGTCTCGGACGAGACGATGACCGAAATCGTCTCGGGCGACATCCAGACGGGCACGCCGATAATCGTCGATACGATGGCGACAGGGAGATGAGTATGATCGCCTCCACCCAAGCAGAGACAATGCCTCTGATCGAGCTGACCGGTGTGACGAAGGTCTACGGCACGGGCCAGGCCGCCATGCAGGCGCTGGCCGGGATCGACCTGCGCATCGAAGAAGGGGATTTCGTGGCGATCATGGGCCACAGCGGCTCGGGCAAGTCCACATGCCTGAATATCCTGGGGTGCCTGGACTCGCCTACGTCCGGGTCCTATCGGTTCCGGGGCGTCGAGGTCTCGCAGTTGACCCGCGATCAGCGGGCCAGGCTGCGTCGATTCTATCTGGGGTTTGTATTCCAGGGCTACAACCTCTTGAAACGGACCTCCGCGATCGAGAACGTGGAGCTGCCCTTGATCTATCGCCGCGTGCCCGCCCGGCAGCGTCACCAAATCGCCCGCCAGACCCTGGCCTCCGTGGGCCTGGAGGGCTGGGAATCGCACAACCCCAATGAGTTGTCCGGCGGCCAGCAGCAGCGGGTGGCGATCGCGAGGGCCATCGTCACGGGTCCTTCGGTCCTCATGGCCGACGAGCCCACGGGCAACCTGGATTCCGCCCGCAGCCTGGAGATCATGGAGCTGTTGTCCCGGCTTAATCGCGAGCAGGGGATCACCATCGTCATGGTCACGCACGAGCCGGACATGGCCGCGTATGCCAAGCGCATCGTCCACTTCAAGGACGGCAGAATCGAGTCCGACGAGCCCAATGGGAGGGCACACTGATGGTTTGGAACACGCTTCTACTGGCCCTGCGGGAGATTCGGCGCAACGTCATGCGGTCGTTCCTGACCGTGCTGGGCATCGTCATCGGCGTGGCGTCGGTGATTACCATGGTGACGCTGGGCAAAGGGGCCACGCAGCAGGTGACCACTTCGATCGCCAGCATGGGCAGCAACCTGCTGATGCTCAGCCCCGGCAAGCGGATGGGCCCGGGTTCGGCGGGTTTCGCCCCCGCCTTCAAGATCGAAGACGGCGAGGCCATTGCCCGCGAGATCGGGGGCATTGCCATGGTGGTCCCTGTGGCGAGCCGGTCCACCAGCGCCATCTACGGCCATGAGAACTGGTCCACGTCGGTGACGGGCACTACCAGTACGTTCCTGAGCCTTCGCAACATGCGCCTGGGCAGCGGGCGGTCGTTCAGCGACAGCGAGGCCCGCGCCGGAGCCGCCGTCTGCGTCATCGGCCAGACTGTCCGCGAGAAACTCTTTGGCGGCCAGGACCCTCTGAACAACCGGATTCGCCTCGGGGCGCTATCGTTCCAGGTCATCGGCCTGCTGGAGTCCAAGGGCCAGAACAGCATGGGCATGGACCAGGATGACATCGTGCTGCTGCCGCTGCGGACCTTTCAGCGGAGAATCTCGGGTAATCAGGATGTCAGCCTGATCCAGGTCTCCGTCCAAGACGGCGTCTCCACGGAGAAGGTCCAGCGGGACATCCGCCTACTGATGCGCAATTGTCGCCGCCTGGCCGTCGGCGAGGACGACAACTTCAACGTGATGGACACCAAGGAGATTTCCAAGATGCTCACCGGCACCACGATGATGCTCACCGGTCTGCTCGGGGCGGTCGCAGCGGTCAGCCTGCTGGTCGGCGGCATCGGCATCATGAATATCATGCTGGTGTCGGTCACCGAACGGACGCAGGAGGTCGGCACGCGCCTCGCCATCGGCGCCCTGGAGCGGGAGGTGCTCCTGCAGTTCCTCGTCGAGGCGGTGGTCTTGTCCTCCGCCGGTGGCATGTTCGGAATCCTCCTGGGCTTGGGCGCGTCCTTTGCCCTCAAGAACGCGCTGATGGTCCCGTTCGTCCTCGATCCGAAGATCGTGATCATCGCCTTTCTGTTCTCGGCGGCCGTAGGCGTGGTGTTCGGCTACTTCCCCGCCCTCAAAGCTGCCCGTCTCGACCCCATCGAGGCCCTCCGCCACGAGTGATGCCCCCGGCGAGTGAATTCGCAAGAGGAATCAGTGTGCTGTGCACACCTTGAAATCCGCATTCATCCGTGGAATCCAAGTCGAATGAAGGCTTGTAGGCTAATCATTCCTGGGCGTGTCGGAAGGGCTTCCGGCGGCTTGCAAAGGGGAAATCTTGCGGCTATGATGGGGGAATGGCGAACAAACCCGCGAAAAGAGAAGAAAATCCTGTAGCGGTCAATAAGAAGGCGTACCATGACTATGAGCTGGTGGAGAAGTTCGAGGCGGGGCTCGAGCTTCGCGGCAGCGAGGTCAAGTCGCTGCGTGCGGCCTCGGCGGACCTGACAGGCTCGTACGCGCGGATCGAGGACGGCGAGTGCTGGCTGGTCGGGGCTAAGATCGCCGCCTATCAGCAGGCGGGGCGCACGGGGCATGACCCCGCGCGAAAGCGAAAGCTCCTGCTGCACAAGGCCGAGCTGCACCGGCTCTGGAGCAAGCTCGAGCAGCGGGGCTTCACGCTCGTGCCGCTGCGGATGTACTTCAGCAAGAAGGGCATCGCCAAGATCGAGCTGGCCCTGGCGCACGGCAAGAGGCAGTATGACAAGCGCCGGACCATCACCGAGCGCGATCAGAAACGCGATATCGACCGAAGCATGAAAAAGTATCGGGGAAGGTAAAGGATTCGGGATTTCAGAGAGGGCATTGGCCATGGCGGAAGAAGAGAAAGAGAAGAAGATCATCATCGACGAGGATTGGAAACGCGAGGCGCAGAAAGAGAAGGAGACCCTGGCGGCTCAAGAGGCCCAGGCGAAGGAGAAAGAAGCCGCGGAGGAGCCCGGGAGGGGCCGTGGTGAGCTGCCCCACGGGGACTTGCCCGGCCTGATCAGCATGCTGACGACCCAGGCCCTCTTTGCCCTGGGCCTGATCCAGGTCAAGGGCGAGGAGGAGCGCGAGCCGGACCTCGAATTGGCTCGATACAATATCGACATGCTCATCGCGCTGGAGGAGAAGACCAAGGGCAACCTGACGCCGGAAGAGCAGCAATTATTGAAGAATACGCTCAGCGATCTTCGTATGGGGTACGTGAGCATCACGAATCAGCTCGCGTCGCAGGAATGATCGTGTAAGCGGATCGCAAGAGAACTGGGGGGCGGGCGTTGCCTGCCTGTGGATAGGATCAAGAGTCTTGGCTAATATTCTCGATGATATCGTCGCAGACAAGCGGGAAGAAGTCAAACAGCGGCGGTCGCAGGCGAGCCTGGATCAACTCCGGGAGCAGATTGCCGGCAAGCCGAAGTGCCGCAACTTCTACAAGGCGGTGACCAAACGCAATCCCCGCGGCATCAACGTGATCGCCGAGGTGAAGAAGGCCTCACCCTCGGCGGGCCTGATCTGCAAGGACTTCGACCCGGTCGCGATCGCGCAGGCCTACGAGCGCAGCGGCGCCGACGCCATCAGCATCCTGACCGACGAGAAGTACTTTCAGGGCAAGCTCGAATACCTGGAGCAGGTGAAGGAGGCGGTGTCGGTGCCGGTCCTCCGTAAGGATTTCATCATCGACATCTGGCAGGTGTACGAATCGCGTGCGGCCGGGGCGGACGCCATCCTGCTGATTGCGGAGGCGTTGCGGCCGGGCGACCTGATCGACCTGATGATCGCCGCCGGCGAGCTGGGCCTCACCGTGCTGCTGGAAGTCCACGAGGCGGATTCGCTGCTGGCGGTCCGCAGCATGATCGGGTTCCCCAAGAAGGGCTACAGCCTTCTCGGGATCAACAATCGCGATCTGACGACGATGCGAGTCGATCTGGGCACGACGCTGCGGCTGGTCGGCCTGCTCGACGAGACCGACGAGTTGGTCTCCGAGAGCGGCGTCCGGACGCGGGACGACGTCCGGCGACTCAAGGCGGCGGGCGTCCGCGCCGTCCTCATCGGCCAGACCCTCTGCGAGCAGCCCGACATCGGAGCCAAATTCAACGAGCTCTTCGGCTGAGCCGTCCGACGGCTGACGGGAAACGTCGCAGGTCAGGTTTTGTGCGGCCTCTCTTCGCTTTGAAGCTTGCTCATCCGGTCACGGGGGCGGTAGAATGCGTGAGAGTTCGTTAGAGTTTCAGTGACCCTCGGAGCGTACCCGTGCCAGAGGTTAGCAGATTTCTGGGAATAGTGATTGCCATGTATTACCGGGAACATACTCCGCCGCACTTCCATGCCAAGTACGGACGTCATCGCGCCGCATTCTCCATCGCAGACTTGCGCATGATAGAAGGGAAGCTTCCTCCACGGGTCATTTCCCTGGTGTTGGAATGGGCCTTTCAATATAGGCAGGAGTTACTGGAGAACTGGCGCCGCGCGGAGCGCAAAGAGGATCTGCACAAGATTGAGCCGTTGGTGTGAGGATCATTATGCACTTTGTAAAGAGCGCCTCATATGCCGGTGATTACCGGCTCAAAGTCCGATTCGATGATGATCGGACAAAGCTTGTTGATTTGGCTCCTTACCTGGATGGTCCGATCTTCGAGCCGCTGAAGAATGTCTCCTATTTCAAGCGGTTCAGGGTCAACAAAGATATCGATACGGTGGTCTGGCCGAACGGCGCAGACTTCTCGCCCGATTTCCTGTACTCAATCGGCACTGATCTCGGCGGAGAGGAAAAACCCCCACTCAAGATTGCACATCGCAAGAGCAAGGCCAAATCATAAGGACCCCTGCAAAAGGTTCCGCAGGTCTTGTGTGCGACTACATCACTATTCGCTGCGCTCCCAATCAACTCCGTTGCTGGCTCTGCCGGATTTTGGCCCAGGTGTCTTTGAGGGTGACGGTGCGGTTGAAGACGAGCCTGCCGGGGGCGCTGTCGCGATCGATGCAGAAGTAGCCAAGCCGCTCGAACTGGTAGCGGCTCAAGGAAGCGGCGCCGGCCAGCGACGGCTCGACGTAGCAGTCCGTCAGCGTTTCCAGCGAGTTCGGATTCAGGTTGGCCGTGAAGTCCTGGCCCTCGGGGACCTCTTCAGGATCGGGCTTGGTGAACAGGGTATCGTACAGCCGGACCTCGGCCCTGAGGGCGTGCGCGGCGGAGAGCCAGTGCAGGGTCGCCTTGACCTTGCGGCCGTCGGGAGCGTCGCCGCCCCGGGTCGCCGGATCGTAGGTGCAGTGCAGCTCGACCACATTGCCGCCGGCATCCTTCACGGCATGGGTGCAGGTGATGAAGTAGGCGTAGCGCAGGCGGACCTCGCGGCCGGGAGCCAGCCGGAAGAACTTCTTCGGCGGCTCCTCCATGAAATCCTCCTGCTCGATGTACAGCTCGCGTGAGAACGGGACCTTGCGCGTGCCGGCGGCCGGGTCCTCGGGGTTGTTCACCGCGTCAAGCTCCTCGACCTGGCCCTCCGGGTAATTGTCGATGATGACCTTGAGCGGGTGTAATACGGCCATCACGCGCGGCGAGGTCTTGTTCAGGTCCTCCCGCAGGCAATGCTCCAGCAGGGCCGCATCGACTGTGCTGTTGAATTTGTTGACACCGATGAGCTTGCAGAAGTTGCGGACGCCGGAAGGCGAATAGCCGCGGCGGCGCATGCCGGAGATCGTGGGCATGCGGGGATCGTCCCAGCCGCGAACGAAACCTTCCTTGACCAGCTTGAGCAGCTTGCGCTTGCTCATCACCGTGTACGTCAGGCTCAGGCGGGCGAACTCGATCTGCTGTGGGTGATGGATCTTTTTGCCCCACGGGCCGGAACCGTCGTCGGCGCGGCCCTCGTTGACGGCGTCGATGAACCAGTCGTAGAGCGGCCGGTGATTCTCAAATTCCAGCGTGCAGATCGAGTGCGTGATGCCCTCGATGGAGTCCTCGAATCCGTGCGCCCAGTCGTACATCGGGTAGATGCACCACTTGTCGCCCTGGCGATGGTGTGTCTCGTGCACGATCCGGTACATGATAGGATCGCGCATGTTCAGGTTCGGGTGGGCCATGTCGATCTTGGCCCGGAGCGTCTTGGAGCCGTCGGGGAACTCGCCCTTGCGCATTCGCTCGAACAGGTCCAGGTTCTCCTCGACGGTGCGATTGCGGTAGGGGCTCTCCCGGCCGGGCTGGGTCAGCGTGCCGCGATACTCGCGGACCTGGTCGCCGGTGAGGTCGCAGACATAGGCCTTGCCTTTGCGGATCAGCTCGACCGCCCACTCGTACATCTTGTCGAAGTAGTCGGACCCGTAGAAGAGCCGGTCGTCCCAGTCGGCGCCGAGCCAGCGGACGTCCTCAATGATGGAGTCCACGTACTCCTGCTCCTCTTTTTCCGGGTTGGTGTCGTCGAATCGCAGATTGAACTGGCCGCCGAACTCCTCGGCGATGCCGTAGTTCAGGTTGATGCTCTTGGCGTGGCCGATATGCAGGTAGCCATTGGGCTCCGGCGGGAACCGCGTCGCCACGCGTCCGCCCCATCGGCCCGTCCGCAGATCCTCCGCCACCATCTGCCGGATGAAATCCAAGCCTTTTTCCCCACCCTCGCCTCCATTGCCGTTCGGCCTGTTCCCTGATAGCCCTTTGTCGTTTTCCATACCTGATTCGCTCGTCGCTCCTGAGATTCTGCTGTGTATCGCGCGGCACGTCCGCAACCGGTCCATAATGCTGGGGATTCAAGATTGAACCGACACATATCCTACATCCATGAGCCCCATAGTGTCTACGAAATAGTAATTGAAAGCGTTCCGCGGGTGCACGGCACGCGGTGCGGCAGAGCAAGCCCGAAAATCTGTAGAGGGCCAGCCATGCTCCGCTTGTTGTGCGCCGGACGATGCGAAGCCGTCGAAGCTCACTCTGCCGCCAGCGCATCACCGCACTCGCAGGATCATGCTTCATCGAGCGCCTATCTGCCGGTCCGCGGGTGAAGAATTGTCGTGGCGGATGGTCGGATCGCAAAGATTTTTTGCCGCGGAGCATCCTATCTAGTGTGTGAGATTTTATTGGACAGTCGCGTAGATTGTTGAGCGTCCGTCGCCGGCCCACCTACCTGTTGTGGTCCTGCATGACAACAATGACGCATATTGTGGCTCCGGTTATGGGGCATTGCACTTAGCGAGGTGGAGGACATTAAAGGAGCACCCATTCTGCGGTCGATATGCCCCACGATGCATGGGGTGAAATTCTGGTTCATATTGAAGGATGCCTGAGAATGGACAAGAAGGAATTGATCGATCGTATCTGTGCGATCAACAAGGGCGCCAAGGCTGACTTCCTGGCCCGGTTCTCCGAGCAGGAGCTCAGCGCGTACCTGGAGCACTTGATGGAGTTGAATCCGGAGCAGTTGAGCGTGGCGGGTTGAGACTGCGATGCTGCGGTGACGCTGTTCCATGCCTGGCGGCGTCACCGAGCGGCCGATGCCTTTCCCGCGGCCGTCTGTGCCGACAAATACAGCGTGTGCGGTGGGAGAGGTATCCACGCCCCCTGGGGGATCAGGCATGCACGTCTGTCACACGTCAATTCTCGAGCGGATCGGCGACAATGCCTCGCGTGTGCTCGCTCAAGGTCTTCTCGCGGTCAGGCCCGCGTGATTGCGGCTCCGGTCCTGGGGCCGGGGGCTCTTGCTGCGGCTGCGCCGGCTCGTTCTTCGGCGAGGCCGAAGAGCCCGGGTAGGAAATCATCACGGGCGCCTCTTCGCCGCTGGCCGGAAGGGAAACCGGAATCGCGTTGCTGTCCCGGAACTCCAGCAGCCTGGGCACGAGGTTTTCCGGCACGTAGAAAGCGGCGTCCATCGTGGTCATCGGCTCGGAGCTTTGCTCCGCGAGCACCTCATCGAGGGATTTTCGCTCCAGGCGGTTGTTGGCGCCGACGTAGCCGACGGGATAGACCGCCGTACCCTGTCCCGCCAGGGAACTCCTGGCGCCTTTGGGTCCGCACACCAGGCGGATCTGCGAGAGCGTCAGCTTGGCTCCTTGCTTCAACGCCCTGTTTTTCAGCTCGACGCGTGCGAGCATGAGGGTCTCGCCCGGCCGGGCGCCGAGCGGCTTGCCGTCGGAGTCGCGGAGGCTGTCCGGCGCCGGCCAGACGCTGCTTTTGGACCCGTTGAACGCCGGCGCGTTCGTCGTGGTCGGGACCTTCTGGGAGAGCCCGCGGCGATTCAGATAAAGCTGGTCCAGATAACCGGCGTGCAGCATGGCGAAGCTCTTCGGCTCGCGGATGCCGCTGAGGCTGCCTTTGCTGACGGTGGCGAACAGGCCGGTCACGAAGCCGTCCGGACTGAGCATGGCCTTGTTCGGTTTCGAGGGGTTGGGGTTGCGCTGCTCGAAACGAGGATAAGGATATTGAATGGGCAGGGGCGCCATGGCCGCCGCGACGAGCAGGTGCCCGGTGACGAGGTAGCCGAGAACGACGCCGCAGACCACCCGCCCGATCTGCTCCGGCAGCGCGCCCAGATCGGCCTTCTCCTTACCCAACTGCATGGCCACTGTCTGGAGAATCGCAAATGTCAGGATGAGCAGCAGTCCGAAGCAGATCAGCGGCGCCCACTCCGCGATGTTGGCCGCGTACTTGACCAGGAGGGGAACCAGCATCTCGTAGAAGCCGAGCGCCACGAAGCCGGCGATGATCACGTTGAGGATCATGGTGACGCCCTGCACCAGCGTGCCCTTGAGGAACAGGAAGGCGGCACAACCGGCGATGATTGCGAGCATGACTAAAGCGACCATTACGTCTTCTCCGATCTGTGGTTTCGTGCGGTGCGCGTCGGGGGCGCCCTCGGCGACTCCTATTTATTGCGATGTCTCCGTACTTTGTTTCTTTCCCGAGGCCAGCACGCGGAGCATCTCGTTGACGGCCGTAGTGCCGGCGATCACTTTTCGCAGGGCCTGCTCCTGGATGTAAAGCATTTTGGCCCGGCGAAATTGCATGCCAAGCTCGGGCAGTTGTTTGACGGTCCGGATGGCCTTGCGCAGGTCATCGTTGAGGGTGATCATCTCGAAGACGCCGGTGCGGCCGATGAAGCCGGTGCCCTGGCAGGCCTCGCACATGGACGGCTTGCCTCGCTTGTCGAAGACCTCCCGACCGGGCCGGTACAGGACCTTGGCCTTCTCCGCCGGCAGGTTGAACTTCTTGAGCAGCTCGGCGTTCGGAGCGTAGCCCTGCTTGCACTCCCCGCACAGCTTGCGAAGCAGCCGCTGATTGCTGATTCCCACGAGCGTCTCGGCCACGAGCTTTCGATCGCCGACCATCTTGAGCCACTTGCCCAGCGCCTGGAGCACGCTGTCGGCGTTCATGACGACGTAGACGACCTTGCCGTCCTTGGCGGCGGCGCTGGCGACCTTGCCTGTCTCGTCGTCCTCGCACTCGCCGACGCCGACGACGTCCGGTCCCATCCGCACGATGGCCTGCAGCCTCTTGGCGTATGTCGTCGTCCCGGTATCGGTGAGCGCATACACGTTCTGCGTGACATTCGGCAGCTTGGAGGACGGCAGCTTCTCGATCGTGTTGATATTGTTCAGGAACGCGTCGTGGTTGCGGACCAGGGCGTACAGGGTCGTCGTGACGCCCGTCTTCTTCGGGCCGGTGATGAGGAACAGCCCGTGCCGCTCCTCGCGGAAGTGATCCAACTGCTCGAGCTGGTCCTGGGTCAGTCCCAGGTCGGCCAGGCGCATCCCCTCGCTCTTGGTGAGGTGCTTGAGCCGCACCTGCTCGCCGGCGGTCGAGCCGGCCGTCTGAATCTCCCAGTCGGTGTTCTCCTTGTTCTGACGCGTCCGGAACTTGCCTTTCTGGGGCTTGCGCTTCTCCTTCCCGTCGAGGGCGGCCAGCTCCTTCATGAAGTGAATGAGATAATCCGCCTGGTCCCGCGGAATGGACGGCTGCTTGGTCGGCGCGCCGTCGATGCTGTAGGCCACTTCGTAGCTGTCGCCCTTGGGGGTGAACATGACCGTGTCGGCGCGGCGCCACTTGGCGTCGCTGAGCACGTCGTACGCCGTGCGGTAGCCGAAGAACGTCGGCGTGCGCGCCTCCGGAATCGGAACCTCGTTGTTGTTGGTCGTAATGAAGGTGAACCCCGCCATCGCCTCAAGCTTGTCCGACTTGCTGACCAGGCTCTTGATATGCTCGACGGTGAGCACGCGATCGAAGTCCATCACCCGCGTGTTGCGGTGCTTGACGTAGGCCAGGCCCGTCGCGCCGACGGCGATCATGAAAGCGAGCAGTCCCACGACGTAGATGGAGATCAGCCACCACAGCAGGATGCCGATGGCGCCGGCGCCGAGGACGACGCCGACCCACAGGCCCACGCTCGTCCCCACGCCTCTGGCGTCCTTGTACATCCAGTTGACCAGCAGGAGCCAGAGGAAATACAGGAGGAGGAAGACGACGAACTTGACGGCCGAGACGTAGCCGCCGTACTGGATGGACAGCAACAAAAGATCCGGCATTTACTGCTCCATTATCAAAGCTATGCTCATGTGGCCCATGGCCGATGTGTTCCCGGCGCACATCAGAGGATTCCCTCGGCCGTGGTGCGAATGCCCTTGAGCGCCATCTTCAGCTCCTCGATATTCGGTGCATACTTGTAGGCATCCTTCGGGTCGATCCATCCCTCCTGGACGAGCTTGCAGAGGTTGTCGGTCAGATCGAGCATGCCCTCGCGCTGGGCGCCGCGGATGACGCTGGGCAGGTCGGCTTCCCGGCCCTCGGAGATCAGCTTACGCACGGAGGGGTTCGCCAAGAGCACCTCCACGGCCGGCACCCGATCGACACCCTCTTTGATCGACGGCAGCAGGACCTGGCTGATGATCGCGCGAACGGAGATGGCCATCGCCTGGCGCACCAACTCCCTTTCGTTTTGGGGGAACAGGTCCAGCAGGCGGTGGACGGCCTGAGAGGCGTTGGCGGAGTGCATCGTCCCCATGACCATGTGGCCGGTTTCGGTCGCCCGCATTCCGGCGGTCACCGTGCGGGAATCGCGCATCTCCCCGACGAACACCACGTCGGGGTCCTGCCGCATCAGGAACGTCAGGGCGTCCTCGAAGGTGGGCACGTCGATCCCGATCTCCCGCTGAGAAACGATCGCCTTGCTGTCCTTGTAGAGGTACTCGATCGGGTCCTCGACCGTGACAATATGGCAGGACTGCGTCCGGGCAATGAAGTCGATCATGGAGGCGATCGTGGTGGTCTTGCCGCAGCCTGTGGGGCCGACCACGAGCACCAGGCCCTGCCGCGACTCGCAAATCTTCTGAATGATCGGCGGCAGGTGCAGGGTCTCGAAGGAGGGTACATAGGCACTGACCCGCCGGGCCGCAAGACTGACGAAGCCTCGCTGACGAAAGACGTTGATTCGGAATCGATGCTCCCGGCCGACCTCATAAGCGAAGTCCAGGGTCCCGATCTTCTGGAAGAACTCTTTTTGAGCGGGACTCAGAATCTCGAACACCAGCTCCTCCATACGCTGGGCCGTCAGGACCTCGCCCGTGGTGTTCTTCAGCTCACCGTACAGGCGCAGCTTCGGCGGCTGGCCGACCTTCAGATGGAGATCATTCGCCTGCGTCTTGATCGCGACCCTGAAGTACTTGTCCAGTTGGGGCTCGTGATCAAGCGTCTTATGCGCATCAAGAGGCTGTTCGGAGGTCATACTCCCGTCAACTCCAAAAACAACAGATCGGCCCTCCGTGCCGGCAAGCCCTCCGTGCCGGCTGACTTGTGACCGACCATCGTGGTACGATTTGCAGGATCAAACCTTTATACCGATATCTTACCGGGCTGTGGGTCTATTGTCAAGCTCGATACTCCGCCCCCTTGCTTGAATCTCCGCCTGTCTTAACACCCCTGTACAATTCCTGTGCTCGTCCGTCGTGGTCCGACGACCTATAATAATACCGGCCGGGAGGCTTGCGTCAATTCCTTTTGCCTTGGCTGGGGTATTGCCCTATATTACGGAGGTCCGCCTTCCGCATCGCGCGTTGCGTGCGGCGCGGGCGCATTACGGGAAATCCATGGCAGGCAACCTGTTCTACAATCTCGGCAGGAAGATGGGGCCGAAAGTCCGCAAGGCCCGATGGATGTGGGAATCCTTGACGGGCACGGAGGCCGACGCAATCAAGCGGGAGCAGGGCGTGGGACTCGATCTGGCTCACGAGGCCGCCGGGCAGCTTCAGACAGACCCGGACCCCCAGACCAGGGCGACCCTGGAGGAGATCGGCCGGCGGCTCTCGACCTGCGTGGCCAACCGGCTGCGGTCCTTTCAATTCGATGGTTTCCAGGGGGGCGAACCCAATGCGTTCGCCTTGCCCGGCGGATTCATCTTCGTCAGCAGGCCCATCCTGGATCTGTGCCGGTGGGACAAGGACCAGATCGCCTTTATCCTCGGCCACGAAATGGCTCATGTCATTCGCGGCCACGCCATCGAGCGGATCGTGACGAACTGTGCCGTATCGATGGCGGCGCGTGCGGCCCCGGTCAGCGGCGTCCTCGGGCCTTGGCTGCGGAATGTCGGTGTGCAATTCCTGGAGACCGCCTATTCCCGCGATCATGAGCTTGAGGCGGACAACTTGGGCGTGCGCCTGGCGGCCGCCGCAGGGTACAAGGCCGATGCCTCCGTGGAACTTCTTGCCCGTCTGGCCGAGCTGAACAGGTCCGCGAATCTCGCGAGCCTGGGTGAGTATTTCTCGACGCATCCGAGCCCGGAAGTCCGTATCGCGAACATCCGGCACTTCCTGCAGCGCTGCTCCGCTGAGAAGGTAGAAAAGTAAGAAGGTAGGCGGCGCGCGCGTATGTCCTACCTTCTTATCCTCGCGCGTTCTTGCTTCCGGAGGGCGCAGGCCAAGACGCCGGGACATTTTCCTCGATTCGTGACTTCTGATCTGCTATACTACGGAGAGAAACCTGCGTGAAGAACTGGAAATCGGCAGGGGGCCGATCGGGGATCGGTGCCTTTACTGGCTTGGATATGGACGGAGGGCCGCGAAGGGCCGCCTGCATACGACGACCCGGAGTGGCAGACCGTGATGAAAAAAGTACGAAGGACACTCTCCATAGCCGCCGTTTCCCTGTTTCTGGGCTTGGCGTGCATAATCTCGGAGCCCAGCGCCTTGGCTGCTGATGAGCCCGGCGGGGAGCAGCCGCAGCTCAGAATCAACGAAATCCTGGCCTCCAACACGGCTGTCAATGCCGACCCGCAGGGCCAGTTCGACGATTGGATCGAGATCTACAACGCCGGCGATTCGTCCGTGAGCCTGGCGGGTATGTACCTGAGTGACGATCCCGCCGAGCCTACCAAGTGGCGGTTTCCCAGCGGTTCGGCCGTGGTCCTCAACTCCAAGGGCTACCTTCTGGTCTGGGCCGATGAGGATGTCTCGGATACAGGCCTCCACGCGAGCTTCAAGCTGAGGGCCTCGGGCGATGAGGTGTATTTGTTCGCGGCCGATGGTCAGACGCTGATCGACAGCCTGGTTTTCGATCAGCAGACGGCCAACGTCTCTTTCGGCCGCTACCCCGACGCCAACGACACGTTGCGGTTCTTCTCGAAGCCCACGCCCGGCCGTGCGAACACTGAAGGGTTCCTGGGCGAGGTGGCTCCGTTGGAGTTCAGTCACGAGCGGGGTTTCTATGGAGCTCCATTCGATCTGACCATTGCCACGGCTACGGAAGGTGCGCAGATCCTCTACACCATAGATGGGAGAGCCCCGGATGATACGGGTTACCGATTCCGACCCGGCAAGGTGTACTCCGGCCCGCTCCACATCAACAAGACAACGTGCCTGCGCGTCATGGCCACCAAGGCGGGCTGGAAATCGACCAAGATCTATGTGCAGACGTACATGTTCGACACCCGCCCGCAGGTGATCTCGTTGCCGATCATCTCGCTTGTTGGCGACCCAGCCAGGACATTCTACGAGCCTAACGGGGTCATGGCTATCGTCGGAGGCACGTACAGCGGCGGCACCTGGACCTCTACCGGCGCGAACAGCTACAACAACGTTCTGAATCGCAACCTCGAGCGTCCCGTCTCGGCCGAATGGCTCCTCGCGGACAACAGCGAGAGCTTTCAGATCGACTGCGGCCTGCGGGTGCACGGCAGCCCCTGGATACGGCCTCGCTACATTCGCCAGAGCGGATACTGGTCCGGAGACGGCAAATTCAGCCTGCGGCTCTACTTCCGGGGCCAGTACGGCGAGAACCGGCTCGAGTATCCGTTGTTTCCGCTGTCCAACGCCGAGCAGTTTGCCACCATCGTTTTGCGCGCGGGCCACAACGATCAGGTCAATCCGTTCATCAAGGACGAGCTGCTGCGACGCCTGCACAGGGATATGGGCCAGGTCTCCTGTGCCGGGATTTTCGCCAACCTCTTCATCAATGGCGAGTACAAGGGCTACTATAACCCCACGGAACAGGTCAAGGAAGAGTCCTGCCGGGAGTGGTTCAACAGCGACAAAGCCTGGGACGTGATATCGATGAATGGCATCCGCGATGGGGATTCGCAGTCGTGGAACGCAATGATTGCCTACGCCCGCAGCCACAACATGGCCGACCCCGTCTCCTACGCCGAGATGTGCAAGAAGATCGACGCGGTTTCCTTCATCGATTACCTGGTTATCCGGCTGTGGCCCAATGATTGGGACTGGCCTCAGAACAATTGGGCTGCCGTCTGCGAGCGATCTCCGGAGGGACGGTGGAAGTTCTTCGTCTGGGACGCCGAGGGCACGTTCGAGACGAACCAGTTGCAGCTTGACCGGTTCGGCGAGCTCAATTCGCAGGGTAATGAAAATGCCGTGCTCTACCGGGCCCTGAAAGCGAACAAGGACTTCCGACTGCTCTTTGCAGACCGCCTCTACAAACATTTCTATAATGGCGGCGCACTGACCCTCGGGAATGTCCAGCGGCGATTCTTCGAGATGCGCGACGTGCTCACCGGGGTCATCCCCTCCATGAACACGTACATCCTCAACACCTGGGTCCCGCAGCGGCAGCCCATCTTCATGAGCGCCTGCACGCGGGAGGGCATGTACACCTTTGACGGCCCGAGCTTCGTAGTGAACGGCGCTCCTCAGTACGGCGGGCACATTCCTTCGGACAATCTCCTGCAGATCGTCCCATCCCGGCAGGGGACCATCTATTACACGCTGGACGGCACGGACCCGGCACAGACCCCAGCGCCGCCCCAGCCGGTGGGCACGACCCTCATCGCCCCAGACTCGCCCAAGCGGGTGCTCGTCCCCACCAACGCGAGTACCGGGGACTGGCGGGGCGCCCGGCCGTTCGGCGACTCAGCCTGGATGCTCTCGTCGGGAGGTCCCGGCGGAATCGGGTACGAGAGAAGCACAGGCTATCAGGGCTATCTCACGACCGATGTAGGTCCGCAGATGTACAATGTCACCGCCTCCTGCTATGTCCGCATCCCCTTCTCCTTCAGCGGCGACAAGAGCCAGATGAAGACGATGACGCTCAAGATGCGCTACGACGACGGTTTTGTCGCCTACCTCAATGGCCTGGAGATTGCGAGAAAGAACGTCGAGGGCTTTCCCGTATGGAACTCCGCGGCCACGGCCGATCATCCCGATGCCGATGCATTGTCGTTTGAGCCGATCGATGTCTCCTCCTATATCGGCCGACTGCAGCAGGGCAACAACGTGCTGGCCATCCAGGGACTCAATACCTCCGCATCAGACTCGGACTTCCTGATCGCCGCGGAACTGTTCGTCGGTCCGGAGACTGCCGTGGAGGTTCCTGCCGGTCCGGCGACGTTCACCGAACCCATCCGCCTGACCCGCAGCACGCAGGTCAAGGCCCGCGTGCGCAGCGGCAATACCTGGAGCGCACTGGCGGAGACGACGTTTGCAGTCGGGCCGGTGGCCGAGAGCCTGCGCGTCAGCGAGATCATGTACAATCCCGCCGACCCGAACACAGAATACATCGAGTTGACGAACATTGGCGCCGAGGCGATAGACCTGAGCCTGGTCCGATTCACCGATGGGATCGATTTCGTGTTTCCCGCGACGCGGCTGGACCCGGGCGGCTACTGTCTCGTCGTTCAGGATGCAGAGGCATTCCATGCGGAATACGGGGCGACGGTGCCCTGTGCGGGCGAATACGCGGGCAAACTGGACAATGCCGGTGAACGCATCGAGCTGCGGGATGCCGTTGGCGGACTCATCCAGGACATCACGTACCGGGACGACTGGTACGACGTCACGGACGGCGGGGGCTTCTCGCTGACAGTCAGGGACCCCATCACGGCCGATGCGAACGCCCTCAATGATGCGGGCGCATGGCGGCCGAGCGCCGTCGAGGGCGGGTCGCCCGGATTCGACGACAGTGCGGATTCGGCGGAGCCCGGCGGTGTGGTGGTCAACGAGTTGCTGGCCAACGCGACCGGCGGCGCCAGCGATTGGATCGAGCTGTACAATACGACCGACCAAGCCGTGGACATCGGCGGCTGGTATCTC
>Ga0315277_10001551_pt1 | contig 33357 bp, 30 predicted proteins | sample YL17G05_15_MG_FD_203695 | JGI IMG/M metagenome (GOLD analysis project Ga0315277, IMG submission 203695) | Sediment microbial communities from Yellowstone Lake, YNP, Wyoming, USA - YL17G05_15 | ecosystem: Environmental > Aquatic > Freshwater > Lake > Sediment | place: USA: Wyoming | collected...
AAACCCTTTCCATTACCTTTTTCATTGTCGGCGTCCTCCTTTTTTTTAAATGATCTGATCTTAACCGATCACGATCTCCGAGGACACCGACATTTTATATTATCTCTTTTATTCATGATGACTTTGCAGTAAAGATCGGCATTTATTTTCCGAGGGCAGAAAATGAAAAGAGAGATTTTGCGTCTGGCATTGCCGTCGTTTCCGCTCCAGGTCTTGATCGGGAATCGGAGCCGGTTCCTGGATCGGCCCGCGGTTCTGTGCGGGATGAACTCGGGTTCCGGCCGAATACTGTCTCTCAATCCCCGGGCCCGGGCCGAGGGAATCCGGCCGGGGATGATCCTGGCCGAGGCGGGAAGGTTTTGCCAACGCCTCGCAATTTTCACTCCCCGGCCGGACCTGTTTTTTCAAGCGAATTCCAGGCTCCGGGAATTTTTCTCCGGCGTCAGCCCGCTGGTTGAGCAGACTAAAAACGGATTTTACCTGGACCTATCCGGCACCGCGAGATTATTCGGGCCGGCGCTGGACGCGGCGGATAAACTCCTGCAGGAACTGGATCAGCGCTATGGCCTGGTCAGCTCAGCCGGCATCGGCGCGAGCAAGCTGGTAGGAGGAGCGGTTTGTTCCATCGCCGGCCTTCCGGGATTGGCGCAGGTGATGCCGGACCAGGAGGCAAATTTTCTCAAGCCGTTTCCGCTCCGGAAGATTCTGGTCCGGGAGCGCGATTTATCCAGTCGGCTTTCCGAGCTGGGGCTGGAGCTGGTCTCGGACCTTCAGGCGCTTTCCATCTCCGAGCTGGTTTCGGGATTCGGCAGGGACGGATACCGGCTTCATCTGATGGCGCAGGGAATTGATTTTTCGCCGGTGATTCCCCAGGAGTCCAGCCCGGAGTTGGAGGAAGGGGAGAGTTTAGGGGAGGCGACCAATGATCTTGACCAGCTTCGGGATTTGCTCCGGAGGTTTTCAGTCAAGCTGGGCAAGCGGCTGAGGGAGCGGGAGTTGAGGGCGAGCCGGGTCCGGCTGGCGCTGGTTTATCGGGATGGCAAGCTTTCGGAGCGAAGCTCTGGTTTTCAAATCCCGACCGCGTTTGACCGGGAGATCTTTCAGAAAGCCGGGCGTCTTCTGGAAAGCGCGCTTTACCGGCGGGTTCAGGTGATTTATCTCGGGCTTCGCGCCTCCCATCTGGTTTCCGGGTATCAGCCGGACCTGTTTGGCGAGACCGATGGTCAGGCCCGGCTGTATCAGGCCCTGGATCGGGTGCGGAACAAATATGGCGAGCGCGCGCTCCGGTTCGGGGATGAGCGATGTCCGGCTTGATCTGGTGTCATTCCGGTTATTCCTTCCACCAGGGCACAGCCACCCTGGAACAACTGGTGGAATCCGCCGGGAACCTGGGCTGGAAAAGCCTGGCGCTTACCGACCTGAACGGAATTTACGGATCGGTCTGGTTCTGGCGGATGACAAAAGAAGCCGGACTCCAGCCGATCCTGGGAGCGGAGTTGAAGGAGGACCGGGGAGAATCCGCAATTCTCCTGGTCAAAAGCGCGGAAGGATATAAAAGGCTTTGCCGGATTTTGAGCCAAAGACATCTCAAAGAAAACTTCTGCCTGCGCCGGGCGCTGCGGGAAGATTCCGCGGGCCTGTGTGTGCTCACGAGCCAGGAACCGCTGGCGCTATTCCTTTCCAAAATTCCGGACCTGGATTTTTATTTCATCATCACCCCGAATCAAATTCAGCGCTCCCTGCGGTTTGCCCGGAATCATCATTTGCAGCCGGTTGCCGGCGCCCCGGTTTTTTATCTGAAACCGGAGGACCGGGTTCTGCATCATCTGCTTCGGGCAATTGATTTGAACCAGAGCCTGTCCGGGGTCAGGCAAGAGGAGTTGGTTTCGGAGCCGGGCTGGATGCCGTCGCCGGCGGAATTCCAAAAATGGTATCAGGCCTTTCCCGAGGCGCTCCGGCACCTGGAAGCGCTGGTGGAGAAATGCGTTTTGCCAAGGCCTCCCTGGGGAGAGACGGTCTTGTTTGATTTTGAGGGAAGGACCCGGGATCAGTGTTTTCATCTGCTCGCGCAAAAGGCCCGGGAGGGCGCGCGGAAAAGATATTGCGGGCTCGGTCCGGAGGTCAACGCCCGAATTGATAAGGAACTGGGTCTGATCCGGGACAAAGGTTTGGCGTCATATTTCCTGATCATTGAGGACATCGTGAAACGGTTTCCAATCACCTGCGGACGCGGGAGCGCGGCCGCGAGCGTGATCAGTTATTGCCTGTTCATCACCCAGGTGGACCCGATCCGGCATAATCTTTTCTTTGAAAGATTCCTCTCCCCCGGCCGAAAAGACCCGCCGGATATTGATCTGGATTTCCCGTGGGACGAGCGCGATCAGGCGCTGGAGTATGTTTTTCAACGATACGGCCCGGAGCGCGCGGCAATGGTTTCCAACCACCTCAGCTTCCAGGGCCGGGCCGCGCTCCGGGAAACGGCGCGGGTTTTTGGAATCCCGGAGCCGGAGATTTCCCGCGTGACCGGGCGGATGCGCGGGTTCCTGGATTTGCTCCAGCCGATCAAGGAGATGAAGAAGGATCCGCTTTTTCGCGGCCTGAATTTTGATCCGCCCTGGGATCGGATCATTGAGCTGGCGCTTCGGCTGGAAGGCCTTCCCTGCGGGATGTCGGTTCATTGCGGAGGCGTGGTGATCGCGGAGAGGATTCAGGACCGGGTTCCGGTCCAGACCGCGGCCAAGGGCGTGAACATTATCCAGTGGGAAAAAGACCAGACCGAGGACGCGGGATTGGTCAAGCTGGATTTGCTCGGAAACCGGTCCCTGGCCGTGATCCGGGACGGACTGTCCGGGCTGAATGAGAAGCAAGGGCTGAAGCTCAAGTATGACGAACTGGAGCCGCTGGATGATGCGGAGACGCAGGAGCTGATTGCGGGAGGAAAGACTATGGGCGTCTTTTACATAGAATCTCCGGCCACCCGCCAGCTTCAGCAAAAAACCAGAGTCGGAGATTTTGAGCATCTCGTGATTCACAGCAGTATCATCCGGCCGGCCGCGCACAAATGGATCAATGAGTATGTGAAGCGGCTGCGCGGGGAGAGATGGGAGCCGATTGATCCGAGGCTGAATCAGGTCCTTTCCGGGAGTTACGGCATTATGGTTTATCAGGAGGATGTGATGAAGGTTGCCAGCGAGCTGGCGGATTTCAGCATTGAGGATGCGGATGAATTGCGCCGGACCCTTTCCAAAAAACACCGCGAGAAAAAGCTCCGGGAGTTCAAGCGGAAATTTCAAGCCGGCGCGGGAAAAAACGGACTGGGCTTAGAGCAGTCGGAGAAAATCTGGGAAATGATCGGGTCCTTCCAGGGATACAGCTTTTGCAAGCCGCACTCGGCAAGCTACGCAATGGTCTCGTTCAAGAGCGCCTGGCTCAAGGCGCACTATCCGGCCGAGTTCATCTCCGCGGTGATTTCCAACCAGGGCGGATATTACTCGGCCTTTGCCTATCTTTCCGAGGCCAGGCGGATGGGGCTTTCCGTGAAAATGCCGGAGATCAATCAGAGCCGGTTTGAATACACGGCCGAAGGAGAAGCGATCCGGGTCGGGCTGATGCAGATCAAGGGGCTGAAGAAAAATTTCGCCGGGCGAATGCTCCGGGAGCGGGAAGAGAACGGGCGATACCAGGGCCTGCTGGAATTTATGGACCGGGTGGAGCCGGAGCCGGAATCGGCAAGGCTCCTGGTCAAGGCCGGATGTTTTGACCAGCTGGAAGGGGCCGAGGCCAGGATCAAGCTGTTATGGATGATCAATAACCGGGCCCGGCTCAGGCCCAAGGGACAGGCGGGCCTGTTTCCGGCGGGAGGCAAAATTCCGGGCTCGGTCCGGAAGCCGACAGAGGATGAGTTGCTGAGGCAGGAGGAGGAAACCCTGGGATTTTTAATCTCCCGGCATCCGCTGGCTTTATTTCAGGATCAGATCCAAAAATTACCGGTCACTTCCGCGGCGGAGTTCCGGAACAAAATCGGCCGGAGAATTATTGCCGCGGGCGTGTGCGTCACCGGCAAGCTCGCGGAAACCAGCCGGGGCGAGTTGATGCAGTTTGTCTCGTTTGAGGATGAAAGGGATATTTATGAGACGGTCTTCTTTCCAAAGGCCTATCGCAGATATTGCCCTTTGCTCCGGATCAACTCCGCCTGTCTTCTCTTCGGCACGGTCACTTCCGACCTGAACGCGATCTCGCTCCAGGTGGAAAACATCAAACCGCTGGGCAAAAGGCCCGGGCTGAAATCTTTGCCCCAAGAATCTCATCCCCGGCTTCCTTGCCCGAAAAGCCTTGATCCTCTCGGACCCGCTTTCGGCAATGGCGGTTAATTCGCTCTTTTCAATCGGGGGACCGGATCATTTTTTCAATTCCCAGAATCTTTGGAATCCCTGATCTTTTTCAATTCTCTTGATCATTTGATCCCGGAGCAGGGGTTCAAAGAAGCGGGGATTTTGGGCCGAGGGGAAGTCTTTGACTTTGAGCAGATAATCAACACTGGCTCAGTTTCTAATTCTTGGAATATCCTAGATTTTCCAATATGGCCTCGGCCTTTTCAATGTCCAGATCTTCAATTTTCCATCCCAGCGCCGAGGCCTTGGCCTTAATTGCCGCCTTATTTATTGGGGTCCCTTCCTTTACAGAAATAAAATGCACCTTGGCTGCGATCGAAAGGCTTATATAATCAGGGCTTCCGATTCCCTTCAATCTACTGACAAATTCCTGCACTTTGCCGAAGGTATCTGCTTCCTTGCTCTTGATGGAATCAGCAACCACCCGTCCAGCCTCAGTCAAAGAGAAATCGTAGCGTTTCATTTCGAAACCTCTTGGGTCAACTCCCCATTCATAAGCTTCAACTTTGACAAATCCAACCGCAATAAGCTGTTCAAGGCCGTCTTGCACTTCGGGCGAATAAGGGCCGTAGAAATGAGCCCTATAGTTGAAATCCAGCCCGGTTTTATGGGCAATGAAATAAATTTCTTTTTGAATCTTTGTTTTGCTTTCAATAGTTCCCCCTTCCGCATCCAGCAAAACCAAGATCAAATCCCTTGCTTTCATTTCATATACCCCCTTTCTTCAATATGCTCATTATTGCGTCCTTGATTTCGCCCATCTTTCGATTTTTCTCTCTTTGATCCGAGAATTGCAATGGCGCATACACTTCCAGATAGATTTCATTCATACCCTCGTTTATTGATTTAAAAACCATTGATTCGTCTTCAAAGGTGCTTTTCGTGCCATCCTTTTTCATGACCGTTACGGCGCCTTCAGAATTCTTAGACATTTCTTTAACCGATTTTATCTCATATGATTTTACTATAACGCACTCGGGAGAGCAACTCACCTGAGGAATCCTTGAGATCCCTTGTTCCAGTTGCTTCCTTTTCAAAATCTTTTCCTTTTTGGATATATCAATAAGCTGAGCTTTGAAGTTTGGATCAATATCGAGATGCCTCAGATTTTCCGAGAAGATTTGTTTAAAAAGCGTCCTTCGGTTCAGCATGGAAAAGATTTGCCCCGCAAGGCTTTTGGGGTTTTCATGCAAGAGTTTGACAGTTACCGTTTCATCGTTGTGAGAAATATAGTTGTCAATATAGGCATCACTGTCAGAATAACGGTATAATTCCTGCAAGAATTTTATCTGATCCCGTTCTATCCCCAATTCTAAAGCCCTTACAATCATAGCGTCTGAAATCAATCTGACTCTATGCCTATATACCTGCTTGGTCATATAGTATTTTGCCAAAATAAATTGCTCAAGTGAGTTTACGCCATCATATTGTATGCATAAATGAATATCGTTGTTATCTTCATAAGAGGAAATGGTGTTGAGCAGCCTATCCAAATCATATTTCCCGTATTGGACTCCGCAAAAATAGGAATCCCTTAGCAAGTAATCCATCTTGTCGGCATCCAGGGGTCCCGACACAATTTCTTTCATTAGAGTGACATCTATTCTTGATCCACTCAAAAGCCCCGTTACCTTCTCCCTCTCGACAGGCCCCATCAGCTTGGATAATTCCGGATTCTTGATAATCAGGGACGCGGTGATTTTTTCATGGATCTTTTCTCTGGCTGTGCCGGCTCCATCAAAATATCTCTCCAATATTTCTTCGGATATGTGGGAGAAGGGACCATGTCCAATATCGTGGAGCAAGGCCGCAAATCTCACCACCCTTTGCTGATCCGGGTTATCTTTAAGTAGCTTATTTGCCATTAAAGATGCAATATAAAATACTCCTAAGGAATGCTCAAATCGCGTGTGGTTAGCGCCCGGGTAAACCAGATGGGCCATGGCCAGCTGTTTAATTTTTCGCAGTCTTTGAAAAATTGAAGTGTTGATGATTTCAAATTCCATTTCGGCGGGAACAATGAAACCATAAATTGGATCTCTAATTTCGCTCATTTTTCAAAACTCCAAGTTATTCTATCAAGAAAGCATCCAGTTGTAAATCTCGCTTCGCTCGTCTGCAAATTTTCTCGTTTTCCAGGAACTATTTTTCCCAGAACCTTTTAAAGCCCTGATCTTTTTCAATTCTCTTGATCATTTGATCCCGGAGCAGGGGTTCAAAGAAGCGGGGATTTTGGGCGGAGGGGAAGTCTTTGACTTTGAGCAGATAGTCACTGCTGGCGACGATATAGGTTTTGCCCGGACTGATCTTGGGCCCGCGCGAGAAATAAAACCAGCCCAGGGATTTGAGCCGCTTGAGTTCCGAGCCGTCAATTTCAAATACGCAGATCCGGTCGTTAAAGGGCATAATCTCGTAAATGTCCATCGGAGCGATTTCACCGGGGGAAATTTCAGAGCGGACCCCCGCGGTGTTGATGATGCCCAGGTCGGCTTTGCCTTCTGACTTGATCAGCTCCGCGGTCCAGAATCCAATGAAATCTTTGCTCAACTGGCGGAGGCTGGTTCCGATTATGCGCTCCAGCCCGACGGGTAAATTCTTTTGCTCCTGCTCTATCGCCTCTCTGGTTTCCGGGTCTTCCGGAATCTTTTCCGTGATCGGGATCAGATGATATTGGAAATCGCCCGCGGTTCTGGTTTCCGGGTGCCAGGAAAAATCAATTCTTCCCAGCCAGAATCCGAAATGCTCGGCCTGCGCGAGATAAGTGTCATTGGCCGGGATCAGCTTGCTGAGCTTGATCTCGGAATGGCCCCCGATGATGAGCGGGATGCCGGCCAGATGATAAGCCAGGGAAAGGTCTTGCTTAAAGCCCTGATGAGAAAGAACGATCAGGACATCGGCTTGGCCGGAAAGCTCGGCCTGAATCCGCCTGATTTCACTTTCGGGCGATAGGAAATTCAAGCCCGAGATGCCGGCCTGATCCACCAGGGTCTCGGTTTTCGGGTTGGCGATTCCGGTGACCCCGAGCCGGAGCTTGGTCATCTGGAAAATTTTATATTCCTGGCTGAAAGGTTTTGAATCCCGCTCTCGGATATTGCAGGCCAGGAGCGGAAATTTAGCGATCCGCTGATAGCGCCGCGTTTGTTCCGCGGCCAGATCAAACTCGTGATTTCCCAAAACCGCGGCGTCATAGCCCACCGCATTCATCACCCGAAAAACCGCCTCGCCCCTGGTCTCGGTCCCGAACGCAGTCCCGACCGAGCTGTCCCCCGCGTCCACCAGAATCGCGCCCGGATTTTCCGCCTTGGCCTTCTTGACCAGATACGCGATCCGCGCCAGGCCGCCCCGGCCGTTGCGATCCGGCAGGAGATGGGCCTGAAGGTCGTTGGTGAAGAAGACGGTGTATTTCTGCCGGGTTTGCTTCTGCGGACAATGGATAAGAGCAAACGACATCAGGGCAAGAGCAATTGCCCTGAGCAAATCTTTTATGCGCATCTTATTCCAGTTTTTTGAGCGCGTCCGCGATTCTTTTCAGGCCTTCCTGGATATTCTTCATTGAGGTCGCGTAGGAGAGGCGGATGAAGCCTTCGGCGCCGAAGGCGCTTCCCATCACCACTGCGACCCTGGATTCGTCCAGCAAATATTCAGAAAGCTCGGTGGAGGTATTGATTTTCTTTCCCTTGAAGCTCTTGCCCAGATATGCGGAAATGTCCGGGAAAACATAAAACGCTCCTTCGGGATTGTAGCAATGCACGCCGGGAATTTCCTCCAAAGCCTTCACGATCCAGTCCCTCCGGGCCTTGAACTCCTTGATCATTTTCTGCATCTCTTCCTCGCCGCCGAGGAGAGCCGCGACCGTGGCCTTCTGGGAAATGGAGGTGGGGTTGGAGGTGCTCTGGCTCTGGATCTTGCTCATCGCCTTGACCACTTCCTGGTCGCCGGCCGCGTACCCGATCCTCCAGCCGGTCATTGAATAGCTCTTGCTCACGCCGTTGACCACAATGGTTTTTTTGTAAAGTTTTTCTCCGAACGAGGCGATGGAGATATGCTGGAAACCGTCATAGACGATTTTTTCATAGATCTCGTCGGATACGATCCAGAAATCCCCCTCTTGCAAAATGCCGGCGATCTTTTTCAGGGCTTCTCCGGGGATTCCGGCGCCGGTCGGATTGCTCGGGCTGTTGAGAACCACCAGCCTGGTTTTTTTGGACAGCGCTGATTCCAGGTCTTTGGGGTCAGGCCGGAAGCCTTTCTTGGCCGAGGTCTGAACGAACACCGGCCTGGCTCCGGCGAGCAAAGCCATATCCGGGTAGCTCACCCAGTAAGGCGCAATGATCACGACTTCGTCTCCGGGATCCAGGACGGCCTGGAACAGATTGTAGAGGGAATGTTTGGCGCCGCAGGAGACGATGACCTGGCTCGGCTCATATTTCAATCCGTTGTCCTTTCCAAATTTTTTCGCAATCGCGGCTTTCAAGTCATCGGTTCCGCTCTCCGGCGTGTATTTGGTAAAGCCCTGGTCCAAAGCTAATTTCGCGGCATCCTTGATATGCTCCGGCGTGTCAAAATCCGGCTCGCCGGCTCCGAAGCCGATCACATCCACTCCTTGGGCCTTGAGCGCCTTGGCCTTGGCCGTCACCGCCAGGGTCGGACTCGGCTTGATCATACCCACCCGTTGCGACAGTTTAATCATTCCTTTCCTCCTTCCGGTGCGAGCGATCACGCCTCGGCGTGATCGCGAGTCCTTGTTTATTTTTTGAGCAGTTTTTTCTTGAGTTGTTTTTCCACCAGGGGCGGAACCATTCCGGTGACCTTCCCGCCCAGCATCACGATCTCCTTGATCAAACTCGCGGCCAGGTGGGAATAAGTCCCTTCGGTCATAATGAACACGGTCTCCAGCTCGGGCCTTAACTCCTTGTTGGTGATCGCCATCTGGATTTCGTATTCAAAATCCGTGACATTGCGAAGCCCGCGCAAGATAACGGTCGTGCCTTTGCTCTGGACATAATCCACCAGGAGTCCGGAAAAGGATTCCACCCTGGCGCTGGGAATCTTTTTCAACAGTTTTTTCCAGATGCTCACCCGCTCCTCGGTGCTGAATAAATACTTCTTGCTCGTGCTCTCCGAAACCGCCACGATCACGCCGTCAAAAATTTTCGCTCCGCGCTGGACAATGTTCAGATGACCCACCGTGGGCGGATCAAACGAGCCGGGATACACCGCGATTCTTTTATTCAATTTTTTCCCTCCCCTTTTTTTCAATTTCATTTTCAGCCTCATCGCGGGAACTCCAGAAATAAAAACCGACCATACTGTCCCCGTATTTCCTCAAATCCCTGCGGATCAAATTTCCATATTGTTCCCCGGTGACTTCGCGCTTGCTCGCCCGGACCACCACGACGGCGTCTTTTGCCAGAATCCCGGCCCGGCTCAATTGCGCCAGGGTCTTTCCGCAAAGACCATAATCAAACGGCGGATCCACAAACACCAGCTCAAACTTCGCGCCTTCCAGGCCGAGCTGATTGATGGCCACGCTCGCCTTTTTCGTCATCACCATCGCCTGCTCAAAACAACCGAGCTTTCTGAGGTTGGCCTTGATCAGCTCCACCGCTTTCCGGCTTTGATCCACGAACACCGCGTAATCCGCGCCGCGGCTCAGGGCTTCAATTCCAAAACTGCCGGCGCCGGCGAACAGGTCCAACACCATCTGGTCGGACAGGTCCATCGGCAGGATGTCAAAAACCGCGCTCTTGACCCTGCCGGTGGCCGGCCGGATGCTCCGGCCCGTGGCCATCTTCAACTTACTGCCCCGAAATTTTCCCGCCCGAACCTTCATCCCGCAATCATAACTCCGCGCTTCAAGGCGCAACCACTTCCGCCCAAGTCTGCGGCGGACAGGCCTGTCTGCGCTCGTTCACCATTAACCGTTTATCGCCTGCCATAATCATCCTCCAACCGCTCTATATCATCCTCGCCGAAATACGAGCCCTGCTGAACTTCAATCAAGACCAATTTTTTCATCCCCGGATTCTCAATCCGGTGAGCGGCTCTTATTGGAATGTCCACCCACTCGCCCGGCAGAAGGGCAAGGTCTCTGCCCTCCAGGGTCACGATCGCTTGTCCCTCAACGATGATCCAATGCTCCCTTCTCCGGAAATGGCGCTGGTAACTTAACCGCTGACCCGGCTTGACTTCTATCCGCTTAATCTTCCAATGTGCGGTTTCCTCCAAAACCCGATACCGGCCCCAGGGCCGGAACTCGCTCCATTGACAGGCTGGCTTGGCCCTTTGCGCCGGCGCCCTCCGGGCTTTCCCTTTTTCTCTGACCATTCTCCTCTTCATTTCATCATTATCGGGCCGGGCTTGAATTCCGCCTTAGTTGTTTTTGGCCGAATTTAAAACCCGCCCCGGCAATTTTCCCCATCAAAGATGATAGCAAAAACCTGAGGAGTGTAAAGGGTAAGTGTATTGCCTGATTAGGTTATTATTCGGAATTTGCGCCCAAGGCGCTTTGGAGTTCCCGCTTAGGCGGGACCGCGGCACCGCTTTTACTGACGCCGGCGACCAGTTAAAAAGAAAAAGCGGCGTCGTCCCGCTTCAGGGCGGGACCGCAGTCCAAGGCTTCTCGCTGAAAAGCGAGAAGCAAATTATAGCTGGCAAGCTAATGAGGCAATACAGTTAGTAGCAGGTAGTCAGCCTGCCTTCCCGGCATCGCTCCACTCCTCATTCTTATTATATATTGAATTATCTATATGCCAGGAAATATTTGGGCAACACGCCCTGAAGCGTTGACCCCATTTTTATTTCAAATGATTCGGATTCGGCGTGCAGACCTGAAGGCACCTTCCGCACCAGTCCACCCAGTCCACCGCGTGTTGCAGCATCAGCTGAACGATGAAATCGCTCGGCTTTTTCAGAAACGCCCGGATCACACCTGCAGAAAGATCCTTATCCTTGAGCCGGCCCGGCCGATCTTTGATCCGCCGATTGATGATCCCGCCCGATCCCGGGCCCAGGCCCATAATGTTGTAATAGCATCGGTGTTTATCCGCCTGGATATAGCTGAGCCGGGTTCCCTCGATCTCAAAGCTGACTTCAAATTCCTCCTGCAAGGCCCGGTTCGGACAGGCCTCCAGACATTTACCGCACTTCTTGCAGAGCTCCTGTTTGAGCCGGGGCGGGTCCGGCGGAAGCTCGGCTCGGGTTAAAATGGAGATGAACCTGACCCGGGTGCCGAATTCCCGGGTGAGCACCAGACCGCTCCGGCCGAATTCTCCCAAACCCGCGGCAACCGCGGCGTGCCGATGACTGATCTCGCCGCTCTGCCGCTTCCAGTCCATATCCTTGGGATAAACCGTGGGAGCAAAAGGGAGCGCCAGATAGCCGGCCTGCTCCAGCTTCTTGCTCAGCTTGAACGCGCAATGCCCCAGCTCCTTGTTAACTATCGCATAGCCATAATACTGATACGGAAACGGAGAACGCTCCCAAAAAAGCGCGCTCGCTTCGGGAAAATGAGCGCCCAGCACGATCACGCTTTTCGCTCCGGGCAGATAATCTTCCGGCCGAAATCCGGCCGGGGCAGTGCGCAACCGCTCCGCCGGGGTGATTCCGAACAGCTCAATTCCTTGAGCCTGAGCCAATTCCCGCAAACTCTGCTTAAGCTCTTCCAAAACCGATTTCCCCCTTTGACAATTTTGTTGGTTTAATATTTTATCAGGCAACTTTGAAAAAGGAAAGGGGCGCGCGCCCGGGCCGGGCTTGACTATTTTTCCCTTTTGGCTTACAAGAGTCAGGGAGCAGAAAGATGAGCCGGTCCGATATTTCCATTGAGCCTTTCCGGGGCGATTATGAAAACCTGGAGCAGATGGCCTTTTCTTCCTGGCGCGATGAATACGGCCTCGCCTCTTTTCCCAACCTCTACCAGCCCGAATACCTGAAATTTTTATTTGAGCCGATCAAAGATAAACGACATCTGATCACCGCCTACCGCGGAAATGAAATCGTCGCTTTTTTCGCGAGCCTGCCCCGGCGTTATCATTTCCAGGGCAAAATCTATCGCGGAGTATTGAGCTGCCTTCTGGTGACCAGAAAGGAATTTCTCCGCCAGGGACTGGCGCTCGCCATCATTGATCAGGCGCTCAAGCTCAACCGGAGTTTCAATTATGACTTTGCGCTGCTTTATCTGGAAACCGGTCATCGGTCCACCCGGATGATTGAGAAGCTCAAACAAGCCGGTCAGCCGGTGGAATGGGTGAAGCGGATGTCGGTTCTGGGCCGGGTGCTGGATCTGAAAAAGGTCTCGGAATCTGAATCTCTCAAGAGATGGGAGCGGGCGATGATCCGGATCGTCAGAGCGGATCAGCCGCCCCCGGCCGTTGCTTCCGAGTTGGTGCGCGGGTATCAGCCCAAAGACCTGGAGCAATGCCTGGCCTTGCTCAATCAATATCAAGAGCGAGTGACTTTGGCGCGAGTGTGGGAGCGGGAAGAACTCTCCGGCGAGCTTGCCTATCCGGAAATTTCACAGACCCTGGTTTATGAAAAGAACGGAAAGATCGCGGGATTGATCAACTGGACCTATCATCTTCATCTGGGCAGAACCAAAGAGCGCTGGGCCTGGCTCAATCATATTTCTTATCCCGGTCTTTCCGCCTCTGAGCGGCTGGCCCTGATCCAGGCGTTTCTGGCTTATATTAAAACCGCCGGCTGTATCGGCGCCATTGAATGGACCAAAAAATATTACCCGATGACTCCTATCTACCGCGCCCACTTCTTCCCCTATTTCCGCGCGGTCAACCTGATCTCCTGGAATTTTAATCCCGGCCTGGTCATAAAAAATATACCGGATGTCTATGAGGTGCAGATTTAAAACCGAGCTTCCCCAAGTCATTTTTCATGGAATGTTAATAATCACCGGCTCCGCGCATACCTTTTCCGAGAGTTTGTTTTGATATACATAAGGCGCGTCAAAGGTGCAATTGCCCGGCATACTTGCCGGCATACATTCATCCCCGATGTCCATACTATCGCAGTCACATCCGGGCGGAAGATCGCCGCCGGCGCATACGCAAATAAACCAGGTGTCGGGATCGCTGCAATTGCAATATTCAACAATGTCCCGCTCATCAGGAACACAAACCGCTATCTCAACCTGACTTGGTCCGGTGCAATTATTGGTATTCACCGACACCTCAACGGTAGATATCCCATCCGCCTGGCTGATTTCAAATACCGAATTACCTTGTCCTGAAACCGTAATAGACTGATCCCTGGCACCATTCCAATCCGGATGCGGGTTCCTTCCGGTCAATAAGATACATTGTCCGGGATCGGAAACGATCTTGTACTCCACTCCAACTGCGCCATTGTCATATCCATAAACGGTCAGAGCCTTGGTTTTGATTTCGCCGGTGGTATTCAAAAATCTATCCAGAGCGGGAATCTCATCAATCTCCAGCAGCAAATCATAAACTCCGCCATCCGAGGCCATCATTTCCATTAACATCATTAGATCCGCAGTATCTATTATTTGATTGCCATCCAGATCTAAAATTGATGCCGGATCATTGGGAGGAATGACGCAGGATAAATCTAAATCCTCAGGATCAGCAATTCCTTCTGAAATGTCTTCTAAATAATCCTGCTCCGGAGAAGACCTGGATACACCATCTCCGGTGACATCACCTTTATAAAAGATTCCCGGCAAGGGCGGCAGATTGCGGCATCCGACCGGATCGGGATCATAATATAAAGCCGGCTCCGCCACATATTCCATTATATTCCCCTGGGGCGCTTCCCATATTTCTCCTTGATCCCAGGCTATAATTTTCAAAGAGATGTAAGTATGCTCAGTATATGTATTTTTGAAAAACGCAGCCTTCTTCCAATCACCATACTGCTCTAAGGGCAATTCCTGCCAGATTTCGTCCAATTCAAATACCCGGTAATATAATTTTACATTGGGATCCGGCTTTGCCGGCGTCTCTCCATAAAGAGTGTCAGATATATCTAATAATATCATATTGTCAGTATCCGGATGGAAAACATCCGTCATTTCCCCGTCGGAATTAATCTGTAATCTGTCAATAAAGGGCGCTCTTAAATCATTACTGGGCGGATTAAATATTATATTCGCATAAGCGCTTCCTCCCTTTCCCCAAATGATATAATTCGGATAATTAAAACGCACCCGGGTTTTACCATATACCACTTGCGCCGACAGCTGATCATAGTTACTTATATTATTTATGGAACGCTCTGTTTTATTTCCATTGATATCGGTTGCGATAACCTGAAAAGTCGTATTTTTCATAGCACCGCTTTGCAAAGAAAATAAAGGGGCTGAAATAGTGGTATCTCGCAAATAATATTTGTGCGGAATAACACTAATATTCAAATAAGATCCCGCGGAACCGCTGGCTTTGGCTATTCCCGACCAGACCGGCGGATTTTTAAGAAGGCTGATTGCATCTCTCTTATTTTTTATAAAAGGCTCTAGATAATTTCTGGGATATATATATCTATACTCTTTTTCGGTTTTATAGATTTCCAATTCCGCGGTAAATGGACTCGTTCTGATATTTCCAGTTGTGTATTCATAAACTCCGGAACTGGAATGCCTGATTTTAAAATCAAGGCTGGAATTGAAAGGGCGATCCTGGGGGCTTTTAATTGGAAGGAAATATAAAATATCATCGGTTATTCCCGAGCCGGGGAATTGAACTTCGGAGAGGTTTCCATTAACATATTTCATCAAATAGTATCCATTAGGGGGTTTCAAGGATAACCGGGGATGCCGAAAATCCTGGGGGGTATTGGAAAAGGTAATTGAAGATTCTATTCCATCGCCCAGGTAATCATTAAAGGAATAATATCTGCTGTCTTTAAGGGTCATCAAATCCCAGAAAAACTCAAAATTATCACTTACCTCAGTGAAATAAAATTCGCCCCAAGCCAGGCTTCCATCGGGTCTTCCCTCAATGCCGAATTGAACCCGATCTCCGGAACGGTAATAAGTTTTATAGGCAAAAATATGAATTCCATAGGGGCCGGAATGATTATCTATGGCAATGGAATTGTCAAATTTATCTTTCAAATCAATAAAGTAATTATTTACAGCGTCCGACTTCAAAAAGGATAAATCGGTAAATGGCGTTGATATGATATTTTCTTTTATATAATAAGCTTGTCCGCCGTCCTCTCTCCAATCGTGCAGCATAGAATTTAAATTAACGCCGCATTGCACCGGTATATAACCGGCGGCAGGACTGGAAGTGTAAAACCTGATGAAGCCATTATTATCAAATAAAATTGTGGGCCAGGGATTATCGCAATCACGGCATCCATATTTCGCGATACAAGCTTTCGTGAAATAGGTTAATACCATGGAAACATTATTTTCATCGGCGGTCACGCGCAGATGGTCAAAATATATCGGGGGAAAAGGCGACGACGGCGGCAACGGCGGATCCGGGATGATGTTATTATCAACGGCGATGGAAACCTGGAAAGTGCCGGAAGCGCCCGGGGGGATCAAGATATTATTATCAGGAATATTATAAGTTACTCCAATCGGGAATTGACCTGCGGAGTTAATTGCATAGAGATGGGGATTATCAGAAAGATTGGTGACCGTGAGGGTTTTGAATTCAGGTCCCCAAATGCTTTGATTAAGATCATCAATCCCGAAATTCAATGATTGGGGAGAGGCCACAGCTTGAGCGATAAGCGCATTGGCAAGATTTACGCGGCCCGCGCCCTGGATATAAGGCGGCTGATTCAGATCAACGGCATTCTGCATTAAAAATGCTTTTACGCTTTCGGGAGTAAAATCCGGGTGGATTTGTTTAATTATAAGCGCGGCTCCGGCAATATGAGGAGCGGCCATTGAAGTGCCGGTGAGTAAAATATGATTGAAGACACCATTAGCATCCAAATCGCACAGGCTATACCCTGATATCGCATCAAATCTGGCGGCGCAAATTTGATATCCCGGAGCGACAATATCCGGTTTAAGGTTAAAATCAGGATAAGCAGGTCCTCTTGAGCTATAATAGTAAACGCTATCAGGGGCTGAATTATCTTTAGCCACCGAGTTACCGACGGTAATGGCTTTTCCAGTATTTCCAGGACAATTTATTGTATATAGATCAGGGCCATCGTTTCCGGCGGAAATCACGACAGTAATATTGCCATTTTCTATGGCATTGGTCACCGAATCGGAGAGAGGACTGCAGGTTGCATAATCGGTAAGACTTCCCAAACTGATATTAACAACCTCGGCATAAGGGGATTTGGGTGTATTAATTATATAATCTAATGCTTCCATTATAAAACTGCCGTCACAGCTGCCTTCCAAACATACTCGGAGGGGAAGGATTGAGGCGTCGGGAGCGACCCCGTTTAACTCTCCATTACCGGCGGCGATTCCGGCGACATGGGTTCCATGATAGAGCTCATCAGTAGGATCATTATAAGCATTTTCCCCCGGGACCCCGCCATAGAAGTTCCAACCCAGGAGATCATCAATATAGAGATTGTTATCGTCATCAACATTATTGATCAGAGGATTAGGATGAGCCGTATCTCCCGGGCTGATTAAATCATAGGCATTGAACAAGCCGTCATTATTAAAATCATCCAGGCAGGAATTGGATTTTTCCGGATTGGCAAATATTTCCTTCAGGTCTTTGATGGAAATCCAATCATCCCCGTCATCGTCCAGCGGAGAGCCTGGACAATCAGCGCCCGAGATCTCTTGCTGGTTGATCCAGATATTTTCTTCAAGGTCAATATGGATCAGATCAACCCCGGTATCAATAATCGCAATGGTATGATATTTTCCGGTATAACCCTGATCCCAGAGAAGCGGCGCGCCGATAAAATTCACATTGGCGGGAACCACTCCCAGGGGCTGAACTGAGAAATCTTTTTCCACCCGTTTAACCTCGGGCAGCTCCCTGATTTTTTTAATGACGGTCAGGGGCATGGCGGTGGCCAGGCCATTGGCAAGATTGAAAAATTCGGCTTTGATTTGCGGGCTGAATTTATCCGGGGGATAGCCGGCATCGGCCAGGATGTCTTTGAGATCGTCAATCAGTTGCTGATGGCTTTTTTTCAGCCGTTGTCTTGCGATCATGGCCCGGGTTTCCGGATCAAACTCGGAGAGGGCCAGATCCGCCTTTCTGGTCAGATCCTTGGCGTCTTTGGAAGAGATGAATTTCAGTCTTTTCCATAACCGGACCCATAATTTGAACAACTCCAGACTTCTGCGAAAGCCCGGCTCTCGGAGCGCGCTCTTCGGCTCCATTTTCCAGAATCTCTGGGCGAGCCCCAGGGAATTGCCCAGGGTGGCTGAAACCTTGCCCGCCGGGTTCATTGCCTGGAGTTTGCCTCTGATTTCCGCCCGGACGGCCTTAAAGCCCTTAATCAGGGGAAAATGATAATCAACCAGCGGCAAACCCTCAAGCTCAATAATAATATCCTCGCTATCTTTTGCCTCAACGATGCCGGGATTCCGATCCGGGCTTTCATCATTTGAGTTTGGAGCCGGGGGTTGTTCCTTGAGGGCCGCGAACCCGGGCAGGCCCGCGATTGAAATAGACAAAACCAATGCGAGGAAAATGATGATTCTTTTCAATTGCGACCCCCTGATTTTAAGATAAAGGTTTTTAAACCAATGTCAATTCCGAAAGGGGCTGATTGCCTGACGCTTTTAAGAGAGGGTGACTTTTAGCTTATTGAAACCAAGGGACGAAGCTCCCCCTCACCCTGCCCCTCTCCCAAGGGGAGAAGGAAATTGGTATTTTTGGACAACCTCTTCAGCGAAGGCGGAACTGGCTCGCACCAATTGTTTTAATCAAAGATGGTTATTATAATATGACTGTGGAGATCAAATGCAGTCAGTGCGGGGCCGGGGTGGAGATTAGCGAGGAAAGCGGATTTATCGGTTGTCCTTATTGCGACTCCCGGCTTTATATTGAAACGGCTCAGACGGTTCAGCATTCCTATCTCAAGCCCGGGATCAAGCCGGAGCAGGTTGCCGCGATCATTTCCCAGGAGCTGTCCAAGCTGGAGCTGACCCAGCCGGTGAGCGTTATTCAGAGCGAATTGGTTTTTATTCCCTTCTGGCTGATCAAGCTCAAAACCGGACTGCTCCGGTTTCCGGCCTCGGAGCTGGAAATATCGGAACTTCGGAATTTTTCCATCCCGGTGGGAGCGGTGATCCCTTATGACCCGGAGATAGAAGGAAAGGCCAAAGTGGAGATGCCGGAACTGAGCCTGGATAATATTTTGGCGTCGCCGAAACTGGAGAAGCAAAAGGACGAGATTGTGAAATCGGAGCTGGTTCATATTCCGTTTTACCAGGCAAATTACAAGTATCTGGACCAGGGATTTTCGGCGATGGTGGATGCGGGGGCGGGAAAGCTGTATGCGGATAGTTTGCCGATTTCCGCTTCCCGTCAAAAGGATCGGTATTTTTTGACGCTGTTCGCGATTTTGAGTTTGCTCTTTCTGCTGGAGGCGTTTCTGATTCCGAAATTCTGGATTTTGCTTCTGGCTTATCTTGCGACCGGAGCCGGGGCCTGGTATTTAATCCAGGCGAACATCAAACAGAAGGGATATTGAATTGGCCAAGATTTATCATCTGAACTGTCCGAACTGCGGCGGCTTGATTTCTTCGCGCGGGGAGCGGGTGGTGGAATGCAAGTATTGCCAGTCCCGGAGCCTGGTGATAATTCCGGACTGGACTCCGAAATATTATGTCAAGCCCGGCCTGGATTTCAGCCAGGCGCGAAGGGCGATGGTGAGTCTGTTCAAGCGGGAGGAGGTTGAGACCGGATTATTAAAGACGGCTCGGTTTGAATCCGCGGACCTGTTCCTGGCGCCGTTTTATTTCTTGCGGGCGAAGCGGGTCGGGGTTTTCACCTCCTTCGGCCAACCCCAGACGATGAGCGCGGCGCTCGGGGGTATGGACTACGAGGATTTGAATTACCGCCAATTGGTGAAAAAGCAGAGATTGATGGAGCAGACCAAAACCGACTCGCGGGTGATTTTCAATGATGTGGAGCGGAGCTTTCCCGCGCTGAATCTGGAGGACTGGGGGCTGAATGAATTTGAGCCGGACAAGGTGATTGTGGCGAATGAGCTGGAGCTGAATCGGTATCGGAGGGATGAGGTGGAGAAGCTGGGCGTGATTCTGGAGCCGAGGCTGTCCGCCAAAGAGCGGGTGGAGCAAATTTTCAAGACGCCGGAGCTGGCTTCGGTCAAGGACAATACTCAGGTGGTTGAGCAGCGGGTGGAGCTGGTTTATTACCCGATCTGGCGGATTCGCTGGCGGTATCAGGGAAAAGTTTTCCAGACCACGATTGACGGGGTGACCGGGAAATTCTTGTTCACCAGGGTTCCGGCCAAGGAGCGGGCGAGGGTGGTCTGGCTTCTGGCGGTGTCCGCGGCAATCGGCTTGAGCATCGGCAAACTGCTCAAGATTCCGCTCTTGATCCTGGCGGCCACCGGGGTGGTGGGGATCTGGTTCATTGGTATTTTTTCCATTCTGCTTTTATTTTTCGTGGCTTTTGGCTGGAATATGTTCAGGTATAGCTCGGAATTGATCATCAGCGGAGACAGCGTCAGCGCGGAATTTATCGGGAGACCCAGTGAGACTGTGTTTGATAAACTGGCCCTGGGAATGAGCCGGATTCTGGAACAAGGCTTCAAAGAGGCGCAGCGGAGAAGGGAAAGGTCCTGGTCTTAAGATGGCGATCAGCGTCATCCCTTTGAAATGTCCGGCCTGCGCCGGGGTTTTAACCGGGTTTGAGACGGATCAGATCTTTTTCTGTCCGGCTTGCCCGGCCGGCTGGGATTTTTCCGGGGCGGCGCCCAGTCCGATCAAGCTCAGCTATGCGCAGGCCGATCTGATTCCGCGTCAATACCGTCAGATTTTTTATCTGCCCTTTTATTATTACCGGATTTCATCTTTTGCCTTGAATGGCGGGGACCGGATTCAGGAGCGGGTGATCGGGGCATTGAAGGAGCTGAAGGGGTTGTATGTTCCGGGTTATCAATTGCTGCGGGAGAGCTATTTCGGGGATCTGGGTTTGATCTATACGGAGAGGAAGATTGAGATGGAAGAGGATACGAATCGCGGGAACCCGGCCTGGCGAAGGCTCGGGTCTGCGACCCGGAGTCCCAAAGAGGCTGAGGCTTATCTGAAACATTACCCGCTCCTGATCATTGACAAACGGCAGGACATCACGGGAATGGAGCTCCGCATTGAATCCAACCTTGACCGGGTCTGGGCGGTTCCGTTCTTTGATATGGGCAAGCAGATTCAGGACGGGATTATCGGCAAGGGCTTTTCCGCGTTTGCCCTGGATACGATGGCGGAGTTCCGGAAGACGAGTTATTGAAAGCTCGGGAGACCGCGCACTGTGATCCGCTTCCGGCATGCGGGATTGAATTTCAGGCGGGAAGATGTAAGCTAGGTAGTCAGTTTTTGGAGGTGAGGCTGGATGCCTGAATTGCGGAAAGATCCGGTAATTGGAAGATGGGTGATCATTTCCACCGAACGAGCCAAGCGGCCGAGTGATTTCAAGCTGGAGCCGGACCCAAAATCAAATGTCAATGAATGTCCTTTCTGTGAAGGCCGGGAAGCGATGACTCCGCCGGAGATTCGGGCGTATCGGAATGACGGCTCCATCCGGGATGCCCCGGGCTGGCGGATTCGGGTGGTGCCGAATAAATTTCCCGCGCTCCGGATAGAAGGCCATCTGGACCGGCGGGGAGAGGGAATGTTTGACACTATGACCGGGATCGGCGCGCACGAGGTGATCATAGAAACTCCTCAGCATTTTGACGATCTGGCCAAGTTGGCTCAGCCTTCGGTGGAGGAGTTGATCTGGATGTATCATGATCGGAGCCTGGATTTGAAAAAAGACCCGAGATTCAAATATGTGATGATCTTTAAAAATAAAGGGCTGGCCGCAGGCGCCAGCCTGGAGCATACCCATTCCCAGCTGATCGCGCTCCCGGTGGTGCCCAAGCGGGTGAGCGAGGAGATGGTGGGTTCGCGCGAATATTATTCCTTTCGGGAGCGCTGCGTGTTTTGCGATATTCTTCGGCAGGAGTTGAAGGACGGGGTCAGGGTGGTGGCGGAAAATGACGGCTTTGCCGCGATTGAGCCCTTTGCCCCGCGCGCTCCGTTTGAAACCTGGATCATTCCGAAAGTGCACAACCCCCGATTTGAAAACGCCCAGAAGCAGGAATATGAACAACTGGCGCGGATCCTCTCGCAGGTTTTGAAAAGGATGGCCGCGGCGCTGAATGATCCGCCTTATAACTATATGATCCATACCACTCCCTTTCATCACGAGGACATTCCCTTTTATCACTGGCATCTGGAAATTATGCCCAAGCTGGTCAAGTTCGCCGGCTTTGAGTGGGGAACCGGCTTTTACATCAACCCGACTCCGCCCGAGCAGGCCGCGGAGTTCCTGAGAGAGGCGAGGGTGGAGTGAACTATATTTTAAATCAGCGTCAATTATTAGTGGTATAATAAAAAAATGAGAAAAGCCAGGAGAAAAAAAAGAATCATTATTGATCCGAGAATTCTTGCCGGCAAGCCGGTGGTCAAGGGAACCAGGCTTTCCGTTGATTTTATTCTTTCCCTGCTCGGAGCCGGCTGGACCGAAAAGCAGGTCTTGAAAAATTACCCGATGCTGACCAGCGAAGATCTCCATGCGGTCTTTGCTTATGCTGCGCTAATCGTGGTGAAAAGAAAGAAGGCCTAGTGTCGTGTCCCTTAAATTGTGGTGCAGGCATCTTGCCTGCCAACTTGTTGATTTTGCAGGCTGGAAGCCCGCACCACAACCTGAAAAATAGGCAACTTATTTCTGGGACAGGACACTAGTTCAACCTCACCCTTACCCCCTTCCCGGCCAGATATTCCTTGCAATCTTTAACCGTGTATTCGCCATAATGAAAAATGCTGGCCGCGAGCGCCGCGGAGGCCTCGCCCTGGGTCAGTCCTTGATAAATATGCTCCAGAGTGCCGACTCCGCCCGAGGCGATGATCGGAATCTTGACGGCGCGCGAGATGATTTTGGTCAGCAGGAGGTCAAATCCCAGTTTGGTCCCGTCCCGGTCCATACTGGTCAGGAGGATTTCGCCCGCGCCCAGGCTTTCCACCTTCCGCGCCCACTCCACCGCATCAATTCCGGTCGGAGTCCTTCCGCCGTTAATATAAACCTCAAACCTCTGCGGGTCCGAGCCCGGCACTCTCCGGGCGTCAATCGCAACCACCATACACTGAGAGCCGAATCTTTCCGCAGATTGCCGGACCAATTCCGGATTTTTCACCGCCGCAGTGTTAATGCTCACCTTGTCCGCGCCGGCTTTGAGCAGTTTTCGGATATCTTCCAGAACCCGGATCCCGCCCCCAACCGTAAGCGGCATAAAAACATTTTCCGCAGTCCGAGCCACCACCTCCAGGATAATTTCGCGCTCCTCATAACTGGCGGTGATATCCAGGAAGCAAAGCTCGTCCGCGGCCTGGCGATCATACTCAAGCGCGCATTCCACCGGATCCCCGGCGTCGCGCAGGTTGACGAACTTCACCCCCTTGACCACCCGTCCGGACATCACATCCAGGCAGGGTATGATCCGCTTGCTAAGCATTCTTGATTTCTTTCGGCTAAAATCTTCCGCTGTTCAACGGCTTTATTCTTCCGGGCCTTTGATGCATTCCTGCGGGCAAACTTCCTTGCAACTCCCGCAATCATTGCAATTCTTCGCGTCAATCACATAACAATCTTTGGCCTCGCAAATCGCCTCGGTTGGACACTCAATTGCGCAGGAACCACAGGAGATACAATCTTCAACTACAATCCTGTGCGCCATCCAACTTCCCCCATCAAAGACTTCATTCCAAATTATCGTTTTTAGTTTAACCCCAAAATCGCTCCCGTCAAGCATCATTTTTCTCTTGCCCGTCATTTTTAATCAGCTTAAACGAATGGCCGGCGATCAAGCTCCCATTCTGTTGACTTTAGTTATTTAATGAGCACCTTAAATACTAGTATTTTGACCGCATTATTTTGTTGGTTTTGTAGGGGCGCAATTTATTGCGCCCTCAAAGAAGGGCGTGATAAATCACGCCGCTACGATTCGGGTTATGAAAACAGTTATAGAAATTAAACCGTCATATTGAGGCGGTCAAAATACCAGGGAATTGCAATGACTCTGGTTTTCATAACTAAACCAAAGGAAGCCCAATGAGCAGAAAGCTGATGGCAGTTTGGGTCGGCGTTGTTTTAATACTATTTTCCGCCGGCTGCGGGTCCAGTGAATCACTGATCCCGGAGGGAGAAACCGCCCAGGTTCCCGGCAACCAGTCCGGTCCGGTTAAGATCAATTTGATGAGAAATCTGGGGCACTCCCAGGCGATCCTGGCAGTGCTGGGCGATTCCCGCAGCGGGGAGAGCACTTTTGAGGATATTGAAGAAGATATTGTTTGGATCAGGCCGAGTCCGGACCTGGTGGCGCATACCGGGGATCTGATCAATAATCCCGGGAGCGGGATTGAGTGGTATAATTTTCACAAAACCGCGAAAACGCTGACGGACAATTTTGCTTTTTATCCGGTTCCGGGCAACCACGATGTTGATGATGAGGTCAGCCAGGAAACCTATCAGCATCAATTCCCGGCTCCGGTCAGCAGTCTTTACTATGAAGTTGTGGATGGCGACCTGCTTTTGATCTTTCTGGACACGGAACTGGCCGGCCAGAGCGCGCAAATCACCGGAGACCAGTTTGCCTGGCTGGAGCGGGAGCTTCAGCAAAAAGGAGCCAATTTCCGCTACCGGATGGCGTTTCTGCATCGGCCCCTTTTTCCCACGGCCAATCATCAGGAGGATTCGCTGGACGAATATCCCCAGGCGCGGGACCGCCTGCACCGGCTGTTTGTCAAGTATCAGGTCACCCTGGTTTTTGTGGGTCACGAGCATATTTACGACCGGAGAAAAATTGACGGCATCACCTATATCACGACCGGCGGAGCCGGCGCGCCCCTGGATAATGATCCGCGGGGCTTTTATCATTTTGTCTATGTCGCGGAAACCGACCTGGGGCTTAAGGGCTATTGCTTCACCGTTGATGGGATCAAGAAAGATCAGTTCGTGATCAAATGAAATTGCCGGGCCGTTCCAGAGGAGGCAGCTAAACTTGAAGCTGAGGAAACTCATTCCCATTTTTCTCGCGGGATTGGTAATCTCCACCCTGATCTTTTCCGCCCAAGCTCAAGCCTGGGAAATAGAGCTGGGACCCAACCTTTATTATTTTGACCCGGAGGATGATGTGTTCCGGGAATTTTATGGCGCCGGCTTGAGCTACGGCCTGGACAGCCGGCTCTGGTTTGAGAACGGCTTTGGACTCGGCTCCGAGGCTTTATACTTCACCAGAAACAGGTATTACGCCGGAGACGATTTCCGGGTCCAGGCTTACTCCTGGCAGGGCGCTTTCAATTATTCCCTGAAGGGCAACCCCCGGCTCCGGCCCTATTTCGGGGTCGGCCTGGCCGTGAATTATGTCCTGGAGCAAAACTTATCGGGCAAGGACACAGTGGCTAATACCACTTTCGGATACCTGGCCGGCGCCGGCCTGGAATTCAAGCTGAAATATATCCAGCCCTATGTGCAGATTACTTACCGCGACATTCCCGCAGAGGAACAAGAGCTTGACCTTACCGGATGGATGACCGGCGCCGGGATTCAGATCCCAATTCCGCTCAAGAAAAAACCGCCCGCCTCTGCCCCGGGTCTGGAGCATTGACAACAAAACCATTAAGTCCTCTCCCTTTGATGGGAGTCGCCGACGCTCCAAAGCTCGTGGCTTCCTTCTCCCAGCAAGCTCCAAAGACAAAAGATAAATCAACTTTCTAATTCAAGCTACAAGGAGCTATAGCGACGGAGCGAGGATTTAGGAGAGGGTGATGGGCATTTGAATGATCCAGAGATTGCGAGTTTTTTCCGATTTTATTTGATCCCCCTCTCCCCAACCCTCTCCCACGGAGGGGAGAGGGCTTAAATCGTTAGGATAATGTCGATTGTAATTACAATTAACTTATAGTCAGAGGACCAGCCCCAAAATCCGAATCACTTAATATCTATCAATTCAGCTTTTTCGTTCCCGCCTTGAACCATTTCCTCAAAAACCACGCCTCCAACTGCGGGGCAATAGTATTTGTTTTCCACTACCTTCGGCTCCAGCGGGGTATAATCCGCGGTTTTCAGGCAATGCTCAAAAGAGCCGTATTTGACCGTGATTGATTCGTCCAGGCTCAAAATTGATCCCATATCTTCGGCCTCGCCTTGCTTATACTCCTGGCGATAGACTTGTCCCACATACGGAGACCCGGGCATTACAATCCCCGGCTGGGCGCAGTCAACCCCGGCTTCCCACGAACCCTCGGTGCCGACCACCTTGCCGTTTTCTATTTCCTGGGAGTACTCGCCAAAATACCAGACATTCCCCTCCGGATCCTGCGCATACCAGTCCAGAGTGTCCTCAGTCAAATCCCCTTCCAGCCACACCCGGTCCCGGACCACGACACAGTCCACCCCCAGGATTTGCCGGGTCCGATCCGTGACCATGGTTTCAATATGTTCCGTGCCGTCCTCGGTCTCGCCCTCATAGACAAAAGTGGTTCCCGGCTTGAAGGTCAGATAGGGGTTATTGATGATGGCGCTGAAATCCCAAGGGTTGATTATGGGACGATAAGAAGAATTGCACTTGCCGTTCCCGCCGCCATTATTGCCCTCCAGACAGCTTGCCAGCGCCATTGTAAATAGGACCAAGACCAGAAACCAGATCCGATTAATCTCTAATTTTTTCATTTTATACTCCTTCTCAATGATTGTTATGATTAGTTTGTTTTGAAAATCGCTGAATTCAAGTTTCCGGCGAGCCAGGCCGGTTCGGGGGGCATCGGGTTTTTTGGTCTTTGTAATCTATCTTACAAAAACCTTTTATGGCGCTCCCGGCCGGGGGAAGAAGGAAAGCTGACCGTCTAACACTTTTATTCTAGTAAAATCAATGGGTTCATTATCCGCGCCGAAGGCGCTTTGGAGTGCGACGCCAGCGGCGTCGCTTTGGGAAAAGCGGTGTCGCTGATCCCGCGTATTGCGCGGGACACTCCAAAGCGTCCCGCTCCGCTGGGCGCAACTATTTGAAAAATTTATTGTTTTGCAAATAAAAAAGTGTTAGACGGTCAGGAAGGAAAGCAATTGACAGAAAGCCGCTTTTCTGGTATCTGGAAAGCCAAGAAAATGATGTTAAGAGATTTAAATTACCTGTTGCTGTTTCTGCCGATTATGCTGTTTGCGCTCTCCTTCCACGAGTGTATGCACGCGCTCGCGGCATACTGGAGAGGGGACGATACCGCCTCGCTCCAGGGCCGGATCACGCTCAATCCGCTCCGGCACATTGACCCGATCGGCCTGATCGCCTTTTTCATCATCGGCCTGGGCTGGGCCAAGCCGGTGCCGATCAATCCGGCTCGGATGAAGAATATCCGGTGGGATCCGGCGATCGTGGCGCTCTCCGGGCCGGCGAGCAATCTGGTTCTCTGCGCGATTTTCGCCTTACTGCTCCGGCTGTTCTGGAATCCGATTATGAGTCAGGACCCGAGTTTGTCCGAGGCGCTGGTGAAATTTTTCGCCATCGGCGCCCAGTTGAACGCGGCCCTGGCGTTTTTCAATCTGATTCCGTTTCCGCCCCTGGACGGCTCGCATCTTCTGGCCGCGTTTTTGCCGACCTCGGTTCTGGACAAGTTTGAGAAGTTTTCCCGCTACGGACTGATCATTATGCTCTTTCTCTTATATTTCGGCGGGGCGTTCCGGTATTTAGTCGGCTATCCGATGCATCTTTTGCTGAATCTGTTTTGGGGAAGTGAACTTACGGCTAAAATATTTACTATAATGAGGATGTTCTAGTGGGTGGTTATTCAGATTGTTGTGGAGCAGGCTTCCAGCCTGCGGATATTGTGGTGCAGGCAGGATGCCTGCATCACAACAGGAGATGAGGAATGGCAAAGGATAAATTGAGAATATTGAGCGGGATTCGGCCCACGGGACCGTTGCATCTGGGCAATCTTTACGGCGCGCTCAAGAACTGGGTGAAGTTGCAGGAGCAATATCAATGTTTTTATTTTATCGCGGACTGGCACGCGCTCACCACCGAGTTTGAGCATACCGAAATCATCAAGCCGGCCACCAGAGATATTATTATGGACTGGCTGGCGGTGGGCCTGGACCCGGAGCAAAGCGTGCTGTTTATTCAATCGCGGATCAAGGAACATTCCGAGCTTTGTCTCTTGTTAGGGATGCTGGTGACCGTGTCTCAACTGGAGCGGGTGCCGAGCTACAAGGATTTTCAGCAGGCCACGGGCCGGGACCTTTGCAATTACGGGTTCCTGGGATACCCCGTGCTCCAGTCCGCGGACATTATGATGTACCGCGCCCACGGCGTTCCGGTCGGCGAGGATCAGGTGCCGCACATTGAACTCACCCGCGACATCGCCCGGCGCTTTAACCGTCTTTATGGGGAAATCTTCCCGGAACCGAAAGCCATCCTGACCCCGACCCCGCGCGTGCCCGGAACTGACGGCAGAAAAATGAGCAAGAGCTATGAAAATGCGATTTATCTGGCGGACGCGCCGGAGGTGGTTGAGCAGAAGATCAAGACGATGATTACCGATCCGGCCCGGAAGCGGCGCTCGGATCCGGGGGATCCGGAGAAATGCCCGGTCTGGGATTTTCATCAGATTTACAGTGACGAGGACACCAGGAAGTGGGTGATGGCTGGATGCAAGTCAGCCGGAATCGGTTGTCTGGATTGCAAAGGCAAGATCATCCCGAAAGTGATTGCGGAGCTCCTGCCGATTGGAAAGATGCGGAGATATTTTGAGGATCATCCGGGAGAAGTGGATGAGGTGATTGAGGACGGAATAGATCGGGCCCAGGCTTTTGCCCGGGAGACAATGGAAAAGGTTCGGGAGGCGATGAAGATTTGATGCCGGAAGCAGTTGAACCATATCGGATTCAGCTCCCGATTTTTGAGGGACCGCTGGATCTGCTTTTATATCTGATCCGGAAAAATGAGATGGATATTTATGACATCCCGATCAACATCATTGTGGAGCAATATCAGCAATATCTGGACCTGATGCGGTCGCTCAACCTGGAGGTTGCCGGGGAGTTTCTGGTGATGGCCGCGACCCTTTCTCTGATCAAGAGCCGGACGCTTCTGCCCCGGCAGGAGGAGGCTGAGGAGGAAGAGGATCCGAGGAAAGAGTTGATGGCGCGGCTATTGGAGTATCAGAAGTATAAAGAGGCGGCTAATTTACTGGTGAATCGGGACCAGGCGGGCAAGGATATTTTCGTGCGGGAGTTTCGGGAGGAAGACTTAAAAGGGCTGGCCGGAGAGGTGCAGGCGGAGAAGCTGGAATTTGAAGAAGTGGACCTGTTCCAGCTCCTGGACGCGTTTCAGGATTTGCTCAAGCGCCGGGACCTGCAAGATATTCGGAGGGTGGTGGCGGAGCGGGTGCGGGTGGTGGATCGGATTGCGTATATCCTGGAGATTTTGCGGACGCGGGAGACGATCGGGTTTGAGGAATTGTTTCAGGCAAGCAGAACGAAAATGGATTTGGTGGTGACTTTTCTGGCTTTGCTGGAGCTGATCCGGCTTCAGGTGGTCAAGGCATTTCAGCCGGGCAATTTCGGCCCGATTCAGCTCCGGAGAGCGGTTGGTCCGGAGGACGAAAAAATGAAGCCGGAATATATCACCAGTCTGGTGGATAAGGAGGCGGACTTTGGAAAAGGAGAGAATCCGGTCAATAATTGAAAGCCTGCTGTTCATTTCCGGAGAGCCCTTGGCCCTGGATCGGCTCTCGCAGGTTCTCAAGGAGGCGGATCGGAAGCAGATCCGGGAGGCGATTGAGGAGTTGAGCAATGACTGCCTCAATCAAGCAAGGGGCTGGCGGATCGCCGAGGTTGCCGGCGGGTATCAGTTGGAGACCGCGAAAGAGAACGCGGAATATCTGGCGCGCCTGGTCAAGACCCGGCCGATCCGGCTGACCCGGCCTTCGCTGGAAACCCTGGCAATCATTGCCTATCGCCAGCCCTTGACCCGCCTGGAAGTTGATCAAATCCGGGGGGTGGACACCAGCGGCGTGCTCAAGACCCTGCTGGATTATGGGTTTATTCAAGTGGTGGGCAGGAAAGATGTTCCGGGCCGGCCCTTGATTTATGGCACTGCCAAAAAGTTCCTGGAATTCTTCCGCTTGAAAGGCCTTTCCGACCTGCCCAGCCTGGAAGAATTTTTCAGCCAGGCTGAGGAGCAAGCCGGGGAGGGCGATCTTTATGCCAATCGTTACCAGGACGCAGGACCAGGGGAAGGTTCTGAGCCGGCGCCGGAAAAAGTCATTGCGGAGCCGGGAGCCGAAGGCGAGAGCGCGGAAAAACAAATCCCTGATGGGCCTGAACCCGAGGGAGGTTTTGGTGAGGAGAAAGAATGAGGAAGTTTAATTTCAAATTAGCCGGGTATCTCTTCGCGGTCTCGGTTTTTTTCTTTTACTCCCGGGCGGTCGCCTTTGATCCGCTGACCAATGCCGATTGGAGGATCAAACAGTACCGGACCCGGGAGGTGGCGCTCAGGCTGGAGGATGAAAACGGGAGCCGGCTGAAGGAATCCAAAGTCAAGGTCAAGATGCTTAATCACCAATTCCTGTTCGGCTGTAACCTTTTCCGCTTCGGAGATTTTCCGACCGAGACCGAAAACCAGCGCTACCTCACCCTCTGGGCCGGGATTTTCAATTACGCCACCATTCCTTTTTATTTCAAAGCCGAGAAAAAATCGGAGGAGGGCGAGTATCTCCGGAACCGGGAAACCGTGAATTGGTGCCAGGATCACGGAGTGACGGTCAAGGGCCATCCGCTGATCTGGCACAGCCCCGCGGGAAACCCGAAATGGCTGACCGGGGATGTGTCTGAGGTGGAATGGGCTCATCAGGAGCGGATTAAAAGACTGGTGAGCGAGTTCAGTTCCGAGATCAAATACTGGGACCTCTTGAATGAGCCGACCGTGGCCTGGAGGTATGACACGCCGGTGGCAAAGTGGGAAAATAAAATCGGGCCGGTCAAGGTTTTTCAAAAAGCCTTGAAATGGGCCAAGGCCGCGGACCGGGACGCGTTTTATTTAGTCAATGACTTCAATATAGACGCGAACTCCAATCTCAGCTCCTTTGTGGGCAACCCGGAGCGGGTAATTGAATTTTCGCAAGACCCGGTCAAGCATTATCCGGTCTCTTATAAAAAATTTGTGGAGGCGGTGATCCGGGAGGGCGCGAAACCGGACGCGGTCGGGATTCAGAGCCATATGCACCGGGGCAACTGGCCGCTCTGGGAACTCTGGCAACTGTGCGACACCTACGCCCAGCTCAGAGTCCCGGTCCATTTCACCGAGACCACCATTGTCAGCGGAGACGAGAAAGAACATATCTCTTACAGCGAGCCGAAGGAAAATATCCCCTGGCCCACCACTCCCGGAGGCGAGCAGAGGCAGGCGGATTATCTGGCAAAATATTACACCCTCCTGTTCAGCCACCCCGCGGTCCAAGCCATCACCTGGTGGGATTTTTCCGACCAGGGCGCCTGGCTCAATGCCCCGGCCGGGCTGGTCCGAAAGGATCTCAGTCCCAAGCCGGCCTACGACACGCTCCGGAAATTGGTTCGGGAGAAATGGTGGACCAACCTGGAAAACCGGACCGATGAAGAGGGCAAAGTCCGGTTCCGGGGATTTTGCGGAGACTATCAAATCAGTTTTGCCGACCGGCCGGAAACCCTGGATTTTCAGATCAATTGCCGGAAGAAAGACGGCCAGGAAATCAAACTGAGAATCCCTTTGGAGGAAAAGCCTAAAAAGAAACGGCGGCACTGAGCAGGAAACCTGGTCCCGGCGTTTTCCAAAAACCCCTGCGAGGCGAAAAGATTGATGATGACCGGTCCCGGATTCAGAAAATATTATCTGCCGGTTTTGAGCCTGCTGTTGCTGAGCCTTCAGGCCCGAGCTTCGGATCCGCTGAAGGACGCCGAGGCGCGGATCCAAAAATATCGGATGCGGGAAGTGGTGCTGGCGCTGAAAGATAAGGGAGGAAATCCGATCAAAGGAGTGCGCGGCCAGGCGAGGATGGAACGGCACCAGTTTTTGTTCGGCGGTAATTTGTTTCTGTTTGAGCAGTTTCCGACCCGGGCGAAAAATGAGCGGTATTTAAAACTCTGGGCCGGATTGTTCAATTACGCCACCCTGCCGTTTTATTTCCCGCAATATGAGCCGAAGCCGGGTAGGACCCAGGAGTATCGGCTTCGGGAGATGACGGACTGGTGCAGGTGGAATAAGGTTACCATCAAGGGACATCCTTTGATCTGGCACGAAATCTGGGGAAATCCGGATTGGATTCCCAAAGAGCCGGAAAAATTGGAGCCGATTCTGAAAAAACGGGTTGAGAATCTGGTCATTGATTTTCCCGAAATCCAGTACTGGGACCTGATCAATGAGCCGACCACGGCCTGGAGGCATTCCACCCCGATCGCCCTCTGGCAGAATCAAATCGGGCCGGTGGAAGCGGCCAGAAGAGCGCGGAATTGGTTCCAAGCCGCCAACTCCGATGCCAAATACCTGCTCAATGATTATAATGTCTGGAAATACTTCGGAATCGCCTTCTTCCTCGCTCATCCCATCAAGGCGATTAAAACGCTCCTGAATCCGGTCAAGCATTATTCCTTTTCCTATTATGCCTATCTGCAAGAGCTGAAAAAGCAGGGCATTGCCCCGGACGCGATCGGGATTCAGAGCCATATGCATATGGGGAAATGGCCGATGACGCGGGTATGGAAACTCTGCGAGACTTACGCTAAATTGGGTCTCCCGATTCACTTCACCGAGACCACGGTGCTGAGCGGAAAGACCCGGAGAAAAATAAATTACTGGGACGCTGAGAAAAACCGGCCCTGGCCCTCTACTCGGAAAGGCGAGCAAAACCAGGCGGAATATGTGGAAAAATTTTATACGCTCCTGTTCAGTCATCCCGCGGTGTCTGCGATCACCTGGTGGGATTTATCGGACAAGGACGCCTGGTTGAACGCGCCCGCGGGATTGGTTCGCGCCGATCTTACTCCCAAGCCGGCTTATCAAGCGCTTCATCGTTTGATCCGGGAAAAATGGTGGACTAATTATGAAGGCCGGAGCGATGAGCAGGGCGAACTCAAGTTCCGGGGATTTTGCGGGGACTATCGGCTGGATCTGCCGGCTGAGAAAACCAAATTCCAGTTCCAGATTGATTGCCGGAAACCAGAAGGCCAAAGAATAGAATTCCAAATCCCAGGCAAAAAATTTTGACAAGGGAGGAATAAAAAAATGTTGGCGCAATTCAGCATCGTTCCCATCGGAAAGCGAGAAAGTTTGTCCAAATATGTCGCGGTGATTGTAAAAGAAGTGGAGAAAAGCAAACTCCCTTACCGCCTGACCGCAATGGCAACCATCATTGAAGGCCCGGAGGATGAAGTGTTCGCCCTGATCCGGCGCTGTCATCAGAGGGCGAAAAAGTTTGCCAACCGGGTGTTGACCACCATTATCATTGACGACCGCAAGGGCGCAAAAAACCGCCTTCAGGGAAAGGTAAGGTCCGTAGAGCAAGAACTGGGGAAAGCAGTGAGAAAGTATTGACCAAAGACCAGCCCCGCGCCGGCGCGGGCCAGGCGAGAAACGGCACAAAGAAAAATCAATTTATTTTTCACCACAGAGTCATCATGAATAAAAGAGATAATATAAAATGTCGGTGTCCTCGGAGATCGTGATCGGTTAAGATCAGATCATTTAAAAAAAAGGAGGACGCCGACAATGAAAAAGGTAATGGAAAGGG
>Ga0315277_10001552_pt1 | contig 33347 bp, 28 predicted proteins | sample YL17G05_15_MG_FD_203695 | JGI IMG/M metagenome (GOLD analysis project Ga0315277, IMG submission 203695) | Sediment microbial communities from Yellowstone Lake, YNP, Wyoming, USA - YL17G05_15 | ecosystem: Environmental > Aquatic > Freshwater > Lake > Sediment | place: USA: Wyoming | collected...
CTACCTGTTCGGCCTCACCGGCACGACCTCACTGCCGACGATGATGACGCGCCTGCAACCGGTGATCCAATCGCCGCTCGCCATCGTCGGGCTGGCGCTGACGTTCGCTGGCCTGTTCTACAAGCTGGCCGTGTTCCCCTTCCACTTCTGGACGCCGGACGTTTATCAGGGCGCGTCGAACGAAACCACCAGCCTGGTCGCGTCGCTGCCGAAAGTGGGCGCGGCCGCCGTGCTCGTGCGCCTCGTTTCGCTCGCCACGCCGGAGCACAGGACCATCGCGCTGCTGCTGACCTGCCTCGCCGTGGCCTCGATGTTTTACGGCAACCTGATCGCGCTGATGCAAAAGGACCTCAAGCGCCTGCTGGGCTTTTCCGGCATCGCGCACGCCGGCTATGCGCTGATCGGCTTCGTGACGCTGGACCAGGCTGGCTATACGGCGGCGCTTTATTACATCGTCAGCTACCTGTTCATGGTCCTGGCCTGCTTCATCGTGGTTTGCAAGGTGTCGCCCGATGGAACGAACGTCAGCCTCGCCGACCTCGCGGGCCTGCACCGGCGCTCGCCGCTGCTCGCCGTGACGTTGCTGGTGGGCGTGTTCGCGTTGGCGGGCGTGCCGCCGTTTGCCGGCTTCGTCGGAAAATTCGCACTGCTCAAGGCCGCCTTGGCAAAAGGCTACGTCGCGCTCGTCATCATCGCCGTCGTCAACAGCGCCATCGCGATCTATTACTATCTCGGCATCGTGCGAGAAGCCTGCTTCCGCGATCCGACTGGTCAGCCCGCGATCCGCGTCAACGCCACGACGCGGCTGGTTTGCACGCTGCTGGTCGCTGGCATCATCGTCTTGGGCGTCGCGCCGTCCTGGTTCCTCGGCAACCTCTCCTCCTCGATCGCGAGCATGAATGCGCCTTTGGCGAAAGCGCCCGCCGCGCTCACTTTGGTGTTGCCGGCTGCCGGCCGCTGACCGCGGGCTTTCACCGCGCTGGATTTGTGTCAAGGGTACGGAGCGACCCCTTTAGGAAAAGTCGCGGAAGATCGCCACCGACCTGACGCGCAAAGCGTTCGCCGCCTTGAAACCGATCCGGGGCAAAGCCGCCGCCCTCGAAGCGCTGGCGGGCTATCTCCTCAAACGCGATCGCTAGTTGCCGCAACGGGACGAATCAAGCCCGCAGCAGGGTCTCGCCGGACGTGGATATTAAAGCTGGCCACAACTATGTAACAGCAGCGCAATTAGAGACATAATCACAAAAAATGCGACAACGCATCCAGTGCAGCCCCAAACTGCATTTCGCTCTTTTTGGTAGGCTTCAAGTGATGACTGTTTTTCCGCTTGTCGAACAAGATGAGGGTCCGGTGACGGCCTTAAAAACGGAAATACTTCCGAAATAGGTTTCCATTCCTGTGAACCAGCTTCAGCAGCGCAAAGAGTATCAGCGGGAACAGTACGAGTCTCGACCAGCCGCTTAAGTTCGTGGACTTCATAAGGACCGGTATGCTGTTCGTTCTGCCAAAGAAAGTACTTCATCCAACAATCAAGTCAGATCGTATCAGGCGCGTCAGATTCCCTGAGTTTGTAATTCATCTCAATTTCTTCTGGCGCTTGCCCGAGAAACTGAAGGTTACACCCGTGGGTATAAAAGGTTCCGTTTTCAGCAGTTACTTTTCTTACCACCCACAATCTGCAAAGGTCCCGAATGCAAGGAGAATGAGTCCACACATACGATTCGACGTCGAAACCTATTCCGCCGCCGCCCCCAATCTTCGCGACTGTGAAGGGACACATGTCCAGTTTCTTATAATCGCTCATCGCATTTTAGTCATCCTTCTTCTGCATATCCTTCAAGAATGCTTCGATCTCCGCTTTGATCGCGGCGCTGTTCAGCGACTGTCTCATGCCACCCTTCTGCTGTGTGTTGAAAGATGCCAATGCCGACTCATGTGCTTCCTGCGCTTCCTCTCTGGTTTCGGGTCTTGGGGGCTGGCGTCTCTGATAGACCGGCGGGTCTATTTTGTCAGCCAACTCGCGGAGTGCTGTGGCTATCTGCTTATCTTTTTCTTTTCGCGTCATAGATGTGAAGGAGGTGCGAGGCGACCCAAGATTGTCACTCAGCGGCAAATGCGTGGTGAGTGTGTTGCCATTCTCATCTGGTCCGGAGCGTGCCGACGCGTCAAACCCCTGTCAAGCCATATGATTCCGGGCGAAGCCTCGCCGGGAGCGGTCCTCCAAAACCGTCGGGGGACAGTCTCCAAGGGACAAGCAACGGTCATTGCCCGGCGTAAAAGGCGTCCACCTTCGCGGCGACGGAAAGGGGTCGCTCCTTAAAGGGGTCGCTCCTTACTCTTGACACAGATTCAGGTCGGGTTGGTTGTCGCAAACGGGTTGTGCGTTATTGCACAAGGTCCAATTCACTCCGTTGGTTCGTTTCCCAGACACGGCAATGGCGTAACCCGGTCGCGTCCCGGTGTCAATGCGCCAGCGCGTCCTCGGCAAGGGCCGCGCCCGGTGCCAGGCGCGGCCCTGCTTCGGTTCCACACTTCGTTTACGGCACCACGATTTCCACGACGGCGCTGGGCACGCTCGGCCCGGCTTCGTTCACCGCCACGATGCGCACCCGCAACGTCTTCCCGCTCGGCAGACCCGTCAGCGTCGCGTCGCTTGCGTCGCGCGTCTCCGCCCGCACGAAGTCCGCGTCCACGCTCACGATCTGTTTCTCGACGCGGTAATGTTCCGCGCGCGGCGTGTCGGCCCAGTCGGCAAACACAACGCCCGGCCCGTTGCCGGCGAGGACCAGCCCCTCCGGCATGTCGGGCACGTGGCTCGCGCCGGATTGGTTTCTCGGCAACCTCTCCGCCTCAATCGCAAGCATGAACTCGCCGCTCGCGACAGCAGCCGTGGCCTAGGTCACCGGCGCCGCGCATTGAGCAGTTCTCTCCCCGCTGGATTTGCCGGGGAACTCTGCTAATCTCGCCGCGTGCTCGGAAGCGGCTTGATCAAAGGTCTGGCGACGACAGCCCGGAACTTCGTCGGGAGTTACATCGAGGCTGATCGTTTGACCACGGTCCAGTACCCGGAAGAACAGATTCCCCCGGCGGAAAACGCCCGGGTGTTTCCGTTCCTCGTGTACGACGGGGAAGACCCGGCCAAGGGCCTGCGCTGTGTCGCCTGCCTGATTTGCGAGGTCGAGTGCCCGCCGCAGTGCATTTACATCATCAAGGACAAGAGCAAGAAGCCGGATTACCTGGGCAAGTTGCAGAACCAGCCGAAGACCTTCGACATTGATCTCTCCGTTTGCATGAGCTGCCAGATTTGTGTCGAGGTCTGCCCGTTCGACGCGATCAAGATGGACACGGTTTTTGAGTTGAGCACGGCGGATCGCTTCGGCGGACTGCTCGTGCACAAGGAGCAGCTCGCCAAGTCGAATGATTACTATCGCGGCATCCATCCAACCGAGGCGGCGGGCGTGGACGCCAGCTTCGCTCAAGCCAAAGACCGCGCGGCGACCAAAGCGAAGGCGGACGCGGAAGCGAAGGCCAAAGCCGCCGTGCATTGAAGAATGACCAACGCGCTCGATCAACTCTTCGTGTTGCTCAAGCAATGGCTGGTGGGTATCGCGCCCGCGCCCTGGCAACCGGTAGGTTCGGCCATCCTGTCGGCGGTGGCGGTCATCGTCGTGTTCGCGTTGCTCTTCGCCGTGGTAACGGTGCTCGAGCGCAAGGGCCTGGGCCGCATGCAAAACCGTTACGGCCCGAACCGCGTTGGGCCGGCGGGCTTCCTGCAATTCGCCGCCGACGGCATCAAGGCGTTGACCAAGGAGGATGTTGTGCCGCGCGCAGCGGACAAGGTCGTCCACTTCCTCGCGCCGCTCATGCTCGTGGTGCCGGTCGTAATGACGTTCGCCGTGTTGCCATTCGGGCGGAACATGGTGGCGGTGGATTTCGACGCCGGGGTGCTGTTCTTTTTCGCCGTCGGCGCAGCGACGGAACTCGCGGTGTTCATGGCCGGCTGGTCGAGCCGTAACAAGTACTCGTTGCTCGGCGCCATGCGCGCCATCGCCCAGATGATTTCCTACGAAGTGCCGCTCATCCTTTCGTCCGTGACGGTGGTCATGATGGCCGGCTCGCTCTCGACCGTGAGAATCGTCGCCGCGCAAGCGGGCCATGCGGGTTGGCTGCCGGACTGGTTTGTGTTCACTCCGTGGGGTCTCGCAGGTTTTGTGCTGTTCATGGTTGCGGCGACCGCCGAATCCAATCGTTCACCTTTCGACCTGCCGGAAGGCGAGTCGGAAATTATCGCGGGCTATTTCGTCGAGTATTCTGGTTTCAAATTCGCGCTCTTCTTCCTCGCGGAGTATTTCGGCATGTTCGCCGCCGGCGGACTGGGCATCACGCTATTTCTCGGCGGCTGGCACGCGCCATTTACCTGGCTGGAATGGCTGCCGTCATGGTTCTGGTTCTTTACGAAATTGTCCGCCCTGATCGGCGCGTTCATTTGGATTCGCGGCACGATGCCGCGCCTGCGGATGGACCAACTCATGAATTTCGCATGGAAGTTTATGCTGCCGTTGGCAGTGTTCAATCTGGTGAACGCGGCGGCCTGGCGCTATATGCCGCCCGGATTCTCGCGCTGGCTGGTTTGCGGAACGCTGGTCCTTGCGCCGTATCCGCTCCTGGGTTCCGCGCTGTCTGAAAACAGGAATCTGACCCGGCGCGTTTATCGCTACGCGGAATGACAGCTGCTTTTGCCATCATCGCGGTGCTGACAATCGCTGCTGCAGCGGCCGCAATGAGCTTGCGGAATCTCATTCACTGCGCGCTGGCGTTGACCGCGGCGTTCGCGGGGTTGGCGGCAGCGTATCTCCAGCTTGACGCCCAATTCGTCGGGTTCGCCCAAATCCTGGTGTACGTTGGCGCGGTGGCGATTCTCATTGTGTTCGCCATTCTTCTCACTCGCGGTGGCGAAGCGGCGGAGAAATCCGTATTCTCCACATCGTGGGTCTGGGGCGTGCTCATCGCCATTGCAGTGTTTGGAACGCTGGCCTGGGCGGTCAACAACAGTTTCACCAGCCGGCGGGAACTGCCCGCACCACCCGAGGCGAGTGTGAAGCAGATAGGCGACGCGCTGATGACGCAGTTCGTTTTGCCGCTGGAGGTCGTCGGCCTGCTCCTGACTGCGGCGCTCATCGGCGCCGTTATCATTGCGATGCACGATCGGGAACAGAAGTCAGGAATCAGGGATCACGAGGCAGGAGGCGGTGCAGAGGTCGTGGCGCGCGGATCAATCGCCAATCGCCAATCGCCAATCGCCAATCATCCATGACCCCTCTCGCGGGCTATCTCCTGCTCTCCGCAATGCTCTTCGCCATCGGCCTGGCCGGCGCGCTGACGCGGCGCAACGCCATCATCGTGCTCATCGGCATCGAACTCATGCTCAACGCGGCGAACCTGAACTTCATCGCGTTCTGGCGCTTCAGCGAACACCCGGAGGCGCTCACCGGCATCCTGTTCGTGATTTTCTCCCTTGGCGTGGCGGCGGCGGAAGCGGCGGTGGGCCTGGCGCTCATCATCGCCATCTACCGGCATTACAGAACCACAAACGTGGACGAAGTGGCGTCATTGAAGGGATGAAGCTCGTATGGCCAAACGATTCAACTACCGAAAACTTGCCTTCGAGAACTACGCGCCTGTTTGCGCTCATTGCGGTTTCGGAATTTCGTCGGTGTTGGAAGTCGCCCATATCGACGGCAACCGGGGCAACAACGACGTGAACAACTTGGTGATTCTTTGCCCCAACTGTCACAAGATGCATGACCTCGACATTATTTCGACGGAGACGATTTTGGTCATGCGTGACCGGCCAAAGACTGTCAACTGGCGCAAGCGCATGAAAGACGCTGGACGAAAAGCCGCAATTTCTCGCAAGCGGCGAGTAACGCGCTTGCAGCGAAAGCGCAGACTGGCGGCGTTGAAAGCTGCTGCGACCCGCAGGGGAAACCGGAACTGATTCTCCATGCTTTGGATCGTCCAAAACCTCTGGCTAATTCCCGCGCTGCCGATGCTGGCGGCGGGGTTAAGTGCGCTGGCGCCGCGGCGATGCCGCAGCTTCTCGGCGTCGCTCGCCATCGGTTCAATGGTCGGCGCATTCGGGCTTTCGCTCTGCGCGTTCGCCAACGTGCTGGGCCGTCACGGGGAGGAGGCGCGGCAGGTATTCAACTTCCAATGGTTTCAGTTCGCCGGTGGGGACGCGGGCGTTCTGAAGCTCGGCTGGGTGCTCGACCCGCTCGCCGCCGTGATGCTCGTGATGGTGTCGTTCGTCGGCCTGCTGATCTTCATCTACAGCGTCGGCTACATGGCGCACGACGAGAATTTCACGCGGTTCTTCTGCTTCATGTCGCTGTTCGCCGGTGCGATGCTTGGAGTAGTCATCGCGAACAGCCTGTTGCTGCTCTTCATTTCGTGGGAACTCGTCGGCCTCACGTCGTATCTGCTCATCGGCTTCTGGTATCACAGACCGAGCGCGTCGGCGGCGGCGAAAAAGGCCTTCATCACGACGCGCGTCGGCGACGTGGCGTTCCTGCTCGGCATGGTTTGGCTCTATTCCCAGACCGGCACGTTGCTGCTTTACGACAACGGCGCGGGCTGTCTGGAGCAAACTGCCTTGGCCGGCATGGTCGCCAGGACAACGGGTATCGGCATGGCGGTGTCAACGGCGATTGGCTTGCTGATCTTCGCCGGCGCCGTCGGCAAATCCGGCCAAGTCCCGTTGCACGTCTGGTTGCCGGACGCGATGGAAGGCCCGACACCGGTAAGCGCACTCATCCACGCGGCGACCATGGTGGCGGCGGGTGTGTTCCTTGTGGCGCGGGTTTATCCGTTGATGGGCGCGCGCCTCGAAGACGCTGCGGCTGAGACAGCCGCGCTCCAAGTCGTCACCTGGATCGGCGCCATCACTGCCGTCTTCGCCGCGTCCATCGCCGTCGCGCAGAATGACATCAAACGCATCCTGGCTTACTCCACCATTTCCCAACTTGGCTATATGATGATGGGCCTCGGTGTCGGCGGTGTGGCCGTCGGCATGTTCCATCTCATCACGCACGCGTTCTTCAAGGCGCTGCTGTTCCTGGGCGCCGGCTCGGTGATCCACGGCTGTCACGAAGAGCAGGACATCCGCAAGATGGGCGGCCTCAGGAAATACATGCCCGTCACTTTCGCGACCTACGCCGTCGGCATGCTGGCGCTGGCCGGATTCCCGCTCGTGTTCTCCGGCTTCTGGAGCAAGGACGCCATCTTGCACTCGGCGCATGGTTGGTCGGTGTCGCACATTCCGTTTTATCTCGGCGTCGCCGGCGCGTTCCTGACGGCGTTCTACATGACCCGGCAGGTGTCGTTGGTGTTCTTTGGGTCGAATCGCAGCAGCGGACGTGAGTCCGCTCATTTTGAGTCGGGAGGTCATGTGGCTGGAGAGTTGGAGCCGACTCACGTCAGCAGCTACGGGGAAATAGAAGTCGCTCACGAATGCCCTGCCGTGATGACCGGGCCGATCGTCGTGCTCGCCGTCTGCGCGGTGAGCCTGAGCGCCATCGGCACGCCGGCGTGGCCGTGGTTTCAATCGTTCCTCGGCCAGCAGCACAACGAAACCGGCTTCACGAGCGAGATAATCTCGCTCATGGCGCTCTCGTCGGTGGTTGTCCTCGCTGGCTTGGCTGTGGGTTGGCGGCTCTACGGTCGCAGACCGATTCAGAAGCCGGACGAACCCGACGTTTTGGCGCGGCTTCCCGCCGGCGTTCACACCTGGCTCGCGAGCAAGTACGGCTTCGACGAACTCTACGAGATGACATTCGTCCGCTTCAACGCGTGGGCTGCGAAGGCCTGCACGTTTCTGGATGAATGGATCTGGGGCGGCGCGGTGCTGCTCATCTCCCAAGTCGCCATGGGTCTGGCGTGGGTGAACCGTTCGTTCGACGAATTCGTAATCAACCTCGGGTTCGACCACGGCTGCGGCGGCGTGACGCGCGGCGGCTGGCTCATGTCGCGCTTGCAGAGTGGTCGCGTGCAGCATTACCTGCGGGTCTTCGGTATCGCTCTCGCGGCGTTGGTGCTGTTCCTGGTTTGGGGAGGTGGCGAGTGAACGGGTTGCCGGTCCTCACCGTTCTGACCCTGCTACCATTGATGGGCGGGTTGATGGTGGTCGGACTCGGCGGGCAAGGGAAAATTGCGCGCCGGTTCGTGCTCGCGTCCAGTTTCGCCAGCCTTGCGCTTACCGTCGCTCTGTGGCTGGGCTTTGACCGAGCCTCCGGCGAACTGCAGTTCCTGGAGCGGCACGACTGGATTCCAGCGCTGGGCGTGCAGTATCACCTCGGCGTGGACGGCTTGGGTCTGCTGATGGTGCTGCTGACGGCCATCGTCACACCGATGGCATTGCTGGCGTCTGCGCGAATCAGCGAACGCGTCGCGCTCTACCATGCCTTGGTGCTATTTCTGCAAGCCGGACTATTCGGCACGTTCACGGCGCTGAATTTCTTCCACTGGTTCCTTTTCTGGGAACTGAGTCTGATCCCGGCCTTCTTCCTCGTCCGGCTCTGGGGTGGCTCGCAACGCGCACCCGCCGCCACGCAATTCTTCATCTACACCATGATCGGCAGCGTGGCGATGTTGCTGGCGTTCCTCGCGATTTTCCTGGCCACGAGCAAACCGGGCGAACCCGGCGTTTTTGAATTCGTCAAACTCGGGGAGATGGGACGCAGCGAGGCACTGGGCAACGCGCTCGCAGCGAAACTCGGTTGGTACAATCTCACAGCCAAACACCTCGTACTGGTGATCTTCAGCGGTGTGCTGCTCGGCTTCGCGGTGAAAGTGCCGCTCATGCCGTTCCACACCTGGCTGCCCGCAACCTACGCTGAAGCGCCCACGCCTGTGACAATGCTGTTGACTGGCTTGATGTCGAAGATGGGCGTGTATGGCTTCCTCCGCATCCTGTTGCCGATCTTCGGCGAACAAATCCGCTGGGTGCTCACGCCGCTTCTCTGGCTGGCGGTCGTCACCATTGTGTTCTCGGCGTACGCCGCGTTCGCCCAGCGCGACCTCAAGCGCATGCTCGCCTACTCCTCCATCAACCATCTCGGCTACTGCCTGCTCGGCGTGTTCGCGGTGGCGAAGTTTACGGGCAACGCCGCCGCGCTAGCCACGGAGAAAGCCGCCGCGCTTAACGGCGTGTTCCTGCAAATGTTCAACCACGGCCTCACGGCGGCGACGCTGTTCATGTTCGTGGGCTTTCTCGAACAACGCAGCGGCGGCTTGCGCGGGCTGCATGATTTTGGCGGGCTGCGCAAGGTCGCGCCGGTGTTTTGCGGGTTGATGGGCATCGCACTGTTTTCGTCGCTCGGGCTGCCGGGGCTGAACGGGTTCGTCGGAGAATTCCTGATTTTCAAAGGCGTGTTCCCGCTGGCGACGTGGGCGGCGGCGCTGTCGGTGCTGGGCCTGCTGGTCACGGCGATTTTCACTCTCACGATTTTGCAGCGCGTCTTCAACGGGCCGCTGAATGAAAATTGGTCTAAGCTGCCCGACCTGACTCTCGGCGAACGCGCGCTGCTGGTCGCGCCGATTGCGCTGATGTTCGTGCTCGGCGTGTGGCCGCAACTGGTGCTGGGCTTTACCAACAGCACTGTCGTGCGGATGGTGGAGCAACTTAATTTCTGAAATGCTGGCCTGGACGATTTACCTTTCCTTCCTCGGCGCGCTGGTGCTGATGCTTCTGCCCAAGGGCAACGCCTCGGCGGCGCGTAAGGTGGCCATGCTGTCAGCGGTCGCGGGGTTCTTCGTGACGCTGTCAGGATTCGTGGAGTTCAAGGCGGGCGAGACGGTGATGGTGGTGAAAGCGGATTGGATTCCGTCGCTGGGCATCAGCTATCACCTCGCGGCGGATGGGATCAGTTTGACCTTGGTTCTGCTGACCGGGGTGGCGGCGGTGGCGGGCATTCTGTTCTCCTGGAACATCGAGCATCGGGCGAAGGAGTTCTTCGCCTTTTACCTAGCGCTCATCGGCGGCGTGTATGGCGTGTTCCTGAGCTTCGACGTATTCCTGCTCTTCGTCTTCTACGAACTCGCGATCATCCCGAAGTATTTCCTCATCGCCATCTGGGGTTCGACGCGGAAGGAATACGGCGCGATGAAGCTGGCGCTCTATTCGTTCGTCGGCAGCGCGATGGTGCTGGTGGGTTTGATCGCGGCGTATGTCGTGGCGGGCGCAAAGACGATGAGCCTGGTGGAGCTGGCGAAGTATCCGTTCCCGCACGGTTTTCAGATGTGGGTGTTCCCTCTGGTGTTCGGGGGCTTTGCGATCCTCGCGGGCCTGTGGCCGTTTCACACTTGGGCGCCGACCGGGCACGTGGCCGCGCCGACGGCTGCCTCGATGTTACTCGCCGGCGTGGTGATGAAGCTGGGCGCCTACGGTTGTTTGCGCGTGGCGATGACGGTCTTTCCGGAAGGACTCGATCCGTGGGGCTTCAGGGTGCTGGGGCTCGGATCGTGGCGCGATGTAATCGCGGTGCTGGCGGTGATCGGCATCGTGTACGGCGCGATGGTGGCGTTGGTGCAAAAGGACTTCAAATTCGTCATCGGCTATTCGAGCGTGAGCCACATGGGCTTCGTGCTGCTCGGTCTGGTGACGCTGAACACGATTGGGCTGAGCGGCGCGGTGTTGCAGATGTTTTCGCACGGCGTGATCGCGGGATTGTTGTTCGCGGTGGTGGGGCGGATGGTTTATGACCGGACGCACACGCGGGAGTTGTCCGTGCTGGCGGGAATGAGCCTGGCGAAAACGATGCCGTTTGCGGCGGTGACGTTCGTGATCGCGGGCTTGGCTTCAATGGGCCTGCCCGGGTTCAGCGGTTTCGTCGCGGAGTTGCAGGTGATCCTTGGCGCCTGGAAGGCGTATCCGACCCTGGCGGTGATCACAGGCGCTGGAATTCTCGTGGGCGTGGCCTACATACTGCGGGCGATGCAGACGGCGTTTCTTGGAGACACGGCAGGGGCGAGTTCCACCTCATCCCCTACGTCTGAAAAGGAAATTGGCGACGCGGTGGAATGCGTCCCTGCCATCTCCCTTCCCGAGAGCATCGGCGCCACCATCCTGATCGCGACTACACTGCTCATTGGCCTTTTCCCACGGCTCCTGCTGGACGTGATCGGGCCGAGCTTCGGTTCTCCGCTCTTTGATGGGCTGAAGAGAGGAGGGCTGCAGTAAACGTGAGCTACCTCGACCTCCTCAAGCTCGCCGCGCCGGAGACTGTCGTCGTCATCACGGCGTTCGCGGTGCTGGCAGCCGATCTCACGACGATGCGCGATTTGGAAACGCGCTTCCGTTTCATCATCGGTGGAATGATCGCTTGCGTGGGTTGCGCGGCGGCCATTGCCTGGATGTGCGCGATCCAACCGCACGGGAATGCGGCGGGGGGGATGTTCGTAACCGACCCGCTGACCGCGTTTGCGAAGGTCGCCATCCTCGTACTGACCGTCTTAACCGTGCTGTTGTCGTTCGACTCCCAGTTCACCACCCACGTTGGTGAGTATCTCGCCCTCGTCTTGCTGGCCGCAGTGGGCATGATGTTCCTCGTCAGCGCCGAGGACATCCTAATGATTTTCGTCTCGCTCGAAATGACGAGCCTTTCGCTTTACATCCTGACGGCCTTCAACAAGCGCAATGCGAAGTCGGCGGAAGCGGCGCTGAAATACTTCCTGCTTGGCGGCATGGCCGCGGCGTTCACGCTGTTCGGTCTGAGTCTGCTCTACGGCCTGTCCGGCTCAACGAACCTCCGCGAAATCGCCGCCGCGCTGGCAGGCAAGGGGCTTGATTCGCTGCTCATCGTCGCCATCGTGATGACGGTAATCGGCTTCGGATTCAAGGTCGCGGCCGTGCCGTTTCATCTCTGGGCGCCGGACGCCTACGAAGGCGCGCCCTTGCCGAGCGCGGCGTTCATTGCGTCAGGCTCGAAGGTGGCGAGCTTCTTCATCTTCGCCAAAGTGATGATGATGGGCTTTGCCGGCGTGGAAGGTAGCGGCGCGTGGCGCAATTTTGTTTCCGGTTGGGTGCCTGTGCTCGCCGTCGTCGCCGGCCTGTCCCTGGTGCTGGGCAATCTGGTGGCCATCGTGCAAAGCAGCGTGCGGCGGCTGTTGGCTTACTCGGCCATCGCGCACGCGGGCTACATGTTGCTGGCGGTTCTGTGCCACAACGGCCAGAGTTTTGCCGCGCTGATTTACTACGCCGTGACCTACGGCCTCACGACGCTGGGGGCGTTCGGCGTCGTGGCAGTGGTCGAGGAAAGCACGGGTGGTGACAAGCTGGGCAACTTCGCCGGCTTGAGCCGGCGTGCACCGATCATTTCGTTTTGCATGATGATTTTCATGCTGTCGCTCGCCGGCATCCCGCCGCTCGCCGGGTTCTTCGGCAAGTTCTATGTGTTCGCGGCGGCGCTGAAACACGGCGCACCGAATCTCGGACTGCTCTGGTTGGTGATCCTCGCCATCGGGATGAGCGCGGTGTCGCTTTACTACTATCTCCAGGTGCTCAAGCAAATCTACGTGGTGGAGAGCGTGACTGGGAGGGATGAGCCGAGAGGGGCGAAAGTAGCAGTTTCGAGGCAGGTCGTGCTGAGTTTGCTCGCCGCGGGGGTCGTTGTGTTCGGCTGTGCGCCCGATTTGCTGGTGAGCAAACTGGCGGATGCCGTGGCCGTGATTGGCTGGTAGGCGCCGGCGTTGTCGAACATTCGGCGTGACAGCCGGCGGGCCGGCCCCTAGCGTCCGTTCAGAAGACAGCGACTACGCGTACGAGAATTATGAATTCGAAATTCCACCCCAGCGGAATCCCAGCCATGAACCTCTCCAACGATGTTCTCACCCGGCGCCAGTTCCTCGCCCGGAGCGGCGCCGCGGCGGCCTCGTCCGCATTGGCCGGCGTGGCGTTGCCACACGTGCATGCCGCCGAGGACAACACCATCCGGCTCGCTCTCATCGGCTGTGGCGGACGCGGAAGCGGCGCGGCGGCCAATGCTTTTGAGTCCCCCAATGGTCCGGTCAAGCTCGTGGCGATGGCGGATTTGTTCGCGGACCGTTTGAACAAGTCTTTCGACACGTTGCACGAGAAGTACGCTGCCCAGATGGACGTCCCACCAGAACGGCGCTTCCTCGGCTTCGACGCCTACAAGAAGGCGATCAACTGCCTGCGCCCGGGCGACGTGGCGATGTTGACGAACTTCTCAGGCTTTCGCCCCGGCCAGCTTGAATACGCCGTCGAGAAGAGGGTGAACGTGTTCATGGAAAAGTCGTTTGCGCCGGATGCGCCAGGGCTGCGTCGCGTCATCAAGGCAGGCGAGCTCGCGGCACAGAAGAACCTGAAGATCGCCGCGGGCTTGCAGTGCCGGCATTCGGTGAACCGGCACGAACTCATCAAGCGGCTGCGCGCGGGCGAGCTGGGCGAGATTCAGCTCATTCGTGCCTACCGGATGCAGGCGGTGGGCTGGTTGGGCAAGCGGCCCGAGGGTGTGAAGGATTTGCACTGGCAGATTCGGAACTTCGTTCATTTCCTGTGGGTCTCCGGCGGGTTGTTTGCGGAGATGAACATCCATCAGATTGACGAGATTTGCTGGATCAAGGATGCGTATCCGGTGACGGCCCACGCCATCGGCGGGCGCGCGCCGAACAGCACCGATTGCGGGCAGAGTCTCGATTTGTTCACCATCGAATGGACGTTTGCCGATGGTACGAAGGCGCTGGATGTGGTGCGATGGCTGCCACATTGCCACGAGGAATTCGCGACCTTCATTCACGGAACGAAGTGCGCCGCGCAGTTCTCCGGGCCGCATCACGAAGGCACGGTGCACATCTACAAGGATCAGCGTTGCGAGCGAAACAACATCGTGTGGCGCGCGCCGAAGGAAGCCGCGACACCCTGGCAGGCCGAGTGGGACAACCTGCTGGACGCCATCCGCAAAGACAAACCGCACAACGAGGCGAAGCGGGCGGCACTTTCAAACATGGCCGACCTCATGGGCCGTGCCGCCGCGCACATGGGCCGCATCATCACTTGGGAAGAGATGATGGCCTCGAACTTCCAGTTCTGCCCGAACATTGACCAGCTTACGGACGACAGCCCGCCGCCGATTCAGGCGGACGCGCAGGGTCGCTATCCCGTCCCCGTGCCGGGGCAGTGGAATGAAGTCTGATGCGGGCGAGTTTTCGGTTGCCAGTCCAAAGGCTGCCTTGCTAGCGTCTTCGTAGTTTTGAGAGGACATTTTTATGAACGCAAACCAGCAGCCAAATGGTTTTCCGAAACTTCACAACGCCATGTGGCCCGGTGTCGTCGGCAAGGGCAGTCCGGGTGCAGAACCATGCATTGATCTCGACACGATGCTTGACCTCACGGCCAAGGCCGAGGTCAACGGCGTCAAGTTCGACGGCGTGGACCTGTTCCTGTTCGATCCGCACGTGAGCATTGACATCAGCGATGACGGACTGAAGGCGATCGCCGACAAGATTCGCGACAAAGGCTTCGTCGTCGGATTCTTGACTCACTTGCGGCCTAGTTTCATAGGGGCATTGCGCTCCCGATCGCGTAGTCGTGGTGCAAAGGACAAAGCCGATTCCTCAACTTCTTCCCATTCGTCGATCAGAATCAGTGCCGAGAAGTCACCTGGTCAACACAAGTCTGGGTCTTTCTCCGGCGGCGCGTATAAGTTTCTCGGGAAGATGAGTCGGGGATTCTTCAATCGGCTCAGGCAAGAAGCAATCTGGGAGGCGAGAAGACATAACGCCGACATCGTATCTGAATACGACGTGAAATGCGCTAGCCAACGCCTTCTCGACAGGTCCAAGGGGCGATTCAGCGAATTTGCCAAGGCGCTCGGCGGCATTTTGCTGGGTGCTTTCGCTTCAAATCTACTTGGCTTGACTGACCAACCTGCTTTCTCAACAAGCTTGCTGTTGACAATTGCTTGCGGCGTTTGCGGGGCAAGCATTCTGGCTGCATTGCTGTTCAGAAACTAATGCAGCCAAACTGAGAAGGTTTCTGGAACACACAACACGACAATCCTAACTGCGAGGGTGACCGTAGTCCTTTGAATGGACACGTCGGTCGCAACGGCGGGAATCCACCGGAAAACCAACCAATTTCTTGAATTTGCAGTCAACCAGCGTGATATACCTCCAACGAGGCTTGAACGTAAGGGAACTTATAGCCGGCACGTGGAAAGAGCCAGTCAGGCACAAAATTGCCGGAATTCTCGGTTTTCCGTGCTTGCAACTTTTAACAGGTTCCCGTTAGAATCAGGCCGGTTTTACGGGAGTTTTTGTATGAGTTTTGGATGGATGCGGTAACGAACAACAACGTAGGGCTATACCGGCTGCGCGCCCCATCCTCCGATTACCGAGCGCAGCGAGGTTACCCTTGGGAGACACCATGAGCACACAGACCAACAACTTTCCGAAACTTCACAACGCCATGTGGCCCGGTCTCGTCGGCAAGGGCAGCCCCGGCGCTGAACCGTGCATTGATCTGGACACGATGCTTGACCTCACGGCCAAGGCCGAGGTCAACGGCGTCAAGTTCGACGGCGTGGATTTGTTCCTGTTCGATCCGCACGTGAGCATTGACATCAGCGATGACGGACTGAAGGCGCTGGCGGACAAGATCCGAAGCAAGGGTTTCGTGGTCGGCTCGGTCGTCGCGCCGGTCTGGCCGCCCACGGGCGGCGGCTCGGCAATGGGGGGTGACGAGGACCGCCGGAAGTTCGTCGAGTCGGTGCGAAAGGCTTGCCGCATCGCCAAGACGCTGCGCGAGTTGGGTGCGCGGCCCTACGGCGTGGTGCGGATTGACTCGGCGTGCGGGGTGACGGATTGGGACAAAGACCCGAAGGGCAACACGAAGCGCATCGCGGCCACGTTCAAGGAAGCCGGGAAAGTCGCCAAGGACCACGGCGAGCGCCTGGCGGCAGAAGGCGAGATTTGCTGGGGCGGCATGCACTCGTGGAAATACATGCTGCAGGTGTTGGAGGAAGTCGGGCAGCCGCGCCTCGTCGGTTTCCAAGGGGATATGGCGCACACGCTCCTTTACGTGCTCGGCTATAACGCGCCGGAGCATCGCCTCGTGCCGGCGAAATTCAACTGGGAGCCGGACAAGTTCCATGCCGCGATGAAGAAGCTCACCAGGGCGTTGCGCCCGTGGACGATTGATTTCCACATCGCACAAAATGACGCCACGGTGAAAGGCAGCGGTTCACACGACAAAACGGGCAAGCATTGCCTCGCCACTGACCCGAACGGCAAGTTGAACATCGCCCGCGATTCCGGCTACTGGCTGCGCGACGCCGCCGGCAAGGTCACGCGGAAGATAAGACACATCTGCTGGGACGGTTGCATGTTCCCGAACGACGTGATGATGAAGCCCGAAACCTGGAACAACATCCTCGCCGCGATGAGCCAGGTGCGCGAGAACCACGGGTGGATGGAGTGAGAACTTCCGAAGCCTTCAAAAACGCTTGCAAAGGCGTCCTCCCGACGCTAGTGTTTGGCCAGCGTATTGAGCCCTTGGGAGTACCCAAGCCTTCACGAAATCCTTGGCTTGGCAAAACCAAGGGCCTTTTCGTATGCTAACTGCGGTTTTGATCGACGGAGCCTTCTTCTTGTGGCGCTATCGTGCCCTGCGGCTAGGCCAGTATACAGCCACCGAGGTCGCCGCGACGGTTACTGCAATCGCTGAGAAGCACGCCGGGACGTACGACGGCTTGTACCGAGTTTTTTATTACGATTGTCCTCCGCTCCAAATGGGAGCCACGAATCCGGTAACAAAACGGCGACTGGACTTCTCCAACACTGAAGCCGCCAAGTTTCGCTCGGCGCTATTTGAGGAATTGAAGCGTCGTCGGAAACTCGCTCTGCGGCTGGGGTATTTGCAGGACGGGAAGGCGTGGAAGATCCGGACTCAATGCGTGAAGGAACTGTTTGCCGGCAAGAGGAGCCTTTCGGACTTGACAGAACAAGATGTTGCCTACGACACGCGCCAGAAGGGCGTGGACATGAGGATCGGACTTGATATTGCTTCGCTCGCCTACAAGAAACTGGTTCGACGCATCGTGCTCGTGTCTGGTGATGCGGATTTTGTCCCCGCGGCTAAGCTTGCCCGAAGGGAGGGAATTCACTTTGTTCTGGATCCGATGTGGCACCGCGTTCACGCGTCGCTTTTTGAACACATAGACGAGCTGACCACTCATTGTCCCTCACCATCAAAGCTCCCACGGGCCAGTCGCCAAGCAAAGAACTAGAAACCAGGAGAACCAACATGAAAACACTCAACGTCGGACTCATCGGCTGCGGCTTCATGGGCCGCGCTCACTCAAACGCCCACCGCAAGGTGTGGAACTTCTTCGACCTCGAATAGCGCCCCGTCCTCAAGGCCATTTGCGACTTCAGCGCGGACAAGGGCCAGGCGTTCGCCGCCAAGTGGGGTTCTGAGTGGGTCGAGACAGACTACAAGAAGCTCGTCGCTCGCAAGGACATTGATCTCATTGACATCTACCTGCGGAACAACTTGCACGCGGCGATGAAGAAGCTCACCAGGGCGTTGCGCCCGTGGACGATTGATTTCCACGTCGCACAAAATGACGCCACGGTGAAAGGCAGCGGTTCACACGACAAAACGGGTAAGCATTGCCTCGCCACTGACCCGAACGGCAAGTTGAACATCGCCCGCGATTCCGGCTACTGGCTGCGCGACGCCGTCGGCAAGGTCACGCGGAAGATAAGACACATCTGCTGGGACGGTTGCATGTTCCCGAACGACGTGATGATGAAGCCCGAAACCTGGAACAACATCCTCGCCGCGATGAGCCAGGTGCGCGAGAACCACGGGTGGCGGGCGTAAACACCCCGCACGGCGGTTCAACTCAGATCTTTGCGGCGGAGAAACAGCACCTTCCCAGACTGGTCCGGTGGATAGTAGGTTGCCAGCACATCGGCCAGTTTCATGATGACCCACGGCATGGCGGGGTTGATGCCGTTCTTCGTGAACACGAAGTCGTCCGCGATCAAGACGCACATGTGGAGGCCGGCCCCGTTGGCATCCAACAGGTACGCCACGTCTCCGAATTCCGGCCGGCCGTTGACGGGAGTGTAGTCGGTTTCCAGCACCTTTTGCGTGTAGCTGGGATCCAGGTAGTTGGTGTCCGGCGTCGCGTTGAAGAAGTTCAGCGAAGTGAACACGCAGTCCTGCTTGACGGCCGCCGGGTCGTCCCAGGAAGCGGGGAACGTATAGAGCCGCAGCCGCACGAATGGCGGCAAGAAATAGGAGATGTTGATGGAGCCGCCTCCCGGGACGCGGGCGAGCGATCGTAACAGCGGGGCGACGCGCTTCTCGCGACCGCCCTTGCCCCAGTACTTCACCAGTGCGTCGGTGTCGCACTTCGGCATCACGCGGAGCCGCAGCGCATAGGCCGGGACGCGATAAAGCGCCTCGACCAATTGATCAAACTCCCGTGGTGCGAGCGTCCGCTGCATCGCCTCCAAGTCGGCAAAGCACACGGAACCTGCGTTTGTGTAAGCCAGGCGGCGGATGCTTTGCAGATGCGCCGCTTCGAGTCCGCTGGTGGCCAGAACGTCCTCGAACTCCTCCGGCGAGAACCGGAATGGGAAGCGTTGCGCATAGTTGGACCGACTGGTCGCGAGAACGGAGTAGATCTGTTGCCGGCTCGTGCCGTTCAGGAACCAAATGAGCGGCGCGGGCGGCACAATCACGCAACCATTGGAAACGACATTCCAGTTCGCCGTACTGAACAATGCCCGGCGCTGGAACCGGGTCAGGGCGCAGGCTCTCAGAAAGCGCGCCACCTGTTTTTCGGAGGCGTCCTCGAAGAGCCATTGTGCCGGTCGCAACCGCTCCTCCCGGTCGGCAATCACCTCTGGCGGACTCCCAAGGGGAAGCTCGGTCGCTTCGATCATTCCCCAAGGACCGGCCCGTTGAACGCTTTGGCCACGGTTGAGAGAGGCCGGTTCGAAACGGAGGCACAGTCCGTTGGAACGATAGGTGTGTACAAACAGAACTCCTGCCGTGATAGTGACGAGAACCGCAGCCAACGCTCCGAACCCGAAATACCTTACCCGCACCTGGTCCATTGTTCAGACTTTCAAACCAACACCCGCCGTAACGGTCAACACCTCTCGGGGAGCAGTCTCAATGCCACGAATGGACCGGCCATAGCCAGGCCCGTGATCCTCCGAGTCACTCTGCGGATGAAGGACGTCCCAGCCCATTGCATGGAAGGACAGTCGCCCTGACGCTCGGCACATGACCATCGGACCACGAGTACCGGGGTGTCCGTGGCACTCATGACGCCTGAACCGCACCTCGTGTCCACTTTCTGACCGCCCGCGAGCCAAGCGTGCCGCGCGGCGGGACAGACTTTCCGCAGACCTGCCTTGGCGAAAGGACTGCCGTGCTGGCGGCTGTTGCCGCAGGAAACTGATTGACGCGTGGCACGTTCTGAGGTTTGCTCGATTCCAGTCAAGCGGTGACGGCGCGCGATACGGCTGCCCCGCGCAGCACCGGCCGACTCGGAACACGACGATGAAGAAGATCAACCTCGAGCAAATGCCGTGGAAGGAACGGAAGTCGCCGAAAGGCAAGTTCCACTTTTGTTACCGCGACGTTGCCGCCGAGTTTCGCTCCCCGAAAACCGGATCAAGGTTGCCCAGCGAGCCACCGTTTGAATTCGCGGTTCTTCGGATCCGTCCTGGCGCGGCGAATTTTCCGTTCCACAGTCACGCAGCAGAATGGGAGTTCTACTACATCGCATCCGGCACCGGCGTCATGCGCGCCGGTGAGAAACGGGTAAGAGTGAAGCCGGGCGATTGCCTGATGTGTCCTCCCAGGGAACCCCACCAGCTCATCAACACCGGACGCACAGACCTGGTCTATCACGTCGTCGCCAACAACTCCGCCGCCGACATCTGGCATTACCCGGATTCGGGCAAATGGGGATTCACCGTCGGCCCGACGTTTTTCAAGCTGACGCCAGTCACGGCGTACCACGAGGGCGAAGAATGACTGCGCGCTCCAACAATTCAACAAATATGAATACGATCACGAAACTCAAAATCACCAAAGGCCACACCAAGTCCAAAGTCGAAGCCGAACTCGCGCGCACGGGCGGCCTGCTGCGCCTCGCGCCCGCCTGGGTGCCGCGCTCCTTCCTCCAGCCCGGCCTGCGCATCAAGCTGCATCCCGACGACACTTACGCCTACGGCGCGAACCGCGGCGGCATTGACGAACGCTGGTTCGCCTCCACCACCGAGGCCGCCAACGAAGGCCGCGTGCCGGACGAGGGCTTGAGCTATTGCGTCGTCGGCAAGGAGCGATTCACGCTTCGCCAGGCCGTGGCCGATTGCGGCGCGACCATCGTCGGCAAGGCGATGTGGAAGAAGTACGGCAAGTGGCCGGTGTACTCGAAGTTCTTCGACAACATGGGGCCGATCCCGCACCACATGCACCAGAGCGCCAAGCAGGCGAAGTTGGTCGGCCAGGAAGGCAAGCCGGAGAGTTACTATTTCCCGCCCCAGCACAACAATGTGGGGAACAATTTCCCCTACACGTTCTTCGGCCTCGAACCCGGCACGACGAAGGCCCAGGTGCGAAAATGCCTGGAAGACTGGAACAAGGGCGACAACGGCATCCTCGACCTTTCCAAGGCGTATCGCCTAAAACCGGGCACGGGCTGGCTGGTCGGGCCATGCATCCTGCATGCGCCGGGCAGCTTCTGCACCTACGAGCCGCAATGGGGCAGCGATGTCTTCGGCATGTATCAAAGCATGGTCGAGGGCCGCTACGTCCCGTGGTCGCTCCTCGTGAAGGACATGCCGAAGGAGAAGCATCACGACCTCGACTTCATCGTGGACCAGCTCGATTGGGAGGCGAACGTGGACCCGAACTTCAAGGACAATCACTACCTCGAACCCGTGCCGGTGGCGGACACGCGGAAGGAAGGTTTCGTGGACCGCTGGATCGTTTACGGCAAGGTGCATGGCGAACAGCTTTTCACCTCGAAGGAACTCACCGTCGAACCAGGCGTAAAATGCACGATCCAGGACAAGGGTGCTTACGGTCTGATCTGCGTGCAAGGCAGCGGCAAGATCAACGGCCAGCCGTTGAACAGCCCCAAGCTCATCCGCTTCACCGAACTGACCGAGGACGAATACTTCTGCACCGAAGACGGCGCGAAAGCCGGCGTCACGTTCGAGAACACGAGCGAAACCGAACCGCTCGTCACGCTGCGCTACTTCGGCCCGGAGGTGAATCCCGACGCGCCGGCGATGGGGGCGTATCGGAAGAACAAGTTCGCGTGACGAGCGCGACCGGGGGTGCGTGGCACGCAGAGCCCCAGATAGAAGCGTGGATGCCTGTTACCATCTGCCGCCCAGAGGGCGCCCCCTCAGAGTTTCGTTGAACGATGGAGTGCTCACGACCGTCTCTGGCAGAAGCCGGAGGCGCGTTGGCGCAGAGGCCGCGCGTTAAGCAAACACCTGACAGAACTTGTTCATGGGCTCCGGTGAGTGAACACGAGAATCCACGGCCTCACGATCCGCCGTGCGGGGGCATGCCTCAGCGCGGCGACGTAGGACAAGGTCGCCGGCAGGGGTGTCGTCTTGCTGCGCCGCGGGCGCTTCGATCACGGGAATCGAAGTGATTCTGTAATGCCCGGGCTATCGCCGATTTTGAGTCATGCGGGCCGGCTTGCGTGGCGTCCTTCGCGCGGCGGCGTTCAGCTTGGACAAGTTCTTGCGCGCGGTCGCAAGCTCGGCGCGCACCTTCGCCAGTTCGCGTTTGATTTCGTCGCCGGACTGCCGGGCTTGAGCCAACTCGCGCGCCTGGCGGCGCAACTCCAGTTGCCCCACGACATGGCGCGCCAAAACGCGTAAGGCCTGCCGCTGATCTGCGTTCAACTCGCGCGGAGCCGAGTCCATCACGCACAGCGTACCCAGCGCGTGTCCGTCCAGCGTGACGAGTGGGAAACCATCCTGGAGCGCCTTGTGCATGGAGTGGTCCATGTGACCGTCGCTCACGACGCCGTCCGCGGGCTTGTCATCGGCGGCGAAGGAGCAGTTGGCGGCGTTGTGCTGCTCGATCAGCGGGATCAGGGCGGCGAGGTTTCGACGTCAAAATGGCCGTCGGTCAAGCTCGGCGCGAGGTAAGCGCCTCGAATTCCACGACCTTCTTCGCCTCGCAATCGTCCGAGCCGACGACGCGGCCGTCGTCCACTACCACATTTGTGCAAGGGGTTTCGCTGCCGAGGACATTCGTGAGCCAAGCATTCCTGAAGCGCAGTTCCGCGGGCCGCTCGGCCCGCAGGATGCCGAACGTTTGCTGGACCTTGCGGATCGTCGGTTCCGCGAACGCTAGCGCATCCGGCTGCGCACCAAAACGAAATACGCGAGCAACACCACCGCCAATAGATACGTCAGCCAGCCGATCTCGCGCCGGCGCCCGCTGCACAACTTGAACACCGGATATGCAATGAAGCCCAGCGTCAGCCCGTCTGCGATGGAGAACGAAAGTGGGATGCCCACCAGCACCAGAAACGCAGGCACGGATTCGGTGTGATCCTTCCAGTCAATCTTGCCGATGTTCTGCGCCATCAGCGCGCCCACGATCACCAGTGCCGGAGCCGTAATCGGCGGATAACTTCCCACCGCGGTGATCACTGGACTGAAAAACAGCGCCAGCAAAAACAGCAGCGCCACCACCAAGCCCGTCAACCCAGTGCGCCCGCCCTGCTCCACGCCCGCCGCACTCTCGATGAAACTTGTGACCGTGCTCGTGCCGAGCGCCGCACCCGTCACCGTGCCGATGGCGTCGGACACCATTGCCTGCTTGGCCCGCGGCAATCGGTTGTCGCGCATGAAACCGGCCTGCTCGCACACGCCAATTAACGTGCCGATGGCATCGAACATGAGCATGAACAGGAACACGAACACGAACGGCAACAGCTTCGGCGAAAGCGCGCCCGCCAGGTCCGCCTTCATGAAAGTCGGCGCGAGCGACGGCGGCGCGGCGACCAGCCCGGAAGAGAGTTGGAACTGCGTGATCAGTTTGGATTCGGTCACGAGGGGCGCGGCGCGGATTGCCTCCGGCAGTTGGGGCAAACCCAGTTTCAGCGCCACCGCCAGCAACGTTGCCGTCACGATCCCCCAAAGAATCGCGCCGCGCACCTTCCGCGCCTGCAACACTGCTGTAACCAACAGCCCGACGAAGAACACGACGAGGTCGGGCGACGCGAAATGCGCGTTGAGCTTCACCGCTGTGCCGGGGTCCTTCAAAATCAGCCCCGCGTTTTGCAGCCCGATGAACGCGATGAACAACCCGATGCCTCCGGCGATGCCGCATTTCAAGCTCGGGCTGACGGCGTTGAAGATCATCTCGCGCACGCCGACGAGCGACAACACGAGGAACAGCACACCCGAGATGAGCACTGCGCCGAGCGCGACCTGCCAGGCGTTCGCAAAGCCTGCTGCGGCCGCCGCCGGGATCGCCGAGAACACGAAGAAGAAATTTTCGCCCATCCCCGGGGCCTGGGCGATGGGATAGCGCGCGTAGAGCGCCATGATCGCCGTGGCCAGTGCCGCCGAGAGACACGTCGCCGTCATCACCGCGCCGAAATCCATGCCGGTCTCCTTTCCGAACATGCGGCCCGACAGCACCGCCGGCTGCACCACAATGATGTAGGCCATGGTGAGGAACGTCGTGATGCCCGCCAGGATTTCCGTGCGTGCGGTCGTTCTGTTCTCTGTGAAGCGAAAGAATCGTTCGAGCATGGCAAGAGGCTCTCAACCGTGCTGATTGAATCCGACGAGCAACGTCGCCGCAAGAGCAACGACGCAACCTGTTGCAGCCCTGGCTAGCGCCGTTTCTGAATCCTGCGGACCGGCCTGCGGGGCGATTTGCGCGCGGTGGCGCTCAGCTTCGCCAATCGCTTTCGCGCGGCGGCGAGTTCGGCGCGGACCGTCGCAAGTTCGCGCCGGACGCTGTCGCCGGATTGACGGGCCTGGGCCAGTTCGCGGGAGTGGCGACGCAACTCGAGCTGGCTGACCACGTGATGCGCCAGGACCCGCAATGCCTGCCGCTGGTCCGCGCTCAATTCCCGGGACGCCGAATCCATCACGCACAGCGTGCCCAAGGCGTGCCCGTCCGGCGTCACGAGCGGCGCACCGGCGTAAAACCGAACCTTGGGATCAGAGGTCACCAGCGGACTTTGGGCGAAGCGCGGATCCAGCGTGGCATCCGGCACGATGAACAGATCGCTCTGCAAAATGGCGTGCGCGCAAAACGAGACGTCACGCGCCGTTTCGGTGTGACTGACGCCCACCCGGGACTTGAACCACTGCCGCTTCTCGTCCACGAGCGAAATCAGCGCGATGGGCGCGCCGCAAATCCGCGCGGCCAGTTCGGTAAGATCGTCGAACACTTCCTCCGGGACCGTGTCGAGCACGTCGTACTGCCAGAGGACCTTCAGGCGTTGCGTTTCGTTCTTTGGCAAAGGCGTCGTCATGGCATCGCTCCAACTTGACGCCGCAGGCTACGCGGTTGCGCCTGGCAATCCAAGTTCTTTTGCTGGCAATTTCCGGAACCGCAACTTGACACGCTCGCGTGCGCTCGCCGACCATGCCGGCGATGCACGCGCCATCGGACAGCAAGGGCCAGGGAACTCGGAGTGTCACTTCCCCGCTCCCAGCCAGCGTTTCCCCTGAACCCATCACCCCCTACCACTACATCGTCGTCATCCTCGCGGCGTGCGGCTGGCTGTTCGATTGCATGGGGCAACGCATTTTCGTGCTCGCGCGCGAACCCGCGCTGCGCGAGTTGTTGGGCAGTGGCGCAACGGACGCCACCATCAAGGCCTGGGGCGGATATGCCACCACGGTGTTGATGATCGGTTGGGGCACGGGCGGCATCCTCTTCGGCATGATGAGCGACAAATATGGCCGCGTGAAGACGATGCTGGCCACGTTGCTCGCTTACACGGTTTCGTCCGCGCTGTCGGGCTTCGCGCGCGACGGAACGGAGTTTCTCATTTACCGCTTTTTGTGCGGACTCGGTGTAGGCGGCATGTTCGGCGCGGCCACCACGCTCGTGGCGGAGAGCGTGCCGAGCCGGATCCGTCCGCTGGCGCTGGGCGCGATGCAAACAGTCTCTGCGCTCGGCAATATTACCGCGTCGCTCACGAGCTTTTGGATTCAGCCGGGCAAGGCCGATTGGTTGCACGGCTACGCCGGCTGGCGCTGGTTCTTCTTCGTCGGCGCGCTGCCAGCCGTGCTCGGCATCCCAATGGCGCTCCTGCTGCGCGAACCCAAGCCCTGGCTCGAGGCCAAGCGTCGCGCCAAAGAAAGCGGCACCGCCGGCACGCGGGTAGGCTCGATTCCCGACTTGTTCCGGCAGCCGCGCTGGCGCAAGCACTCATTCGTCGGCATCGGCCTCGGCCTGGCAGGGATGGCCGGGCTTTGGGGCATCGGTTTCTTCTCGCCTGAATTGATTTCCACCGCGTTGAAAGGCCAGCCGCAAAACGTGGTGGACACCGTGCGCGCGTTCGGGACGACGTTCCAAGACGTCGGATCGTTCCTCGGCATGCTGACTTTCACGATTGTGGCCACGTACGTGGGCCGGCGGCTCGCTTTCCTGGGAGCATTCATCCTCTGCCTCGGCACGACCATTTTCGTCTTCAATAATCTCCGCGTCGGCACGGACGCCTACTGGATGCTGCCGATGATGGGTTTCGCGCAGCTCTCCGTCTTCGGCGGTTACTCGATTTATTTTCCCGAGCTGTTCCCGACGCGTCTGCGCGGTACGGGCGTGGGCTTTTGCTACAACACCGTCCGCTACCTCGCTGCGGGGTTCCCGCCCCTGCTGATGGCTGTGAACAGTCTGCTCCTCAGCCACGGCGTGAACGAACCGTTCCGCAAGGCGGCAACAATCCTCTCGTTCGTGTTCCTCATCGGTGTTGTGACGCTCATCTGGGCGCCGGAAACGAAAGGCAAACCGTTGCCGGAAGACTGAAGCGAAGAAGAGCGTGCGGAGCACGTCCGCCTCGGGCGTCGCTGGACCCGCCTCGAGTCCAGCAGGGTTTCTGGTAGCTCAGCGTGACCCACGGTTTCCCGCGTGGGCGCGGAAAACTGCGCCCGATGGCGGGCGCGGTCCCCTCTCATCCCCTCGGCCAGAGGCGCAGCCAGAAGCGCTGCGGGGACTGGATCAAAATCTCGCGGAGCAAATCTTCCATGCTGGCGGCTTTCGGTTCGTCCAGCCGGCGCGCCGAGGCCAACGTGACGAGGAACGCCACCGCCACCGCGGCGAAAAACACCGTGAACCGGTTCCATTCGATACCGAGCCACACCGGAGCGTGGGCGCCCACGGCGTCAATCAGCAATCCCCAGGCAATGGGCGCGATGCCAAGCGTGACGTTGCCGATGACTGAGTAGATGGCGAAGAAATGGTTGCGGCCCATCACCGGAACGATGGCCATGGCGAGCCGCGTGTTGGCCATGTTCACGAGCGCCACCAGCAAGCCCATCAGGAACTGCAGCACGAGCACGTTGAGCATTTTCGGTGGGAACACGCCGCCCGCGAGCGTTACCCAGCCGATGAGCACGGTCATCCATGCGGCGCAGGCGAAACTCAGCACCGGCTTGCTGCCGAGATGGTCAAGCCGCGCGCCGAGCAACCACAGGCTGCTCAACCCGCCGAGAAACGCCACCGAGTTCACGAGCAGGATGGTGCCCTCGGCCATGCCGCCACGCACTTTGAGAAATGTCACCGTGAACGCGACCACGCCGCCGTAGGCGATGGACCATGCGATGACCATGCGCAGCAGCTTGCGAAACGGCGGGTAGCGCGTCATCTCCAGCCACGGCACGCGCGCGGCGGAAACCTTCGGCTCGTCGGGCGTCGGCACGTCTGGGATGCGTTTCAAAAACACGAGGCTCAGCGCGCCGGTCACCGCGCTGTAGGCGAAGAGCAGCGAGAATTGCCACGCGTGGCTTGCCCCGGCCAGTGCGGCGGCGGAAACGAGGAACGTGACGAAGCTGGCTAGGCTTTGCACCGCGGCGTCGCGGGCGAGGTATTTCCCGCGCAGCGTTTCCGGCACGAGCACGGTGATCCACGGCAGCCAGGCGCAGCTCGAAATGCCGCGCGAGAGGTTGAAGCAAAACAGCAGCACCAGCAGCAGCGCCAGGCGGTTCGGCGGATTCAGGAACGCGCCCGTCAACGGCACGAGTGCCATGGCGAAAATGAACGCCACGCGCGTGCTCCAGCCTGCCAGCACGAAGCGCCGGTAGCCGATGCGGTTGATGTGGCTGGCGGCCGGGATTTGGAAGATCACCAGCAACGGCATCATGCCCGCGATGACCCCCAGCACCGTGGCGCTCGCGTCGAGCGACTTGGCGTAGAGAATCATCGGCCCGGCGAGAATGATCTGGTACGAGAGCGCGTTGAACGCCGAGAACAGAAAGGCGTTGTTCAGGCCGGGTGGGAATCCCGGTTTGTCGCTCGTCAGGCTCACACGGTTTGAGTTGCGACCGGAAGCTAGCGGCTGAATTGCGCTCCGCGAAATCAAATCGCCGTGCCGGAGGCCCGACACGGCGATAATGGTTTGAAGTCCGTGCTTGAGCTAATCGCTCATGCCCCCATGCCGTCCTCGAACGAGCCGGCGGCGGCGGGCCAGGTAAGATGATCGCGCACGTAGGCGATGCCGTTCGCGCTGGTCCAGTCGAGGTCCTTGTGTGCGCTCTCGGCTTCCACCACCAGCGGCGCCGTCGGACGTCCCATCACTTGGCAGTAACGCGTCGGATAGCCGACGTGCACCAGCAACTCCGCGTAGCGTTGCATGTTGATGTCGCCGGAGGGCAGGTCCACAAACTGCATCGCGCGCTTCGGCCAGTTCGGCTCCATGGCGCGTAAGGGCATGCGGGGCCGGATGACGAAGTTCTTGATGTGCGCCGCATACACGCGCGGGCCAACCTTGAGGAAGCGCGTTTCCCAATCCTCGCCCTCCCAGCAGTGCGACGGGTCGGCGTTCACCGCCACGCATTTGTCGCCGTCGCAAATTTGCACCAGCATGTTGAAGTCATCGGCGCACATCGCCCCCGTGCCCGGATGGATTTCGTGACAGAGGTAGATGCCCAGCTTGTTCGCGTGGGCGCGGATTTTGGCGGTCTTCTTGACGAACCGCTCCTGGCCCTTCTTGAGCAGGTCGTAATCGCCGCCCGCCCAGAAGCCCCACGGATAACCGCTGGCCACTTCCCAGCCGAAGGCCGTGCCCCAGAACATCGGCAGGACCTTGACGCCCAGTTCGGTGGCGTAGTTCATGAACTTGAGCATGTAGGTCTCCGCCCATTCCTCGACGGCAGTGGGCGATTTCTTCGCCACGTCCGGCGGAATAAATGGCCGGACGGTCGGGCTGCCGGTCCACGCCGTGGTGTGCACCCAGGTTATGCAATGGCAGGAAATGCCGTCGAGCGTCATGCCGCGCGACTCGAAGGCGTCCTTGACCTCCTGCGCGCTCTTGAACTTCTTGCCGTCCTGCAACATGAAGTTGGACGGCTGGGCGCCGGTGGCGCCGGAGCGTTTGGCGTAATCGAGAAAGTCCGCGAGACTTTTGGCGCCGTGTTGCGCGCCTTCAATGCTGGGATGGAAGATTTGTTGTGCCATAATCGTGGTGTCCTGTTGGTTGTCATTGCCTAACACCGCTGAGGAAAACCGCTGGCGCCGAGAAATGCAACCGGAAACTTTGTGCCTGAACCACAAAGGATTCAGTTCCAAGGCCGCTGCACCCCTCGCCGCCGGAGAACCGCTTCGAGCATCTGGCCAACCATCCCTTGCGCCGCCGGGTTGAACACCATGAACCGGACACCATCATCCACCACGAAAACCGGCTGCGGCGTAGCACCAATGACAGTCTGCCACAACCCCCCAATCCTGCTTCTGGCTCGGTCCTTTGTTCATGCCGATTCCGCAACCGAGGCGGAGATGCGCGCGAATTGCGAGCCGCCTCCCCTTTTGCGCCTTGCACAAACGCCGCTCAGCCCAAGACTGTCGAGGATGTTTCGTCTCGAGAACTTTGTTCCCCGGGGCCGGTCACCCAGCCTCGCGGCCCTGGCGGGCGCCGCGCTCACGCTGGCAGGCTGTGCGTCGCCACGAGTTGGAATCGAAGCCGGTTCCGCCGAAGCAGCAAGCCTGACTCGCTTCGAGTTCACCCAGCCCCAAATGGGCGTGCCGTTTCGCATCGTGCTCTACGCGCCGGACGCCGCTGCCGCCAGCAACGCCGCCCGCGTCGCGTTTGTCCGCATCGCCGCGCTCAATCGCGTGATGAGCGATTACGAGGACGACAGCGAACTGACGCTGCTCTCGCGCACCGCCGGCTCGGGCCGGGCGGTGAAGTTGAGCGATGACCTCTGGCGCGTGCTCGAAGCTGGGCAGGAGTTTGCGAGACGAAGCGATGGCACATTCGATGTCACCGTGGGTCCGGTCGTGCAACTGTGGCGTCGCGCCCGGCGACAGCACGAATTGCCCGACCCGGCGCGACTCGCCGCGGCGATGCAAGCCGTGGGCTGGCGCAACCTGATTTTGTACCGGCGCGATCACACAGCCAAGCTGACAGTACGCGGCATGAGGCTCGATCTTGGCGGCATCGCCAAAGGCTACGCAACGGATGAGGCGCTGAAAATCTTGCGTGCCCACGGCATCACCCGCGCGCTCGTTAGCGGCGGGGGCGACATGGCGGCCGGCGATCCGCCGCCGGGCGCGAGAGGCTGGCGGATCGAAGTCGCGCCGCTCGACGTGACGAATGCACCGCCGCGCACGTTCGTCCTGCTGACACACGGCGGCCTGGCCACTTCCGGCGACATTTTCCAGCACGTCGAGCTCGAAGGGCGGCGCTACTCGCACATCGTGGACCCGCGCATCGGTGTTGGCCTGACGGACCACAGCCTCGTCACGGTGCTCGCCCCGGATGGAATGACGGCGGACGCGCTTTCCACGGCCGTCAGTGTGCTGGGGCCGAAGCGCGGATTGAAGTTGGTGGAGGCCACACCGCACGCCGCCGTGCACATCGCGCGGATGCCGGGCGAGCAGCTTGAAGTTCTCAAATCACGGCGCTTCCCGGACTGGGAGCGCGCCGCGAGCGACCGGTAGTGTTGAACAATCCCCGCTCGTGTGAGCCGGGGCTGCGGGCGGTAGCTGCACATCGTCAGATTGCGGATTGAGTCCCCCGCGAATCACCACGTCTCGAGCTGTGGACGCGGCGCAAGCTGCCACTTTCCGTCCGCGCGAAGCTCGGCCTGGCCTTGGGAATTCAACCTTGCCGGGATGCCGACGGATCGCAGCGCCGCAACACACAAAGCTTGAAACCCTCGTCCGTCTGTGACTTGCCGTTGCCAACTGGCAGCAATGCAATTTGTCGAACCCAAGCCCTCGACCACCGTCACGCGCTCACGCAAATGGCGGCCGACGATTTCCGCCGTCGCTTCCGGGCTGCCTTCCTTCCGGATGCGCGGATAAAAACTCTCCCACAACGCGCGGCGCCACCCCATGTCGCCGTCAAAGGTGGGATCAATCTCCGGGGACAACACAAACTCGCGGTAGTCCTGTTCCTCCAGCTTCCAATTCACCAACTCGCGGTTGTAGTTTGGCAGTTCGACGTGCTGGAGCAGCGTTCTCAGGCGTTTCCCTGACCAGACCGGGTTTTGCGCGAGGAAATCGAAATCGCTTTTCGCTTTCGGTGACACGAGATGTGTGCGCGCGACCGCCAAGGTTCGCGGCGTGATGGCCAATTGCGGCGTGACCAGATGCAACGCCGTCTGACCAAGCGCGATGGCCGCCAGAACTCCCGCCGCCCAGCGCAGGCCGGTTTCCCAAGCCGTCCGCTTGCGCTTCCCCATGCCGCCCTTCAAACGCTCACGCCGCCAAACAGTGCATCCCCAAGCCGCCGCCCAGAGCATCGCCGGAATCCAAAACATCCAAAGCGGCTTTGCGCGCGCCTGCCACGACAAAATGGACTCGTAGGAGTCAAACGCGCGCGGACCTTTGAAGAATCGCAAGCAGTGCGCGCCACTCTCACGGAACAAAACGCCCCGGTTCGGATCAAACGTGTGCGACTGTCCGGGAAAGACCTTGAGTTCGACCGGGAAACCGTTCGTTTGCAAAGCCGATGCCACGCGCCGCGCGTCGGAAAGAGGGAAAACCATGTCCTGATCGCCGTGGAGGAGGAGAATGGAGGGGGCTTGATGCTGGATACTGGATTCTGGATGCTCGAACTGCTCCAATTCCGCAACCCACCCGCCGGCGAGACGCACCAGGAGCCTGGGTTGCAACACTGGATGTTTAAGGGCGAAACTCAGTTGCCGATTTGCGCCGAGGCTGAATCCCACCCACGCCACCGCATTCGTGTCCGCCCATTTCTGTTTCCGCAAATGCCTGTCCAGCTCCGCGAACTGCGCTTCAAAGGCGGCATCGTTGGTTTGCGAGTAATCGATTCCGACCGCAGCCAGCCCCAGTTCGGCGATTTGCCGCAACTCGTTACCGTCTTGGAGCAAACTCCCACCCGCGCCGTGCAAATAAACGACCACCGGCAGCGGACACGCCGCCATTTTCGGAAGCACGGCGATGCATTCAGCCCGGCCAAACCCCTTGGTCCGCACTTTGAACCAAACGCGCTGGAACGGATCGCGCCCATGCGCCCAAAGCAACGCGCCGAAGAACAACAGCGCGAGCAAAACGCCCAGCCACGCCCCAAAGCAGAGTTTCTGAAGGATGACGAATATGGATTCGATCCGAAAACCGACGCCCAAAGGAGCGCCGGGCGGCATCGCGGCACAGTTCGGGTTCTCTGGATCAGGGCACACTTTCGTTCATCCTCTTGTAGCCGGGTTTCCTCACGGCACGGAAGCCTTATGTTCCAAATACCTGGCGTGTCCGCCCTGCGAACCATAGCGGCGCCGCCACGTGAAGCCCAATGGCTTGCTTCTTCCGTGCCCGTTTGTGGCAAACGCTCCGGCGGTTGAACGGACACCTCCGGAAGAAGATATGGGCGAGAATGGAAGCCAGAGCATGGCGATTGCGAAGTGCCTTCATGTAATTGCTTGCCACGGTTGCGCTGTAAAGCTTGCCAGGGGATCATGCATCGCTCGTGATTGGGACGTGTTCACAGATTGTTGAGCAGAAACTCAGCGAGCACCTTCTCCTCGGCAACGCGCTTGGGGATATCCACGCCTAAGTGAGAGTAATTGGGTATGTACAGAAATTCGGCAGGGAAGCGGTGGGCCCTTGTCCATCGCTGAAGCGTTTTGACGAAGCTCAGTCCTGGATCGTTTCTGCCTATTGAGACGAACAACCGGGGCAGTGGGCCGGCCTCCAGCAACTCGTCCGGTTCCCAAGCAACAGGTTCGAGAAAGGCTGCGGCACGGAGACGGCCTGGAAAACGTCGCAACAGGCGGTGCAGAACTGAGCTGCCGGCGCTCGCGGAGACGGCCAAGACCTTCTCTGCGTCAATGTGCGGGTTCTTGGTGAGTTCCTGGATGGCCTGGGAAACGTCTTCCGCGGCTTTTTCCTCGTCCCACTGCGCTGAATACAAGCGACCGTAGCCATCGCAACCTCGGTAATTGACCCCGGCATAGTAGAAACCGAGGTTTGCAAGGAGCTGGGGGCGCCTTTCGTATCCCCGATGGCAAGGACCAGTGCGCGGAGGCACGTAAATGACCAGAGCGTGCCTCTTCGTACTCTCCTCGTCGATTGGTGGAAAGAGGTAGATGGGAATGGCCAGACCATCGCTTGATCGCACGCTCAGGGAGCGAGCCTGCGATATCTTGGTGTGTCGGAAAGGGATCCCATTCCCAGGTTGCAAGCAGACCAATGCCTTGGTGCGCAGGTCGTACTTCCAAAGCCCACGTGGTTCACCGTTAGTCGTGGCAATGGCTATGAGATAGGCGCCCGTTGGTGAGGCTTGATAACGCTCGACATATCCGTTCGCAAAGAGATTCGTATCGGTATTGCGGCTTGGGTCATGCACCCATAGAGAGAAGTCACCGTTGGAATTAGCGACAAAGGCGTAGGCCTGACCTTGATCCAGCCATTGCCCGTTGTAACTATGTACAGTGCTTAACCTGGTGACTGACGCTTGGTCCAAGTCGTAAGTGAATAGATTTCGGTAGGTCTCGCCTGACCTGGTTGCGCAAAAGAGGAGACTGTGCGCCTCCGGCGACCAGTTCAGCCAATTGAATCCTGTGAAGCTCCCGTCTGAAAGAGCACCGATCGGCGAAACGGAGCCAGAGGTCAGGTC
>Ga0315277_10001553_pt1 | contig 33336 bp, 48 predicted proteins | sample YL17G05_15_MG_FD_203695 | JGI IMG/M metagenome (GOLD analysis project Ga0315277, IMG submission 203695) | Sediment microbial communities from Yellowstone Lake, YNP, Wyoming, USA - YL17G05_15 | ecosystem: Environmental > Aquatic > Freshwater > Lake > Sediment | place: USA: Wyoming | collected...
ATCGGCTTGCCGCCCCGCCGGGCTTGCCGACGTGCGCCCCACGCCCCGCCGGGCAACGTCGGGCTTCCGGCCGTCACTCGGGAAGCGTTGCCGACGTGCGCCGATCTGCGCGATTCTGCGCATTGACCGTCTATTCCGGTTGTGCGTGTTCCGATTCTAACGCTGCGGCCAGGTGGTAGGGAGTTTGCCGGTTGTAGCGGGTTTGCCGAATGCGCGGGTGCCCCAGGGTTGATTCCTAACCGTGGCGCGCGCCGTTTGAGACCTAACCGTGGGAAAATCGACTTCAACCATCGGTTTCGGCAGAACCTCGCGGCTTGCTGACCGGCGGCTCACGTCGGGCGGCCGACGGCGGGCCGTGGCGGTGCTGACCTCGCGCCTACCTGCTCGATGCGCTGATGCGCTGATGGTTGACGCTTTGACACGCTGAATCAAGAGCGTTTATACGCTCTTGCCGATGCCATGCCGACGCTGCCGACTTCGCATAGTTGCGGGCCTTGATCGTCAAGTCGCCGGCCTCTTTCGTCAAGTTGCGCGGCGGGAAAGCTGCCGATCATGCGCCCGATCATCTGCCTTGGCGGCCAGGTCGAGCGGTCACGGCCAAGTCGAGTGGTCACGGCCAGGTGGAGCGGCGGCCGGCGGGCCGGGTCAAGCCTCGGGAAGGTCGAGAGGCGGCCGGCGGCCCGGTTGAGCGGCCGGGTCGAGCGGAGGCAGGCGGGATAGATCGAGCGGCTTTCCCGGCGGCCGGCTCCGGCGGCCTTGCTGCGCTGGCGGCCCGAAAGATTAGCGGGGCTTCCCGGTCGGGAAGATCGGCCAGCGGCCCGTGGCGGCCTTGGCAGCGGCCCGTGGCGGCCCCTTGCCGGCGGAAGCTGCCAAGCGCCAAGCGCCGGAGTGCGCCCAAGCGCGATCGTTCAAGCGCTCGCCGGTTTGACCCTTTGACCCTTTGACCCGCCTTGACCCTACCCGGTTGACCCGGCCGCGCATGGAAAGACCCGGCGGGTTAGGCCGGGTACGGTTGTCTCTCCTCTGTTGCGTGAAGTGGTCAGTCTCGATACGTCGGTCGTGCTGGTGATGTCGGGCAACCCTCCTTTCTAGTCGGGTCAAGGGTCAAGATCGGTTCCGACGGTAGGGCGTACACCTCGATTGCGTCGGCAACATTTACGTCATAGAAGCAAAAGCTGCCCAGGAAGCGGCCGATGGTTTCTACCGTAGTCCGTTTGATGTTGCTTGAGCTACAGTGGCGGCCTTGCATCGGCGCTGACCAGTGGCGGCGGCCCTCCACAATCACGCAAGCGACATAGAACGTGTCGGGGTCAAGTTGCACGGTCCACCTCGCCCAGCATCTTGTCAAGCGCGTTCCGCCAGTTTGCGGCGCAAGTCCTGCAAAGCAAGTGGTCGGTCGGATAACCCTGGTGGTTGTCTGTCCAATCGCGGAGGGTGACAACCACGGCCACGGGCTGGCCGCACTCGGCACAAGCCGTGTCATAGGGCATCGGTTCGCGTAATTCCAGGGTGGTCTCTTCCATCGGTCGGTTCCCGATCAGATTGCGGCTTGCCGTTTCTTGGCGGCCGAAAGTTCCTTACGCTTGGCGGTGGCCTTGCTTTCCAGGTCCGCTAGCTCGCTTTGCAGTTGCTCCACCTCATGGGCGGCTTTGGCTTGCTCGGCTTGCCGGCTTAGGTCGGGGTGCGCGGCAAGGTATTCGGTCCAAGCCTTTGCCAGCACTTCGCGGGCCGTGTTGCGGGCGGCTTGGCTGGCCTCCTTGTAGCAGTCCTTGCGGTTGAGGTATGGATCATGGTAGTCCTTGGCGGTCCACTTGCCGTCAACGAGATGGCAGTGGTAGGAAACGTGGTACGGGATTCCCCGGATGGTCACGGCCTGCCCTTTGCTTCCTTCGCTGCAAAGGTAGACGTGGCTGGCCTCCGTCATGGTGTAGCTGACGGTGCCAATCGGTGTATCGAGTGTCCCGCGCGGCGGTTCGATCATGGTTCGGTTTCCGGCCCGGCCGGTCGGGGTTTTTTCGACCGGCCGGGCCATTCGCAACAGGGTGTGGGAGCGGCGGCCGGGCAACGCACCCGGCCGCCAGGAGCAACACAACACAACACAATTCGCTCGGCCTAGACGGCGGCCGGCTGGCGGCTCGATTCCAGGGCGGCGGTAAGGTCGATCTTGACCGGCTCTTGCCCATTGATGTCGGCCCAAACGTACAGGACCGGGCGGCCGTCTTGCACTTCCAAGTAGATCGGGCCGCAATCGCTGTCAAACGTGCCCGTCCCTTCCGGCCTGATGCAAAGTCCGCGCGTTTCGGCGGTCACGGTGGCCTTACGCGGCTGGCCTATTTCGGCATCGGCAAACGTAAAGACTTCGGTTCTCATGGCTGTTGCTCCCTAGCAGTCGGACCCGTAGACGATTCCATCGTCGCCAACGTACAGGTAATACTCCCCATACTTCTCGCTGGCGGCGGTCAGGCGCTGCCCGGCGTCGGCCGGCAGGCAATCGTTGCGGTCCCAGAAGCCGCAACCGTGCCCGTTGCGCGTCAACCAGAAGTCATGCCCTCCCAGTTCGGCGGCCGTCCATTGCGGATGATCGTAGCGGGCAAGATCGGCCGCGTTTTCCTCTTGGAAGCGCTGGCAGTCGGCGGCCATTTTCTCCAAGGTGTCAGGGTCTACATCCGCGATACCGTAGTTGGCATCGAGCGGTTCGCCTCCTTGCGGCGTCGAATCGTCGTTGCTACTCCACAAGGCCGCTTCGATGTAGGCCAGCGTGAACTCGTCAAGCTGTTGCTGCGTTCTCATGGTTGCTTGCTCCCCTTGATGGCGGCTGGCGTTCTACTCCTCCTCGTCCAGGTCTTCGTCGTAAAGCACGGCATCGACAAAGCCGATGGAAAGCTCGTCGGCATAGGCGTGCGAGAAGCCGTTGTCATAGGCGAAACGCATGGCGTTTTCGACGGCATCCACGGCCGCGTCTTGCATGGTTTCCAGGTCGATCTTGGCGTCGGGTTCGCATTCATCGACTTGCAATCTGACAAGCACTCTGATTTCGCGCATGGTGTTCCTCGAATAGATGCGGTTAGAGTAAGGCTCACGGTTGTTCCCGTCAGGCTGCCCAGTTTTGCATGGCAAGGTTGCGGTTGAGGCGGGCCTGCTTGTCGGCTCGCGTCCAAGTCTGACGCTGTTCCGGCTTGCCGGTCACGGTGTAGCCAGCCTCCTCAAGCTGCGTGGCCACGTTCAGGGCGATTTCCTCCTTGAGGGTTTCGGCGTAGTCGGCGTCGTCGATACCCCAAAGGGAATCGTTGTATTCACCGCCCAGGGCATCGAACCGGCAGCGCACCCCATACCATTCCCATCCCTGGTCATACCACTTGACCAGTTGGGCCAAGGTCCGGCGGCGCTCGGCGGCCACCATTTCGGCGGCCACTTGGCGGCTGGCCCCGTTCTCGCGGGCGTACTGGTAAATCCCGTAATCCTCTTTGTCGGAAAGCTCGATCACAAGGCGCTCGCGGTGCCCGTCGCAATAGACGCTGCCTTGCATTTCGCGCGCATTGGCTTCATCGCGGAAGCGGCGCTCGGGGGTGGCGGTGTGCTCGAAGCCGTCGCAGTGTTCCCAGGGCGTCATGCTTTCGTACTGGTCATAGACCACTTCGGTAGCGGCCAGTAGATCAGCAAAGGCAATCGTTGCCGGCCGGCTTTCGACGGCGATCATCGTGTCGGCTTGGCGGAAAGTGTTTCTCATGGTTGCTTGCTCCGGTGTTGCTTGCGTCACTACATAAAGTATGACACAGAAGTAGTGAAAGTCAATGGGCTATTCGGTCAAACCGCCCGCTTTCGCGTATGCCTTGAGCACGGCCTTGCCGATCTTGACGCTCGTATAGCGAAGGTCGATGCTCACGTCCCCATTGCCGTGTACCTCCACGGTCAAACCCTTGGCGTGGATGCGCGTCGGGTTGCCTTGCGTCCGGGTGGCGTCGGCTTCCAAGAGCGCGGCCAGTTCGGCGGTCAACTCCTGTTGCCGGTCACGGCTGGCGTTGTGCTCTTCGGCCCGCTTCAGTTGCTCGGCATAGGCGGCCAGATACCACGGCAAAAAGCGCCGCTCGATTTCGGCGGCAATCTTCTCTGGCGGCCGGTTGCGGGCAATCGTAATGTGCAAGGGCTTGTCCGGCCGGTGTTGCTGGCGGTCGCTGTCCGTAGGCCACATGCCGCTGAAGTACAGCCGGCCCTTGGCTTGCGTGGCGTTGACGTGGATTCCACGGCCGATGTTGTCGATCAGCACGGCGCACCAGCAATGATCGGCGTACTTCGGGTCAAGCTGCCAGCCGTCAAGATGCTTGAGGATTTCGGTCAGTTCGGCGTCAAGCTGGTGCTTTTCGGTCATACGTTGTAGCCCTTGTCCCTATAGTGTTGCTGCCAAAGGTCCGTTACCTCCTTGCTGCCAAAGCCCTCTTCCGCTTCGGCGATTGCCTCCTCGACGTACTCCACGCCCACGGCGGTCAACTCGCCAAACAGCAGCCCCACCTTGCCGCCGTCCGGCAGTGTGAGGGCGTTTATACAGTGTTCCCCAGCGGCGCAGTGTTGTGGGGTGTCCGCTTCCTCATCGTCGCCGGCTCGCTTGGGGTACTCGTCACTGTCAAAGGTCCATTCATCGTCGGGGTTCGCCGGGGCCTTGCCCTCACGCTTCAGGCGTTTGCAGATTGCCCGGCCGCAATCGTGGCACCATACGTCGGCTTGAAAGATGTACGCCACGGCGGCCCTCCCTATTTCTGGTCAATTGCGGCGCGAAGCTGCCGTAACAAGCTGACGGGAATGGGGACCAGCACGTCATATTCAGCGGTCCCGCCCGCGCGGGTTTGTGGGTGTCCCTTGGCGTCAACATGCGTGAAAAGCTGCCGAACCAAGCCGGGCAGATCAAAGCCTACCGGCGCGGCATCGTCGGTAAGCCGCTCGGTAGACCCGGATTGCTGCCAGCAGTTTCGGCGGTCGCTGTAGGCGTACCAAACATAGACGGATAACGTAGGCTGCCATACGGCAACCCGCCCGGCTCCGTCGCTGTAGAGTTGTCGGCCGTGGTAGGCGGCGTGCAGGTCGGCAAGCGTCTTGAACGTCACAGCTTCACCTCGGGCAGATAGCGGTCAAGTTCGATGAAGAAGTAATCCACGCAATGCCGGGTTGTGCGGCGGCCCTTGAATTCGTCGGGGTCGTAATGATGGTTCCACTTGCCGCTGTAGGGATTCAGCCGCGTGTCGCCGCTGGCCTTGGCTTTGGCCCGCTCCGGTTCCTCGAATCGGCAGGCGATCCAATCGTCATAGACGGTGACGTAGAGGTTGCCGGCCGCGGTCGCCACGGCGTACTCATAGGCGTGCCCGCAATCGCGGTTGTGGGTCGCTCCCAGGGCCGTCAAGCGGCGGTCGATTTCCGCCTTGAACCATTCGCGGTTGGCCTGCTCGGCTTTCGTGATGCGCTTTGCCATTAGATGAAAACCTCCTCCAATCCCTCTTCCACTTCCATGCGATCATCGGCGTCAAAGTGCGCGGTCAGGTTGGCGTCATCGTCGCCCCAGAAGAGGGAAATGAAGTCGTACCCGTGGTAGTTGACGGTTTCGATTCCGACGCCCACCCCGCCGTCAACCCAGCCGGTGACATGCCCGGCCTTCAAGTCGTTGAGGTAATCCAGGGCATCGTCAAGGGAGTCAAACGATTCGTACTCCCCGGCGTCCCCGACGCGCACCCAGACAAGCAGCTTCGGATAGCCGCATACGTTGCACGTCAGGGCCTCATTGCCCGTGGCGTCCTGCCAATCGGTCGGGTTCGGAACGTCGGGGATGGTAGCGGCCTTCTGTTCCACGGCGGCCCGCTGACCGGGGTTCGCGTGGCAGCGCTCGCAAAGGCAAGCCTCATGGCAAGCCGTGCCTTGTTCGCTCACGATGGCATAGAGTTTCGTCATGGTTGCTTGCTCCGGTTGTCTGCTCCGTTGCCGCGCGTGCCGGCTTCACGCCCGCGCGTTCAGTTGCTCGCAAAGGGTGTCGATTTCATCGTTGCCCAGCGGCTCGAACTCGGCGCTGTCGCTGGCAATGTCATACTCCGGCGCTTTGGTGGCCGTGTTGCGATCGTTCGCCTGCCAGTAGCGCAGGGCCGCCAGGATGGTTGCGAACTCTCGGGGTGTAACGCTCAGTAGCATGTTGCTTGCTCCGGTGTTGCTTGGCTTGCTGCATCAATAAGTGCCCAGAAAGAGTCAACGTCACGTCGGGTTCGTGGATTTTCGCGGCCGGCGGATGCGCCCACCGAGTTTCAACCAGCGCTCGCGCGCCGGGCGGTCCCAACATTGCGGGTTGCCGAGGTGGGCGCGCATTTCCAGGTAGCGGTAGCCCTCCTTCGCCAGGTCCGTAAGACCCGTGGCGAGAACATGGGCGAGGTGGTCCAGGCTCATTTGACATGCCCCGGCCTTCCACTTGCGATCATCCTTGACCCGCGCGGCCCATGCCTTCAGGCGGCGGGCTTCTGTCAGGCAATCGGTCCATGCGCCAGGGACAACCGCATAGCGCCGCTTGCCACGGCCATAGAGGGTAATCGTTTTCGGTGTTTCGATCATGGCTGCTTACTCCGCTATTCGTGCCACCCCAGCAAATGCCCGTGCAGGTTCCGGTCAAGTTCCGCCTGTAGCCGCTTGGCGTGCCGCCGGGCCGCTGTTTCGCACCACGGGCCGGTGCGAAGAAATTGCGGCCTGTAGACGTGCTTCCCGCTCGGGGCTTCCCCGGCCACGCCGACATGGAAGCGGCGGCATCCGGCCACGGGAGCAGTTTCGGTAAGGATTGCTCGCAAGGTCATGCCACACCTCGGGCGGTCGAAAGGCGCTGGTCGTGGTGGCGGCGGGCGGCCCGCTTCAACACGCGGGGCCGGTAGCCGATCCGCCGCAACTCGGTCAACAGCGGCCGGGCCTCCGCTTTCGTGGCGGGCCGGCTCTGGCGGATGCAATGGTAGTAATCCGCGCTGCCGTGCTGGCCGATGTGCTGGTAGCTGGTGCAGTAGCGGCCGTAGTTATCGGCCGGGTCGGTCGGGAAGAGGGCGAACACATCGTCCGGGTCGCCCTTCCAAACGCGAATCACAACGGGGTCTTTTGCTTGTGGCTTGCTCATGGTTGCTTGCTCCACTACATAAAGTGTAACACAGAAGTAGCGAAAGTCAAATGCCCGACGAAAGATTTTCTAGCGCCGGTAGGCGGCCAATCGGCGCTTGTAGTCCGCCAAGGCGGCGGTATCGGCCTCATAGATGGCCGTGGCGTTCTCTATGCTTCGCCCGTGGCGGCCCGCGTAGTTTTCGACGTAGCCGACCAGGTTGCCGCCGTGCTCGGCAATCCACTCTTCTTGTTCCCTGACCAGCTTCTCCCAAAGGGCGCGGCCCCGTAGTGGTTTTCTCGTGGCAGTCGTCATTGCGTGTTCCTTGGTTGACTCTTATGTTCTGCGTGCCCCTTCGCGGGTAATGATGATCTTGCCCTCCTGCTTCAGGCGGCGCAGGGCCGTCTTTACTTGACCGGGTAGGGCCATAATCCGGTGCTTATCACAAAGCCGGGTGTACTTCTCCCAGAAGGCAGCCTCCCCGATGGTCCGGGTCCGGGGCAAGGCTTCCAAGACAAGGGTGTCAACGGATAGTTCGGCTGGCTCGATCATGGTTGCTTGCTCCGGTTGCTGAAGGTCAAACAGCCTTGGCGGATTTTCGAGCGGCCTTGCGGCGCACCTCATACTGCCCGCGCGAAAGGGCTTTCTCGGGTAACTCCGCGCGGTAGGTCCGCAAGCGGCCGGAAAGCAGCTTCCACGCATGGGGCGGCCATGTGGCCGGGGCGAATAGGCCGCCGTCGCTGTAGTCGCTGGCGGCGGCGTAGAGGGCGGCGGCCAAGTGCCAAACGGCGTCAAGGCCGGCATCCTTCCCCAGCAGCTTCCGGGCCTTCTGGGTCCAATCGCCGTGCGTGCAATTCGACCGGGTTCGCCATGCCCGGCGCATTTTCTGGCAACGAGAATCCCCCAGGGCGGCCTCCAGGGCGACGGCCTTGATCGTGCCGCTTTCGACGGCCGTTTCCAGGGCGGCGGCCCGGTCGCTGTTGATCCGTTCCACGGCGGCGGCAACAGCGGCCTTCAGCCAGCGCTGTTGTCCCGGCTCGCCGTGCGCGGCAACTTCCGGCAGCGGCCTGTTCCAATCCTGTAGCTTGGCGATGATCGGCAGGGCGGCCGTGGCGGCGGCCCGCGTCGGCAGAATGGCGATAGCAAGGCCGCTTAGCACATGCGTTATCCACCAATCATTCTCGCCTAGTGCCCACGGCCCGTGGATTGCAAGGCCGGGGTAGCGCTCATCGGCGTAGGCTGTCACGGGATGCTCTTGTTCCGCGCAGCGCTCGCGGTTGTAGGTCCGAATCGTGATTGTGACTTCTTTCATCGGTGCTGCTCTTGCTCCGGGTATTGGAAGAGGGGCCGCCCCGCCAGGAGCAGCGGCGGGGCGGCCGGGCACAAGCAATACAACCACTATGCGGGTGTCGGCACGGGTCCGGCCCACCCCGCCCAGGTGCCGCGATCATCGACGAAAACGTCGGCCCAAACGTCGGCGATTTCGTCAAGGTCCGGGTGATACAACTCTTCGTCCGCTTCCGCCAGTTTGGCAAGATCGGCCGGCACTCCGGCCGTCCCATCGGCAAAGCGGTTGCTGGCCTTGCCGTTGCGATAGACGATGATTCCTTCCGACGAATCGGGGCCGGTGGTGGCGCTCGCCAGCAATTCGTCATGCGCGTTGCACTTGGCGGGGTCCGCCAATTCGCTTTCAGCAAACGCCCAGCGCTCGGTTCTCATGGTTGCTCCTCTCCGGTTGTCTAGCGAGTCCAGCCAAGCCTTTGGCAAATGCGAATCGGCATCGTGCCCGGCACGCGCTTGTCAATCCCTTTGACCAGCGCGAACATTTCACGGTAGCCGGAAGAACCGGGCGGGGCATAGTTCCGCTCGCGGTAGAGTTTCGCCCCGCCATAGCTCTGGCGGTTGCGCACCCACACCTCGACGAATCGGTAATCCCCCAGGGCGGAAATGCAGTAGCCGGCCTTGGCAAAGGCTTCCCGCCCATCGGCCAATCGGCCGACGCGAAGCCGGTACGTTTTGCAGCGGCGCGGTGACTTGCTCATGGTTGCTCGCTCCTCAGATTTCGCCCGGCCCGTAGACTTCGGCGTTGTGCCATGCCGGCCCGTGGCAATACTCCAGCCAAAGGGCCAACTCTTCGGGCTTGGCAAGGTCAAAGGTAAATTGGGCGTAGCTCGTGCCGTACTCGGTTGTCTCGCGTGGGGTCCGGCCCTTCTTCTGCAATTCCTTCGCGCGCCATTGCTCGTCCTTCTCCGCGTTTATGCGGATACGGGCGGTCAACCCGATGCCCTTGGCGCGGGCCTCTTCCATCGTGGCGGCGCTTGCCAGGGCCTTGCGGTAGGCCCGGATATAGCTTTCCGGTTTCGTTGCTCGGCCGTGGAGTTTCGTCCCTCCACCTGCACAAGCGGCGGCAAAGCGGCACGCCTGCCCGATCACTTCCCACTCTTCCCCGATGGCGGTTGCCGACCAGGTTCGCGCCCGGCGATTCGTGCGGGCGCACCGCACGTTGTTATCCCCGCCTAGCTCGGCAACAAGGTAACGGTCGCGGTAGTGCCCGGTGACTTCCGCCGGGAAGCGGATGGCCTCTATGCGGTCAACGATGTGCGTACTCATGGTTGCTTGCTCCGTTACATAAAGTATGCCACAGAAGTAGCGAAAGTCAAGCAGCGGCCGGCGATTTCGCGGCGGCCGGGACGTGGAACACCCCGCCCACGTCCACCAGCCGGCGCAACCAGCGGTAGAAGTCGATGTCGCCCATGTGGTCGTTGTACATCCGGTCGTAATCTTGCCCCATGTCCGGGTTCAGGGCGGCCCGGCGGGTCCGCTCGCACCGGGCCGTGGCAATGAGGTAATGGGCGTGCTCGATAAACTTGTCCACGTCGGCAACGCTCACGGGTTCACGCTGGAAAGGGGCCGGCAAGAGGGCCTGCTTGACGCGCTCCACGGCGGAAAAGCGGCCATTGGCAAAGCGGTCGGGAATTTCGACGAATAGGCCGGGATACTCGCGGCGGACAACCGGCGGCACGTCAAGGCCGGCATCGACGGCGGCCTTGACCACGGTTTCGTGCGTGATACCGGCCAGGGCCACTAGATCGGCGTCTAGCTCGGCAAAGGAGCCCGTGTAGGAGCCTTTGTAGATACGCCGGGGTTCCCCTTGGTTGACGCTGGCGACGGCTTGCGTTCGCTTGGGAGTCACTTCCCCGATGGTCAGCAGCTCGAATCGGTTGCCGTAGGGTGGCTTGTAGCAGTAGGTCTTGCCCGGCTCCAGGGCGGCGAATTCGCACGTCGGGCGGGCGTCAAGCATGGCGCGGCACTTGGCGGCCATGTCATAGGCGGTTAGCTTATGGAAGCCCTTGCGCAGGGCAACGTTGGTTCCGGTGCTCATGGTTGCTCCTCTTGGATTGTGAAGCGGCGGCCGGGCATGGCCCGTTCCAATTCGGCCTTGACCCGTTCCGCTTCGGTACGGCTGGAAAAGGTTTCCCGCGTGGCGGGTTGCTTCAGTTGCGGCGTGGCGGGCCACCACTTGACGATGGTGAATCGCGGTCGCATGATGCACCCCAGCATTTCGCTACCGGGGCATACGGGCGTTTCGCTTGGCATGGCAACGCCCTCGATTTCGATTGGCTCGTGGTTGCCGGGTATGCCAAACGGCACGCCCGCAAGCGTATCCCCCGGATCGTCTTGCCAAACCAGCAGCGCGCAACGGGCGCACTTGATAAAGGTGTCTGTCGTCACGGGCGCTCCCCTAATAGCTTGGCGGCTTGCTGTTGCTCGCGGGGCGGCATGTTCCGCCAGTATTGCGCCGCCACGTTCAGGGCAATTTGGCACTCCTGATACTGGCGCTCGTCAAAGTGGCGGCTGGCCTGCCGGCGCAGGTCCACGTATTGCCGGACAGCGTAAAGCAGGTTGCTCATGGTTGTTTGCTCCAGTTGCTTGCTCCACTACATAAAGTTTACAACAGAAGCCGAGAAAGTCAAAGGGCGATTTCCATTTGACTTTCGTTGCTTCTGTGCCATAATAGTAGTGGAAGCAACACGTTTCATTCCCGTCACCGGAGCATGGCGAAAACGCCGTGAAACAGGAAATGCTGATTGAAGCCTGATCTTTTCGACCAGCACGCCCGGCTAAAAAGCCAATACCCCGGCGTCATTCTTCTTATGCGCGTCGGGGACTTCTATGAAGCTCTTGACGCTGATGCGGATACGGTCGCCCGTGTCTGTAGTCTCGCTAAGACCACGCGCGGCGATCATCGCATGGCGGGGTTCCCGCACATGCACCTCAGCCGCTTCTTGACGGCCTTAGTCAAGGCCGGTTTCCGGGTCGCCACTTGCGAACCCGTTTTCGACAAGCCCCTCCCCGGCAAGCCGGAAGTCATCCGCTGGCCTTGCGCCGACGAGGAGGGCTAATCGTGCTTTACCTGCTCGTCGCGCTGATTCTCTTCGCGCTGGCGGTCTGCGCCGCCGTATCGGTGTCGCCGGTCCCAACGGCCGTGGCACTCATGGGGACCACGGCGGGTTCCTCCGCTTTGCTCGTTCGTGCTGATTGTGCTGTGGCGGCCAGGTGTGCCGGGGATACTGCGCGCAGTGGTCGTGAGAATCGGGACGGATGTGCGGGCGGTGGGTCTGTGACGGCGGCAGGGGTGGTAGCGACGCTGCCGGATGTGCGGGCGGTAGGGGGCGTAGGGCCGCCGGGAGTCGATTCCCTAACCGTGGCGCGAAAGCCTTGAGACTTAACCGTGGGAAGATCGACTTCAACCTACGGCACTGGAAAATCCGCCCGCCGCACGATCAGCCGCCCGCTCGGGCCAGGCTCGACGATGAACCTACCTTCTCGACGCAGGATGCTACCTGCCTGCTCCACAGTACCACGGTAGCCAGCCTCAATGGCGATCTCCACCACGGCGTCGAACATCACGGCCTCGCCGCCGACCTGTTGCCGCCGCCGCTCGAAGGCGTCGATCAGGATGACCCGGTGGCCGCTGGCAATCATCTCGGCTGCGTCGGTAATGCTCAGCCGGTTCCCCGCTGCCGCGTTGATCCCTCGGCCCATTGAAAAGCCCTCCGCGCAACAAAAACGGCCCCTTTGTGAGGAGGGCCGTTTGCGGTGCGGACCACCCGCAGCCCAAGCTCCCGTGCATCTTCGACCCAGAGGAAGGTGCCCGGCGGCCTGTCTTTGGTTCTATCGTCTGCCGAAGTTGCGGGCCATGAGGCTTCCGCCGGTCGGCGAAGGGTTGCCGGCCCCGGCGGGTAGAGTTTGTCGGCCGTGACAGCTTTGTCGGTAGCTGGGCGGCCTTGGCAAAGCGTTTATACGCTCTTGACACCTCAGCCGGGTCTGGGCCTCGGTCCCACCGATGCCAAGCGCGCCAGCCCGAAGCGCGCCAGCCGCCGAGCGCTTCGGTCCTCGGCGGTTCTGACCCTGGTGGTTTTGACCCCTTGGCATTTTGACCCCAAACATCTGCCCTGCCAAGGAACTCTAAGAGGTTGCCAAGGGAGTCGATCTGACAGAGGCCGCCGTGTAGCGCACCGAGCGCAGCCGAGTGCAAACCGGGCGATTCACTGCTTTCGCCACTCGACTTGACCCTTGACCCCGAAGCCTTTGAGAAACTGGTAGTGGAGGGCAGGCGGCCATGTCAGTAGCAACGTGCTATCGTTTCTTGCTGTGCCAAGTCCACCCCGCCTTCAGCGATGTACATGTATCAGCGTCTCCTCGATAGCGGATGGATGACGGACGGCGGCATCCATATCGGCTCGGCCAGCTTCCATCCGTTCGCCTTGATCCGGGAGACGAATCTTGGCATGAATACCATGCTGAGGATTCCGCAGGGAGAACGCAGCGCCTGGAGGTTCTCCCTCACGTTGTATTCGCCGATGAGCAAACTGTGATTTCCCGTGCCCGGCGTGGCCTTCATCGACCAGTAGCGGGCATTGCTGCGGCACACCGGAACGCCGGAGTCGAAAGAGTGCGTCGCCTTCCAGCGTGCCCACCACCACAGCGACAAGACGTTTACACGCCTCGCCGCCGAGATCGACACGACCGTGCTAAACGCATTGCGACAGCAGCAGAAGTGAGGCGTCCATGCGCAGTGTAACCCAGTTGAACGAGGGCTTGGTCGAGCGGTGCATCAAGCTGACCACGCGCGAAGGTGATACCGTCCTGGACCCCTTCGGCGGCACGGGGACGACGCTCAGGGTGTACAAACGCTTTGGCATCGCCTGCACACTGATCGAACTCGATTCCGGCTACTGTGAGATCGCCGAAGAGCATGTCCTCATCCTTCACGGAAATCAGGCGGCCGGTCGAGGGTGAAGAGAATGACCTCCTCGCCGGTTATGGTGCTAACATCATGGTGCATGGTCACGACCTTGACGCCGGTGGCCTTCTCGACCATCGCCTCCATGACTGGACGGGTCGTTTGAACCAGATTGGTACACAGTCGCTTGAGCAAGTCCTGCCCCTTCTCGGCCGGAAGCGATTTGACCATGTGCTGTTCGGCTGCTGCCAAGACGCCTCGAAGGCGAATCAGTAGCAGATCGTCGAGCAGGTAGACCTTGATGTCCTTGGGGCCTCGACCCATGTACTCCTGCTCGAAGCGGCTGAGTTCCTCGCCGATGGCAGCTTCAATCTCAACCTTGGTTCTCATCGGAATCCTTTCACACCGATGCCAGTCTGGGCTGGCATCGTCTGGTTGGCTACGGTTGAACAGGAACTTCTTGGTCGTCTTGTTGCTCTTCCGGCCGGGAGGCTCTTCCCCATTGGTGCCGAGAATTGTGCGCCCATCGAAAACAAAAAAAGCCGACGTGGCGCAACACCCGAAGGCGTTCGGCCACGTCGGCTTACTCTTCAACGAACCCCCCGGCAGGACCGGGTTGTTCTTCGGCTAGTCATCCGACGACTGTCGATTATAAGGCACGGAATGCGAAAGTGCAAATAGAGACAAGACCCCTCGAATCCGCGTTTTCCTTCTCGTTCATGGCTACAGCCCGGTTTGTCTTGGCGCTGCCGAAGATGCCGTGATGTCCTCCATTGCCAGCAGGATCAGACGGGCGGGTTCGGCTCCCGATACCATTTGGCGGGCATTGAGCAAGAGTACCCTATGCCCGATGGTCGGAAAATCGTGTTCCACCCGGAAGTCCTTGAACTGCGTGTTCGTGGGAAGGACTTCCTCCAGGAGTTGCCGCAAGCTGGGGATGTCCCACTGCCGCTGGCCAACCTCGTAGAGCAGTTGGCCTTCGGTCACCGCAGGCGTCACCTGGAAAGTCTCGTAGAAGGCGGCGCTGGCGGACACGACGCGCAGTTCGCCGTCCAGCACCACCAGCGGCTCGCGGATCGTGGCGATGATGTTCTGGGCGTAGTCCCGGGCTGCCTGCAATTCCACTTGCTGCTGCCGCAGCGATTCCTGCTGTTGCCTTAGCGATTCCTGCTGTTGCCTTAGCGATTCCTCCAATTGCTTGATCGTCGTAATGTCGGCAAACGTCATCACCACCCCGGCGATCACGTTGTCCGCAGTTCGGTAGGGCAGGACTCGTAGGTTGTACCAGCGACCGTCACTCGTGTGGACTTGCGTTTCCTTGGGCACCAGCGTGTCCAGCATGTCCCTGGCGTCTTGGATGAGCCGGTCGTATTCCAGGTTCGTCGTGAAGTGGCCAAGCGGACGCCCCACGTCGCTGGCGGCCAGGTTGACGATCCTGGTGGCCTGCGGAGTGAACCGCTTGACGCCCAGGTCGCTGTCCAGGAAGATCGTGGCAACCTCGCTGCCATTCAAGAGGTTCTTCATGTCGCTGTTCGACTGCGACAGTTCCTCGATCTTCATCTGCAACTCAGCGTTGACCGTCTGCATTTCTTCGTTGAGTGATTGCAGTTCCTCCTTGGAGCTGTTCAATTCTTCATTGGTGCTTTGCAATTCCTCGTTGTTCGACTGCAACTCCTCGTTCGCGGATCGAAGTTCCTCTTGCGTAGCCTCCATTTCCTCGGCGTTGGCCTGAAGGCGCTCGCGTGCGTGGCGGAGTTCGTCTTCCAACTCGGTCGGTAGGATGGCCGGGCCGGAGGGTATCGGCCCGTTCTCGGCGGCCGTCTCCGCCTGGCCTGCCGTCGTCTCCTCGAACACCACCAGGAACATGGCTCGCAGGGCAGCCGGCTGGGCAAGCGGCCTGACGCTAAGGTTGATGGTCGTCGCTCCCCCGTTGGACTTGACCCTTACGCCGCTGGTGGTAACGGTGGTCTTTCGTGTCGCGGCGTTGTGGAGGGCAGCGCCAAGCTCCTCACGCAGCCCCTCGCGGGCCATCGCAAAGACATTGTTGTTGACCCGGTTCCAGGTATTTTCCGGTTCGTCCGTTCACGTAAATGATGTCGCCCTCGGAATTGACTACCACCGAGGGAGGGCCGTAGCAGTCCAAGAGCGCTCGCTGGGCCGCGTAGGTAATGTCCATGTCCGGTTCTCCGGGTTTCTTTGGTTCCGCAGCACCCACGCCCTCGCGTGGCAGTACGGGCAAAGGCATTTCGAGGCGGGGCCGCTCAAGCACTTCCCTACGCTGGAAGACTCTCCACTTATTCTCCAAAGGGGAAAACAGGCGGTCGGAGCATCCGGGGCTCTCCGCCGTGCCCAGGATCAAAAGACCGCCAGGATTCAAGGCATAGTGCATCAGCGGCAAGAGCTTCTGCTGCGTCTCGGCATTGACGTAGATCAAGAGGTTGCGGCAGCAGAGGATGTCCACCTTCGTAAACGGCGGATCGACGAGAAGGTTCTGCCGCGCGAAGACCACCAGGTCGCGGACCTCTTTCTTGATGCGGTAGCCCTCGTCTTCGTGGACGAAGAAGCGCGCCAGCCGCTCCGGGGACACGTCCGCGACAATCCCCGCGGAAAACGTCCCCAGGCGGGCCTTGTCGATGGCGTCCTTGTCGAGGTCGGTGGCAAACATCTGGATCGCCGGGCCGCCCTGGAATCTCAACTCCTCCAAGCATTCCTTGAACAAGATGGCCAGAGAGTAAGTTTCCTCGCCAGTGGAGCAACCAGGATTCCACACACGCACGGAGTTGCCTGCCGGCCGGTCTTGGAGCAACTGGGGGATCGCTTTTTCCTTCAGGAAGTCGAACAGCCCCGGATCACGGAAGAAATTGGTCACTCCGATGAGGAGTTCCTTGTAGAGCAACTCGACTTCCTGCGGATTCTCTTGGAGGTAGCGAACATATCGCGGCAGGCTGTCGAACTGGTGGACGCTCATGCGGCGTTCGATCCGGCGGCCGATCGTGCTGTTCTTGTAGCAGGAAAAGTCGTTGCCGCTGTGGGCGCGCAGAAGAACAAAGACCTTTTCGAGCGCGGCAGTGGGTTCCGCCTCAGCCGGAACATGCTCCTCGGGGGCTGCCGGGGCGTGCGTGACATACTGGATCAACTTGGCGGGAAGCTCTCGCGCCGCTGCGATGTAATCCGCCATACCCGTGTTGATCGCGCTGCGGGGCATACCATCATACTTGGCCGAGGCCGGGTCTTGCACCATTGCCATGCCGAGATTCTCTTTGATGGCTTTCAGGCCCAGCGTGCCGTCGCTCCCCATCCCCGAAAGAATAACGGCAATGGCCTTTTCCTTCTGGTCCGCCGCCAAGTGCCGGAAGAAGAAGTCGATCGGCATTCGCTGGCCCCGAGGTGTGACCGGTTCGAGCACCTGGAGTTTGCCGTGCAGGATGGCCAGGTCCGCATTTGGCGGAATCACGTAGACACAATTGGGCTGAACCTCCATCCCATCTTCCACCTCGACGACCTTCATCTTGGTGTGCCGCCCAAGGAGTTCCGGCATCATGCCTTTGTGGGTCGGCTCAAGGTGGGACACCAGGACAAACGCCAAGCCGGTGTCCGGGGGCAAGTGGGAAAAGAACTGCTCGAATACCTCTAGCCCGCCGGCTGACGCTCCCATCCCGACAACGTAAGGGACGACTCGACCGGCGCGGTCTGGTTCCGTTGCTTTCGACAAGGAGGTGGCGTACCCTTCCATGCGTTTCTTTTGCGCCTTCTTCACCGAAAACCTCCCTGTCTTCCTGGGGATCGCTGGAAAGAACCCTCGCCATGCTGACAGCAGAAAAGGCGGCGCAAGATGCGCGCCAGCGATGGCTCACGCCGAGCGCACGCGGCCGTGATACGAAGGTTGTCGCCGAGAACCTTCACGTCGCCGGGGCAAGAGCACCCATCAATCTCTCCTCGCAATCCTTGCTGATCCATGCGTCCCACGAGCCGCCCCCCCCCCAGGTATTTGCGTATCGCAAACCGGAGCACGGACTCCACGGGCGGAGAGGTTTTGAGTGTGAATCGTGCTTCGAGGCCAACCCAAAAGTATCAGCGATAACGAGGAAAAATGCAACAAGGGCTTGAGCGACAGGGGTAGACCATCAGGCAAGGCAGGGTGTGACACGTCGGGGCAAGTAGCCGGCATCCTCGACGGTCAGACGTGTTGAACACCGGCGGCGCTGGCGGGCAACATGCTGGCCAGTGGGTTTGCGCGCCGGTGCGGGCCGGCGACCTTCTTCATGCCCGTTGCCAAGACAGGAAGGGCCTTTGCAAACAAGGGCCGAAGGATTACGAGGGTTCGGGATCGGCCGTCTACCAGCCTTCCAGGCCAGGGCACTTCGCGTGTGTCTGGCAGCGGTGGAAGCGGTACTTCATCGTCGGCCCCGCAGGCAGGACAGGGCGCGGCGGAAACGCGACGGCCGCTTCAGCTTCGGGCACTGGCTCACCTGGTCAATCGCACAGAAGATGAAGCTGCCGCACGATTGGCACGGCGGCTTCTCCGGCTCGGGCCGGCGAATCCAACCGAACACGCGGGCCAGCAGGTAGCAGCGCCAGCCCCAGGCGGCGGCCGTGCCGGCGATGATGGCCGGCTCAAGGACGCCGCCGCAGTATTCACAAGCGACTAACACGGTCATGGGCTGTCTCCGCATGAAAGGTGTTTGAGGACATCGCCGCACACGGCAATCATCAGCCGGCCATTGGGCGTGTCGGGGCGGAAGTCGCGGGTCTCTGGCTGGGTCGTGTAGCCGAAGTCAGGTGCTAAGCGATCGTAGGTCTCGTGGAACAACTCGGCAAGATCGAGTTGGTCGGGGACGTTGACACGCTCGGGCCGCTCCTGCAACTCCCAGAACCAGATCATCCCCGACATGATCTTGTCACAGAAGCTCGCCGACACGCTCCGCATCCACAGGCTCACGAAGACTGCGGCGGCCTTCCGGGCGATGATCTCGGTCGTCCGGCCGATATGGATGGCCCCATGCTCCCAGTAGAAGCCCCAGCCTGCCAACTCACCTGCTCGATGTCTGTTGCCGTTGCCATCAACGAGGGTATCGCACCATTCGATAATCGCGCCGTTGTCGCGCAGCACGGCTTCGTAGTCCCAGGCATCGGGCTTGCCGTCCACCCAATCGTCCAAGGGCAGGAGACAGTTGCAGCGCCTCATGGCCCTTCCTCGTACAGGGGCAGTAGCTTCTCGTGCAAGGTGCCGGGCGACTCGTGGATGCCGCCGGCCTCAAACATGCGTGACTTCGCCAGCACGTCCCCGACGAGTTGCGAGCAAAAGATGCCCCGGACCTCATGCCCCTTCCACCAGCCGCGAAGCATGTAAGGGCGGCCGAGTTGCGATTCGGCGTGGCACTTCATGGCGGCCAGTTGATCCGGCATGAAGCGATTGATCGGCTGCATGATGAACCAGGTCACGGGCCGCCGGCTTTCATCGACCTTTTCCTCCATGTGCTCCCGGTCTCGGTAGAGCACGATGGCGGCGTGGGTGATGCCGCTGTCCGTGTGCTTGAGGATTGGCTTGACCAAGAGGCCGCCCCGCCAGAAAATCACCGAGCCGTCCCGCAACCCGGCGTCGTAGGGTCGAGATGCCGGCTTCGGCGGGGCCGGCTCACGGGAGCAGGACGCCAAGCAGAGGATCAGGGCGGTCAGCAGGAACAGGCGTTTCATCGGTGTGACCTCATAATGGAGTGTCGCCTTTGTGGAAAATCAGTAATCAAGATGCCATCGAGGTGGTCGATCTCGTGCTGGACGACCAATGCGCGGGTGCTGTTATAGACCCGGCCGTCCGCTAGGCGGATATGGTTCCAGCGGTCCACCCCGGCGGTAAAGCCGGGCAGGCTCAGGCAACTTTCGGTCACATGGATGGCACCGTTGATCCTGACGATGCGCGGGTTGATGAAAACTTCGCCCCATTCGGTTATGAACAATCGGGCGTCGATGCCCACTTGTGGAGCCGCTAGGCCGAGGCCGAGGACTTTCCGCAGCAGGTCGAACATCTGTTGGATGGTGGTCAGGCTGACCGTGAAGTCGGTTCGGCAGACCTTACGGAGGATCAGGTCGGTGGGCTTGACGAGTTGCATCGTATAGTAAGCTGCCCAGCGGTAATGAAAGTCACAGGCCAAAACTTTGACCGCCGCAGCGGTCCAATGCAATTAGCTCAGGTTCAGTTCGCGGAGCAGCTTCACCAGCACGTCGCCGTGGCACGCCTCGGGTTTGCAGTGGCAGCCCAGCCGCTTGCCGGCTAGTTCGGGCAAGGCGGCCAAGAGATCGGGTCGGCGGCGAAGATGAATCTCGTACATCTTGATAACTTGCTCACGGCTCCCATCCCGGCCAATCTGGAATGGGTTTCCCCATTTCGATGGCCGGGCAATCAACACGTCGTATTCCTCGTGGCGGAGATTGACAACGCGGGTCATCACGCTGCCTCAAGCGATCTGACGCTTGGCGTTTGGGATCGACTCCTCGCCACCTGCGTTGATCCTGCTTGGAGTACGCTGTACGTCTCTAGCCGTTTTCCACGAATCTCGTAAATGCGCGGATGCTCTTCGTGGAACGCGAGGCGGTGCCTCGTCTCTTTCGCCGCTTCCGTTGTCAGCCGGTCCCTCTGTCCCACGTTTCGCCAGACCAGCAACCGCATGAGACCCTTGCGATACCGCTTGTCGAGATTGGCGTGTGCGTGTGCTTCTTCTCGAATGATGTCGTCGGTATCGGCCTCACACGTACAGATCGGGTCGGGGTCGTCAAGATCAAATTCGTTGGCCAGTGCGCCGAGTGAGACGGTCAAGATCAGGCTTCGGGTCAGTAGTTCCTTGAGGTGTTTCCGGCCGCTGCGGAGCCGCGACCAGAAAGTGCTCTGACGCAGGTTTGCTGCTTCTGCCGCCGACGCATGGGTGTGACCGTCCAGTTCCAGCCGCACGGCTTGTTGTTCCGTCGCCGGCAATTTAGCCATCGCTTCATCGAAATCCAGCTTGGCGTCCCGGACGGCGGGGTCTGACTTCGGATCGCTGACGTGGTAGGTGCCCACTCCCCCGCTACCATAGTCACGCTTGGCGCTTGGGCAATTGTCACCTTCGCGTTCGCGGTCGGTGTCGTGGCTGCCCAAGTGGGTGTCGAAGTGCGCGTTGCCAGCGTGTCCGGTATGCTCAGTCTTGGAGACACACCGCTTCTGCGCGAGCGCCGCCCGGAGGTGGTCGTTCAGGCGGCGCTCCGCGATCCTGTAGAGCAGGCCCCGCAGCTTCGTATTCGGTTCCAGCCGATCCCGCATCTTGTGGAATGCCATGAACGTGTCGTGCAGGATGTCCTCCGCGTCGGAACGCAAGACACCCTCCAAGTGGGCTTCGATGAAGACGAGCAGTTCGGGACTGAACCGTTCGTAGATCGCGGTGAAGGCGGACGCATCCTCCTGGTAGCGAGCGAACAGCACCTTGTCAATTTCTTGGTCTGGCAGTCGGCTCAGGTCTTTCAATAGCTCTAGCTCTTCCATATAAACCTCTACTCATGGCTAGTGGCACACGGTTGCGATGAGGTATGCGCATGGACATCCCGCAGAATCTCTCTGATCCCCCTAATGAAAACATGCCATATATTTTCTCTGGTAGTTATGAAGAGCCAGACAACATCGAGAGACTGGCTTTGCCGGTCGGGAAAGCTGCGAATGGTCCCTCCGCTGGGAGATCGGAGGCCGCCGAGAGATTTGGCGTTACCAGTAGCTAACTTCGCCATTTTCTCAGCCCTGTCCGGTAGACGGCGCGGGTCGTGACGGTCGTGCCGCCAGAGGGCATGGATTGCGACCGAGCCGCTGACAACAGGCAGGCGACTAACGGCAGGGGACCGAAGAGAAGCCGTTGTCAGTCTGGGACAGACAACGGCGGGCGGCCCCGATCTTGCGTTAGAGAACCGCGCGGCCGTAGCGGTTCTTCTTGGTCCGCTCGCGGACGTAGAATCCCTTATTGACCGGCGATCTTGACGAACCCGAGGTTCAGCCAATCGTTGACGGAAAGGCTGAGATCGGCGTTGGCTACCACCAGGCCCATCGTTACCAGAGTGCTGGCGGCGGTCTGGATGGCCTGCGCCGCGAGGCCGGTGCTTTGCCAGCGGGGCTTTAGTTGCAGGGCGCGGACGAAGAGGACTTCATGCACAAAAGGGTCCATGCCCAAGTTGGACCTTATTTCCTCGTTCTTGTTGAACAGGGCGCGGTAAACTTGGTGCAGGGCCTCGTCGTAGGAATCGAAAACCGCGAACAGGCTCACCTCGTCGTCCCGAGCTTCGGCGAGCCGCACGAATAGCATTTGCATCGTGCCGGCCGGCTCCGCCTCGGCATCGTTGGGGGGCCTCATCGGGGAGGGCCATGATCCGGCCGGTGACTTCGATGCAGTATTGTTCTGGGTCGCCAGGTCCGCGTGCCCCTGGAAGAGGTCGAGCGAATCGAAAGCGGGGCCAGAGACCCGGCCCCGCAATTTCCCGACATCATTAGGCGGTACTTCTAGCGCCCATACGGCTCCGAGTGGTCAGCGCGGGCTTTCCGGTTGGCGGTGTACTTGGCGGCCAGAGCCTTCGGATCAACCGACCCGTCACACACCGATGAATTATAGCGATGCCAGAAAGCAAGCAACGCCAGCCGCGGCGAGCTACTGCCTCCCGGGATTCCCGGGCGGTACGGGCTCGGCCTCTATGGACCCGATCAGCGGCGTGCAGCCCAGGGCTGCGAGCAAATCGGCGTAGGCTTGAGTGGCCTGCCAGAGCGCGTCAAGCTGCGTGTTCTCGGCCTGAATCAGTCGCCCGCGAACCTGAAGCAACCTGATGAGGTCGGTCTGACCCGCCTTGTACAGTCGTTCCATGCGAGCCGTCTCGGCTTGGATCGGCTGCATCGTGGCCTGCGTGCGGGCGACCAACTGCTGAACCTGGTTCCACTTGACCAGGGTTGCTTTCACTTGCGCCTGGACCCGCTGTTGCGTCTGTTCGAGGGCCACCGCATCGCGGCGATACTCCGCCTCGCGCTGGCGAACGAGTGGGCCACCGGCGTTGAGAATCGGAATGGGACTGCTTACCGCGAAACCGTAATACGTCACTCCCGACTCATCTTTTTCATAGACCGGGCCAACAGATGGGATGGGGATGCGATCGGCACGTGCCAGACATACCGCCGCGCGCGAACTGGCGACTTGAGCCGTGGCTGCATGAATCTCAGGCCGGCTAGAGAGCGCGGTCTGAATAAGGTGTTCGTCGTCGCCGGGCGCGACGGGTTCTGGCACGCGAAGCTGGCCGCTCGGCTCGATGCTGCCGGCATACTCGGGTATTCCCATCTGCTGGCGCAACTCGGTGAGCGCCGCAATGAAGTCTTGTTGGGATGCTGCCAGTTGTTGAATCGTCGCCTGGTTCTCGACTTCCGCCATTGATATGTCCGCGGCAGAAGCCTGATTCGCCTGCATCTGACGTTGCACGGTCTGCACCAACGCCTGATTAAATTCGGCCAACTGCTGGGCAACGCGCAGTCTCTCACGGCGGTACGTGGCCGTCTGATGCAGTCGGTAGGTTTGCACCAGCGCGGAAAGCTCGGCCTGCAACACATTCCACTGGCTCTGACTGAAGGCGGCTCGGGCGATGGCCTCGCGGTATGCACGGCGGTGCCCCAGTTCGATGGGCTGGTTCCACGATATGGTAAAATCTGTCTCCAACGGCCGCGAACCTGCGCCGGTGTTTCGCTCGAAGGTCCAGGGGCGAGCGTCAATCGAGACGGTGGGATTGATGCTGGTCGGGAACCGGTGTGCGACGGCAATCGCCGCAGACGACACAGGAAGGTTCTGGCGGATGGCCACCAAGTCTGGGTTCCGCGATAGGGTCAGTTCCAGGGCTACGCGGAGATCAACCGGAGTACCTGCCGGAGCCTCGGTTGCTGCCGGTATGAAAAGGGCACCGGGCAGAGGAGCGGACTCGACGGCTGGGCCAACCGGCCGATCGCCGGGCACCGGAGCCGGCGTCTGTGCGGCGGCTGGTCGAAGCAGGCAGAGGGTGAAAATCAATCCGAGTTCAACTCGGCGCAAACAAGTCGCGTCCATGCGTGTGGCACCAGCGGAGGAAACGGCCGGACAATCGGAAAAAGCGGCAAACTCGCCTCTATTGGCAAAGTATCGGCACCCCGAGCACTCCATCCTCTCGGTTTTCGCAGTAAGGCCAAGAACCGCCTATACGCCACGAGCGTGACTCAGCGAGAAGGGAGAGATAGGTAGATGCGGGAAAGTTTACCGCCTCGGATTGCTGACCCTTGCTCTTACGCCGGCCTCAACCAGACAGACTGGGCACCCTTCGGGCAACCCGTACCCCCCTTCGGTAATCACTGTATCCCCCGGTGCCAGCCCTTCGATCACCTGGGTCTTCTCCTGCGTCTGAATCCCCAGTTTCACTTCGATCTCAAAGCCCTTGCCATCGCGGACGACGGAGACGACCGGCGTGCCTGCGCGATCGGCAATTGCACTGGCCGGGACGACCAGCGCGTCGGCAACATCGGGCAGCCAGACGCGACCACGGCACGCCAACCCGGGGCAGAGCAGGCCATTTTCGTTGGCGATCTCGGCCAAGGCATCCACGTCGCCGGTAGCAGGGTCCGCTTGGCCGCCGATGCGAGCGATTCTGCCCTTGAACGTCGTGTCCGGCAACGAAGCGACCCGAACATCGACCGCTGCGCCTGGTTTCACTCTGGCCCAATACGCACTCGGGATGCGGATTTGCATGAAGACCTTCGACAGATCGACCACGGTTGCCAGACTCGCCGTGCGCTCCACATACATTCCCTGACGCGCGGCAAGCTGCGTAACGATCCCGTCGATCGGGCTGGCGATCTTGCACAACTGCAAATTGAGCGTGGCGGTGGTCAGTTCGGCCTTGGCGGCTGCCAGCCGGGCCTCGGCCTCAGCGATTTCTTCCGGGCGTGTCCCCGCCAGCAGAAGTTTCAACTTGGCAGCAGCCGAGGCAGACTCAGCCTCGGCCGCTTGCAGCGAAGACTGGGCCTTCTGGAACTGGACCGGTGATACCTCGTTACGGGCCTGGAGGCTTTTCAAGGCTTCGATTTCGTTGCGCAACGCACCGATCGTGACCTCCGCCTTGTGGGCGTCGTGGCGGGCCACCTCGATTTCCTCCGGGCGAGGCCCGTGTTTAAGCCGCTGGAGGATGGCCGCCTTTTCGTCCACGGATGCCGTCGCCCTGGCAAGGTCTGCCTCCGCTAGTCGTGAATCCAGGTGCATCAGTTCATCACCGGCACGCACCCGGCTCCCCTCAACGAGCACGACCTTTTGAATCCAGCCAGCGATTTGCGGCGAGACCGAGGTGCTGTGTTCAGGGATTGCGATCAGGGTTCCCACCACGTCAATCGACGGCTTCAGGATGGTCCGTTCGACCTTGACCGCACGCACCGGCACCGGCTCCTTTAGGAGATTGTCTCCCTCGGCTGCTTCCCCGGACGAGCCTTTCTTACAGCCGGTCACGGCAAGAGCCATCAAGCCGACCAGGGCCAACGCAGCCCATGCTCTCTTATCAAACATGAACATGGATGACTCCGTGTGGTTGTCCGTCCGGTTTTCCGTCCGATTCGGCAATCGCCGTCGCCGGCCGGGCACCCTCTGGGTGGCGCTTATCGAGCCGCAGCAGTCGCGCCATGACGTAGTAGAATACAGGCGTAACCACCAACGAAAGAAGAAGCGAGATAAACAGCGCCCCGATGATCGCTATCGCCAGTGGACGGAGCATGTCGGCACCCGCGCCCACGCCGTAGGCCAGCGGCAACAGTCCGATGAAGGTTGCCAGCGAGGTCATCAGGACCGGCCGCAACCGGCGTCGCCCCGATTGTACCAAGGAATCGTACAGGCTGTAGCCGCGGGCTTGAAGGTGCTCCACGAAGTCCAGCATGAGGATGCCATTCTTGGCGACGATGCCGACGCCGATGATGGCCCCCAGGAACGACACGATGTTCAGAGAAGTTCCTGTGACTGCTAGCGCTGCAACCACGCCGAACAGGGCCAGAACCGCTCCGAGGACGATCGCCAAGGGCTGGATGACCGAACGGAACTCGACCAGCAGCACGGCAAACACGAGGAAGATGGCCATCAGCAGCACGAAGGTGAGATTCTTGAACGATTCCTGCTGCTGTTGGTAGAGCCCGCCGAACTCCAGAGTTGCCCCGGGCGGGAGTTGAAGGGTCTTTGTGAGTTGCGTCTGAATGCTCTCAATGCCTGTGCCCAGGTCCATGCCCGCAAACCGTGCCGAGACGGCCACAAGCTGACGCAAGTCCTCGCGGTGCATCTCCAGGATGCCCGGCTGATACTGGACTTCGGCCACATCGTTAAGCGTCACCACACTGCCAGACGGAGAGCGAATCGGCGTTTCTCGGATGCGCAGCTCCCGGTCGCGTGTTTCGGCGGCCGAGAGAACCCGGACGCCCACGGTGCGGTCACCCTGGAGCAGATACGACGAGGCGTTGCCCAAGAGGCTTGTTTGCAAGGTGTTGCCGATGTCGGCGGCTGTCAAGCCCACGCGAGCAGCCGCCTCGGGACGGACGGCGAATCGCATCGACGGCCCTGCCACCACCAGGCCCGGCTCGACATCGACCACACCGGGCATCTTCTCGATGGTTTCGGCAATCTCCGCGGCCTGCTTCTTGAGCACCTCGGTGTCGTTCGAGAAAATCTTGATCTCGCAAGGCTTGGGAGACCAGGTTAGATCGCCGATCAGGTCGCTGAGCACGCCGGGGAAGTCGGTGTGCAACGCCGGCTCGGCCGTGTGAATCTTCTCCCGCAGTTCGTCGATCACTTCCTCGGTCGGACGTTTACGACCCGGCCGCAGCTTCACCAGGAAGTCGCCGGTGTTCGGCTCGGCGATGGCCAGGGCCAAGCGGGCTCCGGTGCGCCGCGAAAAGCTCTCCACCTCGGGCGTGCCGAGGAGGATTTCCTCAACGTGTCGCAGCATCCGATTCGTTTCCGAGAGGCTCGTCCCGGGCCGAGAATAATAGTCCAGGACGAAGGCCCCTTCTTCCATCTTGGGCAGGAAGTCGGTTTCCAGCCGATCGTAGAGCACGATGCCGCCAGCGACCACCAGCACCGTGCAGCCCAGGGCCAACCACTGGTGACGCAGCGCACGACGGACTACCCACTCGTATGCGGCGATTGCCGTCCGCAAAACCCGCCCGCCCTGTGCCAACTCGTCCTGCGTCTGCGTGCCGCGATGACGCATCAAGAGTCGGGCGAGGGCCGGAGTGAACGTCACCGCCACCAGCAGAGAGATCAACAGGGAAGAAACCATCGTCAGGGCCAAGGCGCGGAAGAAAACCCCCGGAACGCCATCGAGGAAGGCCAAGGGGATAAAAACCACCACTGGCGTAAGCGTGCTGCCCACCAGGGCCGGCCCGACTTCGCGCGTTACCGAACGGATCGCTTGCGAAGCTGAGTGGCCTGCCGCCAGTTTGGCATGGATCGCCTCCACGACCACGATTGCGTCGTCGATCACCATGCCGATGGCAGCGGCGATGCCGCCCAACGTCATCAGGTTGAAGCTCATGTGGAAGACGCGCATCACCACGAGCGTCACCAGCACCGTCACCGGGATGCCCACGCCAACCACAAACGCACCCGACAGGCTCCGTAAGAACAAGTAGTGGATGATTACCGAGAGGATCAACCCGATCGTGATGCACTCCCAGACGCTCCGCACACCCTCGCGCACGAAGAGCGATTGGTCGTAGAAGAAAGCCAGCTTCATGTCTGGCGGGAGTTCTTTGCGGATCAGCTTGAGTTCCTCTTGCAGAGCACCGGCGATGGCCACGGTGTTGCTGTCGGGCTGCCCGTAGATGTTCATCAGCACGGCTTCGGAGCCGGCGGCGGTGACGATGTTGAACTGCGGGGCGTGCCCCCGGCGCACGGTGGCGATGTCGCGCACGTGGATCGGCGACTTGCCCGACCAGGCCACGACCACGTTTTCGATGTCCGCCGGGTTGCGCAGGCGATTATCGACCACGGCCAGATAGAGTTGCCGGTTCTCCTCGTGCATCCCGGCCGACGTGAAATTGTTCGTATCCGCCAACGCCTTGCTGATCTGTTCCATCGTGAGACGGTACGATTCGAGCTTCAGCGGATCGACAACGACGTGGTACTCGGGCACCCGACCTCCCACGATGTTCACGCGGGCGACACCCTTGATCCGTAGGAACCGGGGGTTGAGGTCGTAGCGGGCCTTCTCCCAAAGCTCCGTGATGTTCCGCGTCTTGCTCGTGAGGCTGATGCCGATAATCGGGAAGGCAGAGAAAGTGAGCCGGTGGACCGCGAACTCGGCCGTGGGCGGCAGCGTGCTGCGGATTTGGGCAAGCCGGCCCAGCACGTAGAGTTCGGCCTGGATCATGTCCGTGGACCAGTCGAAGAAGACGTTCACGGCCGCCGAGCCTCGGCCGGTCGTCGAGCGGATAGTGGCCGTGCCGGGGATGTTCTTCATCGCCTCTTCGACTGGCCGCGTGATCGTGGCCATCATTTCGTCGGCCGGCATGACCCCGTTGTCGATGAGGATCACGACCCGAGGGAAATCGGTCTGCGGGAAGACGGAGGCCGGCATGATGTAGGCGGCGTAGCCTCCGGCCAGGCACAGGGCCGCCGTGAGAAAGAGAATCGCCTTCCGGTGGCGAATCACGAAGGGCTCGGTCAAGGCCGAATGGTGATCGGTCGGGGCGGGAGTCTGGTGGGTCATTGGCGACAGCCGGGCAAACCAGAGGTCCGTGCAAACCCCGCTTGACAGCAGGGCTTGACGGTGCAGTCGCAGACCCCTACCGAAGCGGCCAACGCAAGGTAGGAGTCATCAGCCACAGCGGGCACCGACCCAAGGTTGGTCGCGCCGGGCGGTTCTTCGGGGGACTCCATCCCCTTTTGACCCGTTCATAGTACCATCAGGAATCAGCCGCGGTCAATTATCTAACACGTCTGGCGGCCGGGAGTTCCGATTCCAGGCCGGGTGGCTTGCAACATGCCGCCTACCACGCTAAAACAGCGCTGTATGCGGCGTGACGCCGAACAGCGGCTAGTAGTGACGATGGGGATGGAGTCCCCCAAAACTGCCAACAACGGCTGATGACTCCTACCAGGTTTCGCCGAACCGGGTGGGAGTTGCCAGTGCGAGAAGACTGTGAGAACTCCCACAAGGCGCTGTCCTTGCGGGAGTTTTTTTGTGGCCTGGATTGGGGCCGACAGTGGCGCGTGACTCCCGGGAGGAGCGGTGGATGATGGTCCACTTCTACTGTCCCGCATGTTGGAAGGAGCTTGCTGACGACTTGCCGCAGTGTCCCGATTGCGGCGCGGAGATTCACAACATTTGGAGATCGAAGAGTTACCTGGAGAAGCTGCTTCTGGCACTGAACCATCCCGAACCATCGACCGTGATGCGGGCAGTTTGGCTCCTCGGGCAACTCGGGGACCGCCGTGCGGTCGAACCATTGGAACGCCTTTTGGACAAGACCAACGACGTATTCGTAATCCGTGCTGCGAGGGTTGCATTGAGCGCACTCGAAGGCTCCAACGCCGGCCCGGGGCAGAGATAGAACAAACCATCAACACCATCAAGGAGAAAGTGATGACGAGAAAGATCGAAGTGATTCGTGCCTTGGAGATTCTCGATTCCCGAGGCAATCCGACCGTGAGGGTTTGCGTGACGCTGGACAATGGCGTTAGGGCTTCGGCCTCCGTGCCGTCTGGGGCTTCCACCGGTGAGAACGAGGCCCTGGAACTCCGCGACGGCGACAAGAAGCGGTACGGCGGCAAGGGAGTCCTCAAGGCGGTCACCAACGTCAATGACACGCTCGCACCCAAGCTGCTTGGGCTGGACCCGGCGCGGCAGGCCGAGATCGACCGCCTGATGATCGACCTGGACGGCACGCCCACCAAGAGCAAACTCGGTGCCAACGCGATCCTTGGCGTTTCGATGGCCGTGGCCCGGGCGGCGGCAATGGCCGCCGAACTGCCGCTCTACGCTTACTTGGGCGGGACGGGCGCGGTGCGGCTGCCGGTGCCGCAGATGAACATTCTCAATGGCGGCAAGCACGCCGACAACAGCGTGGACCTCCAAGAGTTCATGGCAATGCCGATCGGCGCGCCGAACTTCGCCGAAGCACTGCGTTACGTAGCCGAGACATTCCACGCCCTGAAGGGCATCCTCCACAAACGGAAGTATGCTACCAGCGTTGGCGACGAAGGCGGATTTGCTCCTAATCTGAAAAGCAATGACGAAGCCTGCGAAGTAATCATCGAGGCGATCACGGCCGCTGGCTACGCGCCTGGCAAGGACATCGCCATCGCTCTGGACCCCGCGGCGAGTTCCTTCTACGAGGACGGGGCCTACAATCTCGCCAAATCGGGTCAGGGCAAAAAGACCAGTGCCCAGATGACGGACCTCTACAAGTCCTGGGTGGACAAGTACCATATCGTCTCTATCGAGGACGGCCTGGCGGAAAACGATTGGGACGGGTTCCGGGCGCACACGGCCGCCTTGGGCGACAGAATCCAAATCGTTGGCGACGACATCTATGTCACCAACACCAAGTTCATCGCCCGGGGCATCCAAGAGAAGAGCACCAACGCCGTGCTCATCAAGCTCAACCAGATCGGCTCCGTCACCGAGACGATCGAAGCGATCCAGATGTGCCAGAAGGCAGGCTGGGGCTACGTGGTATCGCACCGTTCGGGCGAGACAGAAGACGCCTTCCTGGCCGACTTCGCGGTGGCAATGGGCGGCGGCCAGATCAAGACCGGCTCGGCCTGCCGCAGCGAACGCATCGCCAAGTACAACCGGCTCTTGGAGATCGAAGCCGAATTGGGAAAGGCCGCCGTGTTCGGACGATAACGTAGCCAATATCCTGTTCGAGAATGACGACTGCCATGTCTTCCAACCAGGGGTTTCCCGTGTCCGAGATCAGCAGTGAGCGCGTGCTTGTTGTCCCTGCCGAGTTGTTGCATCGCTTGGGCCATTTTCAGGGCTTTACCAGCGAAGTAGACCGCTATGTCAGCGTTCTTCTCGATCCAGCGCACACAAGCTACCGCCCTCGGCATGAGGTGGAGAACGATCCTTCATACAAGCAACTCATCCCCTACGTCCTCTTCTGCCATGACGACGGAGCGGGATGCGAGACGATTTACCAGTACACCCGCGGCATGAAGCAAGACGAATCGCGTCTGCGCGGCAAACGGAGCGTTGGTATTGGCGGTCACATCGCCATGAAGGATTCTGCGTCCAACGGGATCGGCAATGCCTACTCAGAGGGCATGTCCCGAGAACTGGCCGAAGAAGTCTCCATCGAAACGCCGTACCGCGAGCAATGTGTCGGCCTCATCAACGACGACGAAACCAGCGTGGGTCGAGTCCACTTGGGAATCGTACATCTCTTTGATGTCGAACGGCCGGCCGTAGTGGCGCGGGAGACCGAAATCGTGGATGGCAGCTTCCGGCCTATTCAAGAAATCCTTCCCTATCTCGATGACTTCGAGATGTGGTCGCAGATTTGCCTGCGGGCGCTGTTTGCGGATGCGAACGGCTGATTTTAGCGGCATGAATGGGTTGGAAGTGCGGGATGGGGTTGACGTTACGACTGCACACCCCAATAATGTGATAGAAGCTGCGGCGATGGGGTTCGCCATGAAATGCCGCCCGACCACCGCTACGCGGTGGTGCCCGCGGCTGATAACCCCTACCAGAAGGACTTTCCCTCGGGTAGGGGCACAGTAGAAGACCAGAAGCCCTTGGGAAGGTTTCCCGAGGGCTTTTTTCATTGAGGGCTGGACCATGCTGAGCCCGCTGCACAAGCACGCCCTGCTTTCCACGTTTCTGCACATCGAGAGCCGCCTGAACGAGATGGAGCCCTTGCTGGCTCAGGGCAAGCGGCCCTCTCCACTCAACCAGCATGTCCATGACCTGTCGCCTACCGAAGCCAAGGTGGTGGAGGATTATTTCGCCCGTATCCGCAGCACGATGGTAACCTGCCTGGAAAAGCATGGGATTCCCGTCGAGGTCCACCGGGTCAGCCTACGCTGGTCCTTGCAGACGGGCGTGAATTTCCTCAGCGTTGCCGTGGCCGAAGTGGGACCAAACCGGCTGCGTGGTTACGGAGAGTTAGACGACGCCGGTCGCCAAGAGGTACTGAGCATTCAGCAGGAGCTAGATCGACTCTTGGATCGGGTCGTCGCGTACCTGAGCGATCGGCTCGGACACGATCTGCCCGAGCGCCTCGCCCGGTTGCAGGCCGCCCCTGGCAGCGGCGCCATGCTCCGCCTCTTGGATCAAATCGTGATGCGGTGGCAACTCGTCGAGTTCCGTCCCACCATCGACACCATCGTCCAGCGGCTCGAATCGCCCCAGTTTGAGATTGCCGTCTTCGGGCGGGTCAGTTCGGGGAAGTCCTCTCTGCTCAACCACGTTGCCGGCACCGGTGTGCTTCCGGTCGGGGTCACGCCCGTCACAGCGGTCCCGACGCGGCTGGTGCGCGGCGACTGGCCCCGCGCCGTCGTCCATTTTGCCGAGACCGGCCCCCGTAGCGTTGATCCCAAGGAATTGGCCGAGTATGCCTCGGAGGAGAAAAACCGCGGCAACCACAAGCATGTGACGGGGATCACCGTGGAGATTCCCTCCCGGCGGCTTCGGGAGGGAGTGGTCCTGGTGGATACGCCGGGCATCGGCTCATTGGCCACCAGCGGCAGCGCGGAGACCTTTGCCTACCTTCCTCGCTGCGACTTGAGCGTGGTGCTGATCGACGCCGGCTCGACTCTGAACCAAGAAGACCTCTCCTTGCTGCGCGACCTCTATGAGGCCGGAATCCCAGCCCAAGTGCTTCTGAGCAAGGCCGACCTGCTCACGGCCGAGGACCGGCAGCGCGTTTTGCAGTACATCCGGGATCAACTTCGGCAGGAACTCAACTTGGACGTGGCGGTCCATCCGGTCAGCACTCTGGGGAAGGATGCGTCGCTGCTGGATTGCTGGTTCGAGCAAGAGATAGAGCCGCTGTGGGAGCGTCATCGGACACTCACGGAAGAATCGTTGCACCGAAAGACTGCGCGGCTGCGAGAGTCGCTGATGGCCGTGCTGCGAACGCTGCTCGCCAAACGCCACGCGGGCACCGACGCGGAGCGTTGGTCGGCCCCGGTTGGCGGCGACGGCAGGCAGTTGAAGGCCGCCGAGCGCCTCTTGGACGAAGCGGATGCCGCAATTCAGCAGGCGCAGACGCGCCATCGGGATTGGTCAGCAGACGAAGCAGCGCTGGTGGAGATTATTCTCCAGGATGCAGCGAAAGCCCTCGTGGAATCGGCTCGCAAGGCAAATGGCAAGGACCATAAATCGCTGATGCAAGTAATCCAGGAGTCGCTGGTCCAGGTCGGCCAAATGGCGAGAGAGGTTGTGACAGGACTCCAGAAGACCCTGAGCCGTGTCTTGGAAGCCTTGGAGAAAACCTCGCCATTGGCAAAGGCCGACACGGCTGCCATCCGCAACGCTCCGCTGGGCGGGTTGCCCGTCATTGATCTCTCGCCGCTGTCCGCGAAGTGCAACTGTTCGATTCCCGGCTGGGCCACCTTGGTGTCCAAGATGGCCCACTGGATGGCTCGCCGGGCAGTGGACGCGCAGTTGGCCGATCAACTCCAGCAATCCGTTAGGTTGTACAACGCACAGCTTCGGGCCTGGCTGAAAACGTCAATTCTCTCAGTCGTGGAGCCCTACCAGTCCCAGGCGGAGGTCTTCCGAGAGCAACTGCGCCGGATGACCGCCCCAGGCGACGAGTCCGACGCGACAACGAACGCGGGTGACCTGCTGCGTGATTTGCAGGAATTGGAGCAGGCTGGGGCGGCGGAGAGCAACACGACTGAGGACGAGGCTTCCCATCCTCAATCCGCGGACGGCGAAGGAGCGCCCGAGCGATCCCCGCGTGATGCGACTACCACCGCCTCGAACACGAAATGAGAAA
>Ga0315277_10001555_pt1 | contig 33321 bp, 27 predicted proteins | sample YL17G05_15_MG_FD_203695 | JGI IMG/M metagenome (GOLD analysis project Ga0315277, IMG submission 203695) | Sediment microbial communities from Yellowstone Lake, YNP, Wyoming, USA - YL17G05_15 | ecosystem: Environmental > Aquatic > Freshwater > Lake > Sediment | place: USA: Wyoming | collected...
CTGGCAAACCTAAAAAACTAGCCCTCACTGCTTGTATGCGTAAACTACTTATCATCCTTAATTCGATCTTGAAAAATGATCCCATTACTATCTGTACTCAGTCTTGACTTTCAAGACAGTCGCTACATCATTTTCGGCTCGATCAGCAAAGTAAGGGGCAAAATTCGGTTCGGCATTCGCAATGCAAATCAAAGAGGTTCGACAACCACTGCCGTGCCGTAACAAAGGACTTCAGTCACACCGGACATGATTTCCGTGGCGTCATACCTGATGCCAATGACCCCATTTGCCCCAATTTCCTGGGCATGAGAAATCATCATCTGGAACGCCTCTGCGCGTGTCTTTTCGCAAAGGTTCGTAAACAGGGAGATATTCCCGCCCGCCAAAGTCTGCAAAGACCCGCCGATTGTGCCGAATATGGAACGAGAGCGGACAGTGATCCCTTTCACCACACCGAGGGTCTTGACTACCCGGTAGCCATCGAGCGTGAATGCGGTTGTAGTCATTTCATGATTCATAGTCTTTCCTTTCCTAATTATAAACCAGAATTCAGGTTATCAAATAAACACCGGTGAGACTCTTTTTATTCCAATTTTATTAGTTAAATAGCTTTGGAGGATTCCGGGGAAAGTTTGATATTAAATATTCTCTCGAAATTCTCGCTGGTTATCCGTGAAAGCTCCTCAAGCTCCATTCCCCTGATCTTAGCCATAGCCTGGGCAGTATAGACAAGGAACGCTGGCTCGTTGTTCTGCTGACCACGCTTGGGGTGGGGAGCTAGATAGGGCGAGTCTGTCTCAAGAAGGAGCCTGTTATCCGGGATGCTGCGGATAAGCTCGGTTTTTTTGAAATTAGTGAAGGTTATCGTGCCGCCCACACTGAAATAGCAGTCAAGACTCACCAGCTCTTCCATGTCTTCAGGGCCGCCGGAAAAACAGTGCACAAGCCAGGAAACATGCTCTTTCACGCTCCGGCCTTCGAGTATCTGGATCAAATCCGGGTAAGCTTTGCGGCAGTGGATCACAACCGGAAGCTTAAGGGTCTCCGCCAGGTCGAGATGGGCGAGGAATGCCTCTTTCTGGGCCTCGACAGGGCTATGCATATAGTGGTAGTCAAGCCCGGTCTCGCCCACTGCCACAACTTTCGGGTCAGAAGCTAAGGAATCGAAAAAGTCCATGGTGCGCGGAGTTAGTTTCGAGGAATCATGGGGGTGGAGGCCCACAGTGACCAGAAGGCCCGGGTATTTTGCCGCCTGTTCCAGGGCGAGCACAGTTGAAGGCTCATCGTAGCCCACATTGACCACCCTGTCCACTCCGGCATCACGCGCCCGCTCGAGAACCTGCCCGATATCCCCGGCAAAAGCTTCGTCGTTCAGATGAGCGTGGGCATCCTGGAAAGAAATTGGCATAAGCAGAACTCCCTATTTCACCAATGCGGAAATCTTCCTGAATTCCTCGGTACCCGCCTGAACCAGCATCTCGAAAAGCGCGCTCTCGGTCGAGGTAATCACTGCGCCGGCCGATTTCATCCGCTCCAGGGCGATTTTCTTGTTTTCCGGATCGCGGCTTCCCACAGCATCCGCGGCCAGGTGCACCTTGTAACCCGCGGCCAGGGCGTCGAGCGTGGTCTGAAGTACACAGATATGGGCCTCGGTGCCCGAGATAAGGAGAGTTTTTGCAGAAGTCCGGGATATTGCCTCAGCCAGGCTGTTATCGGCAAGGCAGGAGAAAGTTATCTTCTCACCTTTCCGGGATTGGCCCAGGATCTCGGCCAAGGGCTTGACTGTGGGCCCTAATCCCTTGGGGTACTGCTCGGTGACAATGACCGGCAGGCCCAGAACTTCAGCCCCGAGTATCAGGCGGCGGATATTTTTCACTACGGAATCGGCATCGTTAATTACCGGAAGGAGCCGCTCCTGGACATCGACAACGAGAAGGCAGGTGCCCTCGCGGCTTAAGAGTTGCGGGTGGCGCATGATCGACCTCGTTCAATAGTTATTAATAACTGGTTGCCTAACACACCTCGCCGGGGAGGGCGAGGCACGCCTCGCCCCTACGGCCGGCACCCCTCTTTTTAGAGGGGATTAAAAAGGAGCGAGGCGTGCCTCGTCCGTAGCTCTCAACAACACACCCCGGCCGCTGGCGCGGCCACCCCTCTTATTAGAGGGGATTTTTGTAACCGCCTGGGAAACCAGCAGTTATTCCCCCTTAGAAAAGGGGGACACAGGGGGTTGTTCATTAAAGTCCCCTCTATCAAGAGGGGAAACAGGGGTGTGTCAGCTTTTTCATTCGATAAAGGAAAGTTTTTGGATAAATTTATGATAAATCAGAATTAATTTCAAAACGAATTTCTTGTTTCAAATAACCCTTCCCGGCTCGATTACCCCGCCTCTGGGGACAATAACTATCCCCGAGCGTACATAATACCCGTCACCATCCCTGTCAGGCTCGCCGTGCTTGGAACGGATCACCACCCCATCGCCGATACGTGTGTTTTTGTCGATTATCGCTTCCTCTATCTGCACGTTATGGCCTATTCCCAGGGGAATGTTGCTCTCCGATCTGCGGAAGCCCTCCCGGTAATCGCCAGGCGTATCATAGAAATCCGCTCCGAGGATCAGGCTGTTATGGATTCTCGATCCGGAGCGGACAAACTCACGGATGCCGACAATAGAACGGGTTATCTCGGAGTTATCCACGATAGCGCCTTCGCAGAGGATCGCCCTCTCGATTTTTCCCCCGACCACCTTGACTCCGGGCAACGAGCGGGCATGAGTGTAAATGGGCCAGTCCTCCATGTAGAAATTGAACGGCGGCACCGGGTCGGTGAGGCTCAGGTTGGCTTTGTAATAAGATTCCAGGGTCCCGATATCCTCCCAGTAACCGTCGAACACAAAACCATACACCCGGCGAGTCTTGACTGCCTCGGGGATCACCTCGCGGCCAAAATCGGTGTATTTCTGATCACTTAACAGATCGACCAGGGTTTCACGGTTGAAGACATAGACTCCCATTGAACCGAGGTGCTTTCTTCCCCGGGATTCAACACCGAACTGCCGGAAAGAGCTTTCCTCAGTGACCAGTTCTTCCTGCACCCTGGGGTCTGCGGGTTTCTCCTTGAAATTAACGATCCGGCATTTGCTGTCTAGCTGCATAATCCCCATGCGGGGGATATCCGCGGCAGGCACAGGCAAAGTGCTCACGGTGATCTCGGCTTTCTTCCGGACATGGAAATCGAGCAGGCAGCGGTAATCCATGGCATAGAGCTGGTCGCCGGAGAGGATGAGAACATACTTTATGTTCCATTCGGTGATATAGCGCAGGCTCTGGCGGATAGCATCCGCAGTGCCCTGGAACCAGTTCATGTTGGTCGGAGTCTGCTCTGCGGCGAGCACCTGGATAAAACCATTGGAATAGCGGTCGAACTGGTAAGTCTGGAAGATATGGCGGTGAAGGCCGGCAGAGAGGAACTGGGTGGCCACGAAGATCTTGACCACCTGAGAGTTGATACAGTTGGAAACGGGTATGTCGATCAGGCGGAACTTTCCGGCGAGGTTGATCGCCGGTTTACAGCGAGCCAGGGTGAGGGGAGTCAGACGGGTTCCGCGGCCGCCGCCGAGAATAACCGCCAATGTTTCTTTGGTATTCATAGGAGGCCTTGTGGGAAAGAAGGTTAGCGAGGCAAGATGACCTGATATCCATCCGCTGAGTGAATTTATATGGCGACTAAAATAATCGCGGATAAAACCAGAGAATAAAAGTTACCAACCACGCGCTAACATCATTTAGAAATCAGGAGTCAGAATTAGTGGTAGTACAATCTCTGCTAAAAAAATCTTCTGACTCCTGTCTCCTGACTCCTGATAAATAAATGGCTATCAATAAATCCAAAAAATATTGCTATAAGCTATAATTTATGACGCTATGTATAAATGCTGAACCAGACCGGTCAAGGAGTGCCGGTTCCGGCCAGGAGTCATGTTTCCGCTTGATTTATCTTAGCCCTGCGGCTATTATTTGGCAAGGTTAAACAATATGTAAGGAGTGAATGATGAGTGACAGAAAGCTGACCAGGAGGGATTTTTTAACCGGGATGATTGCCGCTTCCGCAGCAAGCCTGGCCTTGCGGGAGCTCAGGGCCGGGGAGGAGCCGGTAATCGCCGCTGCTGCTTCCGGGCCGGATCCAGCCGCATCCACCAGGGCGGCGATCGAAGCCCTGGGCGGAATCGGGCGCTTTGTCAAGCGCGGCCAGAGAGTGATGCTTCTGCCCAACCCGCAGGGGCGTACCCAGGGAACAAGCACCAGGCCGGAAATAGTATATGAGGTGGCCGGTCTGTGCCGCGAGGCCGGAGCGTCGAAAGTAGAGATCTGCTCGATCCATTCCGGGGGACGGTGGCAGGGCACGGGTATCGATAAAGCAGCGGAGCGCGCCGGAGTAATTTTCCGGTCGCCGGAGACTGAGAGCGACTGGGCAACTTTGGAAATAAAGGGCGGCAGGAGGCATAAGGCCATCCAGGTGGTGCGCCAGGCAGTGGAATACGATGTGCTGATCAACATGCCTATTGCCAAACATCACGGGAGCACCAGGTACACCGGTACGCTGAAAAACCTGATGGGAGTGAATTCCAATGACACAGCCTGGCATAACGGGACCGCTTATCTCGTGGACAGCATAGTCGATCTGGCAAGCGCGGTCAGGCAAACCTTATGCGTGGTGGATGCCACGGTTATATTGGCCGAGAACGGGCCGTTCGGCCCGGGCCGTATTATCCGACCCCAGGAGGTTATCGCCGGAACAGACCCGGTGGCTATAGATTCTTACTGTGCTGGTCTCCTGGGCATGAAATCCATGGATGTGGCCACAATCCGCCAGGGGGCGGAAAGGGGACTGGGCGCCATGAATTTTGCGGAGAGCAAAACCGGGGAAGGCCTGAAGATATTACGTCAGGCATAAAAGATTCAAGGGAGACGCAAGATCAACAGATGGAATTGAAACGGGAGTGGATTGATTTTATTCGCCCGAACCTGCCGGGCACAGAACAGATGACCCTGGGTTCCCTTTACGGGGGCGGTTCGAGCCGTCTCTTTTACCGGGTCCGGGGAGCGGGAAGGCCTGCAGTGCTCATGGTCAATCCCAATCCCCCGCCGGGGAAACAGGGCGGGGTGAATGAGAACGATACCTATGTTTATGTGGCCGGAGTACTGAGAGAGTCAGGGGGCCTGCCGCCGGAGATTTTCGCTTACGACCGGGAACAGGGCCTGGTCCTCATGGAGGATGTGGGAGACCTGCACCTTCGGGAAGAGGTTCTGGCCAGGGGCCCGCGGTCGGAATGGACAGAGGATGTTTACCGGCAGCTTCTGGAAATACTGATCGATATTCAGCTTTACGGTGGGACGCGGTTTGACCAGGCGCAAAGCTTCAATCCCTGCTATGACAGCGAATTCATGTACCGGGCCGAAGGGCTTTATTTCGCTGAATACTTCACCGGTCGCCTTTGCGGGATAGATGATCCGGAACTTAAAAATGAACTCCGTAGCCTGGCGGAATTTACCGGGGATTTGATCAGCCGGGAAGCGCTTCTCTATCGCGATTTCCAGAGCAGCAATATAATGCTCGGGCCTGACGGAAAATTCCGCCTGCTCGATTTCCAGGGCGCCCGCCTTGGCCCGCCGGCCTATGACCTGGCAAGCCTTGTCTACGATCCCTATGTTCATCTTCCTGACACCATGAGAGCGAGACTTGTCACCCATTATCTGAAAACTCTCCAGGCCCGCTCCCCTAGTTTGGCAAAAGAGTTTGTCCGCCAGTTTCCCTTTGTCGCAGTCCACCGCCTGATGCAGGTTCTGGGGGCTTATGGGAAATTGTTCCTGGTCGACGAAAAGCGAAGTTTTCTTGATTTTATCCCGCGGGCACTGCGCGACCTGAGGCGTTTCCTGGAAAGCGAACAGTTTTCAGCCTGGCCGGTACTGAGAGATGTGATTTTTTCAGTGGATATGCAAAATTTCAACAATTCCCAAGATAAAAAGGCATGAATTATCTCGGGAAATACTAACAGGAATTATCCGGTATGTCCGTAATAAAAGGCTTTCTGACTGTCTGCTTGCTCGCGACAAGCCTCATTGCCTGCGCCACGAAAGAAGGCGCTGAGAAGAATCTTCCCCGGAAAGAGAAAGTGAGTACAGCGGTGTCAGCAGAGGGATTTAACCAGGTCTCCCGCTGGATACTCGCCTGCCGGGTGGGTCAGGGAGGATTCGGCTGCTACCCCGGGGATTCGGCATTCACCACGAGGACAGGCATGGCCCTTGAGGCACTTCAGTCAATGGGGGAAGTTGGTTCTTTAAGCGGCAAAAAAGAGCTTGCTGAATGGCTGAAGGCGCGCCAGCTTCCTGACGGCGGATTTTTCGAGGCCGATGATTATTACCTCGGGAAAAAGCTGCCCTGGGGCTCGGTGAGCGCCCTCGAACCCACTTACTGGGCTGTGCACGCCCTGGCGATCCTCGGTGAAAAACCGTCAGACCCCAAGTCTTGCGCCAGGTTTATCACGTCGCGGAAAAGCGGGAATGGTGGATATGATGCTTATGAATATGCCTGGGGCGGGGCTAAGGAAGCCCTTTACACCACATTCTGGGCCGTAGCCGCGCTCAAAGAGCTCGGTTTCCCGGTTCCTGATTCCGCAAAAACCGTGGAGTGGGTCAGGAGCATGCAAGACACCCACGACATGCGCGGCGGGTTTGCCCTGAGCAATGATAATTTCAAATATTCCTCGGTATCCGGCACCTATTATGCCGTGCGTACCCTGAATCTTCTCGGGACGGAGCCGAAACGCCCGCGGGAGGTGAAAAAGTTCCTCCTCAGCGCGTACGGCCAGGAACCGGATGGCGGATTCGAGGTGGGACACGGCGACAACTGGAACAATTTCGACCATTATTCCCGGATGCAGGACACCTACGGCGCTGTGTACGCCCTCAGGCTTCTGGGCCTGCCCCTTTCCGACAGCGATTCCTCGCGGGCCAGCCGGCCCATGTCTGACTGCGCGGCGTGGCTCGCCTCGGTAGAGAACCCGGACGGCGGGTTCGGCAGGCTGGGGAGGACCGACCAGACCCCGCTGGCAAGCCCCAGCGAGATGAGAGCCACATGGCAGGCGGTGCGTGCTTTCGATCTTCTCGAATTTCCCCTTCCGCAAATTAAAAATTATGTCCAGCCGGTATCCGAGGTGAAAATACACCAGCCTCTTCACCGCCATCCGGTAGTCGATTGCGGCGACCCTTGCGAGGTGTGGGCTTACCGCAGAATCGCCCTGCCGATCTACGAATATTATCTAGCCCGCACCGGCTCGAAAATAGAGGCTCTGGGAATGATCAGCCGCTGGGTAAGGGCTGCGGTAGGGCCGGAGAATGGGGCCTGGATTACCGGCGGCAGAGGGATACTCATGCACGAGTGGGGGCAGTGCGGGGCCATGAGCTGGCTTTTTCAGGCCCTGGCGACAAGTGTCGACCACGCTTCACGCGGCAGTTTCGTGATCGGCGATGTGAACTGCGAAATCCTGGTGCAGGAAAAAAGCTGGGAAACGCCCCATTGGTGCCTGTTCATTCCCTTTACCAATGAGTATCCGGATTACCGCCTGGCCGCCCCGGATGGGAAACGCAGCGGCTGGAGCGTCCTCGATATGGTTGTCTACTACCAGAAGCGGCTTGAAAACCTCGACTACCCCTCGATGACTCGTCTGGGCGACCACCTTTTCGCCCAGGTGCGCGTGGAAACGGTAAATGCTTTGAACGGCAAATGGGGGCAGGAATTCAAGATGGACAGCCTGACTACTTATGAAAGCCCGGTGGTCCGGGAGCTTTACCCGGAAGGGAGCTGGTAAATCGGAGGGGTGAGGCATGACTTGCCCGCTATAAAGGAATCGCAGATCACTTCCGACCTTCCGATCAACTAATCTGGAGAGAGAGAAATGGTAATCCGTAAATCTATCCTGACCGGACTTTTTCTTGTCGCCGGCCTGGTGGCCATGGATATGCTCGTGGCCACGAAGAGTGCGGTGGTCATTTATCACGACCCGGCGCCGGATGCATATTTTTACGAGACCGGCTCGGATACCGCGGATTACCCGCTCGATGAAGTTCCGGTTTCCTCCCAGGTCGCTTGTCTGGCCAGCGACAATCCTCTGCTCAAAGCTCCGGTTCCCCGCAGTGCCGAGCTGACCCCGGAACAGATCGAGGATATGGTTTATACGATCCTGGACATGGATAGAGATGTAACCACCGGCCAGCCGAAAATACAGCGGTTGATCGAGCGGAAGAGGGCGGAGAAAGGGGATAGCTGCTGGGTTGTGCTCAAGGTGAACCTGGTTTATGCCCCAGGAGAAAAACACGCCCTTTCCGATCAGACCGACCCCCGGGTCTTCCGTGCAGTCTTGCGCTACCTGGCGGAAAAGACACAGGCCACCCGGATATCTTTTTTGGCCTGCGGGAGTTACCTCGATGGCGGGGAAACAGGGATATTCACCGGGAGCCGGTTCGGCAGCGCGAACTTCCGCTGGAACAGCTTTTTCGCCGGCCTGCCGGATACTTTCTCCCTGGCCGGGATGGTCGGGGAAATCCAGGCCGCAAACCCCGGTAAAAAACTCGACATGATCAATCTCAACTATAACGAGCTCTATTCCAATGGTCTCGCCTATAATGAAATGACCGCCGAGGAAAGAAAGAAAACGAGCCTGGCTTATATCCCCGTGCCGATTTACAACGGGATCGGAGCACTTTTCACCTCGAACACGGAACAGGACAACGGCTGTTATAACCCCACCAAGGCTATTTACAAAAGCGATATCCTGGTTAATGTGCCCAAGTCTAAAACAACAGGGGGTGTGGGCATTAACTGCACGTTCAAGAACTACATAGGCTCTGTTTCCCGAGGTGTCTACTCGCCGATAGGAGACCGCGGGCAGTGGCTGGGTAATCTCGACCACGATAACCTCTACAAGACCTGCCTCAACCTTTTCAGCTACCACCCGAGCGATTATGTCCTGGTGGATGCACTTCATGCTATGGAGGGTGAGGGCAGCCATCCGTACAGCAATTACACCGGCTATCTGCGGCGCAATTTCCTGGCCGCCGGTTCAGACCCCGTGGCTGTGGAGTCGGTATGCGCCCAGAGCATGGGCTTCCATCCCGGAGACCTGGAGATGCTCCGCTATGCGCGGGCCAAGAACTGGGGATACTATGAGCCGAACAGGATCAAAGTGATCGGAGACAAGCTTTCCTCATTGACCATGGATTTCCGGAAAGCCATAGGCGAAGGGCAGGATGGCGGGACCGGATATTACAACTATGGCCGGGGATGCGCCAGATGGCTTATCTGCGGGCCCTTTGCCGGTACGGACCTGACGGTGAACCCGGAAGGATTGGATCTGTCAGCCCTGGACCCCGCAGCCGGCGATAGCGCAGGAGGAAAAACCTGGAATGCCTATATCTCCCCCGGCACGGTGGTGGACCTGGCCCAGGCTCTGCCCAGGCCGTTCGAGAACAGTACAGTCTATGCTTTCACGCGTATTTATTCCCAGGCTGCTGTTGACGGCAAAATCTGGACAGGAGCCACCGAAGGCATCCGGGTGTGGGTGAACGGAGAACTGGCCGTGGATAAAATGCAGAACCTGGGTTACGACCGGAAAAAGATCGAGGCCGATCTCAGGCTGGCCAAAGGAGATAACCGCATCCTGGTGTGTCTCTCTCACACCGCGGGAGACTTCTGTTTCAGCCTGGCCTGTGTAGATGACGGCTCTAGTTCAGCGAGAACAGGTTTCGTGCCCTATGTCTGGAAGGACGGGGGCTGGAACGCTCTTGGCGCACCGCTTTCTTTCAGCACCGAAGACAAGAAGAAATATTTCGGCGGGGGAACTCTTTCCGGCACTTTCTACCACCTGGGCAAAAAACCTGCCGCAGGGGCCGGGGAAGTAAAGAAACAGTGCGATCTCGACTCGAACGGCAAGGTGGACATTGTGGATGTGATCTATCTCCTTCTGGCCATACGCAGAGAGCCGGATAATAAGGCCTGGGACTGGAACGCCGACGGCGTGAACGATCTGGCGGATGCCCGGGCGCTGATTGAGGACATTATTCAGGGACGCTGCATCCTGAGCCAGGCTGTTCTATCCTCCCCTGGACAACCATAACCTGCAGCATCCCTGCGGGCGGTGCGCAAAAGATGCGCCTGGCTGTATATGATTTACGGTGAAGTCTGGTTCGGAAGCTGGTTGACAAGTTGCGGGATGGGGGATGTCATACGGTGATAATTTGATTAAAATATCGCAGTCTTGACACGGAGCGGATAATCTCTTAAAATGATATACATAATAATGTATATGTTTTATCTTCTTCAACAAAAGTTGAGTGGAAAATGATCAGAGAAATTATCGAGGATTTCAGGGCCATAAGAGCCAATGATCCTGCGGCGAGGAACTGGCTGGAGACAGTTCTCTGCCACACGCCCTGGCATGCGATAATCATGTACCGTTTCGGTCACTGGCTTCACGGCCTGGGCATTCCGGTAATCCCGCGGTTTATCAGTGTATTGGGACGGTTCTGGGCCGGAGTGGAAATACACCCTGGAGCCAGGATCGGCCGTCATTTCTTTATCGACCACGGTACGGGGGTAGTGATCGGCGAGACAGCCGAGATCGGTGACCGCTGTGTCCTGTTCCACGGGATTACTCTCGGCGGCACCGGCCATCACAAGGGCAAACGCCATCCGACAGTGGGGAACAATGTGCTTATCGGCACATCGGCCACCCTGCTCGGGCCGATCAAAGTGGGCAATAATGTTCAGATCGGCGCGGAAACAGTGATAATCAACCGGGATGTGCCGGACAACTGCACCGTGGTCGGAGCGCCGGGAGTGATAGTCAAGCGCGACGGCAGAAGAGTGACAGAAAAGCTGCCCATGGCCCATTATACTCAGAACTCTGAGAATAAGGGAGAGGATTGAAAAGGGCAAGGAGGATGGGAACTGAGGAAAGCAGGCATTAAATAATTGAGAAGAAGGGATTGAGACTCGAAAAAGAAAGCCCCGGGAAAAGCGAAAAGCTTCCGCCGGGGCTTTTAATTTTAAAAACTATTAGAGCAGTTTCTTCAACTGGTCTTCAAAATAACTTTTCGGCTGGTAGCCGATAACTTTATCCGCAATCCGACCCTCACGGTCAACAATAAAAGTGGTTGGTATGCCCTGATAAACCTGGTAAGCAGCCACCACGGCCATATTGGCCATTGCCACGGTATAAGGGACCTTGTTTTTCTCGATAAAATTTTTTACCACAGCAGGACCCTCCCGATCCACGGAGATACCCACTATCTCGAATCCCTTGTCCTTGTAAGTGCGGTAGAGCTCGGAAAACTCGGGGACCCCTTTTACGCAAGGCGGACACCAGGTGGCCCAGAAATCGATTATCAGCACCTTGCCCTTGAAATTGGACAGGGATACCTGGTCGCCATTGATACCGGTTAGAGAAAAGTTCGGCGCCAGGTTAGTGTCAGCCTGGCCCTGAGCCTGGTCAGACTTCGCCTGGGCCTGCGCCGGGGATTCAGCCGGCTGGGCGGAAGCTTCTTTCTGGCCTTCCCTGGATGCCTGGCAGGAGAACAAGAGCGCCAGGGAAAAGATCAACGATGTTTTTAAAAGCTGGTACTGCGACATATACTCTCCTAAGTAAGAATTAACCGGCCGAAAAGTTTCAGCCCATGTTAACCAGGCCCGGAAATAGTTTTATCAAATAACTACTTAAAATGGAAAACATATCCAGAAAAATCAAGACTCCGACCCCAATAAGAAACAAACCGCAGATAATTTCAATAGTGCGCATATATTTTTTCAGCCGGCTGTAAACACTGAAAAATCCGTTCAGGGCAACTCCTGTAACCAGAAATGGCAGCCCCAGGCCCAGGGAATAGACAGCGAGAAGGAGAACGCCTGAGCCGACAGTCCCCTTTTGGGCGGCCAGGGCCAGGATCGCCGCCAGAATAGGCCCGATACAGGGTGTCCAGCCGAAAGCGAAAGCCGCCCCGATAAGAAAGATTCCTAACGTTCCTAATGGATTTTCCCGGACATGGACCCGTTTTTCGTACTCCAGGAAGCCGAAGCGGAAGATGCCGGTAAGGTGGAGTCCCAAAAGACAGATAAGAATGCCGGCCACGCGGTTGAACCAGAGGTGCTGGGTCAAAAGAAGCTTACCGATAAAAGAGGCTCCGGCACCCAGGAGAACGAATACCGCGGAAAAACCGAGAACGAAAATAAGAGTGCTGAAAAAAACCCTGACCAGTCGCCCTTTTTTATCGGCTTCCCGCTGTAATTCCTCGAGTGAAAGCCCTGAGACAAAGGAGATATAAGCCGGGATGAGCGGCAGCACACAGGGACTGATAAAAGAGAATAATCCGGCGGTGAATGCCGTTAAAAGGGATACGCTTTCCATGGGTTATACGCCCTTGCGGTTTGAGGCCGGCATGCTTGGACTGCTGAACGCCCTGGAGAAGAGCAGTCTGACCCGAACGGCCAGGTCGTCAAGCAGCGTGTAAAGGGTGGGAGTGAGCACCAGGGTCAGAAAAGTGGAGGTGGTCATACCGCCGAGGATAGCCAGGCTGACTGGGCCCCAAAAAGCCGCGCGGCCTTCCGCAGCTCCGAAGATCGAAGGGGCGATAAGCGGTGCGGCCATCGGCAGCAGAGTAAGTATCGTGGTGCTTGCGGTCATTAGTATCGGCCGCAGCCGTTTCTGCACCGCCTCAATTATCGCCTGTTGGCGGGGCAGGCCGCGTTCACGGAGCTGGTTGATATAATCAACCAGGATAATGCCGTTGTTGACCACCAGGCCGCAGACAATAATTACGCCGATATAGGTCAAGGGGCCCAGATTAGTATTGGTGGCGATGAAAATAATAGCCACGCCGATAATCGCGAAAGGCACTGAAAAAAGGATAGCGAAGGGGAGGACAAAAGACTCGAAAAGTGCGGAGAGCAGGATATAAATTAGGACCAGGGAAAGGACTATGGCGAACTGGGACTGGTTTTCCGCATCCAGCATATCGAGAAAATGCCGGCCCAGCTCCCAGGAATAGCCTGGGGCAAGCTTTAGCCGGGACATTTTCCCGGTTACGAGCTGGCTCAATTGATATATGCCGCTCTGCGTGGTTTTTAAATATACTGATACATCGTAGAGCCGGTCTTCCTTTTCGATCGAACGGGGTCCGCGGCCGGTCTGGATGCGGGCCAGGCTGTTCAGGTCTCTCTGCTGGCCGCTCTGGGAGAACATTTCCAGGGAGCCCAGGCGTTCAAGACTGAGGCGCTCATCCTCGGCCAGGCCGAGCATGATATTTATCTCCCGGTTCGGAGCCTTGAAGCGGCTGTTGGGCCTGGTCGAAAACTGGGAGCTGACTGTCCGGGCCACCTGGCTGGCCGAGATGCCGCTCGATGAGGCCCGGTCGCGGTCCACCTGGATGCGCACTTCCTCTTCCCCCTGCTCGGTGCTCAAGTCGATATCTTCAACCCCAGGCAGGTCTTTCAATATATCATAAGCCTGATGGCCGTAAGTCTCCAGCAAATCCATCCGCTCCCCTTTGAAAACTATCTCCAGGCCTCCCTGTCCACCTCCGCCGCCGTGATGGTCCTGATTGTAGCGGAAAGTGAAGCCCGGTATACTAGGCATTAGCTTTTTAACCTCGCTCTCCAGCTCGGTGGTCGAGCGCTTGCTGTGCGAAATGTCCTCGAAATAAACCTGAATGTCACCGTAGTTTCGCTGACCCATGTTGAGCGAGACGCTTACCGAGTTGATCTCCAGCTCTTTTTTCCGGGAGAGTAGTTCAGCCTCGATATCTTTTATGACCCGGGAAGCCTCTTCCATGCCGTAATTATGGCTTATTTCCACATTTATGTACATCCTGCGCTCGGGCTGGAAGGGCGCTGGTTCCTTGTCGATCATTTGATAAAGGCAGAAAACGCCAGCGAAAATGCCCAGGACAGTGAAAATGGTAAGGGAGCGATGACGCAGGGCGCGGCTGACTAGGCTGGTGAAAAAGTTCCTCAGCCTCGGGAAATCGCGCTCTTTGCCTGGCTGGAGGTTTTTAATAATCCTGGCGCAGAGTAATGGTACGACCGTGAAAGCAACGATCAGGCTGGACAAAGAGACCACGCAGAAAGTGAGGCCGAAATCGCTCATGAAGCGCATCATTCCATGTCCCCCGCCGAGAAAGATAAGCGGAAGGAAGACAATGATATTGGTCAGGATGGAGGCAAGCATGGCCAGCCCTACCTCGTGGCTGCCTTGGAGGGCGGCGGCCTCTGCACCGAGGTTTTTCTCGCTGCGGATGCGGAAAATGTTTTCGAGCACGACGATCGCTGGATCGATCACAATGCCGATTGCGAAAATCATCCCCATCATGGAAATTATATTCAGGGTGATATTCGATTTTACAGGCTCAAGCCGCAGGACATACATGAGGAACAGGGTGCTGATGATCGATACGGGTATGGCGGTGGCGATAACCAGGGTGTTCCGGACATTGCCCAGGAAAAACAAGAGCACGGCTATAGCGAGGATGCCGCCGATAATGCCTGCATTTTTCAAATTATTTATACTGTTCAGAATCTCATCTGATTGGTTCCAGAATATTTTGTAATCGAGGTTGCGGTAACGGGGATCAGCTTTGATATTGTCCAGGGTTGCCATGACCTTGCGGCTCACATCGATAATGTTGGCATTGGTGGATTTATATATGCCCACTGAAATGGCATCGTTTCCGTTGAGCCTCTGGAACCAGCGGTTTCTTTTCGGAAAGTCGAAGCGAACATCCGCTATCTGCTCCAGGCGCAGGCCTCTGGAATTGATCGGCAGCTTGGCTATTTCGTTGACCGAGGTAAATTGCCCGAGGACACGCAGGTTGTATTTTTTGCCCCCGGTTTCCACATTTCCTGCCGGCAGGTTGTTATTTTCACTGCGGATAATGTTGGACAGCTGGAAGGGATTGACTCTGGCCGAACGCATGAGGTCCGGATCCAGGTCGATATAAATGCTTTTTTTCCTCAGCCCCCAGATCTGCACATTGGCCACGCCGTCGACAGCGAGGAGCCTTTTTTCCAGGACGTTTTCTACGATCCCCTCGAACTGGTCCTGATCTCCTGTCCAGGCCACGCCGAAGTTCAAGATGGGCCAGTCAGTTGTCTGGAAACGCATCACCTGGGGAGGATCGAGCATGTCATTGGGAAGCTTGGGCCGGATACGGTCCAGGCGTTCCCTGACCTCCATGGCGATAATGTCCATGTCCCGGTTTTCCTCGAACTCCAGTCTCACCGAACAGCCGTTGGAAGAGCTATTGGAACTGATTGACTTGACACCCGGCACTGTGCCCATGATTTCCTCGACCGGCCGGGTGATGAGCCTCTCGACTTCTTCCGGATTGCTGCTCTGGTAAGGGACATAGACACGCAGATTGGGACGATTGATATCCGGCAAGAATATCAGGGGAATGCGACCGAGACTTAGAAGGCCGAGCACAATCACGGACAGGCAAACCATGACCGTGGTAACCGGCTTATTAATGGCGAATTCGGATATTTTCATGACCTAATTGAAAATCCTCTCCAGTATGTTCTTTTTCTTGCCTGTGCCCGGAGGTACCGGTTCGGCGGCGGTAGGCGGAGTTACGGCTGCGCCTTGCTCGCCGCTCACCACTTTGATTTTCATACCCTCGTGGAGGTTTTCCTGCCCGATAAAGACCACCTGATCGTTCTCTTTCAGACCCCCGACAATTTCCAGAGTGTCTCCCTTTTCCAAACCCAGTGAAATTTTGCGGCGGTGGACCAGGGCCGAATCATCGATTACGTATACTTCCGGAGACTCGGTGTCCGGGATAAGAGCTTTACGGCTTATGACCAGGACATCCTGATGCGTGGCTGCATGAATATGGACCGTGCAGAACATGCCGGGTTTGAGTTTATTCCGGTGCTCGGTCACCTGAACGGTGATTTTTATTGTGCCGGTAGTCGGGTCGACCACCGGAGCGATCATTTCCACTGCACCGGAAAACTGCTCACCGGGAAACATTTCGCTGGATATCAACACCGGGCTGCCCTCGGCGATACGCGCCATCTCTTTCTCCGGCACATAAACCCGGGCGCGGAGCTTTTCCGTGTCCGCCAGGTTGAAAAGCACCATGTTGGCACGGATCAGATCGCCGCGCTCCACCATTCGCCTGGTGATAATGCCGCTGAAAGGCGCGGTGATAGTGGCAAACTCCAGGTTCAGGTTCGCCCGGTCACGCTGGGTCTGTGCGGTCTCGTACTCGAACTTGCTGCGATCCAGTTCTTCCTGGCTGGTAAGCTCCTTTTTGATCATTTCCAGGTTTCGTTCATATATCCGGCGCGTGTTTTCCATCTTGGCGAAAGCTTCCCGCAGGGCAAGAGTCAATGCGGACTTGTCCAGCTCAGCCAGAACCTGGCCCGGCCTGACTATGTCGCCCTCTTCCACTGCCAGGTGTTCGAGCAATCCATCCACCCGGGCCACTATATCCACTTGCCGCAGTGCCTCGATATGAGCGTTGCCGAAAACATAACTGGAAAGGTCGGTACGCCATGGTCTCAGCGCTTCTACCGGCACTGCATCCGCCAGACCGCCCTGGTCTCCCAGCATTTTCTTGTTGTTATAAGACTTGCTTTCGGGGCTTTTCTTTGACCCACCCTGACCTTCCAGCTTTGATGAACAACCAGGCGCAAAAATGACTGCTAAAACCACTGCCATATAAAAAATAACTGATATTAATCTGCTCTTTCTCAATTTATTACCTCGCGCGATCTGTGTTTGTGGATACCTGGCTGAAATGGCAGAAAATCCCTCCATTTATATACACCAAAAAACATCTTCTGGTTACAAGTTTTCCTGCGGGGTGCAGAATTTCAGATAATTTATAATTTATAAAAATAGCACCATTTAAACCAAAAATCAATTACCGTGGGGCTGTCTGGACAGATTTGCAGGAAATCCTTTTAATTGAGGAAAAATCCGGGAGGAATTTACCAGAGAGGGAATAATATGCTGGAAAGTCAGAAATGAGTCTCGATATAAGCCACTGCTGATTCGAGGTCTTTAAGAATCTTGGTCGAGAAACGGACCATCCAGGGATTGCACTCCTCGAAGGAGAAGGGGCTGAAAGCGATAACGAACTTGCCCAGGTTGTATGAGGCGTGGAACACCTCCATGGCCATTCCGATCGAGGGCTTGCAGTAGTTGACCAGTACTATATCGCTGTCGGCGACATCCTGCAGGTCGAAGCTCACTATCTCATTGGCCGAATCGACTTCGCGGTCTTTGAAATTACGGCGCATGGGGTCTAGAAGAATAAACCTCTGCGAAAAAAGCTTCTTCGCCCTCTCCCTCCAGGTTACGCTTTCCTCCGGCGAGCAGTCCATGATCGGGCCGCAGAGGTAAACTGTCCGTGTTTTTTTTACAGGCTTTTTCATTTATCCGGCCTATCTTTTTGCCGTGAAGGCCACTATCAGCACTCCATCTTTGTAAGACGGGCCGACGATCAGGAAAGTATCCCCATCCGGGATGCGCAGGATTGTCTCCAGCGCTTTTTCCTTGTCCGATTCCGGGGACAGTTTCACTCTGAGGCGGATTTTTTCTCCCTCCAGCCCCTCGGGAGTGAGTTCCAGGCGGTTTTTGCCGGGAAGTTCGAGGGTTTTTGTCTCCCCGTCGCGCAAGGAGACCTGGAGGGTTTGCTCGAGGCGGAAAGTGGAGTAGGCAAGCTTGCTCAGGTCCTTTTTGATGTCTTTGAGTTCCGGATCAGTGCCTTTGCCGGAATTGTCGGCGGCGATTTCACGTATAGTGATTTCACAGCCTTTTCCGGCCTTATCGCTCTGGCCCAGGGCCGAATTAAGGGATAGAAAAGCCAGGATTGCAGGAATAAAAAATATCTGGGTAAGCTTCCCGATCAAACAATTGTTAATCATACTCCGGCCTTTTTTTCTTCAAGAGGTGGAACGGCTCAATGGTTTTTGTCGCCGTTATCTTCGATCCAGATTATTATCGTATGGCCGCTTCCGGTCTCGGGTTTGAGCAGCATGAAGCTTGAGTAAGTACAGTCTATGGATTCAACCACTAATTCATTGGCCGAGGCCCTGGGCAAAGGCCCATAAAGAAAGATAAGAATTATCGCCGCGGCGGCAAGGGTGACCCAGTAACTGAGACGGCGATAAGACCTGCCTTTTTTCTTTTCGAGAGCACTGGAGATCGCTTCCCAGTTTCGGTGCGCAGTGAACTCATCCGGTATGCACTCCGTTCCCAGAGCGCCCATCATCCTGCTCACTGTACTGTACTTTTCCAGAAGCGCCCGGGCTTCAGGCGAAGCGGAAATCAGAGCTTCCAGCTCTTCCCGCTCCTTTTTATCCATCTGCCCGTCATAGTAACGGCAAATATTTTCCTCGGTCAGAGCTAACTTTTTATTGTCCATCTCAGTTATTTCCTTCCACGATTTGCCAATGTTCCAGGATCTCGGCAAGTTTTTTCCTTCCGTAATGAAGCCGGCTCATGACAGTGCCTATGTTGGCCCCGGTTACCTCGGCTATCTCAGTATAACTTAAACCGTTTATCTCACGCAGCACCATTACTGTCCTGTGTTCCTCACTTAAAGAATCGAGCGCCTTTCGGATAAGCCGGGCAAGCTCCTTGCGGTAAAGCTCCGCCTCCGGACTGTCCTCCTTAGGGGCTACCAATTCAACAGCTCTCTTTACGGAACCTTGCGGGATTTGGTCGGTTCCGACCTCTTTTTGCCGGGATACTTTCCGGCGGAAATCGGTGGCGGCATTTACGGCTATACGGTAGAGCCAGGTATAAAAAGAACTCTGGCCCTTGAATTTTTCCAGGGAGCGGAAAGCCTGAATGAATGTCTGTTGCACGATATCATTGGTGTCTTCAGCGGAACCGACCATCGAGCCGATCAAGCGGTGAATTTTGTTATGGTACCGCTCATAGAGCTGACGGAATGCCGCCTGGGAGCCCTTCTGAGCCTGGGTGATCAGTATTAAGTCATCGTCACTCTTTCCCTCCCCGGCAGGAAAATTTCGTTCATGATCGCTCCAGCGGAGGGTGTTTGATTGCTGTGGAACCTGATCACCGATTCTTCGATCAGGCCCGGGAACCATTTGCTGATCATCGTTATTCGGAGGTACCATTGGCCGTGCCAAATTCCACCCAGCAAGTTATTAGACGATAGAAGGAAAGATTTATTCAAAGGCCATCTTCCCGGCAGCTCACTTTTTCTTGATGATTTTTGCCGCTTTCTGGCCCTGTTCGGTGTCCGGATAATTTTGAACCAGCTCTTTGTATATCGAGTTGGCCAGAGACTGGTCTTTTATATGCTTTTCGGCCAGTTCCGCCGCCTGAAACAGATAAGCGGGAGTGAGCTGGTTCTGTGGAAAGAGTTCAGCCAGCTGTTTATAACTGGCTACGGCTTCGGAGTACTTTTTAAGAACTTTTTCCTGAATCTCCCCGATCCTGATCAGCGCCTCAGCGGTTCGGGTTTCCTTAGGAAATTCGGAGACAATCCGCTCCAGGAAAGCTATTGATTTCTGTGGATTGTTAAGGTTGTCCAGGTAGACACGGCTGATCCGCGAGTAGCATTCCAGGCGAATTTCCGGGAAAGGGAAACGCTTGGCTGTGTCTTCAAGCTGAATCACCGCCTTGCCGTAATTTTTTTCGGCCTGATCGATATCGGCCATAAAGACCGAGGCCCATGCGGCATAAATTTCGGCAGGAAACTTATCGATCACATCCTGGTAAGTCTGTCTGGCCATGGTGTAGTTCTGGAGATCGCGCAGGTATATGTTGCCGACCTTGTTGAGGGCATCCCCCACTGCTTCGCCGTAAGGGTTGACAAGCGGAGCGGTCAGGTAGGAGAGTATAGCCCTGTTCCATTCCCCCAGAAGACTGAACATATCCCCCCGGATCACCATCACCCGGTCCGGGGAGAGGTCGTAACTTAGATGGTAGATATAATGTTCGCACTCTTTGGCCGTATATTCAGCCATGTCCTTGACTTTGGCATCGGCAATAAGCTGGAGGAAATCGAGATAGCCGCGGACTCCTCCGGCAAAGGCCATTTTCCCGTCGGATACTTTCACCGCGTGGTTTTTGATCAGGTTCAGGTTTTCATCGGCGAAGATCGAAGTAATGCCCCTCTTACGGCTTTCTCCCAGGGCTTTAAGGTGCTGGCGGCACTGGGGGAGAAGAGGGCTTTTCGGAAAAACATATACAATTTTCAGGAACGCGGCGAGAGCATTGGGTTCCATTTTTTCCTGCTCGTAAAGCATCGCCAGAAAAAATTCCACACTATCGGATTTCAACGACCGGGGATAGAGTTCCCGGAAGATATTGAATTCAGGAATCAGCGCCCGGCCGTAAATATCGCGCGAGGCTTCGAATTTCGTTTTCAACAGGTCGAAATAGTTCGCTTCACTGGGGATGGCGCTATTTCCCGTTGAATAGACCAGAGTAAGAATGACTCCTGCCAAAAGGATATCGCCGAAAACTCTGAGACTTCTCCTTAGAAAAACAAAAACCATTTTTCCTCCTAACTCTGTGGAACCTGGCTCTGGTCAGGACTTTCGGTTAGACTCCGGGAGGTTTGTGTCAATGTCTTTTCCGGATTTATGGGAAGACTGACCGTAAAGGTGCTGCCCCTGCCCAGGGTACTGTCCACTTTTATCGTGCCGCCCAGGAGCAGGGTGAGCTTGCGGACTATGGTCAGGCCTAAGCCGGTGCCTCCGTACCTTTTGCTCAGCGATGCATCCCCCTGGCGGAATGCCTCGAAAATGAACGGCACATCTTCCCGGCTGATTCCCTGTCCGGTGTCCGAGACCGCGATCCACCAGTATTCATGATGGTGATGAAGCCCGGCGCTGATATGTACCGACCCTTTTTCGGTAAATTTGATCGCATTGTCGAGAAGTCCGAGAAGGAGCTGGGAAAGGATCTTCCGGTCGGTCCTGATTTTTTTTAAATTCTTGTCCTGTTCCAGGGAAATATTTATCGGTTTCCCTCCGAGAAGAGGATCGACAATTTCCGTCAACTCTTCAAACAGCTCCGAAAGATCGATCTCCTGGATATCTACAGTGATCTGTTCGAATTCGAGTTTGACGTAATCGAGGATTTTATTTATCCTTTCCAGAAGCAGTTTGCTGTTGTTATCGATTATCTCGATGCTTTTTTGCTGTCTGGCCGTAAGCGGGCCCTGGTGCTCTTCGTGTAAAAGCCGGCAGAAACCCATGATAGAATTAAGGGGTGTTTTCAGCTCATGGGAGAAAGAGGCCAGGAATTCATTTTTCAGTCTGATCGCTTCCTCAAGTTTGAGTGTGCTGAGGTAAAGCTGGAGGTTGGATTGCTCCAGCCATTGGGTGCGTTCTTTTACCTTCAGTTCGAGCTCCAGGGCCACCTGTTCCATTTTCCGCTGGGCCTGGATAATCGAGGGGATCCAAAGAAAGAAACCATAAGCCAGGCAGAAGAAACCGAAAAGCTGGAAAATAATATTATCCAGAAAAGTCACCGAGGGCTGGCCGAGATAAATAAAGAATCCGCGGGTAAGCGGCATGCGGGACAGCATGGCAGCAAATGATCCTAAAAAAATGAGCGTGAATCCGGACAAAAGAAAAGACCAGCCCTGGCCTTTAATTTCCGGGTGGCGGTAACCATTGGCGGCGAGAAACCCCAGCACAGTCAGCATGATCACTACGCGGATCACGATCATGGTCAGCGGCGACTGGAATATGGAAAGGAAAAGGTCAGCGACCACCACTGCATTGACTATCAGGACCAGAAGGAAAATAAAAGTGAGCAGATTGGACTCTACCTGATAGTTTTTTTCCGCCTCGAGGTAATCCATAATGATAGTACTCAGAATTCGGTAAATTTTTGACTTAATCCATAAATGTTCGATACGTATTGATAAGCTTTTTACAGACCAGAAGATTTCGAAAGCTTTTAGCTGGTGATCTCATCCATTCTCCTGACTTCTGTCTCCTGACTCCTTGAAAGATAAATGTTTATCAATAAATTCAAGAAAATGTTTTTATGCGCTATAAATTATGGCGCTATAAATAATAATAATTGTCTTTATAGTTAATATCCAGTTTTATTAACTTGCGCCGACTGTTGATTTTTACACCCTTCTAGACTATGATAAATAGAATATTATTTTCGCTTTTTCCATAACCGTATCTTTAAAGATACTCAAACAAATATGCACAAATTTAAGGAGTCGGGAGTGCTTACTCAAACTATTATTCTGGGCATGCTGGCCCGCAAGCAAATGCACGGTTACGAGATCAAGAAGCGGGTGAAAGAGGCGCTTGGAGAATCAGCGGATATCAATTTCGGCTCGATCTATTATGGTTTGAAGAGCTTGACATCCAAAGGACTGGTGAATCATATCGGCAATGAGCCGGGAAAGGGAAGTCCGGAGCGTTCCATTTACCGGATTACACCCAAGGGCCGTGAACATTTGAAAGTGCTTGTGGAAAGGAGTTTGAAAGACACCAGCGGTGCTCTTAATCCGATTGAGGTCGGCCTGAGCTTTATGGGCAACCTTACCGCTGCCAGAGTCCGGGATATTATTGCCGAACGTTACGATATGCTCAAAGCTGAATACGAGAAAGCCCTCTCGGCTGAGAGCCCAGCGGATGAAGAAGCCTGGGCCCGTTTTATCCGGGAATACCGTCTGTACCGTCTGGGAGCCGAGGTCCACTGGCTGAAAAATCTGGTGCCCAGGCTCGCCAAAGATTAATCACGGGTCTTTTTATTGGCCGCCGCACTTTGAGCGAAATTGTCGATACGTTCGTAATAGGTCCGACCGAGAACTGCGTAAAGATCGAGATGGCCGCCTCCCTCCACCGGCCACCAGATTATTTGCGGGGGGCCCACGGTTCGGGCCAGTTTTTCCCCTAAAGCAAAGGGCACTACACTATCGATCCGGCCGTGAAGGATCATGACCGGGACCCTCACCTTTAAGAGTTCAGCAGAAACCTCCCAGTGGTTTTTCATTAACAGGTGTACGGGAAGAAAGCCGAAAATGGAGCGGGCTATATCACTGCCCCGGGTGAACGCTCCCTCCAGCACCAGAGCGCCGACCGGTTTCCGGGCCGCAAGGTAAGCCGCCGGCCAGGCCCCTATAGAAATGCCGAACGGAATGATCCGAAAGTGCTCGATCTTTTTCTCGCCGGCAAGGTAATCCCAGACCGCCAGGGCATCTTCGGCAAAGGCTTTCTCACTGGGAGATCCACTTGAAAGACCGTAGCCCCGGTAATCGAAAAGCAATGCCCCATCCCCCCGTTTAATAAAGGGAGTCATCCACTCCAATAAGTGCGATATATTGCCGGCGTTGCCATGGAAGATAAGGAAAACCGGTCTGTTCGCCGAGCTTGGAGGGAAGAACCATCCGTGAATACTGTCTGTCCCTGCCGGCCGCAAATAAACCTCCTCATAGCGTAAGCTCCATTCCTCCGGCCTGGATTCCAGCTCGCGGTACGGATGGAAAGTGATTTTACTCTCCAGCAGGCGCAGGATAACGGCGAACGCCATAATGACCAGGGACAGAAAGAACAGACCGGCAGCTATGCTTTTTAGAATACCCGGCATCCGATTGACCTTGGTAAAGTGTCCGATTGTTTGTAAATCAAATTAATCGTAGATCATGTGTTCTGGCAAGAGCGAGGCAGGATTTTGTTGAATGGGTTCTGACCGCAAAGTAAAAATTGCCCGACTTGTTTTCCAGTCCCCGGTATATTATTCTAAATATCAGCGGAAGTTATCAGCAACAGTTCCTCTTTCCTTAAAATTCGCCAGAAGGAGACCGAACCATGTGTGATCATACCCGGACCGCGAAAATATTTAATTCATCGCCGGCATTGTTTCTGCCGGCGTTTCTTTTCTTGGCGGCGGGACTGGTCTGGACATTATTTTACAGCGGCTGCGGCCGGAAGGAGGAACAAAAGATGGAACAAGGCTTGTACAGTGCCCGGGTGGAAACCGATTCAGCGAGCAAGCAGCCGGTTGTTGTCCTGGAGAGGAAAGGAGATTACCCTCTCCAGGCGAAGATTGCCCCGAAATCCGGAGCTAATCTGTTCAGTTTGAATTACAAGGGCCAGGAACTGCTCTATGGCCCTTCAAAGCTCGCCGACCTGCCCGGTTACAGATTCGGTACACCGGTTCTTTATCCGACTCCTAACCGCGTGGCCAAGGGCCAGTTTACTTTCCAGGGGACGACATTCAATTTCGGGATAAACGAGAAAGACCGCTTCCTTCACGGACTGGTACATTCAGTTCCCTGGGAGTTCGATGCTCCGAAAGTTGATACGGCTTGCGCCAGAGTACGGACTTATCTCGATTTCGCCCCGGGAACCTCAGAGTACGACAAGTTCAATTTCCGCCACCGCCTGAGCCTCACTTTTACCCTCGATAAGGAGGGAATCCGTTTCGATTACGAAATAGAAAACGGCGATACCAAAACATTGCCTTATGGTTTCGCCTTACATCCTTATTTCAATTTCCTTGGAGCGAGGGAAGATGCCTATTTGTGCGTACCTGCCCAGGCGCACATGGAAGCAGTTGATCTCATGCCTACAGGGCGGTTGGAAAAGCTGGACGGCAGCCCGTATGATCTCCGCCAGCCGACACAGGTGGCCCCGCTGGTTCTCGATGAAGTTTATTATGGCATGAAACCGGATCTTCCCGCTTACATAGAATATAAATCTTCTCGTGTCAGGATTGAACTGGCCTCTTCAACGGAATTTACCCACATGGTGGTCTATGCCCAGCCGCGGAATCCATTTTTCTGCGTGGAAAACCAGACCTGTTCCACTGACGCGCACAACCTGTATGCCCGCGGCCTGCAGGATGCAGCCCACCTTCTTTTTGCGCCGGAAGGCGGTAAAAGCATGGGCTGGATCCAGTTCCGGATATCTCCTTTAAATTGATTGAATAAACGATGCCCCGGGAGGGGATAATACAGATTGCTTGATAAATTCTTTTAACGGGAATTATTATTCCAAGATTATCTTGTTGTACCTGCCTGGCTTGTGTCTTATTTTGATAAAAAACAGGTAAATATCTTGATAGGTTGCAAATTTCTCTCTGGTCGAGTTTAACTAGGCAATTTCTTGACACTCCGGAAAAAGTTATTTATATAGCTAACTCTATTTTCAAGGGATGCCTCGAAGCTTTTTTTCTTTCCGGGAGTAATCAATGAAGAAATATGAAAGCAAGGATATTCGTACGGTGGCAGTAGTAGGGCACGGGAGTTGTGGAAAAACAACCCTGACCGGAGCATTGTGTTTTGCTGCTGGATCCTCCAAGCGCCTGGGCAGTGTGACAGAAGGGAACAGTCTTACCGATTTCAGCCAGGATGAGATTGAAAGAAAAATTTCGATCAACCTGGCTCTGGCTTTTGCTGAATGGGGCAAGGTAAAGATAAACTTTATCGACGCCCCTGGGTATCTGGATTTTATCGGAGATGCTTATGCCGCCTTGAGAGGTGCGGACAGCGCTCTTCTGGTAGTCCATGCGGTCAGCGGAGTGGAGATAGGGACTGAGCTGATGTGGCGTCTGGCAGCGGAGAACAAGATGCCGGTGGTGATCTTTATCAATATGATGGATAAAGAACACGCCGATTATGCCAAGGTTATGGATAAACTGAAAAATAATTTTGGCGCACATTTGGTGCCCATGGCCCTGCCGATTGGAGAGGGAGAAAGCTTTCGTGGAGTGATTGATCTGATAAAGAATAAAGCCTGCCTTGCCGTACCTCAGGCCACCAAGGGAGAGTTTCAGCCGGCGGATATTCCCCAGGAAATGGCTGCTGAGGCAGAAAAGGCGCATAAGGAATTTATAGAATCTGTGGCGGAGCTGGATGAAGCCCTGATGGAGCGCTATCTTTCCGATGAGGTGTTGAGTGACGAGGAGATTGCCGCTACGCTGCAGAAAGGCGTGCTCAGCCGGGAGATCATTCCTGTTTTCTGCGGTTCCGCAGGTCTCACTTACGGGATGCAGCAGTTCCTTGACGGGCTGGAAAAGGTCCTTCCTGATCCCACGATATTTCCTCCTCTGGAAGCCAGTCTGGCGGGAAAAGAAGGGAAGGCACAGGCTGGCCGCAAGGCGGAAAGATCGCTGGTGACTTTTGTGTTTAAGACCATCACCGAGCCGCATGTTGGGGAGCTTAGTTATTTCCGGGTTTTCTCCGGTGTAATCAAGGCCGGTACGGAAGTGCTGAACACTAGAGGCGGGCATGTGGAGCGGCTGGGCCACCTCAGTATCATGCAGGGCCGCGATCGTATCGAAGTCGAGGAGCTTGTGGCCGGTGATCTGGGAGTGGTGGCCAAACTGAAAGAGACTCACACCAGCGACACTCTGGCCACCAAGGCCGAACAAATCGTGCTTCCGCAAATCGAGTTCCCCAAACCGGTCATGAACGTGGCTATCGAGCCTAAAGCCCGCGGCGATGAGGAAAAGATATCAGTCGGGCTGAGAAAGCTCCAGGAGGAGGATCAGACCTTCCACAGCTACTATGATGGCGAGCTGCACCAGATGATTGTCTGGGGCATGGGCGAGCTCCATCTGGATGTTATACTCGCCAAGTTGAAAAGGAAGTTCAATGTGGAAGCCGAATATGTCAAGCCGCGGATTCCATATCGGGAGACTGTTCGGAAAGTGGCCGAAGGTCAGGGCAAGTATAAGAAACAGAGCGGTGGACGGGGGCAGTACGGCGACTGCTGGGTCCGGATCCAGCCCAAGGAGCGCGGCTCGGGTCTCGAGTTTGTCGATGCCATTGTCGGCGGGGCGATCCCCGGCAAGTTCGTACCTTCGGTCGAAAAAGGAGTCCGGGAGGCAGCCGGCAAAGGAGTGCTTGCCGGTTATCCGGTGACTGATTTCCGGGCCGATTGCTTTGACGGCAGCTATCATACGGTAGATTCATCGGATATCGCCTTCCAGGTAGCCGGCAGCATGGCTTTCCAGAAAGTGGTCATGCTGGCCGATCCATATCTCGTCGAACCGATCCAGAAGGTGGAAATTTTCGTCACCGAAGACTATATGGGCGATGTGATCGGCGATCTCAATTCCCGGAGGGGACGTATCCAGGGAATGATCGGAGAAGGCAGTTTCCAAAAAGTCATCGCCCAGGTTCCTCTGGCTGAATTGTATAAGTATTCCACTACCCTCCGCTCGATCACTCAAGGCAGGGGAATGTTCAAGATGGAATTCTCTCATTACGAGGAAGTACCACGGGACCAGGCGGAGAAAATTATCGAGGAGAGCAAGAAGGAAAAAGCAAACGCTTAGAAGCGTGTTGAAAAATTCGAAAACAATGGGGAAAAGGCTGTCAAGGGTCGGCCGTAAGGCCGATTTACATGCCCTTGACAGCCGAAAAAGCAATAAATTTAATATATGAGGGCGTTGAAATTTCTTTTTTCAACGCCCCTTTAGTTCTGTTATCAGAGCATGTTTTCAGAACCCCGGCAGAGGTTATGTAAATCAGCCTTTGCCGGGGTTCTTTTTTTATCGGGTCTTTAAAAAAATCGGGCTTTGGGGTCTGCAACTCCCAAAGCCCTATTGCACAAATGACTTCCGCGAAGATTCGTTACCGGGGGGTCGGTAACAAGAAGCTGTTTGTGCATAACCCTTTCGGGTCAATATTGTTATCGGCAAAATGAAAAAATACTTTAAAAAATGAATCATCCTAAACGGTTGACAATAAACAGGATTGGGGGAAAGCCCGGAGTAAATGGGCTGGAACCCTATCACTGAAAATACGAATTCCCCTGAGATTATACATAACTCAAATAAGCAATTGCAGGAGAAAAAGATTATCGAGGAGTTTGTTCAGGTAATTTAAAGAAAAATTCACTTTTCCGCTTAAAATTCTTGAAAAAGAAACTTCTTTATGGTAAGCTCGGTTTAAAGGTAACCGTAATCCCGGATTTTAACTCATTCTGCCTTTTTTGAATAAAATGAAGAAGATCGCGATAATTTCCACAAAAGGCGGGGTCGGCAAAACAACGACCTCGATCAACCTCGGTCATGGTCTTTCTTTAAACGGCAAAAGAGTTATCCTGATTGACTGTGATGCCCAGAACAATCTGGCAGAGATTTTTGAAATAGACAGCCAGGAAGGAGTCAATGAGCTTCTCTTAGGCCGGAAAGCCTGCATGACTGAGGTGCGCCGCAACCTGTTCGTGATCATCTCCGGCGGCCGTAAACTGCTGGAGAGCGAATGGGAAATCACCAAACGCAAAGGCAGAGAGAAAATCTTAAGCCGGAGCCTGGAGGACCTTTCCAACTGCGACTATGTTATCTGCGACTGCAGCAGCGCAATGAACCTGGTCAACATAAATACGCTGCTCTTCGCTGATCATGTCATCATTCCCGTGGGTATGGACTATTTCTCGATCAGCGGGCTGAAACAAACATTCGAGCTGATCAAAGAGGTCTGCCAGCAGAACGACCACCAGGTGCGGCTAATGGGTATTCTGGCAACTATGTTCGATATCCGGACCAAGATCAGCCGTGAGATTTACGGGATCTTGAACAAACTCTTTCCCAAGGAAATGTTCAAGACCGTGATCCACAACAATGTACGGCTCACCGAGTCCCCGGCTTACGGCAAGACTATTTACGAATACGATATCACCTGCGCCGGCGCCCAGGATTATATCAAATTAACCGCGGAGATTCTCACTTATGACCGGTAGGAAGTGCCCGCCGCGGGCTTTGACTGTGGCTGGCTCTGACAGTGGGGGCGGGGCTGGGTTACAGGCCGATCTGAAGACTTTTCAATCTTTCGGTTGTTATGGGATGAGCGTTATCACTGCTCTTACTGCGCAGAATTCGGTGGGTGTGCGGGGCGTCTACAAAGTTACCGGGGATTTTGTCCGGCTGCAGATGGAAGCGGTCTTCGAGGATATCGGGGTCGATGCCCTGAAATGCGGCATGATGGCTGACAGGGAGGTTGTCGAAGCTGTGGCGGATGTGCTTGAGCGATACCCAGAGGTCCCGCTTGTACTCGATACCGTATTTGTGGCTAAAAGCGGGGCGCAACTATTGGAAGACCGGGCGGTTGAAACAATGGTCGAGCGCCTGTTCCCCCGCGCACAACTGGTCACACCCAATATCCCGGAGACTCAGAGACTGGTTGGTTTCCAGGTGAAAGACCGCGAGGACATGGCCCGGGCCGCTGGAGCCATCCGGAAAATGGGGGCCAGGGCCATACTGATTAAAGGCGGCCACCTGGAGGGAGATATATTGCTCGATCTCCTTCTTTTGGCAGAAGGCGGGATAAAAATTTTCAAGGGGAGGCGCATTGCCACCCCTCATACCCATGGGACAGGCTGCACTTTGAGCGCGGCGGTGACGGCATCTCTGGCCCGCGGTCTTTCTCTTGAGCAGGCTGTAGCCGCAGCCCGGAACTATGTACGGGCAGGGATCAGGAATTCCCACCGTACAGGGGCGGGTCACGGAACCCTGCTGCACATTCCCGGCGAAGACTGGTTGGGAGAAAGTTGAATAAGTGTTCATTAGAAATAAAAAGGGGGCGCCGAGTCTGGCGCCCCTTTTTTTTGCCTGATGGACTAGGCAAGGTGCGGACGGTAGCCGCCGTCATCGCGGTAGGCCGGGCGGAGGTAGTCGAGAACAAGCTCATTGGCGCTCGGGGCGAGCCGCTCGTTCAGGGAACGCATTTCTTCCTTAGTCATGGGAGTGAAAGTGGCGGCCAGTTCTGCGGCGCTGGTCACGTGCTCCACGGTGTGCATCCCCAGGAGAACGCCATGTACGGGAAGGCTTAATCCATAGCGGATAAGCTCGAGGCCGGGGGCCTTGTCCGGCTCGTTGTTCTTGGCGATAAGCCTCCTCTGGCCGGTGATCTTGAAAGCCCAGACACCTATCCCCTGCTCCAGGGCCACGGGCAGGGAAGTGTCTTCGAAGCTGCCCTCGCCGGCGACTTCGAACTCCCCGCCGACAAAAGGCACTTTGCTGGCATTAGCCGCCATCAGCACCACATCGAACCGGAACCTTTTCATTGCCTCGGCCAGGGCCGGCGGGCAGTTGTGGCTGGTCAGGCTGATATTCTTGACCACTCCTTGTTCCTTTAGTTTGACCAGGGTTTCCAGGGCGCCAGAGCTGAACATTTTCTCTACATCCTCCACTTTACCAAGTCCATGCATATTCGCCACATCGAGATAGTCCGTATGGAAACGGCTCAGGGTGGTCTCGAACTTTTTCATGAGAATGTCCGGAGAGCTGTCGGGACCATATTTGGTGCTCAGGTAGACATCCTTGCGGTAATCCTTGAGCGCCAGGCCGAAACGGGTCTCGCTCGTGCCTCCGCCATATTCGGAACCGGAGTCGAAAAAGTTGATACCTTTCCGGCGGGCGAGATCGATCAGGGCTAACGCTTCCTCGTCGTTTTTGATCATCGAGAGTGCGCTTCCACCGCCCATGCCGATAATCGAAGCCATCATTCCGGTCTTGCCCAGTGCCTTCCTGGGCACTATAGCCTCACCAGGTTTGCGGGAACAAGCGGAGGCCATACCCGCAAAAGCGGCCCCTGCCGCTCCTATCTTCAAAAAATCTCTCCTGGTCATCCTCTCGAAAGTTTTCTCTTCTTTATCCATCTTCCATCTCTCTCCTTGTATAGTAACGAAACAAAAAAAATCCTGCTATTTTTCTTCAAGGCTCCTTAGATCAATTCCCAGGGCGACAGCGACAGCGGTCATAATGGTCCAGCTGCTCACCGAGGCTCCGGTAATGGATTCCACGGGCAGGCGCTGGCTTTCGATAATGCGCTGGGGGATTATTCTGGCTGCTGTGGGATGTATATGGCTTGAATCGGTAAAAGTAATTTCGGTTATCCGGCCCTCCTGGAGGCGCACTCTCACCGCCGCCCTGACCGTGATATCGCCGACTGTCTCCTCCCAGTCCCCGTCGAAAACCCCGGATAAAGAGTCGAGCGCTGAGTGATCTGCGAATCTCAACTCTTTCACCGTTTTTCCCCCTGCAGTGTCAGTGCTTTGTTCTAAAGCGGGGTTTGGACTCTGGGATTGAGTATTGTTCTTTTTATTCAGCGATTTAGAACAGCTCGCAGCAATAATCAGAAAAAACACGATAGTAAAAATGGCAGTCTGTCGCAACATGATCTACGTTTTATATTCAGCTAAGAATATTTTTCGCCAATTAAAAATTGTAGCCCGGCCTTTTGTGTTATAACGGCAGGCAACAGTAAAAGTAAACATTTTCCTAACGTCGTGTTCTTAAAGTCGCAAATTGTTTGTTAAAGAGCAAGAATTTTTTTATTCTTTGCCGCCGGAGGTTCAATTATTCTTTTTTTATTATAAATGCTGTTTCGGGGAGTTTTTTCGTGATTCGCCTGGCATGCACTATATTGTTTACTGGCGGCATATAAAAGAAGATATTAATTTGCAAAATATCGAAAAAACTTTGAATAATGCTTGAACAAACCGCAAAGGTCGATTTTCAGGAGGACAGGATGCTATCAACAGGCTTGGGGAGAATTATGCTTTTTTCGTTTCTTGCCACAGTTTTCATGAGCCCGGAGAGAATACTTTCCTTTGGTAATCAAGTCCCGGCCGGGGCGAAAATAATTTTCGAGGATGATTTTTCTGCTTCTTCCTGGAAAGGGGCATTATTGGAAAAAGGCGCAGTGCCAGGAGCACCAGGCATGGCTTTGGTACTAGTTGCTTACAGGGACACGGTGAGAATCGAGAGCGAGGCGGCTTTCTATATCGAAGAGGAGAGCTGCCTCAGCTTCTCGTTCAGCGCCTCAGGCTATCAGTATCTGCGGATATTGCTCTGGAGCGAGGGCGAAAGTGTCCCTAAGGGGGCTTTTGTCACCCATTTCCCCTCCGGCGAAATCCAGGAGATCAATATCCCCATTGATGGCAATTTCCATAATTTCCATTGGCGCCAGGGCGATTACCGGGCAGTGAGAGCCGGAGACCGGATCACCAGGATGGCTTTCGAATTCACCCTGGCCGATAAGGCCTCACCAAAGCTGGCAGTGGGCAAGATCACTGTTTACAGCCTGACCCCGGAAGTTTACCGCAACAGGATCAAGGAGGCCCTGGCTTTCGCCCGCCGGGAAGTGGATAATATTCCCGGTTCCCTTGCTGCCGGGAAAAAGAGATTGGATGCCCGTCTTAGAGAAATGGAAGAGGCTTTCGATAAACAATCGCCCAACCTGAACCGCCCGCTCAAGGAATTACTGGAAAAGGTGGAGAGCGTAGCTGATGCAGCAGGGAGAATAAACCTCTATTACGAACCGGCGCTCCGGGCTTCCGGAAGGTCAGAAATCGACTACTGCGTGGGCAGCGAGAACTCCCTGCGCCGGGTCACTGGGGCCAACAAGCGCCTGCGTTTCCAGGGGAAAGTGCCTGCCGAACCTGTTGTTTCCCTCGCCCGGGGGGAACACGAGGCCTGCCAGGTGGTGATTCTCCCTTTCGATACTTTCCTCTCCCGGGTGGAACTCCAGGCCTCGGATTTGGAGAACGGTAAGGGAGGGAGGATAGGCCGGGAGAATATCTTCCTCGGGTTAGCGGAGCTGGTCAGAACTCAGCTTTCGCCTCACTCCAACGGTACGGACCTTGGCTGGGTGCCCGATCCTATCCTGCCGCTCGATGCCCGCGGGCCTTTCAATGCAGCCCCGGACGCTGAACTCCCGATCTGGGTGAGCGTTTATGCCCCGCCCGGCACTCCCGCCGGGGATTATTCGGGTACCCTCACTGTCACCCCCAAGAACTCCCACCCGACTGTGGTGCCTTTAAAAGTCACTGTCTGGGACTACGAAATTCCAAAAAGAGGCATGTTCCGCACCCAGGGTCATTTTTCCATAGAATCAGTGGAAGATTTTTACAACCGCAGGATAGATATGACCTGGTTAAAAGAATGGTACTCGTTCTGGCTCGATTACCGTTTCGACCCGGTAGGGCAATATTCTCCTTACCTTACGCCGCGGCCCGAGCTGATTCCTTTCTGTCTGGAGAAAGGGCTTAAGACTATCAATCTGGGCGGGTTCTCCGGTGAAGGCGAGGTGGACCGGGCGGCCCTGGATTCGGTTTATGGATCGATCAAGGAAAAGGGCTGGCTCGATTATAGTTATGTTTATATCGGCGATGAAACAGACAATTTCGCTCTCATGCGCCAGAGAGCCGATGTCATCCATGCCCGCTATCCAGGGGTGAAAGTCATGATCGGGGGGAGTATTCCCCGTGAAGAGCTTATCGGCTATATCGATGTCT
>Ga0315277_10001556_pt1 | contig 33313 bp, 26 predicted proteins | sample YL17G05_15_MG_FD_203695 | JGI IMG/M metagenome (GOLD analysis project Ga0315277, IMG submission 203695) | Sediment microbial communities from Yellowstone Lake, YNP, Wyoming, USA - YL17G05_15 | ecosystem: Environmental > Aquatic > Freshwater > Lake > Sediment | place: USA: Wyoming | collected...
TAGTACTGGAGTTCATAAATACGGTAACGTATTTTCGCCCCTCGGGGATTCACGGGCTGGAAGCCCGTGCCACGTTAACAGGCAGTCGTGGCACGGGCTTCCAGCCCGTGAAACTGCGAAGCCTGCTTCATTCTGCCCCTGTGGCAGAATACGTGACCGTATTTATGAAACCTTGTACTTAGCCTGATTAGAAATAATAGGAGAAATTGCCGTGACAACCATAATGAATCGATTCAGCAATTCCGGCGGTCGCAACTTGGTATTCGCGGCGGCAACTGTTGCCTTGTTGCTGACCGCGCTCACCGGCGCCGCCGTTGCACAGACGCCCCAAACCCCTTTGCCCAAGGCGGAACAGATCCTGGATAAGTATGTCGAAGCCATAGGGGGCCTGGCAGCGCTGGAGAAAATCAACAATCGCGTCTCGACAGGGACCATGAACATCGCTGCGGCCGGCATTCAGCTGTCTTTGACCGTTTATCAAGCCCGGCCGAACAAGGCCTACAGCGTCATTGAATCTTCGGTCACGGGGAAGATCGAAACCGGCACGGATGGCACCGCGGTCTGGCAGATATCCGCCACCACGGGCCCTCAGCTCATGGAAGGGAAGGAAAAGGCCTTCCAGCTGCACATGAATATTTTCGACCGGATGGCCTACTGGCGCAAAGCCTACAAGCAGGTGGAAACCGCCGGGATTGAAGATGTGGCAGGAAAGCCTTGCTACAAGATCGTCGTTACTCCGCCGGATCTGACGCCTCAGACACTCCATATCGATAAAGAAACCAACCTTCCGGTGAAGTTATCGCTGACGACGGAAAGCCAGGCGGGCACGATCCCCGTGGAAACCATGCTGAGCGATTACAGGCCGGTGGACGGAGTTCTCCTGGCTCACAAATCGGTGATCAAGACCATCGGACCCGAGAGGGTTGCCACGATCGAAAAGTATGAGCACAACGTCAATCTGCCGGCCGACCGCTTCGCGCCTCCCGCGGAAATCAAAGCGCTCATCAAGAAGACCCCCTGAATGAATCCGTGCCTGGTTATACTGCCCCCCCCCGCATCTGCAACAATGTCAATGAGATAGAATTGGAATGAAAATAGGAGTATAACCAGGCACCAAATCTTATCAGTTTTTCATGATCTGGGTTGCCAGGCCGGTCGGAGCCATTAATTTAAAAATGGGGATGACCGAAGGCCGGGTTTGGGGCGCCTGCTGTCCCTGAGCCGGCTGCCGCGGCCTCTGCTGGTTCTGGTTCTGTTGTTGAGCCCGGGTTGGATCCGCTCCTGTCGCGCCGGTTTGGTTGCCCCCCCGATTCCCGGCGCCCCGGCCGCCGGTCTGATCGGTTCCCTGAGGCATGCCGCGTCCCGGAGCACCGGATTCCGCTCCCGCCTCCCCGCCGCGCCCGCCGGCGGTCAACAGGGCATCCATTGTGTTCCAGGTCAGCACATTGTCATCCGTTTCCGGTTCGAGCAACTGGGTTACCAGCCGGCCCTGGGCCTGTCCGGTGCGAATCACGAATGAGCCTTTGGGGAAGGTCCGGGTCTGCTTGACGGTCTCGTCGGCACAAGTAACCGTCACTGAAGCGGGATGGTCATATTGGGGCCTGCGCTCCAATTTGGTCATCTGATAGGCCTCCACGGGCAGTTCGGTATCCTTTTGCAGCACTTCGATGGTGATGTTGTGCTTTCTCAAAAGGGCGACGGCTTTGAAAGCCCGTGCTTCCAGGACATAAGCATAAGGCCGGGGGCGAGTCTTGGTCACAACCGGTTCGGCAATCAGATCCGCGCCGGTAACCTGCACGATTTTCCGGTCGGCGCCTGTGCCTTCGGCAATCAGATACGAGACTTTATAGGGCTTGGGACCTTTGGTGACCTGCACCGGTATGTCACCCTGGGCTTTCTGTCCCATTTCAATCGTTTCCCGGCGTGCCCGGTCGACATACATCATTACCTTGTCGGCGTTCTGAGCGACATATTCCAGCAACGCCAGACTGGCTACATAGCCGCTTTTGGCGCCGACATCCGGCGGCTGGTTCGGTGATTCATAGAGAATGCTGATGGAGTTGATGAAGCCGCCATAGTTGTTGTTCACCCGCACATCGGTCAAGCCTGCCTGCCAGGCGGTGCGATTCCCTCCCGAGTAATACCAGGATTTATAACCGCTGGCTTCCATCTGCTTGTCCACAAAAGGGAAAATCTCTTGGTCGCAGATTTCCGTCAGTCGCTGGTCGGAACCTGCATGCGCGGGACCCTGATAACATATATTGTATGGAAATGAGCCGCCGTTATGACCATCCAGCGCCACGTGGGGCTGCCAGGCGAGCCAGACATTTTGCACGAAGCTGGCCAGGCTGGGCTGCTCCAGTTTTATGTAGTCGCGGTTCATATCGATCCCCAGGGCATCTCCGCGCGAACTGCGCGCAAAACCGTCAGGATTGATCGAAGGCGCCACGATGATCACCAGCTTATCCAGGAGCTTGTTGACGGAATGATTCGAGTCCGCCAGGTCGCGGGTCAGCATCAAGAGCGATTCCCGGACCGTGCGCTCGCCTCCATGGACATTGGCGGCCAGCAGAACGATGGGCTTGCCGCTTGCCAGCGCTTCCCACGGCTGGGTGACCAGAGGCCTGCTTAATACAGCGTAAGGCGCGCGCCGGCCTTCCACCGAGATTCCGTAATCGCTCAGCAGCATTTCCGTGGAATGAGCCTGCACCTCCTGCAGGAATTCCCACATCTGCTCAAAGCTGGTGTAAGCCTTGAAGCCGCCCGCTTCGGAGGCAGTCTTTATGGCCTGGCCTGACAGCGGATTTGCTGATAGTGCCAGAAGACCGATCCAAACTGCACAGACTACCCATTGCCGCCTGAGTGTTTTCATGTATGCAACTCCCGGTAATTGATCATTTCCGGACAATTATGATCATGATGGGTGTAAAATCAATTGATTTACCTGAGGCTCGTGCGCAATGCTGCGAAAAAAGGGGATGGATGCTCCATGAAGAGGAAATCTAGGCCAGAAATGTACCGGGCGCTGGTTCCGGCTGTTTTTCTCATCGGTTTGTTGGCGGCTGCTCCTCCAGCGGGAGCGCAAAAATTGAAGGTGGAAGAGGTCGTGGCCAAACATCTGGAATCGATAGGCGGCGCCGAAGCGCGCGCATCGATTCAAAGCCGGCTTGCCGGCGGCGCTTCCGAAGTGGTCTTTCGCCTCGGAGGAGTGGGAACCCTTTCCGGCAAAGGCCAGATCCTGTCGGAAGGCCGGAAACTGCGCATGGCCTTCGCATTCGGCACTTCCGAATATCCGGGCGAGCAGGTCGTATTCAACGGCGAGAAGGTGGATGTCGGCCAGGTTCGGCCCGGCCAGCGGTCTTCGCTCTCGGCGTTTCTTTTTTCCTACGATGTCATCGCAAAAGAAGGGCTTCTGACCGGAGTTCTCTCCACTGCGTGGCCGTTGCTCGACAAGGAGATCCGGCAAGCGAAGCTGGAATATTCGGGACTGAAAAAAATCGAAGGCAAACAACTGCACGAAGTGAAATACAGGGCCAAAAAGGGCCAGCCTGATCTTCAGGTTTCCCTGTACTTTGATTCCGAGACCTTCAGGCATGTGCGCACGCAATATCGTCTGGTTCGGCCGGCGGGAATGGCCTCGGATCCGACCTTGTCCTCAGCCCAGGTGGACACGGTTTATACCTTGTCTGAGGTTTTCGACAAATTTGCCGAGGTCGATGGGTTGATGTTGCCGCAGTGGACCAGGCTGGACCTGTCGATCGAAGGTCAGAACGCCACCGTCATGACCCGCTGGAGTCTCACGGTTACCTCGATCGCCCACAACCAACCAATCGATCCGAAATCCTTCACCATCCGCTAATATCAAGGACGTCCACGTCCTTGATTCGGACCGGGGCAAGGGATGGGGATAAACGAGCCCTGCGGAGAAACGTGGTGAGAAAAGCGGGTCAAGCGCACTGATAATCCATTACACGAACATCTGTTCAGGTCAAATCGAATGGGAGTTCGGGCGTTGCGTAGCCTGTCCCCAGAACCATCTCAAATCCTGAGGGTTTTCAGGTACGCGACACTCTGCTGCGTGAGTTCCCAGTTTTGCTCGACAAAGTAGTTCTTGATTCCGCCCGTCTTGGCGGCGGTAAACGTCCTAACCCAGTCGATGCTGCCCTTGCCGACCGCGACCTGCGGGCGTCTGGCAACCGGTCCTCCTGGTCCTGCCATTGTACCCCCCGCCGGCGGTGTCGGGACCGTGACGTTCATGTCCACGTCCTGCAAGTGCATGGGAAAGAACCTTCCGGGGTATTTCATGAAGTAGTCGGCGCCGACAAGGCCGGCGGTGATGGCCGACATCTGGAACTGGAACTTGATCAGCCGGGGATCCAGCAAGTCGAACAACAGATCGTACATCCGCCTGCCGTCAACCATCGAGAGCTCAAAGCCCTCGTTGTGCAGGCCCTGCTGCATTTCTGCCTTTGCTGCCACGGCGGCGATTGTGTTGTATTCGTCCGCCGCCCTCCTGACTTGATCGCCGGTCGGGTTGTTTCCCCCGTTCCCCTCGCCAAGGCTTGCCGCTATCATCTGTACGATGCCGACTTCCTTTGCCCACTCGATGCTCTTTCCCTGGCTGTTCCGCAATTCCCTCATACTGAAGTGGGAGCTTTCGGCCTTCACGCCGTGATCGGCCAGGATCTTCCTGACTTCCTTTCCGTTCGCGAGTGCCGCGAATTCCGCGCCGTAACCGATCGGGGAACAGAGTTCGAGCCTGGTCACGCCCAATTCGGCAACCATCTTGACGAACGCCGGAAAGTCCTTGAGCATTGAACGGAGGGGATAGACCTGACTTCCTATCGGCATCCCCAGCGGATCGGCTCCAAGCTGCGCGGCATTCACGGCGAGGAAATCGGCCATGCCGGAAGCGACCGCCGCCTTCTCCAGGAACTCCCGTCTCGATATCGCAGTCATGAGTATTTCTCCTTTCAAAGCGCCCAGCCTTCGCGATATTCGCGCGTCAGGAACCTGTTCGCTTCTGTAAGGTTGGTGATTTTCGCGTTGGCCGAATCCCAGAGCAACCTGCGGCCGTCGAGTCGCAGCGAGATGGCCGCCAGGTTGACGGCATCGCAGATCGGGCCTGCCAGTTGGAAATCTCCATAGCTTGCCGGACCTCCTTTGAACGCTGCGATCCATGCGGCATCGCGCGCGGACGGAGTTGCACGCTCGCCTTGCCGGCCGGCGGCGCCGGGCTGGCGAGGGGCGGGTTCGGGCAGCTTATTTGCCTCTCGATAGGCGCGCATTTTCGTTTCTGGGATAAGCTGCGAGTTATCGGCGCGAAAGCCGCCCAGGATCTTCCCCTTGTCCCCGACGAACATCATGCCTTCCTCGGCCAGTTCCTTGTTTTCCGCCAGGAGCTCCTCCGGCACGGGCGGTTTGATGCCTCCGTCGTACCAGAAGATGTCCAGAGCCGCGCGCTCTCCCTTGGGCGCGAATCTCATTCGAATGGTGCAGGCGGCGGGGAAGGAGTAGTCATTCCTGATCCGCAGGCAGATCTCCTCGGAAACCGTGCAGACATGGCTGGGGGTCGATTCGACGCTGATTGGGGAATCCAGATCGAGCAACTGGAATATCGGCCAGAGGCTGTAATGCCCCATGTCGGCGATCGACCCGCCGCCGAACTCATACCAGCCGCGGAAATTGGTGTGCGTGTAGTTGGGGTGATAGGGACGATCCGGAGAGGGGCCGAGCCAAAGCGTCCAGTTGAAACCTTCCGGGACGGGGGGCGTGTCGTTGGGCAGGATCGGAAACTGGGGCCACATCGGCCGCATAGACCAATTGTGAATCTCCCGCAGCGTTCCGATGGCACCGTTCTTGATCATGTCCACGGCCTGTTTCTGACCGGCGCCTTCGCTGGCGGGAAGGAAGTGCGTGGCGATCTTTTTCGCGCGGGCGGTCTCGATGACCGCCCTGGCTTCCAGCACCCGGTTGGCCAATGGTTTATGCACGATGACATTCATCCCCTTTTTCAGGGCCGCGATGGATATGGCGGCGTGGGTGTGGTCCGGCGTCATCACTTTCACAGCATTCACATCCTTCTCTTTTTCCAGCAGCTCGCGAAAGTCAACGTAGGTGGCGCATCCTTTGAAATTCTCCGTCTCACGCTGCTTCGCGTAATAGGCCTCCACGATTTCTTTGCCCACCACACGCCCCCCGGGCACATGGTTGAAAGTCTCTCTCCAGGTCGGATTCTCGATCAGTTGCCTTATTCCATTCCGGATTTGATTCTTGCCCCATTCCAGGTAGTTGACGCCGTCCTTTTCGACATCGCACACAGCGACGACCTGAACGTCAGGGCTGGCGAGGATTCCGCCGATTTCCCGTATCGCCTGGGTCCCGAAGCCAACACAGGCCAGTGTGATCTTGTCGCTGGGTGCCACAAATCCGGATCCCCCAAGGATGTGCCGAGGCACGATCGTGAAAGTTGCGGCGGCAGCCGCCGCGCCCGACAAAAACTCGCGCCGATTCACATGCGATGACATTATTCCCTCCTCCCTGACGTTGAGAACCAGGCCGGCCCGGGGGCAAAATCCGGCGGTTTTTTCCTGACTTATCCAAGTCTCCCGCGCCCGGGCAACTATTTTCGGGTGAACTTGTCGAAAACGGTGATTACGGGCAATGCATTTCCATCATTATCAAACATACCCCTGGCGTTCCGGCCGGCCGGCACCGCCGGCTCCCACCAAAAAATCCCCTTCCCCCTGTTATGCGGCGTCGCGAGCACAATCCGGTTCACTTCGTCCAGGAATAGCCTTTGGCCCTCTGGCGTCTCCGGGAACGGCGCACTCTTTCCTCTATATTCGGCGGGCCTCCAATTATAGGCGACTTCGACCAGGATGATGTCTTTCTGATATTCATTGGACATGAAATATCATTGATCAGCTCCCAAGCGTAGATTGAATTGGGACACTGGGCGGACGCTTCAAGCAAAGGATCGAGAACTCTCTCAAAGAAAGCATTTCGTTTCACCGGATCGCGCACGATGTCATACCTTCCGCCTTTGATGAGGCCGGGACTGCTCTCCGGCGCAGCCCCCTGATCGCACCAGTGAAAATCAATCAGCGAGGGAAAGAACTTCAGGCCATTTTGGGCACAGGTCTACAGGACGAATGCAAAATCGTCGCAGAGCCTTTCGTAAAAAGGATGGCCGTCAGGCAAAGGATCAAACGTCCAGTCGTCACCGGTTTCTTTCGGCGCGAATTCACCCCTTGTGGTCAATAATATCACCGGATGCCACTCTTTCCTAGATTCTGTGCCTGCCCTCGTCATAGCGTCACCGGGGCCGCCTCGAATCGCCGGCCACGACAAGTTCGCATTTTGCTGGCGCGGAGCGGATAAATGTCGGGCCCGCGGTGCCTGGTTCGTCAATACCGAAGGAAATAGCCATGCCTTTCACGCGCGCATTTCAACCGGGGACCTGAGTGTCTTGGCGCCCCCGGAGCTCATTTTCCCGGACGGATCAGCTTTACCAACGTGCCTGCGTTCAGGGCGAGATCCGGATCGAGCCGGTTGAGCAGAGCGAGTTCCTCCACTTTGTGGTGGCAGCGGCGGTGGAACGTGTCCTGTGCCGAGCCTATACTGATGTAATATGCCGAAGCAGCCAGCAAACGGGGGGAGGAATTATGAAAAAGCTATGGATATTCTCGGTTCTGATTTTATTTGTCGCGTTGCCGGTCTATTCCCAGGAAAGGGAGCAGGAACGGCTTAAGGATAGCGCTACCGCGCTCAAAGAGATCCTCGACATCCCGGACAATGTGCCGCAGGATTTGCTGGATCGTGCCGAATGCATGATAATTTTTCCTTCCGTCAAGAAAGTTGCCATCGGCATCGGCGGCAGCTACGGGCGCGGCGCTCTGGTCTGCCGTTCAGGGAAGGACTTCACCGGTGCCTGGAGCGCGCCCGCCATGTTTGCTCTGGAAGGCGGCAGCTTCGGACTCCAACTCGGCGGGCAGGCGACCGATTATCTCCTGCTGGTCATGAATCATAAGGGTGCGGAATCGATCATGACCAGCAAGGTGAAACTCGGCGCCGATGCATCCGCCGCGGCGGGTCCCAAAGGCAGGACGGCTGCCGCAGCCACGGATATAGTCATGAGAGCTGAGATTCTCTCCTACTCACGAGCCCGTGGCCTTTTCGCCGGCATCTCTCTGGAGGGTTCGACCCTGCGATCCGACGGCGATGCCAACAAAAATCTCTACGGCAGAGAACTGACGGCACGCCAGATTACCCGTGACGGCGCAGTGAAAACCACAGCCGCCGGCCAGGCCCTTGTCAGTCTGCTCAACAAAAAGTCGCCGAAAAACCTGAGCGCAAAATAAATTCCGGTGAGAGGCTGCGCAACTCCCGAGCTCGGATCCCACCAACATGTCGCCGCCCGCTCTCCGGAATTCGGGAATCGCGTAACCTGTCATTGGAAGTCTGAATCGCGGCTTTGGTGTTTGTAGTCCTTGGCTTTTGGCTGGATTTGCTGGTATGATGCCGGTCAGAAAAGGAAAGAAGCCTGTGCCTGCGTTCTGGAGTTACTATTACTATTATTACCGCGGCTCAAAAGAACGGAGCCCCTGAGGGATCGCCTTTCCTTTCGTTGCACGGAACAGAAAGCTGAAACGGCCCATCGGGGCGGAACCCGTGGGCCGTTCGCATTTCAGGGGAGACTTCCATGATTATCGTATGCGAACCAAGGGCAACCGAAGCGCAGATCAGCGCGCTGCAGCAAGTGGTGAGGCAGGCGGGCCTGCAGGTGCACCGTTCGGATGGCACCGACTACACAATCCTCGGCGTCATTGGAGATCGCGGCCGGCTCAATCGGGATTCGCTTGCGCTCATGCCGGGAGTGCGGGATGTGGTGGCAGTCTCCACACCCTACAAGCTGAGCAGCCGCGATTTCAATCCCAACGACACGGTGGTGCCTGTAGGCGAGTCGGCGCGCGTCGGAGGCACGGATATCGAGGTGATGGCCGGCCCATGCGCCGTGGAAAGCGCTGAACAAATCGAGGCGGTCGCCGAGCATGTCGCCAGGTGCGGGGCGCGCATAATGCGGGGCGGCGCTTTCAAGCCGCGGTCGTCTCCATACTCTTTTCAGGGTTTGGGAGTCGAGGGGCTCAAGCTTTTGCGGCAGGCGGCCGACCGCCATCGGCTGGCGGTCGTGACCGAGGTGATGACGATCGAGCAGATCGAAATCGTGGCTCAATATGCCGACCTTATTCAGATCGGCGCGCGCAACATGCAGAACTATCCGCTGCTGACCGCGATCGGCCAGTCGCAGAAACCGGTGCTGCTCAAGCGCGGCATTTCGGCCACGATCCAGGAATGGCTGATGAGCGCGGAATACATTCTGTCCTCAGGCAATCCAAACGTCATCCTCTGCGAGCGCGGCATACGCACCTTCGAAACCGCAACCCGCAATACCCTGGACCTCGCGGCTGTGCCGGTGATCAAGAGCCTCTCGCACCTGCCTATCATCGTGGATCCGAGCCACGGCGTCGGCGACCGGCGCTTCGTGGCCGCCATGGCCAGGGCCGCGGTCGCAGCGGGCGCCGACGGCCTGCTGGTGGAAATCCACCCCGATCCCGACAAGGCGCTGTCGGACGGGCCTCAGTCGCTGACGTTTGCGGAATTCGAAAGCATGATGAACCGGTGCCGCATTATCGGCACTACAATCGGACGCCGTATGGGGAGGGCGCGTTGATATGGCAGGCGCAAAAATCACCATCGTAGGCTGCGGCTTGATCGGGGGATCGATCGCGCTGGCGCTCCGCCGCCGCCGGCCCAGTATGCCGGTGGCCTGCCTTGACCTGCCCGAGCGCCTGCCGGCCCTGCGTGAAGCGGCGGTCGCGGAAGAAATCGGTTCGCTGGACGACATGGGCCGGCATGTGCCGGAAAGTTCCGTCGTTTTGCTGGCGACTCCCGTGGCCGATATTCCGTCGATCCTGGCGCGCCTTGGCCCGCTGCTGCGCGCCGGGACCATCGTCACCGACGTCGGGAGCACAAAAAAGCAGATCATGGCCGAAGCGGAAGCGCGCATGCCTGCCGGCGCCTGGTTCATCGGCGGCCACCCCATGACGGGGTCCGAACGCTCCGGGGTCGAGGCCGCCGATCCGCTTTTGTTCAGCGAGCGGCCGTATGTGCTCTGTCCTTATCCGGACACGCCGCCGGAGGCCTTGTTGACCATGCTCAACCTGGTCGAGGATCTGATGGCGTTCCCAGTCACGATGGATGCGGAAGAGCACGACCGCATCATGGCCATGATCAGCCATGTGCCCCAGTTGATTGCCGTCGCCCTGATGCACGCCGCCCAGGAGCAGGACGCCACTCACAAAATGCTGGACACGCTTGCCGGGCGCGGATTTCTCGACATGACCCGGTTGGCGGCTTCCGATGCAGGCATGTGGCAGGGGATTCTGGAAACCAATAGAAATGCCATCCTCGAGGCGCTCGACCAGTTCGCCCGGAGCCAGGCAAGGCTGCGCGAGGCGCTGGTGGAGGGGAATGCCGCGCTCATTTGGGAGCGGGCAGCAAAAAGGCGCCGGCGCATGACCCTGGAAAGCATGTCGCGGCACAGGAAATCGGACCTGCGCGGGATGATTGACCGCTATGACAAGCAGATCATCGGCGCGCTCGGGAGCCGCATGCAGGTGGTGAGAAAGATCGGCGAACTCAAAAAAAACCAGGCCGCGCCGGTCCACGACCCCGACAGGGAAAAGCGTATGCTGCTCCAGCGGGAAGAATGGGGCCGATCCCTCGGGCTCTCTGCCGATCTGGTGGACCGGATTTTCGCCATGATCCTGGCGCACAGTAACCAGGTGCAGACCGAAGCCCAGCAAACCTGATCCGGATCGCTCTGAGGGTGTTGAATCGCAGTTGCTTTCGAAATCTCATTGGGGGAAACGCGCCTTCAAGGTATGCTGATTTCCCAGCTTTGGAGCGGAGCGTTGCGCGTGTACCTGGTGATGTTACGATTCGCAGGAACCGGTGATCCGGAAGGCAAGGCACTCCCATGGGTCTGTTGAGCCTGATTGCGCTGGCTCTTGCGCTGGCCATGGATGCTTTCGCCGTCGCCCTCGCGGCCGGGCTGGCGCTGGATCCGCTGACCAGGCGGCAGGTGTTCCGCCTCTCGTTCCACTTCGGGCTCTTCCAGGCGTTCATGCCGGTAATCGGATGGACGGCAGGCAAGGCCGTCTTCCGCCTGATCGAATCCTCGGATCACTGGGTCGCTTTCGGCCTGCTCGCCTTTGTCGGCGCGAGAATGATCGTCAGCGCGCTGCGCGGCGGCGATGAGGCCCGCCCGACCAACGATCCGACATCCGGTTGGGACCTGGTGCTCCTTTCTGTGGCTACCAGCATCGACGCGCTGGCGGTCGGCCTGTCACTGGCCATGATCGGCGTCCCCATTCTTGTTCCGGCCATCGTCATCGGGATCGTTGCCGCCGGCATGACCGTCCTCGGCATGTTGCTGGGCCGCCGCATCAGCGGGTTGTGGGGCCCCCGGGTCGAAATCGTCGGCGGCATCGTTCTGCTGGCGATCGGCTGCAAAATCCTCATCAATCATTTGAGCCGCTAATACCGCGAAGCGCAGGTCTGCGCGAATCCACTGTGTAGGCTATATGGCATACAGATAAGCCGTTGCATTTTCGAGGATCATTCGGGGGGCAGGCTACTCAACTCCCGAACTCGCGAGTGCTGAGCCGAGGGTGCCATTTGCAGTTCGGGAGTTGAATGCCAATTTGCTGATTTTTCGAGCCAATGGAGGCAAATCGCCTGCCAGGAATTTGAGCAAATGAGTATCCTGTCACCGGATTCTTTTGTTCCTTCTCACCGGCGGGTGGCCATCATTTTTTGGCGGCGGCCTCCTGCAAGTCGGCGATCACGCGATCCACGCTTATAAACCACCGATAGGGTGAAGAGCGCCGGCCTTGCGCGTCGATGATCCAGTACATCGGCAGTCCGGCGACGGGAAAGAGCTTCTCGACCAGGTCCTTGGAGACAATGACCGGGAAGCCGTACTTTTTTTCCTTCATATAAGACTCCGCCGGATACGCGGCCTCGTCTCTGCTGAACGAAAGCACCTGGATGTCCCTTCGGCCCTTGATCGAGTCGTAGAGTTTCTGCAGTTCCGGGTGCTGGGCCCGGCATACGCCACACCAGGTGGCCCAGATATCAATGAAGGTGGCTTTGCCTTTCAGGTCGGCCAGCCGCCAGGTCTTGCCGTTCAAGTCCTTGGCCTCGAAGTTGGCGAGCAGGACGTCATAGCGAAGCCGCTCGGTCCCTGAAACGGCCGAGGCAGGTTTCGGCGCCGACGCCATCCACTCCAGCCATGATTCTTCCTTGCCGCCGCTGGCCAGGTAGAATTTCTTGATTTCTGCGATTTGATTGCTCAATTCCGGCCCGGGAACTGCCTTCGCCTTGCCGGAGAGCATATTTGCGTATGGCTGCATAAAGGATTGATAGAAAGCGAGAGCTTTTGGGGGATCACCCTCCAGCTCGGCAAGCCGCCCCTGGAGGCGGAGCCAGCTGCGCCTTCTATCTTCAGCATCCCGTTGGGCAAAATCCGAGCCCGCCGGATACAGCGGGCGTCGTTCAACGTTGGCGAGTCCGATTTGGATGGCATCGCGCGCCTGATCGAGTTTACCTTCCAGCAGATAGAACTCCGCAAGTGTCAGCTGAGCGCGCCAGATGCTCAAAGCAATGGGATCTGATTGGCTCTTCCTTATCTCCTCCGCAAGCAGGCTGGAGTCGCGCTGATATTTGTTTTCTAATTCCGCGTCGCGCAGGCCGTCTGCAATTAGTCCAGGAACCTGATCGAGACGCGCCTGCCATTGGACGTAAAGTCTCGCCAGCGCTATAGGCAGAGTAGGGGTCATCGATCCTGCATCGGGAGAGCGCCGCATCATCGCAGCAAACGCGTCCGCGATTGGCAGCCGTTCATCCGCGGGAAGGGTCGCCGATCCTCCGCTGATCATCATCCAGCGGTCCCAAATCACGTTGGAATCTTCCGGCCAGCGCTTCTGAAACTCCTCCGTCCAGGCCCTCTCAATCGCGAGATATTCCTTCATCTCTTCCGGCTTGGCATCCCGGCCTGGCCGAGGGTGGGCGCGCAACCAGCGCGCACTTTCCACGGATGCGGCCAGCGGAGAGGTCGGAAACTGCTTGAGCACGGTCTCCTCCAGCCACGAGAGAACACCTTGATCTTTGGTCAATGTGGCGGCGTACTGGAACAGGCTGTTCCATTCTCTGGTGGCCTCGGGCGGGAGCTTTTGGAGCACCGCCACATCCTTCAGTACGCGCTGGCGCACAGGTTCCTGCTGATCCTTCGGCGCGGACCGGAACTCGAGGTCCCAGAGATACCGCCAGTATGGCAAAGACCATGAATCGACGCGCGCCTCCAGCAGCGCACGCAGCCTGGTTGCGCCGTTGCGGATCATCTCCGGATCCTCGACGGTCCTGAGCAGAGCCCATCCTTCCACACTCGAAGGGCATGCCGCCAGGAATGCGCGCAGGTGCGTCTCGGCCTTTTTGGCGTCCCGGGCGCCTGAGCGATCCGTCAATTCGGCGATCGTCAGGTGAGGCCAGGGAAAGTTAGGCTCTTTGGCAATGAGGTCATTCAGCATCGCTTCTGCTTTTGCCGTGTCGAAGCCTGCAGTGAGCCGGGCCTCCAGGTAACGGAAGATCGGATCTCCCGGCTTGCTGCGATACATCGCCAGGGCCCGGTCAAATTCCTGGTAGATCGTAAACTTTTGCCGGAAAGTATCCTGATAGCGCCTTTGCACGAAGAGATCGCGCGGATACTTCTCCAGCAGCGCCCGCAGCGGTTTCATGCGCTGTTCAAATGGGATGCGGTAATCCGCCATGTTCGGCAGGCCGTTCAACGCCTGCCGGATCTCCGGCGCCGGCCCGCAGGGATAGGATGCCTGCGCATAGCTCGATCCCGGCACAAAGGAACTGAGCAGCAAAATCAACGTCCAGAACTTCATATCTTTACCCTCCGATTGACATTTCGAAGCGGCCGATGATCTCCAAAGCGGCACCCTGGCGTTCCGCCCCAAGGCCGCCTGCATCCGCAAGAGACAGATCTCTCCCCAGCGCACAAATGTGCGTTGTCTTGTTCGAGCGAATATCCTGGTTGTTTGCAGGGGCGCGCGGCTTGTTGCGCCCCTGCGATCTACGGGTTCGACTTATCTTCCAGGCCCTTGATTCGGCCTCTCTCTTGGATACCAGCTGGGCTGGATGCCTTTGCGAATCTGGCTGGCGTTGTCGAGCAATTCCGATTTCCGCACGACACTTACCTGCGCGATGCGCTCCAGAAACTCGATTACCGAGTCGCGCTCGTCGTATTTGAGGAGATACCCGGTTAAACGGATGTGGTGGAATAGGAAATAATCGAGATCAGGCGCGGCGGGCGCATGCGAAGCCGCGAGCAGATAGTCCACCGCTGCCTTCCCGTTGCCATCCCGCAGCGCGAGCGTGCCGAGCACGATGTTGCCCATGTAGACGGCTACCCCATAGTTCGGGTCGTCCTTGAACCTGGGCGCCAGTTGGAGCAGATCCCGGGCGTACTTTCCGGCGCGCTCCCAGTCGGCTTTTGCCTCGGCCTGGTCGTGCCGGGAATATTCGGCATTCTCGCCTCCATAGTATTCATCAATGGCCAGTTCCGGAAGGAACTCGAAACGCTCGGCCTCCGGCAGTGCGGCAATGGTCTGATCCTGGGATTCCTTCGGCACATTCTTCAGGATTTCCCGCATGCGTATGTTCCGATCGCCGGCCCGCAGCCCAATCAAGCGCATGCGCGCCCAGGTCGATTGCGGATCCAGCTGCAGGGCGCGCTCGAGATAGGATTTTGCCAAGGGGATGGGATCAAAGTCGATTTTGTGGCTCATGTGCAATCCCCGCGCCCACACCAGATAATCACCTGCGGCGGCCAGCAGCTCGGCGTCTTGCGATCCGGCCAGTTTTTTACGAATCTCCTGGGCGTAGGCGCTGTGGACATCTTCCATGCTGACGGTGCGGACCACATTCAGGGGTGTGGAGGAGTTAGAGCCCACGAGCGCGAAAGCGTAAAGCCGGCCGAGCGCGCCTGACCAGTGCCCCTTGGGATCGAGGGCTTGCGCGCGCAGCATCATTTTTTCCGCAAGCGGCTTGTCGGCCACTTCAAAGAAATAGCTGGCATTTTTGAGCGCTTGAAGACCCGCCTCGGGCGCGGACGTCTTCGCAAGCCAGAGTTTCTTGGCCTGCGCGTAGCCGTCGGGATCCGGGAGCGGATCGAGCGATGTCGGATAGATCCGCGCCCCCCAGCCGCCTGCCAGCTCGTTGTCCGGGTGGTGCTCGATCAGCCACAGGATGTGCGGCCGCCGCGCGGCGATGCACTCCTTCTCGCCGAGAACCTGCGCGCACTTCGGCGCCCACTTGTCTTTCTCGCCCGGCACCCGCTCGCTGACCGGCGCACAAAACTCAAGCAGCTTTTTCAGGGCGGCCAGATCCTCCGGATTCTTTTTCAGCGACGCTTCCAGGTCTGCGACCTGCTGGGCGGTCATATCGTGCGCGGCCCGATAAAAGTCGCTGTCGGCCTTTTGTCGAGCACGAAGCTGCACGTACTTCGGATCCTCCTGCAGCGGGGCCGCCGGCTGCGGTTTTTCACGGCAGGCAACCACAAGAAAGATGGTGGCGGCACAGCCCAAGGCCACAACGGTTTTGCGGGTGCGCGAGATCTCGCGCCAGAGATCGCCGCGCAGGATGCGGTCGATTCTCCGGCCGAGCAGGCCACTGCCATGGACGCCGACCCCCTGCCAGGCAAGCCGGCCGCCGCGCCGGGACACGGCTTCGGCCATGTCGAGCAGGATCTCGGCGTAGCGCCTGGTCTCTCCGATCGCGCGCACTGCGGCATCATCGCAGGCGAGTTCCGCCGTGGCGGCGAGCTGCCGCTCCAGCCACCAGGCGAGAGGATGAAACCAGAAAACGCAGCGGTTCAGATGGGCGAGCAGGCAGATGAACGGGTCGCGCCGGCGCACGTGGGCGAACTCGTGCGCCAGAACGGCGCTGAGCTTGTCCGCGGGCCAATTCCTCCAGGTCAGCGGCAAAAGGATCCGCGGAGAGCCGATCCCGGCGGTCAACGGCGCGGCCACCCCCTCTGATTCATAAACAGGCGCCGCAAACGGCCGCAGGGACGGCCGCATCCTTTCCTCGAGCGCGACCGGTGAGCTTGCGCGCACGATCCGCCTCATCGATATCCAGCCCACACGCATCCGGGAGAGCAGGAAGAAAACTACCGAAGCATAGAGGGCAATCGCAGCAGCGGGCCACACCGGCCCTCCTGCCGACAAGGCGGGAGCGGAGGGAACGCGCACAATCTCCGGGGCCGACGCCGGGACGGCGGCTTCGCGACGCGAGGGCGCTGCGGGCGGCGGCGATGGCTCGGGTGCCTCGAAGACTGCCTGAATATCATTTGCCGGAACCGGCGCCGGAAGTGAGATGGATGGGACACAGTATGGCAGAACCGGCATGAGCAGCATCGCGCACAACACTGCCGTCCAGGCGGCGTGACGCACGCCGCTGGAGCGGATGCGGCATGTGATAAGAATGAGAGCAACGATCGCGGCCACAAGAGCCACGCGCAGGGATGAATCCAAGACCATTCGAAACAAAGTTCCATTCCATTCGAGCGACATGCGTCGCCTCCTCTCTCAGGAGGTATGCGGTCCGCCGGAGGTCGTCGGGAGGATTGCCATCTCCGGATATCGGATCATTTCTGACTCCTCACTTTTTTGGCCAGACGCCGGATCTCGTCGACGGGCGGCACCTTTTCGTCCACCATGCCGACAAGGAACTGTTCCACGGATCCGGAGCAGAACCGCTGGATGATCTGCTCGACGGCACGGGCGGCAACGCTGCGCGGCGGCAACGCGGCCCTATAGATGAAGATCTTTCCTTCCAGGCTATGCTCCAGATAGCCGCGTTCTTCCAGGCGCCGCAGCAGAGTGCGCACGCTCGAATCCTTAAGGGGATGTTCCGGCAACAGGGCTTCCCGCACTTGCTCTGCCGTGGCCAAGCCGGCCGACCAGATGAAATCCAGGATTGCCTGATGGAGTTCCGTAAGCGGACGCATCGATGTGTTACGTTTAGTCATGCGACATTTAGTAACATATGGCGCCATCCGTGTCAAGCGGTTATTTTTGGTCCGCGCCGCGCAAAGAGGATTATGGCTTGTCACAGCGCATGGTTTCGCGACCCGTCAGGCCGGGAACCTATCCGGATATCAGGAGGGGCCAGGAGCTTGGCATCTGATCTTGTCCCTGTCCGTGTCCCTGGCCGGGACAGTAGGACAGGCGCCAATTTCCCGGGAGTTCCGGAATTCAGAATCGGAACATGAAGGTGACGGTCGCGCGGCTCTGGTGCGGCTGGCCGTTCAATTGTGCCGGGCTGAAACGCCACTCGCGGACGGCGTTCATGGCCGCTTCGTCGAACATCGGAACGCTCTTGATAAGTCGTACCGCGGCGACATTGCCATTGACGTCCACCATGAGTTCCGTTATTACGACCGCCTCGATCCCTTGCTCCCTTGCCGCCGGCGGATAGGCCGGATCGACACGGCTGATGACGCGGGCAGCCCTGGCGCGGCCGTTGTCTGACGGAGTTGCCTCGGACGCGGCCGCCTGACCCCCGGCTCGGATCACCACGGTTGTGGCACCTCCATCCAGCTGGAGGACAATCTTGATGGTTGTGGGAACCGCGGCGACAAGCTTCACGCCCTGGATCACCGCAGGCTTGAATCCATCCTGGGCGGCCGTGATCTCTAAACTTCCCCCGGATTCCAGGGAAAAGCTGAAGCGCCCGCGTTCATCCGTAACGCCCGTCGCCAGAGGGGCTTTGGTATCCGGATCGGCGGCTTTCACAGTCGCGCCCTCAACGGGAACGCCATCCTGATCAAGTACCATGCCATTGACAGGGCTCGTGCCGGCTGGGGGCGTCTTAGGTTCCGCGGGGCGCGCTGGCGCTACAGGCACAACCTTCGCCTGGCTTGTGGGAGTCACGGGCTTCGGCGCAGGCGCAGGCGAAACAGCGGCAGGAGGAACGGGAGAAATCGCAGGCGCCGGCGCGGGAGAAGGTGCGGGCGCCGCGGCCGGGGAAATCGCAGGGGCATTCGATTGGGCTGCCGCGGCGCCGTTGAGCGGAAAAGCCCGCACGGCAGCCGCCGCGCCTGCACCCAATAGGAAGACGACGGAAATAAGGAAGGCAAACAATCGCATTCTTGACATATGAATATCCTCCAGCAGGAGCGCAATCCGCTCCTTCAAATGATGGCGTGTGAGGAAAAGACTGGCTGAGATCCATGCCGCCCGGCCGCTCACGAGCAGAAGCAGGGATTTCAGGTATTGGCGCCGGTCTATGGATAGCGTCAGAACCTCCTGGTCCACCAATTGTTCCCTGGATAACTCGATACGGCGAACCAGCCACCAGACCGCGGGATGAAACCAGAACAGCGCGAGAATTAGATGCTCGCCGAGGGCAAACAGCCAGTCCCGCCTGCGCACGTGGACCAGCTCATGGCAGAGAATCGAGACCTGCGCTCCGGGCTCCAGGCTCTCAAAACGATCCGGGAGCAGGATCCTGGATTTGATCCATCCGTAGGTTGCGGGACTGGACAGATCGGGCGCGATCAGAATCTCCGTGCCGCCGAGCAGCGCAACCAAGTGGGCCGTTTCCATGGGCAGTGCCGCCGCGAACCGGCGCGAGTTCCGGCGCAGCAGCCTCAGTTTCAGCAATCCCATGGCCAACATGCCACACCGCACCGCCCACCCGGTCGCCAGCAACATCACCAGCGCGCTCCAGGAGATTGCCGGCCTGCCGGCTTCCGGGGCCCGAGTCTTCTCCCGATTCAAGAGTGCGCCCTCGCCGGACGCGGCAGGCGGGCCGGCCGTGATGGTCGTTGCAGGCGCAGGAAGCGGGGCGCGCGGAGCGAGCAACGGAAACACGAGGCAGAAAACGAGGAGCCACTGCCAGTACCCCAGCAGGATTTTTGGCGAACGAATCCGAAAAGCTCCCGGCAGCAGCGCACCGCCCAAAGCCAGCAGCGTTCCCTGAAGCAGGAACGCCACGAGATTGTGGATTTCCACCGGCAGGCTCATGCCCGCTCCTTGATGATCCGGACGATGTCGTCCAGTTCCTTTTCAGAAACGAAGCGGTTGCGAACCAGGTACAGCAGCAGCGGCTCCGCCGAGCCGTTGAACACCCGGTTGAGAAAATCCCCGACCACTTCCTTCATGACCTGGCGTTTCGGCCTCGTCGCTTCGTACACGTAGGTGCGCTGGTCGAGGCGCCGCATCAATATCTTTTTGTCGGTCATGATCTTCATCACGGTCATGACCGAGGTATACGCGATCCTGCGGCCCTTCAGCAGCTCCTCGTACACGCCGCGCACGGTTACCGGCTGCAGCCGCCAGACCACCTTCATGATTTCGAGTTCCTGATCGGTAAGCCTCTTGCTGCGCGGTCTCATGTACTAATATATAGTACTAATATAAAAACATGTCAACCGAAAAAGTGAGTCCATGGAGTCCTTGCCGCGGATCGGCGCCAGGTGCGCTCCTTCGTGTGCCTTGGTGCCATGCCCGTCTGCGCCGCCTGGCGTCTGCCCTCCCGGCGCGCGCCAAAATGTGAATCTATTGCAGACTAAAACCACCTCAATGCGGCAGCGTTCAAAAACCGGTCTCCCCGCCCGCGCGACCCCTTGTGAGTCGATTTTCCCTGATGTCCTCTTTCGGATTGACGTTCGATGAAATGCCAAGGTCTTCTCCCCCGGCGCCCGCACCTGGCCGGCCATGACTCGCCACCCAACCATAGCTGCTTGCCCAGGAAAATGCGGACGCAAATCCCCGGGCGCTCCCGGAACCGGGCTGCCGCTCCATCGCCGTCGGCCGAGATTGAGGCTCATTCGGGATTCCAGCCGTCCAGGTGAGGCGCAGTTGCCGGACGATCGAGTTTCTTGACCTTACGCGGGATAAAGGATGATGCCTTCGGCGATCGCCCGGCTGAGGAAGGGATCGCCTTCTGCCAGACGCGATTTGAGTTCGAATTGGGTCAAAGGAACAAAGTCGGCCGGATAAGCGGGACTGAACCGGAGGAGTTCCCCCAAAAGCTCCCGCATGGATTTTTCCGATTCCTTCAGAATGATCAGGAGGTCCAGGTCGCTTCGCGTCCCATAATCTCCCCTGGCGAAACTCCCGAACACGATGATCCGGAGCACCTGAGGATAAGCGGCCGCGATGCGGGCCGCGGTTTCCCGGGCCAGCGAGAGCACCTCGTCACGATTGGCGAATCTGGGTCCGGCAGAACTCAAGAATGGATTTCGCATGGGAAATGGACTCGAGCGCATCCCGCTCGGTGAAATAGTCGAGAGGCGCGCCCAGCGCAAATCCGTTGGGATATCGGGCCTGGATATATTCTTTATCCAGAGCTCGCGCACTATCGAGGAGCACGGCATCCACAGGAATCTCTTTTGGCAGACCCTGCAGGAGTGCCAGCAACGAATGTCCCCAGGGATCGCCGTGATTAAACAGATACAGTGCTTTTATAGCTTTCTCCGCCGCCTGCTGGGAGGCAAAGCAGCTCCACTCATAATCACCCTCCCGGGCAGAAAGCTCCGCATGCTCCAGATCAGCCACAGCTTGTCGAATCCAGTCTCCGCTTCGGTCTGCCATGCGAAACATTCTACCCGGAGACTCCCTGATTGGCAAAGGCGGAATCGCCAGTGCGGAGCCGGGTGCACTATTTGTTGCTCGGGAGTTGGGTAGCCAGTCCCCCGAATTCCTCACTTTTCAGGGAACTTCATCTCGCGCAGCAGCGCCTGGAAGCGTGGGTCGGAGCGGAGAGGATCGAAAACCGGATTAACCTTCAGACCACGAATACGGTCTGGCCTATCTCGGGCATGGGGCCTCCGGTACGGCCATTCAGGTAAGATGCAGTATGGCGCCGCCATTATACGGGAAAATCGCCTGCCAGGAAATTGGTGAATCGGTATCCTGTGGACGCGGCGCGTACGCGTTTGGAGTGCGGCGACTGGTCGCCGCACTCCAAACGCAACCGGCCACTCGACGGACTGTTCTTCAAGGGAACTGCGTTGGGGCTGGTTCTTCAGTCGAGAGCCGGCGGGAAGTCCGCCGGCTGGAGCGGGTATCCGAGGCCTCGCCAGGCATCGAGTCCGCCGGCAAGAGGACGGGCGCGAGTGATCCCACGGCGATGGAGAAGCTGCGCCGCACGGGCGCTGCTGGCCTCGTTCGGTCAGGTGCAGTAGAGCACGATGTCGCGATCCTTGGGGATCTCGCGATGCCGCTGCTCGATCTCTTCGGGTTCGATGTGGATGGCGCCCGGCAGGCCGGTTTCGTCCGCCTGCAAATCGAGTTTGTGGCGGAGGTCAATGATGAATAGATTTTCGCCTGCCGACATTTTCCGCATGACTTCCTCGGGAGCAATGCGGGCGACCTGGTGGCGGGCCATGAACCGCCGCCGCTGGACATATTTCCATGTGAGATAGCCGGCCAGAGGGCCCAGCGTGATAATCAGGGCCCACACCCCCAGGCGGGCAAGCAGCAGAGCCACATCTTCGATCTGCTCGCTGAAAAGAAGCCCGATTCCCGTGAAAGTGAACACCCACAGAGCGGATCCGGCCGTGTCGTAGATCAAAAACCGGACCAGGCTCATGCGGAGAAGACCGGCCATCGGAGGGGCGGCAATTCCCAGCGCGGGGATGAATTTGGCCAGCAAAAGAGCCCGGCCGCCATGATGGGCGAAGACATCCTCCGTGCGGCGGACGCAGGAGTCGGGCTCCAGGGAAATGCGGCATATGAAGTGCAGCACCTTGCGTCCCCGGTGCCGGCCCAGCTCATACCAGATCAGATCCCCCGCCAGGGCCGCCACGATGGAAAGAAAAAAAACGAGAGTATAAGAGAGATTTCCATGCGCCGCAAGGGCGCCCGCCGCGAGCAGGAGCGGCGCTGAAGGGACCGGAGCTCCCACCTGTTCGAGTAATATGGCAATAAAGAGGACGAGATAGCCGTGCCGCAGCAGAAACTGGATGATGTCATTCATCATAATGAAGCGCCGGATCCGCGCCGCGGATCGGGGCGATGAGACTCCTTTCCTGCTTCCCGGGCAGGATCATTATTGAACCGGCGCACCCGCGCGTCAAGTCCCGCGGACCTATTGGCCTTGCGAGCCAATTGGGATAAAAACAAAAACGCCACGGATTTCACGGATTCAAGGTGGCTACCGGATGAATCGATTACAAAAGCCTCAGCACATGATCGAAAATTCTCAAAAAATCCGTGGAATCCGTGAAATCCGTGGCGTTTTTCGATTTCTACGCCGGCGGAAACGTCACGCGCCGTCCCAGCAGTAGGTGCAGAGCTTTTCCTTCGGGAGGCCGATGGCGGCGACCAGGTCGTCGAGCTTCTGGTAACGCAGCGTCGTCAGCTGCAGCCGCGCGCGGATGCGCTCCACCATGGCGCAGTACTTTTCGGTGCCGGGATTGGAATACTCGTCCAGGCAGGCATCGCTGGTCCCCTCGAGCTCTTTGACCGCCTTGCGGCCCGCCAGGTCGAGCTCGGAGCGGGAACGGGAAAAATTCAGGAATTTGCATCCGAACACCAGCGGAGGGCAAGCCGGCCGCATATGGACTTCGCGGGCGCCGCTCTCATAGAGGCGAAGGATCGTGTCCTGGAGCTGGGTTCCGCGGACGATGGAATCCTCGGCGAACAGGATGCGCCGGCCTTTGATCAGATCCCGGACCGGAATGAGCTTCATGCGCGCGACCAGGTCGCGCACGCGCTGATCGGTCGGCATGAAACTGCGCGGCCACGTCGGCGTGTATTTGACGTAGGGGCGCACATAGGGGACGCCGGCCGTGTTCGCGTAGCCGATCGCGTGCGCCACCCCAGAATCGGGGATGCCGGCGACACAGTCCACCTCGACCGTGTCGTTCCTGGCCAGCGCCGCCCCGCACCGATACCGGGTCGATTCCACGTTGATTCCTTCGTAAGAGGATGCCGGGAAGCCGTAGTAAACCCAGAGAAACGCGCAGATCTGAAGCCGGGTCCCCGGTTTCTTCATCTGTTCGGTGCTGTCCTCCGTAATCCGAACGACCTCGCCCGGGCCGAGGTAGCGTTCGATTTCATAACCGAGATTGGGGAACGCACAGGTTTCGGAGGTCACAGCGCACGCTCCGTCCTTCCGCCCGATGACGACCGGTGTGCGTCCAAGCCGGTCGCGGCCCGCATAGATGCCCTGGTCGGTAAGCAGCAGCAGCGAGCATGAACCTTCGACGGCGGCGAGTGCGCTCTCGATGCCGTCTTCAAAGCTGGATTCCCGGTTGATCAGCGTGGCGACCAGTTCGGTAGGATTGATTTCGCCGCCGCTCATTTCGGAGAAGTGGTTCTTCTGGCCGAAGGCTTGCGCCATCAGCTTGCCTGCATTCCGAATGACCCCCACGGTCACGATCGCATAGACGCCGAGATGCGAACCGATGATCAACGGCTGGTCCTCGTAATCGCTGATGGCTCCGATGCCCCGCAGGCCATGCATCTTCTGAATGTCGTCTTCGAACTTGGACCGGAACTGGGCGTTGCTTATGTCGTGAATATAGCGGACGATGCTGCCGCCGTTCATGACCGCGAGCCCGCCGCGGCGGGTTCCGAGGTGAGAATGATAATCGGTGCCGTAGAACAGATCCGCAACACAGCCGCCTTTTGAGGCAACTCCAAACAAACCGCCCATAACTCTCCTCCCTGAGTGTAATCGGGCACGCATTGTCGCACGCCTGCCTGGCAAAGCCAAATAACTTTTGGAACGGTCGGTGAACCGGCCGCGAAACAATAGGAGTCAGGAGTCAGGAGTCAGGAGTCAGGAGTCAGGAGAAAAGCCGACCTGCGGTGAACTTCTGGATAGGGTCCAGAGCAGAGGATCCTCGGGGTCGGTATCGGAATCGGGGTCGCAATCGGTATCGCGATTCGAAATCGTGATAGACCGATAGACCTCGGGTTTGAGGGCAACCTCGAATCGATAGCGATTCCGACCCCGATACCGACCCCGGCCCCGAAGGTTGTTGGGTTTCGCCCCGCTCTGTGGGGGAGGCCAAAGCCTCGCCTTAAAGGCGTGGTTGATTACTTGCACGATTAGTCAGCACGATCCCCGAGCCGGATCCATGAACCTATCAACCTGCCCACTTTTCTCCTGACTCCTGACTCCTTCAAACTGAAACCACCCAATCAAGTCCGGAGATCGGCTATGGTCAAACGTCATACTAAGTACTGGAGTTCATAAATACGGTAACGTATTTTCGCCCCTCGGGGATTCACGGGCTGGAAGCCCGTGCCACGTTAACAGGCAGTCGTGGCACGGGCTTCCAGCCCGTGAAACTGCGAAGCCTGCTCCATTCTGCCCCTGTGGCAGAATACGTGACCATATTTATGAAACCGTGTACTAAGTACTGCGTGTGTATAAATTTGCAACAAAACAGCAGGTTGGTTGCCCTGGCGGCAGAAAACACAGAACAATTTAGATTGTTGCAAAAGAATGATTTATGGTAGATTATCGCTTCTTTTCCCGTGGCTTGAGTTCCCTGGGAGCGTTGAAAAATTCAATGGTTGTCTGAGAGCCATCATATTTTTGCGTGAGCATGCATGTCCGGTATCGGGACCGCGGGCTTTTGTCAAAGGGAATCAGATCCTGCACATGAAATCGAAGATCTGTCTATTGCTGGTTACCGGCATGCTGTGCTTTCCGGCATGGGCTGCCGCGCAGAAGGCAGAGGATTGCCTGGCATGCCATGACAGCAAGGACCTGACCGCCGAGCGCGGCGGCAAGGTGGTCTCCCTTTATGTCGATGCCAAGAGGTATGCCGGCTCGGTCCACGGTCCGCTCGCCTGCGTCGATTGTCACGCCGACCTGCAGAACAAGGAGCTGCCGCACGAAGGCAAGCTGGCCAAGGTCAATTGCGGCAGTTGCCATGCGGATGAGGAGAAGCAGCACGCTGAATCCGGGCACGGGAAGGCGATCGCGCGCGGTGACGCTCTTGCGCCGCGCTGCAAGGATTGTCATGGCAACCACGACATCCTGCCGGTGAAGGATCCGAACTCCGCGGTGGCGCCGCCGCGGATACCGTATGTCTGCGGCAAGTGCCATCAGGAGGGGACTCTCGTCCAGAAGCAGCGTGAGATTCACGAATCGAACATCATCGAAAACTATTCCGAGAGCATGCACGGCGCGGCGCTGCTCCAGAAGGGGCTTATCGTTGCCGCCACCTGCGTCTCCTGCCACACGGCGCACAATATTTTGCACTTTACGGATCCAAAATCTTCGATCGCCCGGAAAAACATTGCGGGTACCTGCACAAAGTGCCATGCCCAGATCGAGTCGGTACACCGCAAGGTGATCAAGGGGGAGTTGTGGGAGAAGGAGGCGCACGTCCTTCCGGCCTGCGTCGACTGCCACCAGCCGCACAAGGTCCGGAAGGTCTTTTACGACCAAGGCATGGCGGACGCAGACTGCCTGCGCTGCCACGAGCGCAAAGACGTCAAGGCGTCTAAGGACGGGCGATCGCTTTTTGTGGATGCGTCCGAGTTGAGCCATTCCAGGCATGTAAAAAAGGCCTGCAGCCAGTGCCATTTGGGAGTGAGCCCGTCGCGGGTGCGTCCGTGCGAAACGATCACACAGAAGGTTGATTGCGCCTCCTGCCATCCCGAGCTTGTGCAGCAGTACCAGAAAAGCACGCATGGCCAGCTGTTCGCGAAAAAAGATCCCAACGCGCCTACGTGCATCGAGTGTCACGGCACCCACGGCGTCCGCGGCAAGGCCGAACCGGCTTCGGGAACGTTCCCGACCAATGTTCCGGTGTTGTGCGCCCGATGTCATCGCCAGGGGCAGAAGGCCGCCGTCCGTTACACCGGTCCGGAAACCGCGATCGTGGAAAGCTACACGGAGAGCATTCACGGCAAGGGCCTGCTGAAGAGCGGGCTCGTGGTCACCGCGATGTGCACCAATTGCCACAGTGCGCACGGGGTGCTTCCGCATGGCAATCCGGAGTCGACCGTCAACATCAACAATGTGCCTTCGACATGCGGGAAATGCCACAACGGCATTCAGGAGCTGTTTGAGAACAGCGTTCACTCGCGCAAAATCACCAGTTCCAGCCAGCCGCTGCCGGTCTGCAACGATTGCCACAGCGCTCATACGATCAGCCGGACCGACAGCGAAGGGTTCAAGCACACGATCATGAGCCAATGCGGCCGGTGCCACGAGAAGATTGCAAAAACCTATTTCGACACCTACCACGGGAAGGTTTCGCAGCTCGGATACACAAAGACCGCCAAATGCTATGACTGCCACGGCGCCCACGACATTCTCAGGATCTCGGACCCGCGCTCTCACCTCAGCAGGAGCAATGTGGTCGCTACCTGCCAGAAGTGTCATCCCGGGGCGACGCGGCGATTCGCCGGCTACCTGACGCACGCCACCCACCATGATCCCGCAAAATACCCGTGGCTTTTCTGGACCTTCTGGGGCATGACGGGCCTGCTGGTGGGCACCTTCACCGTGAGCGGCGCGCACACGCTGTTATGGCTGCCGCGCGCCCTACAGATGCGTAAACAGCACCCCCACGCCCCCGCGCAGGCTGGGGCCACGGAATACGTGCGTTTTACCCGGCTCAACCGGCTCCAGCACGTGGTCATGATCGTGAGTTTTATGGGCCTGGCCATGACGGGCCTGACGCTGAAGTTCTCGTATACCGCCTGGGCGTCCACGGTATCCCGTCTGCTCGGCGGTTTCGAGTCTGCCGGGTACATTCACCGGGTTGCCGCGTTGCTGATGGTCGGCGTTTTTGTCAGCCACGTCTTCGACCTCGTGCAGCGCAAGAGACGGGATTACGGCAGTTGGCGCAAGATGATCTTCGGTCCGGATACCATGCTGCCGACGAAGAAGGATCTCGCGGATTTCATCGGTTCGGTCAAATGGTTCCTCGGCAAGGGGCCGCGCCCGCACTATGGCCGCTGGACCTATTGGGAAAAGTTCGACTATTTTGCCGTTTTCTGGGGGATCGCGATTATCGGTTCCACCGGCCTGATGCTCTGGTTCTCCGAGTTATTCACCCGGTTCCTGCCGGGTTGGATGCTGAATGTGGCCACCATCATTCACAGTGACGAAGCGCTGCTCGCGACCGGGTTTATTTTCACGGTGCATTTCTTCAACACTCACCTGCGGCCGGAGAAATTCCCGATGGACCTCGTGGTGTTCACCGGGCGCATGTCGATCGAGGAACTCCGCCGCGACAAGCCCGGCGAGTATGAAGCTCTGGTCGCGCGCGGGGAACTCGAAAAACAACTGGCGGAGCCGTATCCGCCTATTGTGGTAAAGACGATCCGGGCATTCGCCTGGAGCGCCCTGGCACTAGGCTTCAGCATGGTAGTCTGGATCGTCTATGCCATGCTGTTTGCCTATAAATAAGAACGCGGGTGCAGCCGATCATTCCACCCGCGCAGCAGGTTGCGGAAAAAAATGTTATGAAACCGGCGCTTAAACTCATTCCATCATTACTGACTGTCTTTGTGGCATTCCCGGGAGTCATGCGGTCGCAGTCCAGCGAGGATTGCCTCGCCTGCCACAGCCAGCCGGGTATGGCGATGCAGAAACGAGGGCAGGAAATCCAGCTCACCGTCAGCAAGACTGTTCTGCAACGGTCGGTTCACGGCTCGTTGAGCTGCACCGACTGCCACCAGGGTTTCAATCCGGCCGAAATGCCGCATGCCAAAAAGATCGAGCCGGTCAAATGCCAGACCTGCCATGACGTCACCGGTTATGACGCGAGTATTCATGGCGCCACCCTGGGCGTGGAAGGCTGCAAGGCCTGCCACGGCAATCACAGCATTCTCGTTCCTGCCAATCCGGATTCGAAAGTGCATCGCTCGCGTGTCGCGGCCACGTGCGCGAAGTGTCACAAGGAAGAGGATGACCGGTATATCCGATCCAAACATGGATCGGCCATGGTCGAAGGCACCAGGGGCGCGCCCACGTGCCTGGATTGCCATGGCGGCGCGCACACGATTCTGCCGGCGTCGGAGCCGGCGTCGGCGGTCTATAAGACCAAAGAACCCGATGTCTGCCTGAAATGCCACCTCAACAATCCCCAGGTCCGGCAGGAGGTCGGGCTCTCCGCCGGCTTCATCAACGGCTACAAGGAGAGCGTCCACGGGGTGAATCTTGCGACCGGCAACCTGAAGGCGCCCAGTTGCAGCTCCTGCCACGGCGCCCACGATATGGCGATCGGCAGCAGCCCGTTTTCGCTGGTGGGCAAGTTCAAGGTCCCCGACACCTGTGGCAAGTGCCATGGCCAGATTGTGGCAACCTTTTACGACAGCGTTCACGGCAAGGCGCTGAAAGTGGGGAATCCGAGCGCTCCCAACTGCACCAACTGCCACGGCGAACACCAGATCTTCGCGCCGAACGATCCGCGTTCCACCGTATCCGGCAGGAACGTGTCAGCGCGCGTGTGCGCGGAATGCCACAACTCGGTGGCGCTTAACCAGAAATACGGGCTGGCCTCCCAGCGCTTTGCCTCCTTCGAAGACAGCTTTCATGGGCTGGCGGCCAAATCAGGATCGGTGCAGGTGGCCAACTGCGCCAGTTGCCATGGCGTTCACAACATCAAACCGTCCTCCGATCCGACGTCGACGATCAATGCAGCCAATCTGCCGGTGACCTGCGGCAAATGCCACCAGGGAGCGAACAGCAACTTCAGCAAAGGGGCGGTGCACGTGGTCATCGCTCCGGCTACGGAACCGGTTCTGTACTGGGTGCGGACGTTTTACATCGCGATGATCGTGATCGTGGTCGGCGGCATGGCGGTGCATAACTGGCTCGACTTCCTGGTCAAGGCGCGCCACCGTTTTGCAGTGCGCCGCGGCGACGTCACTCCCGAGCATTTCGGCCCGGCCTCCTACCTTCGCATGTCCCTCAACGAGCGCATCCAGCATGCGACAATGGCAAGTTCCTTCATCATCCTTGTGATCACCGGTTTCATGCTGAAATTCCCGGATGCCTGGTGGGTGATTCCGGTCCGCCAGGTAAGCGAGAAGCTGTTTGCCGTGCGCGGCATCATTCACCGTGTCGCGGGCGTCGCCATGATCGCAATCAGTCTCTATCACCTTTATTACATACTGTTCGTGCGGCGAGGCAAACAGCTGATCCGCGACCTGCTGCCCAAGCCGCAGGACGCGGGCGAGTTCTGGGGCACCGTCAAATATTACCTGCGCATCTCGAAGGTGAAGCCGAAGTACGGACGCTTCGCCTACATCGAAAAGGCGGAATACTGGGCATTGATCTGGGGTACGATCATCATGGGGATTACCGGGATCGTGCTCTGGTTCAACAACTATTTCATGGGGCTCCTCACTCTGCTGGGCTGGAATGTGGCGCAGGCCATTCACTATTACGAGGCATGGCTGGCCACACTCGCCATTGTCGTGTGGCACTTCTATTTTGTGATCTTCAATCCGAGCGTCTATCCGCTGAACACCGCTTTCGTCACCGGCACGCTCACCGAAGAGGAAATGGTGGACGAACACCCGCGGGAGTTGGAAGAGATCCTGGCGCAGAGGGAAGCAGCGGAGGAAAACGCCCGGCCCGCGGAAACGCACCGGGCAGAGGACCCGGCTAATTCCTGTTGAGGTAAACCACCGCCTGTGGCGGCGCGACTCGAAAAGGCCCTGCCGTTCCCGCGGCTTCCCATCCTCGGCATTCCTTGAGCAGGGCGCGCAAGTGGGTCGCGGCCGCCGGCCGGGACCAGCGGCCTCCGCAACTCCGCAACCGCAGGATGATGGCAGCATCTGGAAGACGGTACTGGTCCCGGCGGGCCGCCGGGACCCACTTGCTCACTCCTGATCCGGAATGCGGGTTAGTTGTACACGTAGATCTTTGTGAAGGTAAGAACCAGCGGTGAGTTGACTGCCCGGCCGTTCTGACTTGCCGGCCTGAACGCGGCGGAATGGATCATCTCGGTAAAATCGTCGAGCAGGGATTCATCCACAGGATACTCCAGTACATTCTGGACTCTTGCGGCGCCGCTGCTGTCCACCATGAATACCACGGAGACCGTGTCGTCCTGCGGAATGCGGGAAGCATTCTCGGCGAAATTGGCGAGATATTCGTCATTGATTTTCGGCTCGCTCGACCGTATGGGCTTCTTCTGAGCCTCGAGCGGCGACCCGAAGACCCTCTGCAGGTTGGTGGTCAGCGCCCGGGCGGCCCACATCTCGCCGCGCGCCGCCAGGTGATCACTGAGATCGATAGGGATGGGGCTCACCGCGGCTGAGATCGCGATAAAGAAAACCACGGTAGCCAGAGCTCCCAGCAGTCGAATGGCGTACCACTTTCCTTCCGTAGTCCGGACTTTGGACCATCCGTACTCCAGATCGGACCTCAGGATTTTGTGCCACACGCGGGAACGGGCCCCTGCGATGCGGCGACGGACCAGATCGCGGAGGTACTCCGGCGCCTCCACCGGCTCCAGGGAGCCCAACTGGTTTTGCAGACTCTTGAGACGCATCAGTTCCCGGTTGCAGCCGGAGCATTGGCTCAGGTGCAGAGATACCGCGGCAGCGTGCGACTCCTCGATCATGTCGTCCAGGAACAAAGATAAACGGCCAAGCACCTTCTCACATGTCATCATTCCCTCCGGCCTGCGATTCCAGAGTCCCGTTGAGACGACGCTTGAGCTCTTCGCGTCCGCGCGCGATGCGCGACTTCACAGTTCCCAGCGACACTTTCAACAGATCCGCGATTTCCTCGTAGGAGCATCCCTCCACATCCCTCATGATCACGGCCACCCTCTGCCTGACCGGCAGCCGCAGAAGCGAACGCTCGATTTCGCGGCGCCTCTCCATCATAAGCAAGGCCCGTTCCGGATTGTCGCCGGCCGCCGGCAAGGTTTCAGAGAAGGCGCGATCGTCGTCGGCGCTCAAGTGCTCATCGAGCGAAACTGTGCCGCGGCGGCGCACCCGGTTCCACCAGCGGCAGCGGTTCGATGCGTGATTGATGGCAATCCGGTAGATCCAGGTCTTCAGGGAAGACGCGCCGCGAAAATGTCGCAGCTTGCGATAGACCGAAAGAAACACCTCCTGCGTGACATCGAGAGCCTCTTCCCGCTCCCCGAGCAACCGAAACGCCAGGCTGAAAACCATCGACTGGTAGCGGTGGAAGATCTCCTCGAACGTTTCCGCCGCCCGGACACAAGTGCCCTCCAGATCCAGCGGACCGCTGTCTTCCTTGTAGTTGTCCAGCGTCAGTTCATCCGGAAAGCCCGTGTTCATGCAACCATCCGCCACAATATGGGGTTTTGCCACAGCGCCAGATGTGCCTAAACCTCCCGCTATTCAGTTAGACATCATCCGGCGCCGAAAGTTTCGGAAATATTTCAGGATCGAGGCTTCTGTGCCTTCGGTCCCTCGTCCAGCAGCTGTTCCATTTCCAGGGTGGACAGCTTTTGCACCTTTTCCAGGTATTTCGATAAATCCAGCAGTTTCATCAGTTTGTCTTCTGGTTTAGCGGAATTCAGCCAGACCTGGAAACGCCTCTGGGCCTGCTCCGGACCTACCTCGTCAGGGGCCTTCTGGATCAGCGCTTCCTCGACCACATAGGCGACAATCGCAGCGGAACGCCGCCGGGCAATCGCGTAGAGGCCCAGAAAAACAAGCGCCAATAAACCCAGCAATGCAATGCGCCGTTTGAAACTGTTCATTCGGATGCTCCGACCGTTGCGCCCAGCCTGACGGAATCTCATCCCTTAGAAGCCAGAAGCCGGAAGCCGGAAGGTTCAAGTCGATCTCATCCCACCCGGCGATACGAATCCTGCCTGAATCGCTTCTGGCTTCTAGCTTCCGGCTCCCAGTATATCAGATTGTGGATTCCCCCAGGATTGCCATGTGCTATAATCGAGCCGGTTTCCGGAAATCATTCACTTTATGAATTGCCCTGCCTGCGACAGCGCCGAGATCGACGACAACGGACTTTGCCCCAAGTGCGGTCACGCGGCCGCAGCCCAGGCGGCGTCCGCGCCGTCCGCCGGAGGTGGCGGTGCGAATGAAATCCCGGAACAAGATGAGCCTCAATCCACACCGGCCGATGCGCCTGAGGTTCCGGAATGGCGGCAGGAACTCTCTCGGCGGCTACAGGAGATCAAGTCGAAACGCGAAACGGCTGCGGCCGGCCAGGATCAGCCACTGCCGCCTCCCGGAAAACCGGAACCTCCTGCATCACCTGCGGCGCCGCGCCGCATCCGCCGGATCACATCTCCCCCGAACCACGCACACATGCCCCGGGCGGAGGCAGCTGCCCAGGCTCCCGTACCGGCACAGCCCGAAGCAACCGGCATGACGAGCGGCGAAGGAACCGCCGGCCCGCCCCCAGCGGAAGAGGTTTTGCTTCGCCCTCCGGCCCCGAATGACACGAAGCAGCGTGAAGTCAAGAACCTGATCGATTCGGCCGTGAGCCGGCATGCGCAGGATGAGCAGCCTGCAGCGCCTTCCCCGCCCGAGGTCAGGGCACGGCCTGCCCCGGAAGAGCAGCGCGGGCTGGAATTCGATCGCTCGCCACGGCCGAAGCCGGGGCGGAAACCGGAACCGGCGCCTGAGCCGGATGCCACACCGGCATGGATGCTGCCCGCCCAGGAAACAGCGGTGCCGGAACCGCTGGATTCCGGGGAAGGCAAGCTGATTCTTCTTTCGCGCACGCTTGCCGGGCTGGTGGATTTGACTCTCATCATCCTGTGCGCGGGCGCCATGATCTTTACGGTGGATATTCTCGAAGGGATCGATGTCTGGGACACGGTAAGCAAATTCCATTATGCGCTGCTGTTCCTGGCCACCTATTTCGTGTATTCCTTTTTCTTTCTGGGAATGGCAAACCAGACGATCGGAATGATGCTGACGGACTTGAGGGTCGTTGACCGCACACCCACGCGCGCCGGCGCGCCTCAGATTCTGGTGCGTTGCCTGCTCTTTCCGTTCAGTGTGGCGCTCTTCGGGATTGGCTTGTTGTGGGGTTGTTTCGATCGCCAAACCAGGTGCCTGCACGACCTGCTCTCGGGCACACGAGTCACTCGCGTCCAATACTAGTAGAGCGATTCCAAAATAACGTTGCAATACAATAGATTGTGGTTTATGCTGCTGGGTATACCATTTGTGGGAGGACGCCTCACAATGCCATTCACCAGCAGACGTGCCAAATTGTCGCTTAC